>Ga0316204_10003083_pt1 | contig 34859 bp, 36 predicted proteins | sample 6monrhotite_MG_2_FD_205661 | JGI IMG/M metagenome (GOLD analysis project Ga0316204, IMG submission 205661) | Microbial mat bacterial communities from mineral coupon in-situ incubated in ocean water Damariscotta River, Maine, United States -... | ecosystem: Environmental > Aquatic > Marine >... | reverse complement strand
TGCGATGCATTTTCGGTCGTGGGCAGTTCTTCGATATCAATCGTATGCGCGTCATTACCATTGGGGAGGGCAAAGCGGGTCACGTTGCCTTGTTGATCCAGCTTTTCATACCCCATGAACTGCAACAACTCGCCGCTGACGCCAGCATCCTTCAGGCGCATATCAGCAGAGTGAAAGCCGTGGATACCCATCGCCGCGCTCACGCCGTTGCCCGTCCAGGGGGTGCGGTCATCGTCACTTTCGACAAGGGCGAACTGGTCGCCATCAGGACCGTTGAACAACACACGCCTTTCGCCAAAGCGCATGTCCTGAGCAATGCCAGCCACGTCAAAACGCGCCAATCGGTCGAACCAGGCTCGCGATGATCCGGTGGGGATGCTGAACGCCGTGCGCCCAACTTCGCCTACCCCTCTGGCCCCGCGCCCGGCGTTGGGGAAGGGAAAGTAGGTCATGACCGTGCCGGGTGATCCGGCTTCGTCGCCGTAATAGAGGTGATAGACGTCAGGTGCATCGAAGTTGACCGTCTTTTTGACCCGGCGCAGGCCAAGCACATTGGTGAAGAAAGCATTGTTCTCGCGGGCATCGCTGGCCAGCGAGGTGACGTGGTGAAGCCCCTTGATCTGATTAAGCATGTCGCTCTCCTCTTGCTTTGCCGGGATATTGAGCGATTCTACTGATGCACGTAAGCCCGCTGAGCGCACCTAATTGGTGCATTCATGCACATGATGCTATTCATCACCCCAGCCAGAGATTGCTTTCACCTCAAGGAATTCCTCAATTCCCCAGACACCGCCCTCGCGGGCACGCCCTGACATCTTGACACCGCCAAAGGGCGATCCGGCACCGCGTGCTTGCCCGTTCATCTCGACCATGCCAGAGCGCAGCGCCCGCGCCATGCGGTTGCGTCTGGCGCCATCCTGGCTTTGGACAAAGTTCGTGAGGCCATAGGGCGTGTCGTTGGCAATCGCGATGGCATCGGCTTCATCCTCGAACGGAATGATCGACAGAACAGGGCCGAAAATCTCTTCCTGTGCGATGCGCATGTCGTTGGTCACATCGGCAAAGACGGTCGGGCGCACAAAGTAGCCGTGGTTCATGCCCTCTGGCAGACCGGGGCCACCGGCAACCAGCCGCGCGCCTTCATTGATACCCACTTCGATCATTTCCTGTATCTTTGTCCACTGGGCCTTGTTCACCACCGGGCCCATGTGGCGGCCGGGCTCTGAGGCCGGGCCGACGGCCAACTTGCTGGCAACCTCTGCCGCTGCCTCGACCGTTTGATCATAGATCGACCGCTCAACCAGCATCCGCGTGGGCGCGTTGCAGGACTGGCCAGAGTTGTCCATGCAGCGGATTACGCCGCGCTTGACCGCCTTTGGATCGGCATCGGCGAAGATCACATTGGCCCCTTTGCCGCCCAGTTCCAGCGTCACGCGCTTGAGTGTTTCGGCAGCGGCCACCGAGATGGCCTTGCCCGCACGGGTCGAGCCTGTGAAGCTGATCATCGACACGTCTTCATGGCGCGACAACTGGCTGCCCACGCCGGCGCCATCGCCATTGACAAGGTTGAACACACCCGCAGGCACCCCTGCGTCGTGGACGAACTCAGCGAACAGAAGCGATGAGAGCGGGGCCTCTTCGGATGGTTTCAGCACCATCGTGCAACCGGCAAGGAGCGCCGGGATAACCTTGAGCGTGACCTGATTCATCGGCCAGTTCCACGGCGTAATCAGGCCGACAACGCCGATGGGCTCCAATGCGATACGGTCGTTCGGGGCATGTGGGCCAAGCGGGCGCAGCCACGCGATCTCCTTCAACGCGACCAGCGAATTCTTCAGATGGTCAGGCAAACAGGGCGCCTGACTTTTGCGCGCCATATCGATGGGCGCACCCATTTCCATGCTGATGGCCTGGGCCATTTCCTCGACCCGGGCCTCGTATTGGGCAAGGATACCTTCGACGTAGCGCGCGCGCGTTTCAGGATCAGTGGCAGCCCATGCAGGAAATGCATTCCTGGCGGCCGCTACAGCGGCATCCGTATCTGCCTGACCTCCAAGGGAAATGACGGCGCAGGTGTCTTCGGTCGAGGGATCAATCACGTGATAATCGTTTGCCTGCACAGGCGGCGCCCATGCACCGTTGATATAGAAATTGCGGTTCGCGATCATGGCGTCTCTCCCAAGGTTGTCGGCGGAACTTGTGGCATTGCGCGCGGACCTGCGCAAGCGGCAGTGGTACTTGGCAAAGTGGCTACCTATATTGACTGCAATGCATCGCAAAACGGAAGGTATGACAATGGGTTTACGCATCAACGATACGATCCCTGATTTAACGGTCGAAACCGATCAGGGCACATATTCCTTGCATGATTGGATTGGTGACAGCTGGGCGATCCTGTTCTCGCACCCCAAGGATTTTACACCTGTCTGCACCACCGAATTCGGTGCCGTCGCACAGCTGGCCGGCGAATGGGAAAAACGTGGCACCAAAGTCATGGGTGTCAGCGTCGATGGGGTCGAGGACCATAAGAAGTGGAAGAGCGATATCGAAACGGTCGGCGGCGCGCCTGCCGGTTTCCCGATCGTCGCAGATGACGGGCTGGCGCTGTCCAAAGCCTTCGACATGCTGCCCGCCGATGCCTACCTGCCGGATGGCCGCACGCCGGCTGACAGCCAAACGGTCCGCTCGGTCTTTATCATCGGCCCGGACAAGCAACTGAAGCTGTCGATGACCTATCCGATGAACGTGGGCCGCAACTTTGCAGAGGTGCTGCGGGCGCTGGACGGTTTGCAAACCGCCGCTGGGAGGGGTGTCGCAACACCGGCCAACTGGAACATCGGCGACGATGTTGTCATTCCCGTGGCCGTGAATGATGCGGCTGCGAAAGAAAAGTTTGGTGACTTCACAACCGTGTTGCCATACCTACGCATGACGAAGTTGAAAGACTGAACGCGACCTCCAAAAAAGGCCGCACAATGAAAAAGGCCCGGGCAGTTACGCCCGGGCCTTTTTCGTTTCTGTCAGAATGGCTGCGTCAGATTACTCTGCCGCGTCTTCTTTCTTGATCTCTTCGCCGCTTTCCTGATCGACCATCTTCATGGCCAAACGGACCTTACCGCGATCATCAAAACCAAGCAGCTTGACCCAGACTTCCTGACCTTCCTTGAGGACATCGGAAGGATGGTTCAGGCGACGGTTCTCGATCTGGGAGACGTGGACCAGACCGTCACGCTTGCCAAAGAAGTTCACGAAGGCACCAAAGTCGACCAGCTTGACAACTGTGCCTTTGTAAATCACGCCCTCTTCCGGCTCTGCGACGATCGAGTGGATCATGTCGTATGCGCGCTTGATCGCCTCGGCATCGTTCGATGCCAGCTTGATCACGCCGTCATCGTTGATATCGACCTTGGCACCGGAGGTTTCCACGATCTCGCGGATAACCTTGCCGCCGGACCCGATGACTTCACGAATCTTGTCGGTCGGGATCTGCATGGTCTCGATCTTGGGCGCGTGAACACTGAACTCATTGGCACCCGTGATCGCTTTGCCCATCTCGTCAAGGATATGCAGACGGCCAGCTTTGGCCTGCTCAAGCGCCTTTTTCATGATCTCCGGCGTGATGCCCGCGATCTTGATGTCCATCTGCAAGGATGTGATGCCATTCGCGGTACCCGCAACCTTGAAATCCATGTCGCCAAGGTGGTCCTCGTCGCCCAGAATGTCGGACAGGATAGCGTATTCGCCGTCGTCTTCCATGACCAGACCCATGGCCACACCAGCGACCGGTGCTTTCAAAGGCACGCCGGCGTCCATCATCGACAAGGAACCACCACAAACAGACGCCATCGAGGACGAACCGTTGGATTCGGTGATCTCTGACACCAGACGGATTGTGTAAGGGAAATCCGTTGCCGCAGGCAGCACCGCCTGAAGCGCACGCCATGCCAGCTTTCCGTGACCAATCTCACGGCGGCCAGGCCCCATCACACGGCCAACTTCACCGACCGAATAGGGCGGGAAATTGTAGTGCAGCATGAAGTTGGATTTATACATGCCGGTCAGCGCGTCGATCATTTGCTCGTCGTCGCCGGTTCCCAAAGTGGTCACAACCAGACCTTGGGTTTCACCACGAGTGAACAAGGCAGAGCCGTGGGTCCGTGGCAGAATGCCGGTTTCGGACACAATCGGGCGAATGGTGTCGAGGGCACGGCCATCGATCCGCTTGCCGTTCTTGACGACATCGCCGCGCAGAACGCTGGATTCCAGCTTCTTGAGCGCCGCACCAAGGTTGCCATCTTCCTGTTGCTCTTCGCTCAGAGCCTCAACAATTGCGGCTTTGGCGGCGGTAACAGCGGCAGTGCGCTCTTGCTTATCCGTGATCGCATAAGCAGCACGCATCTGATCTTCACCAGCGGCTTTGACAGCTGCGGATAGTTCAGAATAGTCGATAGGCGCAAAATCGAACGGCTCTTTTGCGGCATCTTCGGCCAGATCAATGATCAGGTCGATGACGGGCTGAATGGCGTCGTGGGCGAATGTGACGGCACCCAGCATCTCATCTTCCGTCAGCTCGTAAGCTTCGGATTCAACCATCATAACGGCGTCTTTGGTGCCGGCGACAACAAGGTCCAGACGCTGCTCTGGGTTCATGCGCAGGTTGTGCATGTCGTCGATTTCAGGGTTCAGGATGTATTCACCATCCTCGAAACCAACGCGGCAGGCCGCAATCGGACCACGGAACGGTGCGCCAGAAATGGTCAGCGCGGCAGAGGCTGCGATCATCGCGACCATGTCGGGGTCGTTTACCATGTCATGTGACAGCACGGTGCACATCACCAGAACTTCATTCTTGAAGCCGGGGACGAACAATGGGCGGATCGGACGGTCGATCAAACGGGCAGTCAGCGTCTCTTTTTCGGTGGGACGCGCTTCGCGCTTGAAAAAGCCGCCTGGCACTTTACCGGCGGCATAGTATTTTTCCTGATAGTGGACGGTCAGCGGGAAAAAGTCCTGCCCCGGTTTTTGCTTACGTGCATATGTCACGTTCGCCATGACGCTGGTTTCACCCAGTGTCGCGATGACGGAGCCATCGGCCTGACGGGCAACCTTGCCCGTTTCCAGTGTCAGCTTGTCTTCGCCCCACTGAATTGATTTCTTCACTTCATTAAACATCTTGTTTTCCTAGTTGGCCTTGGTCGGCCTTTTACGTAGGGGGCGTATTCCCCCTCATCCCGGTATCTTTTTTGCAAGGCGCTGGGATGCGGGCGCCGGCTCTCAGATTTTTGCGCCATAGCGCGTTTAACCCGCTTTGGGAAGGGGGTGCTGCTGTGCGCCGTCACCGGGCTTGCGCAGGTGGCTGACAATATAATGCAGGCGACCCGCTTTATGCAGCGCCCTCATTGCCGCCTGTGGCGATGAGAGTGGATCATCCCTGGACGAGACGATGTGCTGCCAGGTCGGCAAGACCTGCGCCGAAATATCCAGCGTTGATGCGCGCTGAAATCCGGTTTGCGCTGCAAGGCTCTGATGTGTTGAAATATCGGCGAGCGGTTGGGGCCAGGGTGCATAGTCTTTGGTGACTACAGAAAGGCACGCCTCTTCCAGCTTGGTCTGCGGTGCGGAAAAAAGGATATCGCTGCACACAAGCAGACCATCGGGCCGAAGAATGCGACATGCCTCTTTCAAAAAGGCCATTCGCGACGAAAAATGAAACATTGCCTCAAGCGAAACCACGATATCCTGACTATCATCCGCGAGCGTTGTTTGCGCAGCATCGGCCTGCACCCAATGCAGCCGGTTGCCCCCTTGCGGCTGAGTTTCCCTGCAAACGGCAAGCTGGCGCGGGTCGATGTTCACGCCGGTCAGGGTGCAGTCACTGAACCGCGCATTCACAACCCGCAAGCTACTGCCCAGACCGCATCCGATATCTGTGATAGCCAGACCATCGCGAAGCGCCAGCGCATCAAGATGCAACTCCATCATGGCGTTTTGGGCGGCGGGCCAGTCCAGCGCTTCATCGTCCGGCCAGTAACCCAGATGCATGTGATCGGTGGCAAATCCGGCACGATAGGCGGCGATCAGCCCCGGCACATAATCAAGACCCAGATCCGTCATCCCCAGCAATAGACCCGTTCGCCATCTTTCGAGAGGGCCATGAAGCTGCACACAGTCCAGCGGGTGCGGTCGCCCTGCACCTTGCTTACCCCGTGCAGGTAGCGGCTTGAATGCAGGATCACCATTTCCCCCGGAGCAAGCCGGATGGAGGATTTTTCCACATTGGTCAGGTCCGGCTTGGGGGCTTGCGTATCACGATTGCGGAAAGCATGCGCTGCTTTGCTGGACGACAGGTTATAGACATCCAGCGCGCCGCCTGCCTCGGCCTGATCGATACAAAGCACGAAAGAATAGATATCCGCATCGCAGAGTTCCGAGATGTATTTATACGTCGGGCGAATGGCGGCTTCATTGTCGAAATGCGGTGGAATATACCCCCCGGTCAGATGCGCGCGCAGCGTCGTAAAGAAATGCTGTTGGCCTTGCACGGGTCCCGGTGCGGCAGCGTAGGGTCTTTCGCTATCAAGCGCGGACATAAGCCCGCAGATGCGTTTCTCCAGCGGATCGCCGCCAAAGTCGAGCTTGGAAAGCTTTTCACGAAACGCCGGTTCTGCCGCGAAATAGGCATCAAGGTCGCGATGCGCGAGGTTGAGGTTGATACCGTAGAAAAAGGCGCAGAAGGCGGGTGGAAAGGTGGTCTTGATGAAATCGGGGGTGTTCGCCGCCAGTATCGAGGGCAGCCTGGCAAGCGCTTCCTGCGGATAGACATCCTTGACGATGATCGCGCCCAGATCGCCCGCGCGAAGCTGCGCCATCGCATCGTTGGGTGCGCCGAGCGCACTGGCGTCAAAATATGCAGTCTTGAGAAAGCTCATGGTTAAGGGCGGCTCCCGTCGTGGTTGGCCAGACTATGCCCAAGCCGATCAGGACAGGCAATCAACCAAAGGGTTGAAATACAAAAACGCCCGCTGGACCAGCGGGCGTTTCCAAAATCTCTGTCTTTGACACTTGCGCTTAGCGGCGCAGCCCCAGACGCTTGATCAAGTCTTGATAGCGGACGTCGTCCTTGCTTTTGGTGTAGTCCAGAAGCTTGCGGCGCAGGGCCACCATTTTCAGCAATCCACGGCGGCCGTGATTGTCTTTTTTGTGGGTCTTGAAGTGCTCTGTCAGCGTCGCGATGCGGCTGGACAGGATAGCGACTTGCACCTCGGGGGAACCAGTGTCGCCCTCTTTGGTTGCAAATTCCTTCATGATCCGTGTTTTTTCTTCAGCAGTAATCGACATCGGGGTCTCCTTCGTATCAAGGGTTAATGGCACAATCCGGGATGTCGTCCAGAAAGGCCCGTGGAGGGTCCGTACAGGGCGAACCCTGCGCAGATGCGGTGCAATAGGAGGATTCTGCCAAAAAGGAAAGCGATTTCTCAGGCTGCGATCAAGGCAACGCGCGTCACGTCCAGATCGGTCAGATCGGGGAAGGTGGCAACAATGGTATCATCCGCAAAAAGCGTCAGCCCGGCTTCGGTTTCGGTAGTGCGTAGTTCTGGTGCATCACCTTCGTAGGTGATCTCGATCATGTCCTCGGAGGCGTCAAAATCTTCAACGATCAGATCGTTGCCCGGCAAGAGCGCAAAAGTATCCGCGCCCGTTCCACCATTCAGGGTGTCACCTTCACCGCCCATCAACGTATCATCACCCGCCCCGCCGTTCAGATAGTCGGCGTCGGCGTCGCCCCGGTCGTAAAGAATATCCTGCCCGGACCCGCCATGCAGCGTGTCAGCGCCGCTGCCGCCAACCAGCACATCGTCTCCCAGTGACCCAAGCAAGGCGTCATCTCCGGCGTTGCCCATCACGATGTCATTGCCACCGCCGCCGTTCAGCGCGTCGTCTCCGTCACCACCGCTCAGCACGTCATCGCCCACATGGCCGTTCAGCACATCATTGCCGTCACCGGCATCAAGCACGTCGTTGCCCCGTCCGCCTTGCAGCGTATCATCGCCCGCGCCGCTTGCCAGATGATCGTTGCCATCTTCGCCATCCAGATAATCGTTACCTGCACCTGTCAGCACAATATCATCCAGATCGCCTGAAAAAATTACCGTGTCCTCGTCACCGGGATGGGTAAGCCCATCGACGGGCATGATATCCACGCTGGGGTCATCCTCTGGCGCGGCATCGTCCGCGGGATCGTCCGCATCATCGGTGTCAGCCATCACAACCGTCGCCAAAGCGACCCCAATCAACCCAAAAAGAGCGAGCATGCCTACAACCTGTCACTAACCGAGTCGCCCCCAACCCGAGGCTCTTTGATAACATGCGGCAAGGTCAGACAGGCGCAGAATCTGAATGATTGGTTAACCGATCAGCTTGCCGAAGCCGCATCCCAAAGGATCGGTTGCTGCGCATAGCTGATGTAAAGCGGGTGCTTGGGGTGGCCATGTTTGCTCAACCCCAGCGTATAGAGCGGTTGCCCTGTCTGGCGCAAAAGGGCCTCTGCTTGCGGGCCGCGCCCCAGATGCGCACCATGTGTGCCCCAGGCCGCGATGATCTGATCGGCCCATGCGGCCCCGTCAAGAATGGCCCTGTCATTATCCGGCCCCACCGGGTCAGCGGCCTTGCGCATCCCGAACGGATCGGTATCGCGCCAGGCAAAGATATTCGTCACCCGGAATGCGCCAAAGCCCAGCGCGCGCGCGCGCCGTTCACAGCGTTCCACTGTCGGGTCGTTTTGCACTTCGGTGGCCTTGGAGGGATTGAGCATCACAAACAAGACACCCTTGCCTTGCGGGTCCCATGTTCGGGTCAACGCATAGCGATAACGTTCACAACCCGAGTAGGTCGCGGTCGAAGGCGCATCATCCTTGATATGCGTCCGCGTAATCACTCAGGCGACAAACACGCGCGATGGCTGCAATTCACCCCCGCGATAGGTGCCCACGGCGACGGCCTTGCCCTCATGGGAGGCCCAGACCTCTTCGCCGAATTCCACGTCCGAGGCAATGACCGGGGCCGGATTGCCATTGCGCAGCTTCGCCACGCTTTCGGCAAGGCAACGCACCTCTGGCAAATCGGCCAGACCCACTTCCAATGGTTGCAGATAGGCCTCCAGATCAGGGGTTTTTGCCATGGCGTCGATCTGCCCGAGTGTCACCCCGTCGGTCGCCTGAAACGGACCCGACCAGATGCGGCGCAGCGACCGGGTGTGCGCCTTGCAGCCCAGGGCGTCACCCAGATCGCGGGCGATGGACCGCACATAGCCACCCTTGCCGCAGGTCATTTCAAGCACCGCATGGTCAGCGTCGGGGCGGTCAGCCAGCAGCAGTTCCTCAACCCACAGAGGCCGGGCGGCAAGCGCCATCTGCTCGCCATCGCGTGCTTTCTTATAGGCGCGTTCGCCATCCACCTTCACGGCGGAAAACTGCGGCGGCACCTGCATGATATCCCCGACAAAGGCACCCAAAGCAGCCTTGATGGCATCATCGTCGGGGCGCAGATCGCTGGTCGCGATGACCTCGCCCTCGGCATCATCGGTATTGGTGGCCTGACCAAGCCGAATGGTGAATCTATATGCTTTCAGCGCATCGGTGATGTAAGGAACCGTCTTGGTCGCCTCGCCCAGCGCCACTGCCAGCACACCTGTCGCCTCTGGATCAAGCGTGCCTGCATGGCCTGCCTTCTTGGCATCCATCGCCCAGCGCACCTTGTTGACAACGGCCGTCGAGGTGATCCCTGCCGGTTTATCTACGACCAGCCAGCCGGAAATATCGCGCCCTTTTCGTCTGCGTGCCATATGGATGCCCTTCCTCGATATCCGGGGCTAGCTAGTGGGAAGGTTAAACTGGGTCAACCGCTCTCCAACACTTCCAAAAACGCCACGCCAAAGCGATCTGCATATTTATCCCCGATCACCCGCGTCAGGTTGTCCATATCCGCATTGCGCAACTGCGCAACCTTTGCCAACAACGAAGCCGAGCAGCTCATCGGTTTGTCGGCACCGTGGGGGCCACGGTTCAGCGATGCCTGCACCTGCATCAAGCGATCATAGACCGCGCCCTCGTCGCGCCCGGCCAGTTTACGGCGCATGGGGTGCACATCCTCGACCGCGCCCGCGATGACTTCCAGAAACTCACGCCCGTAGTTTTCCAGTTTCTTGGCGCCAACGCCGCCAACATGCGCCATCTCGTCCAGTGTCATGGGGCGTTTCTCGGCCATCTCGATCAGGGTGCGATCATTGAAGATGATATAGGCCGGGACATTGGCCTGCTCTGCCAGATAGCGCCGCTTGGCCTTCAATGCCGACAACAAGGGCGCGTCCTCTTCGCTGACCAGCATTCGCACCTTCGGGCCGGACCCGCGCGCCGCCTTGATTGTATCGCGACGCAATTCTATCGTCGCTTCGCCGCGCAAGATCGGACGGGCATGATCGGTCATGCGCAGCGCCCCGTGCCGTTCGCGGTCGGGACGCAGCAGATCATGTCCCATCATCTGCCGAAAGATCGCCTGCCACTGGCGTTTGTCATAATCCTTGCCGACGCCATAGGTCGGCAGGCTGTCATGGCCGCGTTGCATGATCTTGTCGGTCGCATTGCCCAACAGAATATCAATCAAATGCCCCGCACCAAACCATTCGTCGGTGCGCAGCGCGGCAGAAAGCGCCATGCGCACAGCCGTCGTGCCGTCAAAAACCTCCGCAGGCTTGTCACAGAGGTCACAATGCCCGCAGGGGCCGGGGGTTTCGCCGAAGTACTCCAGCAGGTTCTGCCGCCGGCAGCGCAGCGCTTCGGCCAGGCCCAGAAGCGCGTTCAATCGGCCATGATCCGCGGCGCGGCGCTCAGGTGGCGCCAACCCTTCATCAATCTGCTGGCGGCGATAGCGAATGTCGTCGGGCCCGAATAGCGTGAGCGTTTCGGCAGGCGCCCCATCACGGCCCGCGCGACCGATTTCCTGATAATAGGCCTCGATCGACTTGGGCAGATCGGCATGGGCAACCCAGCGGATATCCGGTTTGTCGATGCCCATCCCAAAAGCGACGGTCGCACAAACGATCAGCCCGTCCTCCTGCTGAAAGCGGCGCTCGACGATGCGCCTGTCCTCGGCCTCCATCCCACCGTGATAGTGGCAGGTGCTGTGGCCCGCGTCAGCCAGTGCCCTGGCCAGCGTTTCGGTCTTGGCCCGCGTGCCGCAATAGACGATGCCGGATTGACCCTTGCGCGCGGATGCAAAACCCAGAATTTGATTGCGGGGGCCATCCTTGACGGCAAATGCCAAATGAATGTTGGGGCGGTCAAAACCATGCAGAAATGTCGCGGGCTGCTGACTGCCAAAGAGCTTCTCAATAATCTCTGCGCGGGTCTCGGCATCGGCGGTCGCGGTAAATGCGGCCAAGGGCACGTCCAGCATCCGCTTCAACTCGCCAATGCGCAGATAATCCGGGCGGAAATCATGGCCCCATTGGCTAACGCAATGGGCTTCATCCACCGCGATCAGGCCAACGCCTGCGCGGCTGAGCATGTTCATCGTACCCGCCGAGGCGAGCCTTTCAGGTGCCATGTAAAGCAGCTTGAGCGTGCCTGCCTCAAGCGCGGACCAGACAGCATCGGTTTCCTCCGGCGTATTGCCCGAGGTCAACGCACCGGCCTCGACACCTGCCTCACGCAACCCGCGCACCTGATCGCGCATCAGGGCGATGAGAGGTGAGATGACGACCGTGACCCCGGTTCTGATCAGCGCAGGAAGCTGGAAACACAAAGATTTGCCGCCGCCGGTGGGCATGATCGCAAGGGTATCTTCACCCGCGATAACGGCCTCGACGATTTCTTGTTGCCCGGGCCTAAAGGCATCAAAGCCAAAAACGTCACTGAGAAGCGATGTGGTGGACAATGGACAGGATCCCGCTCGTGCAGTTCTTGGTGTTCTTGAGGTTCACAATCCCATGCCAAGAATCGGTTCACAAGAGGGAAGAGTGCGACGGGGCAAATGGCCGACACCGGCGGTCATTTGATCGGATGACCTGAAGCGTTGCCAAGCCCCTTCACACCCCGTAACCCTAATAGCTCAGGAGAGATTTGATGGGCGAGATCATTTTAGTCCGGCATGGACAGGCAAATTCCAAGGCAACAGACGAGGAAAGCTATGACCGTCTGTCCGATCTTGGGCACCAGCAAGCGAAATGGCTGGGCGATTACCTGCGTGATCGCGAGGGCGCGTTTGACAAGGTGATCTCGGGCAGTCTGCGCCGCCATAAAGAGACCGCCGCCGGGATCGGTTATGAAAACCCGCAGATTGATCCGCGCCTGAACGAGATGGATTACTTCAATCTGGGTCAGGCGCTGGAGGACCTGCATGGCGTCCCCTTCCCCGGCCCCGACGAGTTCGCCGGCCACGTGCCGCAGGTGATGGAGGCGTGGCACAAGGCCGAGATTATGGGCGTGGAGACCTTTTCCTCATTCGAGGACAGGGTAACGTCGGTCCTGCAAGAGGCCGCAAGCCCGGGCGTGCGGGTCCTTTGTGTGACCTCTGGCGGGGTTATCGGCATGATTATCCGCCATCTGCTGAACCTTGACCCAACACGCATGGCCCATGTGCTTTTGCCGATCATGAACAGCTCGTTGCACCGGGTTCACGTCATTCCTCAAGGCCCGATCCTTGCCAGCTTTAACGCCGTGCCGCATCTGGACCGGGATGACCGGGTGCATGCCCGTACACATTACTGAAGGAAAACCGCCATGCTGAAACTGCATTTTGCACCGCGCACCATTTCCGTCGCCGTTGCGATTATCATGGAAGAGCTGGAAATCCCCTATGAGGCCGTCCGTGTCGATTTCGCCGCTGCCGAGCAGACAAAAAACGACTACCGCCAGATCAATCCAAAAGGCCGGGTGCCTGCTTTGGAAACGCCGGAGGGGATCTTGACCGAGACACCCGCGATCATCGAATACATCGCCCCCGGGCTGGTGCCGGAGGATGCTTTTGCCGCCGCCAAAATGCGCGAGCTGAACGCCTACCTCAATGGCACCATGCACCCCCACCACGCCCACGGGCTGCGTGGAGAGCGTTGGGCGGATGAGGAAAGCTCTTTCGCGGATATGAAGCGCAAGTTGCCTGAACGGATGGCGGACTGTGCGGCACATCTCGAAGAGTTCCTGCCAAGCCTGCCTTTTGAAACCGGAAAAATGGCGGTCGTGTCCGACGCTTACCTTTATGCCGTGCTGGCCTGGTTGCCGGGCGATGGCGTCGATATCTCGCATTATCCCCGCCTTGCGGCCTTCCAGCACCAGATGAACAAAAGGGCGTCTGTCCAGGCCATCTTTGAAAAAGGAATGTTGTGATGACCCACATCTGGGTACGCTCTGAGGCCCGCGCCCATGAAGAACGGGTCGGTCTGACACCGCGCGGTGCGGCCAAGCTGCTGGCCGCCGGATATAGGGTGATGGTTGAGGAAAGCGCCCAGCGGATCCTGCCCATCGCAGACTACGCCGCTGCTGGCTGCGAGATTGCGCCGGAGTTTTCCTGGGTCGACGCCCCCGACGACGCGATCATCTTCGGCCTCAAGGAATTGCCAGAGGACGGCACCCCGCTGCGCCACCGGCACATCATGTTTGGACATGCCTACAAAGGGCAACCATCCGGCAAGATCCTGCTGGATCGGTTCAAGGCGGGCGGCGGGACTCTTTATGATCTGGAATACCTGACCGAAGAGGACGGGCGACGTGTTGCCGCCTTTGGCTATTGGGCGGGATACGCAGGGGCAGCGGTGGCGCTGATGTGCTGGCTCGCGCAGCAAAAGGGTGGAATTGCCCCGGCGGTCACGGCCTATCGAAGTGCGAACCACATGCTGATGGTAATGCAGCAAGATCTGATGGCATTGGGCACCAACCGCCCTACCGCGCTCATCATCGGGGCTCTGGGGCGCGTTGGCACGGGTGCGGCCGATCTTTGTCAGGCGATGGGTGTGGCCACAACAAAATGGGACATGGCAGAGACGGCCTCTGGTGAACCATTCCCCGAAGTGCTGGCCCACGACATGTTCCTCAACTGCATACTTGCCCGGCACGGCACGCCGGTCTTTGTGCCAGCCAGCGCAAAGGTCGCGCAAAGAACGCTTTCGGTCATCGGCGATATCGCCTGCGACCCTGACAGCGACTTTTCCCCGATCAAGGTTTACGACCGCACAACAACATGGGACGCGCCGGCCTTGCGCGTGCACGACCAACCTGTGCTGGACGTCACCGCGATCGACAACCTGCCATCCATGTTGCCCGCCGAAAGCAGCGAGGATTTTGCCGAGCAGCTTTTACCACATCTGATGACGCTTTCTGCGATTGACGCAGGCGTCTGGGGGCGGGCGCAGGGCTGGTTTGATCGGTCAACGACCTGATGGGGTATATGGTTGATGGGATCTATCACGTTGGCGATGATGTCACGCAAACCTTGCCCAACGGGGAATGGGAGCGTAGCCGGAGCACAGTACGACACCGGATCGGCGATCAGGACTTCCCCGCAGAGGCCAGTCGCTATCACCTGTTCGTCGCATGGAACTGCCCTTGGGCGCATCGGGCGCTGCTGATCCGCGCGATCATGGGTCTTGATGACATCACGGTTTCCTATGCGCGGCCCAACCGAAACGATCAGGGCTGGATCTTTGATGCAGAGGGCGCGTATTCTGATGCGCTCTTGGGTGCGCGCGCTGTGCATGAAGTCTATAGCGCCGACCCGATGCAATACACCGGGCGGCTGACTGTGCCGGTGCTCTGGGACAAGGTGCGAGGGCGGATCGTCAGCAACGAGTCGGCTGATATCATACGGATGCTGAACGCGGCGTTTGATGGGCCGGACCTCTATCCAAGCGCACATCAAGGCCAGATTGATGACTGGAACACGCTGATCTACGACACGGTGAACAATGGGGTTTATCGGGCAGGCTTTGCCGCAGCGCAGGAGCCATACGAAAAGGCAGCACATCAGGTGTTCGAGACGCTCGACAAGATCGACGCGCATCTTGGCGAACATGAATATCTCTGCGGAGATCAGTTCACCGAAGCCGACCTGCGTCTGTTTCCGACGCTGGCGCGGTTTGATGTGGCCTATCACTATGCTTTTCGGTGCAATCTGCGCAAGATTTCAGACTACGCCCATCTCTGGCCCTACGCCAAACGCATCTACGCCATGCCCGGTGTCGCCCAAACAGTGCGCCTTGATATCTACAAACGCGGCTATTTCAGCGCGAGCGAGAAACGCAATCCGCTGGGGATCATCCCGATCGGGCCAACGGTTGACTGGTCATAACAGGGGTCGCGATCTGCCTTTCTATGCAGGCCGATACAGGTCATCTTCCTCGCCAGAGGGGTCCATGCCCAGTGCTTCCATCCCTGCTTCAAGATGATCCGACAAATGTGGTGACCCTTTGAGGTACTCTGCTGTCGGGATTGTCGCCTCGCGGGTGGCTGTCGCCAGCGCCTCGGACAGATCTTCGGGCTCAAAGCTGCCCCGCCCGACCCAAAAAACCGCAACCAGCCCGACTTTTTCATCATCTGTCAGCTGATCGACAAAGCCGTAAAACTCGTTCTCGGCGCGGTCCAGTTCGCGCGCAAGTATAATCACTTCGGCGACTTTATCGGCGGAAATTGGTAGCATGATAGCGCCCTCCTATTGCCTGATCATGGCGAAGCGTGGCACGGGTCGCCTTGATCTGGCGCAAGGCCTGTGCGTCACTTCTTGTCGCGTGCGGCTTTCTCTTCCTTGGTCAACTTGTTGTTCCAGACATTGTTGCTCAGACCAAGCTCTGCAGCCAGTGGCTTCGTCTTGCCAACGCTGACCTTGCCGCCCTTGTTCAGAAATTCCTGAATAAGCGCATTATCGGTGTTTTCTTTAGGAACATGTTTCATACCCATGAACGTAGCGGAGTGGCGTGTTGCGGGCAATGGCTCTGGTTCGCACCGCATATGGCCAAAAAAAACCCCGCCATCACATTGGATGGCGGGGGAAAAGTTAGTGCGCGCGGGCCGGTCCGATATTGGACAGGCTTGCCGCAGGCACCGGCGGTATCAACTTTGGTGAAACTTAGTGCTTCGCCATCTCTGAGCGGATCTGCTGGCGCAACAGATCAATGGGCACCTTTTGCCCGTCGCGTTTAAACTGCCAATAGGTCCAGCCGTTACAGCTTGGCGCACCTTCCAGATACGCTCCGACCTGATGGATTGATCCTTTGATGTCGTCACCGATCAACGTGCCATCGGCGCGGACCTTTGCTTTGTGACGACCATTCATGCTCCATAGTTCCTCACCGGGGCGCAGCATGCCGCGCTCGACCAGCACGCCGAACGCCACACGGGGTTCGGCACGTTTGGAGATGGAGACCTCCAGCGCCTCCTTGTCGAACTTGCGGGTGTTCCTGATGCGCTTTTCGGCCACCTTGCGGTAGGCCTCTTCGCGCTCGATCCCGATGAAATCGCGGCCCAGCATCTTTGCAACCGCGCCCGTGGTGCCAGTCCCGAAGAAGGGGTCAAGGACCACATCGCCGGGGTTAGTGGTGGCAACAAGGACGCGGTGCAGCAGAGATTGCGGTTTCTGCGTGGGATGCGCTTTTTCGCCTTGGTCATTCTTCAGCCGCTCATGGCCGGTGCAGATGGGCAGAACCCAGTCAGACCGCATCTGCACGCCCTCGTTGAGGGCCTTGAGCGCTTCGTAATTGAACGTGTATTTGCTGGCTTCCTCTTTCGAAGCCCAGATCAGCGTCTCATGGGCATTGGTCAGGCGCTTGCCCCGAAAGTTCGGCATCGGGTTGGATTTGCGCCACACGACATCGTTGAGAATCCAGAACCCCTGGTTCTGCAACTCAGCACCCATGCGGAAGACGTTGTGATAGCTGCCAATGACCCAGATCGCGCCATTGGGCTTGAGCAGCCGACGGGCGGCGGCCAGCCATTTTCTGGTGAATTCGTCATAGACTTTGAAGCTGTCGAACTGGTCCCATGCGTCATCGACGGCATCGACCTTGGAATTGTCGGGGCGATGCAGATCGCCCTTCAATTGCAGGTTATAGGGGGGGTCTGCGAAAATCAGGTCGACAGAACCAGCAGGCAGGCTGTTCATTACGTCGATGCAGTCGCCATCAACAATCGTATTGAGCGGGAGCGTCGAAACCCCCTTGGTTTTCGTATTGGTCGTCATAACTTGCCTCTAGCCCCGGCGGGTGTTCCGCTCTTTGGTTGAGCCCAATGTGAGTCAGAGGCGATTCAGTGTCAAAATCTTTATTGATTCAGTCACTTACGTTTTTATCTTGATACAAGATATTGTGGATCGGCTTGAACGAACGTCTATGGTGAACTGTTACTCCGAACTGCCTCAAGCCCAGTTTATGCTGGGCAGTCGGGTATCCAGCGTTCCTTTCCCAGCCATAGTGGGGATGCTGTTGCGCCAATGCCACCATGTGTCTGTCGCGCCACACTTTAGCCGCGATAGAGGCCGCCGCGATGCTCAGACTGCGCGCATCACCTTTCACCAAAACCTCAGCGGAAATGGCCAAATCGCGGGGGGTCATGTTACCGTCGATCAGCGCATGGTCAGCGGCTCGGGCCAGCCCGGCAATCGCACGGACCATCGCAATATGCGAGGCGCGCAGAATGTTATGGATATCAATCTCGGCAACCGTCGCCGCCGCGATCGAGACATCGGCGGCGTGCATCAATTCATCATAAAGCTGGTCGCGCCGAACCGCTGTCAGCTTCTTGCTGTCATTAAGGCCAGCAGGGATGTTCGCCGGATCAAGAATAACCGCGGCCGCCACAACTGGCCCCGCCAGCGGCCCGCGCCCCACCTCATCGACGCCAGCAACCTGCAAAAAGCCACGCCGATGCGCGGCCTTTTCAAAACTGAAATCGGGTTTTGTCATGGGGTCAGTGACCAGAACAATGGCGTCACTTCAAGTAAAAAAGGGGCAGAGAGCCATGACCTGCCTCTCTGCCCCGTCAGGGTGTTTGCCTTTTCGCGCCCTACTCAGCGTACTCAGTATCTGGTCAAACACCCAAGGTGGCGCGGCAACCGGGGCAGTGGAACCGCGCGTCGTGTCAGCGCCTTAACGGCGCCGATCAGACCGGTAGCCCTGTTCGCGCAGGCAAAACGGATCAAAGCCCCGGCGCGGGCCGTCAGCTGTATAGAGACGCACGGCACAGCGCTCAGGCAGGGTGCTCACAAACTGATAGTTGCGCTCAAGGCAGCGCTTGCCAAAGAGGCGCTGGCTGCCAAATCTGGTTTCGACAGTGCGCAGGCACGACTGCGGCAGCCTGCGGCGGCTGTTGCGGCCACGTTGCTGTTGGCGACCGGGATTGGACCAGCGGTTCGTGCGGTCAATATCGCCCCACTGTCTGTTGTCACGGACAGGCGTTGTCTGGGTCGATCTCCGGTCGCTGTCGCGGTTTTGATCTATCGCAGCACCGATCACGGCAATCGCGGCCAGACCGACGATCAATTTGCCGACATCATTGCGGTTCATATTCTGGGCGTGAAGCGGTGAGGTGCCGGCGAAGGTCAGGGAAATCGCGGTGACCCCTGCGATGATTGACTTGAACATTTCTGCGTCCTTTCGGTTCGGGTGCCTTTTGGAGTGGCGATGAACCAAAATTGGGCCGAGTGATGCTTGCCAAACAATAACGGGGGATGGTTATGCGATTGCCATCGCGATAACATCCGGCGTTATTGAATATCAGAACGGCTTTGGATCACTTGGGGCGCATGAAACATCTTTCTTTCTCCTTCATGGCTCTGATGCTGAGCACAACCATTGCACAAGCCGCCTGCTACGCCGACTATAAGGCCAAGCAGGACGATCCTTTGCGACTTCACTATGGGGTGGCAGAGGTGCGCGGTGATTGTTCTGTCAGATCAGCCGAAGGCCAGCTGCGTGATCGCCTTGATGACGACGGTTGGCAGCTGTTGAATGTGCTGGGTGTCTTTGATGACGCTGGCCTTGAGGAAAGAAAGGAAAGCGCAGGTGAGTTCTTCCTCCGCTACTGAGGCGCGCGAAATTGGCAACAGGATTGTCGTCGCCGGGATCGCGGCGATTGTCCTGATCTTGGCAGTTGCGGCCGTGCTGCTTTTCATCAACCTGCCGGATGCCAACGCATTCAACATGCGCGTGGAACAGTTGTTTGTCGAAAACGACAATCTGACCAGCAACGCCGAGATCAAGCTGCTTGAGATTCTGGCAGGCTCCGGGACCGCTTTTTCCGACACGCTGGCATCATACCGTTTCGTCATCTTCGTTTTGTTGATCTTTGCGACCGCCCTTTTGGTGGCCGCCGTTGCGTTTCTTGTGATGCTGATTGCACTGAACCGCCGGATGGGGCGGATTGAACGGCAAGGGATCGAGGTTAACTCGCTGACGATCAGTCGCGACCAGAAAGCGGTTTATCTGAACGACTTTGAATTCAAGCTGACCGACGCCGCGATTGAAACGCTCTCGGTTCTGGCCGAGGCACGGATGGACGATGAGGTGCTGACCGGCGCCGAGATCGAAGGTGTTATCTCCGGACGAAATGCGGCCGATTGCGATGAGGCGGCGGGGGCAACCCGTATCAAACGCCTGCGCGACACTTTGGGCAACCAGATGATGAGCGAACTTCTGGTCAAGAACATCGCCCGCAAAGGTTACGTGCTGGCGATCGACAAGGATGTCATTCGGATGATCTAGGCGTTAACGGCGCAGCGTATCGCCGACCGCAAGCTTGGGGTCCAACGTTATGGATGGGCCGCCCGGCACATCCCCGCCTGCATTCAACTGTGCAATAATCTGTGCTGCCTTGATCCCGATCTCTCGGCGGCAGGCATCCATCGTGGCCAGTTGCTGGGGCAGTCCTTCCAATAATTCAACGCCGTTAAAGCCCGCAAGGCCAATCTGCCCGGGCACGTCAACGCCTTGATCGCGAAGGTACAGCAAACCGCCCGCACCGATCATGTCGTTGGAGTAGTAAAGAAAATCGAGATCAGGGGTGCGTTCGATCATTTTCGCGGTCATCTCGCGGCCCTTGGCCAGCGCGGATCCGCCTGAATAGAACTCCTGGTCGGCGATCTCGATCCCGGCCTTTGCAAGCGTGCGCGTGAACCCTTCAAACCGTTTTCGCGCACGGTGATCCAGCGGCATCTTGGTGCCCATGAACCCGATGCGTTTGTACCCGGCGGCGATAATCTCTTCGGCCATTTTGCGCCCGGCGCGGCGATGTGAAATGCCGACACAATGGTCAATCGGTTCGCCGTCGGTATCCATGATTTCCACCACAGGAATACCGGCCTGTCGCAACATGGCCTGTGAGGCTTCGGAATGTTCCAACCCGGCAATAATGACGCCTGAGGGACGCCAGGACAGCATTTCAAACAGAACCTTTTCTTCCTTCTCCGGCAGATAGTCGGTCACGCCTACAACCGGCTGCAATGGGGTTTCTTCCAGCGTTTCGGAAATGCCCGAGAGCACCTCTGGAAACACCATATTACTGAGCGAGGGAATAATGACGGCGACGAGGTTCACGCGCTGCGAGGCAAGCGCACCGGCGATCTTGTTGGGCACATAGCCCAGCCGCTTGGCCGCTTCCTGCACCTTTTGCCGGGTCGCGGCACTCACGTCACCCTTGTTGCGCAAAACGCGGCTGACGGTCATTTCACTGACACCAGAAGCTTCGGAAACATCCCGCAGGGTCAATGGGCGTTTGAGCGTATTTGTCAAAAGAGGATTCCCGTCTGTCGTTTTCCCATTGTTAGCCGTGCTTGCGGCCAAAGGCCAGAACGGCATATCCGTTGCAACCTGTGGCCATGAGCTAGCCTATCTGCCAATGCTTCCTCTCGCCCCGGCGCCGAAAAGTCTGGGTTGCAGGTTCTGCCCACATCACTCTGGCCTGAGACGCTTTGACAAGTGATAGTACCCTCATCAAAAAACAAATAACGGGGGATTGGAGAATGGGTTTCTTTTCAGTGATCATCGCGGCGGTTGCCGCATTTGCGTTTGGCGCGGTCTACTACATGGTTTTGGCAAAACAATGGATGGCCGTGTCCGGTGTTGACGTCGGGTCGGATGGAAAACCGGCCAACAGCGGGAACCCTACACCTTACATCGTCTCATTTGTCTGCATCATCCTGGTTGCCGGCATGATGCGGCACAGCTTTGCCTTGTCGGGCGTTGAGACCTTTGGCAAAGGTCTGCTGTCAGGTCTGGGTATCGGGTTGTTCTTTATTTCGCCGTGGATTTTCATCAACACCGGCTATTCCAACAGGCCGTGGAAGCTTGCGGTGATCGACTCAGGTTATGCGGCAACCGCCGCGGCGATCATTGGCGGCGTCTTGACGTTGTTCTAAAAAAAGAAAGAGGGTCCGGTATGTCCCGAACCCTCTTTCACCCCGCGCGCTCTCGCTCCACCACGCGCAACTGAATTCTTGGTTCGGACCATTCTGATCCACGTTCCATCTTAAGGGGGCGGATCGAACAAGCGCAATCACCAAGCGCCTAGAATGTGATTCAAATTTGCCTTAACCGCCCCAGCACAACGCAAAACGCCCGCCGGATTGGCAGGCGCTTCATTCATGCTTTTTGTTCGGAATTAACCGTAGACTGATTCTTTGCCGAAATGCTTTGTCAGCATGTAATAAACCACTGCGCGGTATTTGTTGCGCTCGGACTGACCATAAGTGTCAAGGGCCGCACTAATGGCCGACTCCAGTTCCGGGCTGTCTTTCAGGCCCAGTTTTTTCATCAGAAAGTTGTTCTTCACGGTTTCAAGCTCTGCGGGCTGGCTGCCTGCCACTGTCGAGGCATCTGCATTGTAAATCGCGGGACCGCACCCGATCGTCACCTTCGTCAGAAGGTCCATGTCAGGCGTCATGCCACATTTATTTTTCAGGTCGTCCGCATACTTTGCAATCAAATCGTCTCTTTTACCCATGATATTGTCCCCGTTGTTTGTGTCTTTGTTTCAATGACGGCGCACCGCACCGTGGTGGGCGCACGTTAATGTGACAGCCCACGAGACGTAAAGAAAAAAGCCCATGTAGCGGCAATCTTTCGCTGCGTCGCTGGCCCGGCCCCTGCGCCAGTCAGCACGCTCAGTAGCGGTAATGCTCCGGCTTGTAGGGGCCGTCGACGGTGACGCCAATGTAATCGGCCTGCTCTTTCTTCAGTTCGGTCAGCTTAACGCCAATCCGGGCAAGGTGCAGACGGGCGACCTTTTCGTCCAGATGCTTGGGCAGGATATGCACACCAACGGCAAAAGCTGCACCATTGTTCCACAGTTCCATCTGCGCCAGCACCTGATTGGTGAAGGACGCAGACATCACAAAGGATGGATGCCCAGTTGCATTGCCAAGGTTCAGCAAGCGCCCCTCGGACAGCAGGATCAATCGGTTGCCCGAGGGCATTTCGATCATATCGACCTGTTCCTTGACGTTGGTCCACTTGTGGTTCTTCAACGCTGCAACCTGAATTTCATTGTCGAAATGGCCGATATTTCCGACAATCGCCATGTCCTTCATCTCGCGCATATGCTCGATGCGGATCACGTCTTTGTTGCCTGTGGTCGTGACAAAGATATCTGCGCTGTCCAGCACATCCTCCAGCACGACAACCTCAAACCCGTCCATCGCTGCCTGCAAGGCACAGATCGGATCGACCTCTGTTACCTTCACGCGCGCGCCGGCGCCGGACAGCGACGCGGCAGAGCCTTTGCCCACGTCGCCATAGCCGCAAACCACGGCAACCTTACCGGCCATCATCGTATCAGTCGCGCGGCGGATGCCATCCACCAGCGATTCCTTGCAGCCGTATTTGTTGTCGAACTTTGATTTGGTCACGCTGTCGTTGACGTTGATCGCGGGGAATGGCAGCTGCCCGTTCCTGTGCAGATCATACAGACGGTGAACGCCGGTTGTCGTTTCCTCTGACACGCCCTTGATTGCATCGCGGGTTTTGGTGAACCAGCCGGGGCTGGCGGCCATGCGCTTGGCGATCTGCACCTTGATTGCGGCTTCTTCTTCGGACTGGGGCACGGGAATGATATCTTCTCCCGCTTCCGCGCGCGCACCGAGCAGAACGTAAAGCGTCGCGTCGCCGCCATCATCCAGGATCAGGTTTGGCCCTTCGGGGAACATGAAGGATTGGTCAAGATAATCCCAATGCTCTTCCAGGGACTGGCCCTTGATCGCAAAGACCGGCGTGCCACCCGCAGCGATAGCCGCCGCCGCGTGATCTTGGGTCGAGAAAATGTTGCACGAGGCCCAGCGCACGTCCGCACCCAGCGCCACAAGCGTTTCAATCAACACCGCCGTCTGGATTGTCATGTGCAGCGAGCCGACGATTCGCGCGCCTTTCAGCGGCTGCTTGCCACCAAATTCTTCGCGCAACGCCATCAGGCCCGGCATTTCTGTTTCGGCGATATCCAGCTCTTTGCGGCCGAACTCTGCCAGAGCGATGTCCTTGACGACGTAATCTTTCATAGCTGCCTCCTCGGCGGGCGGTTGATCAGGTTGCGCCGCTGATAGCAGGGCTTCTCTGGCGCGACAATGGTAGCAATGTCGCGCTTTGCGCGGTCGCCAGAATGGTTTCAGTCGCGGATCAAATATTTGCGGCCCGCCCCTAAATGCACGGGTCACACGGTTTACGATTGGGCATCGCCAAACTATTCAGACAGGGCAACGACAATCGGAGCCATCATGCCCAAAGCCCAACCTCGTGCCTGGCAACGTATGCTCTCGGGGCGCCGTCTGGATCTTCTTGATCCAACGCCTGTTGACATTGAAATTGAGGATATCGCACATGGGCTGGCCTTTGTGGCACGCTGGAACGGTCAGACCATAGGCGACTTTGCCTATTCCGTTGCCGAACATTCGCTTTTGGTCACTGACATTTTCAAGCGGCAACACCCCAAGGCGCCGGTCAAATGGCAGCTGGCCGCCTTGCTGCATGACGCCCCCGAATATGTGATTGGCGACATGATCAGCCCGGTCAAGGCGGCTGTCGGGCCAGGCTATGGAGAGCTGGACGACCGGTTGACCGCCGCCGTTCATTTGCGGTTCGGGCTGCCTGCGCAGATACCTGTTACTGTGAAAAAACAGATCAAAAAGGCCGATAAGATTTCAGCCTGGCTGGAGGCGGTTCAGATCGCCGGGTTCAGTCAGGCGGAAGCCGACAAGTACTTTGGCAGGCATGATCCGGCACTGGCCGATAGCCTGCACATCAAATTGCGTCCTCCGGTTGCGGTTCGCGATGACTATACGGCGCGCTATCGCGCATTGGCGCGACTGCTTTAGCCATATCTGCGCATTTTTAACTGAATTTGCGCAACGCTCCCTTAATGAATTGCGCGGCATAGTCTGGCAGCACTGCTGCAGGACCAACAAATGCGCCTACCCCGAAACCTGGCTGACCATGCCGCCAAGCGCGCGTTTCTGCGCAAGTCGGAAAGGCTCTGGCTGCATTATTGCTTTGCGCTGGTGATTGTCATGTGCCTCATACTTGTTACCTTCTTGCTCAACCGCGCCATGGTGGAACGCAGCCTTCTGGCCGCAGAGGCCGTCAAACGAAGCAACGAACAAGTCCAGATCGCGCAGGACATCGTGTCGGCATCAAACGTTTTGGCCGATATTTCCGCGCCCAGTTTCACCCTTTTCGACAAGGAAATCGTCAGGCTGGAGATTATCCACGGTAGCGTCCTGTCGACGACAATCAGTTCGGACATGCTGAGCGAGCATTACTTTGGAGCCACGCAGCCACTTCACAACAGAATGCAGGAATTTCTGGGTTTGGCAAAACGGTTCGCGGCAGCGCCGCCTGACCTACGCAAGGGCCTGAACCTGCGTCTGAACCGGTTGTTTGCGGAAGGTGGCTTGCAGGCTGATCTGCTCCAGACTTCCACTGTTGTTGTGGCACAGTTTGAGGCCGACGCAGCGGTATTTACAGTCCAGCAGCGGGCAATGCTTTTGGCGTCAGGGCTTGTTCTGTTGGCCGAGGCTTTCTTTATCTTTCTGCCAGCCCAGCGCACTGTGCAATCAAACCTGCAATCCATGCGCCAAACGACAAATGACCTGCGGGCTTCCCAGACCAAGCTGGAATCCATGAACCACAAACTGGAACATATGGTGGGGCATGATCAGTTGACCGGTCTCCCCAATCGCAGATCCCTGATCGAACATCTTGACAGCGCGATTGCTGACGGACGCACAGAAGAGTGGAGCCTTCTTCTTGTCGGCCTTGATGATTTCAAATCCGTGAACGACATGATCGGGCATGACTATGGTGACGACCTGTTGATTGCCGTCAGTCAAGCGCTGCAAAAATGCGTCGATTTCGAGAACCTTGTCGCACATGTCGGTGGGGATGCCTTTGTCCTGACTTCCAGCGAACCCACACGGTTCATTATCCAGCGAATCATGGCATCGCTGCACGAGCCATTTGCGATCAAAGGACGACGCATTCCGATTAATGCCAGCATCGGACATCTGGAAATTGGTGACGACGCCAGGCAGCCGCTGGATATTCTGGCGGACGCTGAAATCGCGCTTCAGTTTGCCAAAAGCGCTGGTGGCAACCGGGCGCAGGCCTTTACCCAGCATCTCAGAGACGATCTGAGCATGATGCAGCAATTGCAACTTGACCTGACAGATGCGATCCAGAACGGCGAAATCGAGCCGTGGTTTCAACCGCAAGTGCGGCTTGCCGATGGGCGCTTGCACGGGGCCGAGGTGCTGGCTCGCTGGCGGCATCCGACGCGCGGCTTGCTGACCCCGGACGCCTTTCTTCCAGCCGCCGAACGTGCCGGTCTGATGGTTGACCTTGATCATGCAATTTGGAAAACCGCCATGGATCAGGCGATGGCCTGGCAAGTCTCTGACATCTGGCGCCCCACCATATCACTGAACGCCGCACCAGATACGATCGCAGACCCATATTTGCTTGAGCGGTTCCTGCTGTCACTCCAACGTTCCGGTCTGGATGCCGATCAGGTGATTGTCGAGGTCTTGGAGACCACCCTGATCAACGGCAAGGACGATATTGCGGCAATCAACATCGACAGTCTGGCGGATTGTGGAATCGCGCTTGAGCTGGATGATTTCGGCACCGGGTATGCGTCTCTTTCCAAACTTACACAGCTGCCGCTTGCCGGGATCAAGCTTGACCGGTCTTTGGTGACGCCATTGCCAGACCAGGCGGCAGACAGCGTTGTCCGGGCGATTCTTGCGCTCGCCACCGAACTTGGGCTGCATGTCGTGGCCGAAGGCGTAGAAGAAGATGAACAGGCCGTTCATCTGAATAACCGGGGGTGCAGCGTTGGTCAGGGCTATGGTTTTGGGAAGCCAATGCCCGGTTCTGAGTTCACGACTTGGCTCGAGGCAAATGCCGCAACCAGACTACAGGTTGGCGCAGATTTGGCGCGTTTCGCCTGAGCCACTTGAGGATCGGCCCGACAATCCGTATTTGAACCGGGTAAGGCTGACCAGAAAAGGGCGACACATGGCCAATCATCTCTATCAGAATGATCTTCCCGATGGGCTGGATCTGGGCTCTGTTGTCGCGATCGATTGCGAAACAATGGGGCTGAACCCCCATCGCGACCGACTGTGCCTGATCCAGATGTCGGGAGGTGATGGTGATTGTCATCTTGTACAGGTCACACCGGGCCAATCATCAGCGCCCAATCTTTGCGCGATGCTTGAGAATCCGCAGGTGCTGAAACTGTTTCACTTTGGCCGGTTTGATATCGCAGCCCTCCTGAATGCCTTTGGCGCGCTGACAGCACCCGTCTATTGCACCAAAATCGCCTCAAAAATGGTACGCACTTACACGGACCGTCATGGGCTGAAGATTCTGTTGCAGGACTTGCTGGGGATCGACATTTCAAAGCATCAACAGCAAAGCGACTGGGGCGCGGCAGAGTTGACGGACGCGCAGCTTGATTATGCGGCCTCTGATGTTCTTTATCTGCATCGGCTGAAGGAAAAATTCGATGCCCTGCTCGCTCGCGAAGACCGGGCCGGGGTGGCGCAGGCCTGTTTCGATTTCCTGCCAACCCGTGCCAGACTTGACCTCGCCGGGTGGCCCGAAACTGACATTTTCGCGCACTGATGGCGGACCACCAAAAATTCCTGACTGCGGCGCAACGGGTCATTTCGCAAGAAGCCGCAGCGCTCACCGTGCTGTCCGATCAACTGGGCGACAGCTTTTCCCATGCGGTCGAGCTGCTTTTGAACGCAAACGGCCGGGTGATCGTGTCCGGTATGGGCAAATCCGGGCATATTGCCCGCAAGATCGCCGCAACGTTTGCAAGCACCGGCACGCCCGCGCATTTCGTGCACCCCGCAGAAGCCAGCCATGGTGACCTGGGGATGATGACCCGCGGTGACGTGGTGCTGGTACTGTCAAATTCCGGCGAAACGCCGGAACTGGCCGATCTTGTCGCCTATACCCGGCGCTTTGGCATCCCGATGATTGGCGTGGCCAGCAGACCCGAAAGCACACTTTTGCAACGGGCGGATGTGGCCATTGTTCTGCCGAACCTGGGCGAGGCCTGTGGCACCGGCATTGTGCCCACGACATCCACGACAATGACCCTTGCATTGGGCGACGCACTTGCCGTGGCCCTGATGGAGCATCGGGATTTCACGCCTGAAAACTTTCGCGATTTCCACCCCGGCGGGAAACTGGGCGCGCTGCTGTCCAAGGTTGCTGATCTGATGCATGTCGATGCTGCTGTTCCGCTGGTTGCGGCGCAAACGCCGATGAGCGAGACGCTCTTGGTGATCAGCCAAAAGGGGTTTGGCGTTGTCGGCGTGACCGATCCGGACCAGCGCCTGATCGGCATCATCACTGATGGCGACCTGCGGCGGCATATGGCCGGATTGCTTGACAATACCGCTGGCGACGTCATGACAGCGCAACCTGCAACGGTCGCGCCGGCAGCGCTGGCCGAAGAGGCGGTAGCGCTGATGAACGACCGAAAGATCACCTGCCTGTTTGTCGTTGACCCGGCAGGCAAGGGCGATGCTGCCGGTTTTCTTCATATTCACGATTGCCTGCGCGCCGGGATCGTTTAGCTGTGATCCACGCCGACAACCTCTATTCACAGCTTGTCGGATGGGCCAAGATCATCCTGCCGCTCAGCGCTTTGGCGCTGCTATCGACGCTCTTTCTTTTTTCGCGCTCATCAACAGAACCGACCGAAATAGCCCTCGAAGAGGTCGAGGCGATCGCGCGTGAACAGCGTGTCTCGGCACCGGAATTCTCCGGCGTCACCGACGAGGGCGCCGTCATCATTATTTCAGCAAAATCCGCGCGCCCGGACGACACGCGCGCCGATACCGTCGGTATCGACGAAATGCGCTTGCGAATGGACAATCCCGATGGCAGCACAATCGAAGTCACCGCTACCAAGGGCGAGATTGATGGCCGCGCACGGATTGCTCGTTTTCTTGGGCTGGCCAGACTGGCCACGTCAAACGGATATGAAATGGAAACCAACGGATTGATCGCGGAGCTGGAAACAGGCCGGGTCTCGTCTGATGGCCTCTTGGAGATACGCGCACCCTTTGGGCAATTAACCGCAGGCAAGGTCACCTTTCAGATGGCATCGAAAGGTGTCGCGCAGGAGATGCTGTTCACTGACGGTGTGCGCCTGCTATACACTCCGCAAACCCCATGAAGAAGGAAACTGCACCGATGCTGAGACAGATCGCACTTTGCGTATCGCTATTTCTCGCGACAGCGGGAGCAGCGGGGGCGCAAACGAACGTCAATCTGGGCGGCATCACCGTCGACACGTCATCCGCCATCGAAGTGACCGCAGACAGCCTGTCTGTTGATCAGGAAAGCGGCAAGGCGGTGTTTGATGGCAATGTGATCATCGGACAGGGCGATCTGCGTCTGACGGCTGGCCGCGTTGAAGTGATCTATGGTACGGACACATCGCAAATCGCGCGGTTGATTGCATCGCAGGGCGTAACCTTTGTGACCGCAGATGAGGCCGCCGAGGCGCAGCAGGCTGATTATGATATCACTAGCGGCTTGCTGGTTTTGACCGGAGAGGTTTTGCTCACGCAAGGCCCAAGCGCGATTTCAGCAGGTGCAATGACGATCAACGTGACCGACGGCACCGCGACAATGGAAGGTCGTGTGCGCACGATCCTGCAACAGGGCGACAATTGATGCAGGGCGCACCAAAATTTGCTGTGCAAGACGGCGATGCCGGGCTTCATATCGTCAATCTGCGCAAGAGCTATCGCAAGCGGCCCGTCATCCGTGATGTCAGCATTCACCTGGATCGCGGAGAGGTCGTGGCGCTCTTGGGTCCAAACGGGTCTGGCAAGACCACGTGTTTTTACGCCATCGCCGGGCTTGTCCCCGCCGAAGGGGGGCGGGTTATCATCGACGGGCGCGAGGTAACGACCTTGCCCATGTACCGGCGTGCGCAACTTGGGATCGGCTATTTGCCACAGGAAATGTCAATCTTTCGCGGCATGTCCGTTGAAGACAACATCATGTCAATTCTGGAGATCGCAGAACCAGACAGGCACCGGCGCAGAGAACGACTGGAAGAACTGTTATCGGAGTTTTCAATCGAACATCTGCGACGGGCATCGGCCATGGCCTTGTCAGGGGGTGAACGCCGCCGGGTCGAAATCGCGCGCTGTCTTGCCGCCGGTCCGAAATACGTCTTACTGGACGAACCCTTTGCCGGCGTCGACCCGATCGCCGTGGGCGAAATCCGGCATCTTGTGGCCGACCTTAAGAACCGTGGAATCGGCGTGTTGATCACGGATCACAATGTGCAGGAAACGCTGCAAATCGTAGACCGCGCCTATATCTTGCATGACGGCAAAGTGCTGATGAGCGGCACAACCCAAGAAGTCATTCAGGACGAAAACGTGCGCCGCGTCTATCTTGGCAACAACTTCCGTGTGAACTGATTCTTTTGCATTCGGAGCCATTGTGTCATTGACAATCGGTCGGGATTCATCGCCAAATACTCTTGATGACTGACCCGTTTTCTTTCCCTTCATTCTTGCTGGCCAATCACCGGTACGCGCGAATAAGTGTAGAAAAATCAGGATGTTATCGTGTTTCAATCATATGACGCTGAGCGACATTGGCCCTGCACTGCGGCCAGTCGGCGATCTGTCATGACCCAGTAAAGGAGAAACGATGCGTTACCAAATCAGCGGAAAGCAAATCGACATTGGTGCAGCCCTGCAAACCCATGTAAAAACCGAGCTGGACGACATCCTGAGCAAGTATGCAGGGCGACCGACCGAAGCTTATGTGGTGTTTTCAAAGTCGGCTCACGAATATATCTGCGAATCCGTTGTGCATCTTTCGACAGGTCTGAATGCGCAAGCAACTGGCAAGGCGACAGAAATTTATGCCGCATTCGATGCCAGCTGTGAAAAGATGGACAAACAGCTGCGCCGCTACAAACGCCGGCTGAAAGACCACCACAAGGAGCGTTCACAGCCAGTTGAACTTTCGGACGCTGGGTCATATATCCTCGAATCAAGAGACGAGTCTGACGAGGTTGAGCAGGGTTCAGTGAACCCGATGATTGTCGCAGAGATGGAGACGAAAATCCCATCACTGTCAGTCGGCGAAGCAGTCATGCAGATGGAAATTGCGAGTGCGCCGGTTTTGGTATTCCGGAACGAGAAGCATAATGGAGTGAACGTCGTCTACCGACGCGACGACGGCAACATCGGCTGGATCGACCCGCGCACATCGGGTTAGACCCGATCATCAAGTGAGAGACGCAATCAATGCAACTTGGCACCATTCTGAAAGCGGATGCGGTGAAGTCCATTTCTTCTTGCACAAGCAAGAAGCGGCTTTTCCATGACCTGGGTGAATTGGCCGAAGCGAGCTATGGCCTGAATGCCGACGACGTGATCGAAGCGTTGATGGATCGTGAGGGGCTTGGCCCAACGGGTGTCGGGCAGGGTATCGCCCTGCCACATGCCCGTATTCCTGAGGCTCAGGATGTATTCGGCCTTTTCCTGCGGCTTGAAAAGCCTCTGGATTTTGATGCGGTCGATCGCCAGCCTGTCGATTTGGTTTTCTCGCTGATTGCCCCAGAGGACGCTGGCGTCGATCATCTCAAGGCGTTGGCACTGGTGTCGCGCACGCTGCGCAACCCTGCGACCTGTGCAAAACTGCGCGCAAACAGCGATGCCGCCACGCTGCACACAATCCTGACCGAAGTTGAAGCGATTCAGGCGGCCTAGGCCCAGTCACCGAAACCAAATGCCGCGTAATCACGTGCATAGGCATCGCGTGCGGCGCGTTCGAGCGTTTGATCATGGATTGCCGCAAGGCGTAACTGCCAACGATGCGCTGTGTTGCCCAGTTCGGGCACTGCTGCGATGTTGATCTGACGCGCTAGGTTTTCCAAACCTTCCGCCAATGCATCCTCGCGCAGGACATGATCTGGCACCGCGAACTGGGCCATCCCCTGCAAAAGCGTCAGCTGGCTTGCCCATGACGGATCGACCCGTATGCTGGTTTGCCCTGCCAGATTGTTCTTGAGGAATTTCAGGAACCCCAAAAAAGCGCGCCTGTGATCTTCGTCCGTGTAATGGCGGTCGGCGCTCAGATCGGACGATTGATCGGGTAATTTCAGCTTGTGCACCCGGATCAGGTTGGCCCTGATTTCCGGCAGGGCGCGCGGCCCGTCCAGCAGAATCCTGTCGCAAAACGCGGCATGAGCACGGGCCAGCGGGTGACGCAGGACTGTGAAACTGCGATGCGGTTGATGCACCTGCTGCCAGACCCGCAAAGAGCGCTGCGAAAATTGCGTGATCAGAGAATCGATCTGCGCGCCATCAATCTCTGCCAGCCATTGTTTGACGGCACGGTCTGGTCCTGATCGCAATGGCATGTAAAGCAGCCCCGATCTGGGTGCGGCGATATATGTCGGGATTGCGGGCCCTCTGCTGGGTTCGAAATGCGGGGTGCGACCCAGATCAAAAGGGTCCAGCCGGGCCGTGGCCTCTTGCATCTCTGCAAAGTTGCTCACCCTCTGCTCCAGCGGTTCGGGGTTTTGTTTCTTGAGTTTTTTGGTCACGCTTGAAAGGCGGGCATCCACCCCCAGAAACTGTGCCAATCCATTCAACACGTCCACATCGCGCAGATCATCGTAGTTGATGTAAAACGCGGATTGCCCGCTGATCTGCAAGGCGTGGTGAATGTGCATCTGAAACCCTTGAATGGCATCCAGATGCGTCGCAAAGGCGGCGGGATCAAAGGTGATCTGTACGGATTTCGCATGTGTCGCGTTTGTCAGTTTCCATTGCCCTGTGGCCTGCGCGATCTTCCAACTGACAAAGCTGTCCAGCGGATTGCGGGTCAGGATGATCTTGGCGCAACGCGGATCATCAACGCAGGTTTTCAAGACCCGCGGATCATGGTCGTGAAAGAAACGAAACCCTGCCAGATCGTCGCTTTCCTTGATCTTGTTCAACAGCGCATGCGGATCAGCCTCGCGGGCGGCGCGGTCGACGCCCAGCAAAGCTTCGGTTTTGGGGTAGCCAATGAACGACGGGTTGAAAGCCTCGCCATGACAGCTGACGCCATCCAGCATGTTGATGTTCGCCTCAAGCAGGTTGGAGCCAGTCCGCATTTCCGCCAGCACGATAAAATAGTCGAAGGCCCTCATCGCCCGCCAACCACATAGGGTTTGCGACGCTGTGCGGCAGGTGATTGCAGCGTGTTACCGATCGTGATGTCGCCGGTCAGAAACGGATGCATCCCCTGGTTTTTCAAATCCTGAAGGAAATCAGGAAACCCAGTCAGATCAGGCATCTTGGGCACTTCCCTGATCGCGTTGGCACGGTGGCCCGCGATTTCATCAATGATCGCTTGGAGCACATCCATCGGAGCCTCGATAAACTGGGCCAAGGTCATGATCCTGATCCTCGCCCGCGCCTCGGGCGAGCGCAGCACCTTCAGGAACCTTTCCTCGATCCGTTGCAGCCGCGCTGCCTCTGTTCTGACATCGCTGGCCGAGCGGCCAGAGGCAAAGAGAGGGATTGACCATGCCCCGGACACGACCCAAATGCTCGCGTTTGTGTCTTTGGCCAATGTCCAGCGGATGTCTTGGGTATCGGCAGGCCCGAACTGAAAACAATGATGCTGATCGCGACCATTCCAGATCAGGTTGGTCAGGAACATCTTGCCGTTATAATCCCGCAGTCGCGCATTATCGGACAGTCCGCCGCGATAAACAGCGCCTTCATCTGTGAAATGCGCGCGGTCCTTGGCGTAAAGGCGGCCATGAACCTGTGCGCCCGTCTGCTGGGTCAGCCATGATTGAAACGCCGGGAATACAGCATCGAACCCTTGCAAGACCGCATAGGGAACCGCCGCAATGCTGGTCTGTCGGTCGATGCTGGGAAAGCGGCTTTGCATATAGAGCCCCAGACGCCCGCGCGTTCGACGGTCAACCGCCTGCGCGAAAACCCGGTCAACCGTAGCTGTATTGGGCTCGTCGGCAGGGTGAAGCGGGTCGCCGGGCAGCGGGAATTTCTGATAAAGCAGATTTGCGTCACGCCAAATCTTGCGGGCCACAAAGCATTTTGAGCGCTGCAACATCTCTGCATGGTCATCGAAAAAGATGTGTGGTTTGCCCTGATAATCGAACTTGGCCAATGTCAGGGAGCGGCTTTCAATATTGCGGGCGTGCAGCCGTGTCAGCGTCTGATAATAGCTTTCATCCGGGATCCAGACCTTGCGAAAATAGGCGTCATGCGTTTCGCGTTTGGGGTCGCCGAGGATAGCATCCAGCGTTTGCCGCGTCAGGCACCACCACTGCGACCCCATATGCGGCACGATCCCTTCGGGAATTGTGCGTCGATACCCAAACACCTGTTGGAGCCTGACAAACCCGTCGAAAAGCCGCCGATGCTTCTTCCAGGCAAAGGGGAACCTGAGCGTAAACCGCTCTCTGTCCAGCCCACCCACTGTCCAGGGGACATCCGCTGTCGTGGCGCTTTCGATGAAATCCGTGTCTGGTCGCGCCTCAAGGTAGCGGCGCAGATCAGCGATCGGACGCAACGGCAGGCAGGCCCCGGATGCCAGAAACACATGCTGCACATCTGGAAAATCTTCCAACAAGAGCGTGGCCGCCTGTTGCGATGCGGCCACCAGCCCCCAGGTACCCCATTCGCAGCGATGCCGGCGACAAAAGCGCACATCCGGCAAATCCGCCAATGCGCTCTGAAACTGGTCGTTTGTTGCCTTCGGCACATTGCTGTCAACGTGAATGACCACCGGGCACCCCGCATCGGCCCAGATGCGCACCATCTGCTCGGCCCGCGCGAATGCGGTGTGAACCAGCATGACAACGCCCAACTTCATGCCCAGTTCCCCTTGGACATCAGGCCAAGCACCTCAAGCTGGCGCCAGTTGATGTATTGTTCGCTCCACTGGCACCAAAGATCGGGGTCAGCACCGTGCCGGTCGGCATAAGATTTGTATTCACGCCCGCGCTGGTAATGTTCGCCGCGCCGTGCCTCTTCTTCGGCGCGGTCACCAAAAGTATTCAGGAATTTTGCGTGCAGCAAGATGCCCGAGGTCTTTTCCCCCCCCTGCTGATCGTAAACAAGGTTCAGCCCGCGCGGCAGCATCATGTGGGTCGAACTGACATAGGCATAAGGCCTGCGCCACTTCACAAAGGGTATCTTGTTCAGCGCGGGGGCTTGTTTTGGCTTGCTGGCAAAGAACGTGCGGGCGCGCGGCCCGCCCTGGATCCACAGGTTTTTGAGTAGCTTGTTTTGCGCCACAAAGTAGTTGCCGGGGT
>Ga0316204_10003082_pt1 | contig 34865 bp, 32 predicted proteins | sample 6monrhotite_MG_2_FD_205661 | JGI IMG/M metagenome (GOLD analysis project Ga0316204, IMG submission 205661) | Microbial mat bacterial communities from mineral coupon in-situ incubated in ocean water Damariscotta River, Maine, United States -... | ecosystem: Environmental > Aquatic > Marine >... | reverse complement strand
AGCCCGAAAACTCGAAGAATTGTGGGATGCCGTCAGAGATGCCATCGACGCCATCACTCCTGGGGAAGCGAAAAACTATTTCACTGCCGCAGGGTATGAACCTGAATAGGCGGGAAATGCTCTAGTGGTATCGTTACTGGCAATTACGATCAGACTTTCGCGCAGCATGGTTTCAACCATGTCACCCATACGAAGGGTTTCTCGTGCGGCACTGGCGAGGGCGAGGGTCGGTACGTCGACGGCATTCTTATCAAGGTGTTTAGGGACGCCCGGGTCGTCTTCCGCGTGCACTGAGGGTAGTAGGCGGTTCATTAGGCCGGCCATTGTATCGGTAAGGAGAATGAATCCGATGGCGACGGTGAAATTGAACAGCGTGTGAAAGTTCACAATCTGACGGGCGGCGTTGCCATCAAGATCAGCGATCAATGGCATTATTGGCCCAAGTAACGTTAGTAGGATGATTGCGCCACAAACCTTGAATAACGCATTTCCGATGGTGACGCGGCGGGCTTCCGGGCCTTCACCGGCTGTTGCTAAAATTGGTGGTAGGGTGCCGCCAATGTTAGCGCCGATGACGAGAATAAAAGCGAGCTCAAGGGGGATCGCGCCGGTCGATGCCAACGACATTATTAGTAAAACGACGGCAAGGCTGGAATGGGCTAACCATGTTAGCAATGCAGCAATCACGACTCCGATCAGCGTTTCGCCTGAAACCGCCTCAAAAATTTCGATGATTAATTGAGACTCACGAAGTGGAGCGGCTGTGGAAACAATAAGTTTTAGCGACAGCAGCATGAGCCCGAGGCCAATACAGATACGTCCGAATTGCTTGACCATGCTTGTGTTGGCGGAAAAGTGAAGGATGACGCCGAGGGCAAGTGCCATCGGGGCCAGCCATGAAATATCAAACGATAAGAGCTGAGCAACCAGTGTGGTGCCAATATCTGCGCCCAGCATTACAGCCAAGGCCGGACCTGTTGCGATCAAACCACGGCTGGCAAATGATGCGACCATCATCGCTGTTGCCGTGCTGCTTTGTAAGATTGCCGTAACACCCAAACCAACGAATAGGGCACTAAATCGATTGGCGACACTGTTGCCGATGGCTTGGCGTAAATTTCCTCCGAATGCCCGGGTGATCCCGGTTCGAAGCATGCGCATTCCCCACAGCAATAGCGCGACGGACCCGATAAGATTGATCAATATTTGTGTGGCAGTAATCGCTTTTTTCTTTCAGATCGGTGGTAACAGCGCTGGCGATATGAGTTAGAGGAGACCGCCAAAGCCGTGGCAAAGGCAGAAAAGGTTTGAGTTAACTCCCTTATTTTGGCCCGTGTTGATTTTGATGCCACGCAAAAAGCGCGTTATAGACCCTGATTTCGCCTGCGTACGTGTATGTTGCCGGTTATCGTTAAAAGAACGGCCCGCCAAGTCGTTGGCTGAGCCCCTTTTTATACACTGAGATGGGGGCTGCGTTCAACTTTTTGAGCGATGTCGCGCTACCGGCAGACAATTTTACCGGTTTCGTCAACCAAAACACCGTTTTCGATCCAGGTTGGTTCAGCCATACGGACAAAAAATTCAGCAATGTCCTCCGGCGGCTTAACGGACTGCGGATCTTCACCGGGTATGGCCTTTGCGCGCATGGCTGTACGTGTTCCGCCGGGGTTGATTAAGTTCGCCCTGACTGAAGTGTTAACGATTTCGTCAGCGTAGGTTCGACACAACATTTCAAGGCCTGCTTTGGAGACGGCATAAGCCCCCCAATAGGCTCGGGGCATAGAACCAACAGTGCTGGTGACAAATATCGCCCGACCCGCATTAGATTGCCGTAAAAGCGGATCCATGCTGCGGATAAGACGCCAGTTTGCTGTCAAATTGATATCGATGACATTTTGCCAAATATCGGGCTTGTGATGCCCGAGCGGCGTCAAGGTCCCAAGAACACCGGCGTTTCCGACAAGAATGTCTAGTTTTCCATGGCGCTCGAAAAGTGACGCACCTAAAGTGTCGATACCGGCGAAATCGGACAAGTCCAGTGGCACCAACGTCGCGTGTTGAGCCGTTTCCTGATAGATTTCGTCATCAACTTCCTCTAGCGCGGTAGCGGTTGTGGCAAGTAAAATTACATGTGCGCCTTCGGTGGCGAAGCGCTTGGCGATGGCACGCCCAATACCGCGTGATGCGCCAGTAATCAGGGCAATGCGGCCTTCTAACCGCTTGGTAATTGCTGTCGACATGTTAATGCGGGTCATCAAGTAAAGAGAGCTGGTTGGTATCTGTGTCGCCGTCGCGATCGGTAAGTTGGATCGGGTATTTGCTCGTGAAACACGCGTCGCAATATTGAGGGTCTTCATTATTGCGTGCCGTTTCGCCGACCGCACGGTAGAGACCATCGTTGGAAATGAAAGCTAAGCTGTCGACGCCAATATACTCTTTCATTTCCTCCATGGTCATCCGAGCCGCTAGCAGGGCCTCCCGCTTTGGCGTGTCGATCCCGTAAAAACACGAGTCACTAATTGGCGGGCTGGAAATCCGCATGTGGACTTCTTTTGCGCCGGCATTGCGGACCATCTCAACAATTTTCACCGACGTGGTGCCACGGACAATCGAATCATCAACAAGGACGACGCGTCGTCCTTTCAATTGCCCCGCGTTTGCGTTGTGTTTTAATCTGACGCCAAGGTGGCGAATCTGATCGGAGGGTTCGATAAATGTACGCCCAACATAGTGATTGCGAATGATGCCTAATTCGAATGGAATTCCGGCTTCTTCGGCAAACCCAATGGCTGCGGGCACGCCGGAATCCGGAACCGGAACGACGACATCGGCGACAAGGCCGCTACTCTCACGGGCCAGCTCTGCGCCAATATTTTTGCGGATTGTGTAGACGTTTTTGCCTTCGACATCGCTGTCTGGGCGGGCGAAATAGATATATTCAAAGATGCAAAATCGGTTAGGGCGGGCCGGGAAGGGCTTGATGCTTCTTAAACCTTTATCGTCGATGACGATAATTTCTCCGGGGTCGACATCTCGAATAAAGTCCGCACCAATGATGTCCAAGGCGCAGGTTTCCGAGGTCAATATATAGGAATCGCCCAAGCGCCCGATGACCAGCGGCCTAACCCCGTAGGGGTCGCGTAGGCCTATCAGCTTTTTCTGACTGAGCGCAACCAGGGAATAGGCCCCTTCGACATGGCTGAGGGCATCGGTCAGTCGATCAATCACCTTGCCATATTCGCTTCTGGCGATCAGGTGGATGATGTTTTCGGAGTCACTGGTTGATTGAAATAAGCAACCACGCTCAATCAGTTCACGGCGTAATTTGAAGGCATTGGTCAAGTTGCCATTGTGGGCAACCGCAAAACCACCAAATTTGAACTCTGCAAACAATGGCTGGACGTTGCGGATAACCGAGTCTCCGCTCGTTGAATACCGTACATGACCAATCGCACAATTGCCGTTTAATCGATCCATGGTTTTTGACGAACTGAAATGATCGCCGACAAGCCCCATTGCCCGGTGAGAATGAAACTGTTCACCATCATAGACGACGATCCCTGCGGCTTCTTGTCCACGATGCTGCAGGGCATGCAAACCCAGCGCCGTATGAGTCGCGGCATCAGGATGATTATAGATTCCAAACAACCCGCATTCTTCTTTCGGGTTGAGGTCTTCAATCCACTTGGAATCGTCAGTTGACGGAATAAAAGGATTGGCTGGAAATGACAGGGGCGCTTTCATGTGTAACGATTTCCCGGTTTCAAAATTGTAGTTAATTTGTCGGTTATAAAGAGATAGGAATTCATTTTGGTTTTTGATTTGAATCAATCAAACGTTCCATGTCTTGGCGCTCTTTTCTTCCATAGGCACCTTCATTTAGGGGTTGGTTGCTTTTGGGTTGCGGCGTGATAATACCGCGAACCGTCTCTGAGGAGTCGAAGAGTTGCTTCGTCCGTTCTTTCGCTTCTTTGGCTGCTGCTGCAATGGGATCAGAAGATGATTGATCAGGAAGTAACGTTCGTAATTTTTCCGATCCGGGGATTATCAGATCCATCGACTTTGCACTAACGACCCAGTCAGGGCGATCTTCTTCGTTGATGACAAGTTCCATGGCGATGTAAGCCAGACAGACGACGATGGCCCCACGTGCCATCCCAAACAAAAATCCTAATGCGCGGTCCAGGGCATTTAACGTACTGCTCTGAACCATTTTGGAAATCGTTCGAGAAAAGTAGGACAGGACAATGAGGGAGACAATAAAGATGCCAACGCCTGCGGTCAGGTCGGCCGCTAGTTCGATATCGATCCATTGGCGTGCATAGGGTTTGACGTAAGGGAAGCCGTAAAAGGTCGCAAACGTGGCCCCAATCCAGCCTGCGATGGATAGAACTTCGTGAACAAAACCGCGTGCGTACGCAAAAAGCGCCGATACCAAAAGCACGACGATGACCGCGATGTCGAGAATATTGACTGGAAGATTATTCAGATCATCCATGCCGTTTTTTTCTTTCCACTTCACTGGCATCAGGGAACAGAGGGAGAAGATCGGTCAAATGCCTAATTTCCTTGATCTTAATCGTCCCGCCGTAACCTCGTTTAGACTCTTTCTTTTTAGAGGCTGGAATGATCGCTCGGGTAAATCCTAGTTTTTCCGCCTCTTTCAACCGGGCCTCCGTTTGCGAGACAGCGCGAACCTCACCCGACAGCCCAATTTCGCCAAAGATAACTGTTTCTCGCAACACAGGCGTTCCGCTGATAGATGATACCAAAGCAGAAGCGACAGCGAGATCCGCAGCGGGTTCGGAAATTTTCAGGCCACCAGCGACGTTTAGGTACACCTCGGACCCGGCAAGCGCAAGACCACAACGGGCCTCCATGACCGCCATGATCATCGCCAAGCGACCTGAGTCCCAGCCGACCACAGCGCGTCTTGGCGTGGCTTGCTGTGATGGTGCAATTAGGGCTTGAATTTCGACCAAAACCGGGCGCGTCCCCTCCATGCCGGCAAATACGCTGGTGCCATTGACGTCGCCATCATGCTCGTTAAGAAACAGCGCCGAGGGGTTGGAGACTTCGGCCAGCCCACGTTCGGTCATTTCGAAAACGCCGATTTCATCAGCCGGACCAAAGCGATTTTTGACAGCGCGAAGAATGCGAAAATGATGGGAGCGATCCCCCTCAAAATAAAGAACGGTATCAACCATATGTTCAAGTACACGTGGTCCGGCGATCGTCCCTTCTTTGGTCACATGGCCTACCAATATGACGGCAAAACCACGGCGTTTTGAGAGACGGATCAATTCCTGCGCAGATGTCCGTACCTGGGCCACGGTGCCCGGTGCAGACTCAAGATTGTCCATATACATGCACTGAATGGAATCAATAATCACAACCGTTGGTGCGTCGATGTCATCAAGTGTCGCAACGATATCTCGAACCGACGTCGCCGCTGCTAAACCGACGGGTGCGTTTGAAAGTTCCAGCCGGGCGGCGCGCAGCCTGAGTTGATCAATTGATTCTTCGCCAGAGATATAGGCGCATTTGAAGTTTTTTGAGAGCGCTGCAACGACCTGCATCAATAGAGTTGATTTGCCAATCCCTGGGTCGCCACCGACCAGCGTCGCCGAGCCCGGTACCAGCCCTCCACCCGTAGCGCGGTCAAATTCGACATTTCCTGAAACCCGGCGCGGCGGTTGCTTTTCAGACCCCTTCAAGGCAACAAATTTGACTTGGCGGCCCTTTTTTTTGCCCAACCCCTTTGGGGCCGATTCCGCAGTCGCTTCCTCGGTCAACGAATTCCACGCGCCACAGGAATCGCAACGACCAGCCCATTTGGCGTATGATGCACCACAATCTTGACAAACGTAGTTGGTTTGCTTGCTGGTCACTGTCAGAAAAACTCCGTTGATCCGCTTCTGATTAGAGGAATCTGCCGCCCGGCACAACCCGTCCAGAATTTCGGTTTTATTCAGGTAGGTTAGAGACGAAAGGAGTGATTGGGTCCCGTTCAAATATTGTACTTTCAGATAATTTTGACGCTGGATTCTCGTTTCTTTGGTAAGTTCAGCCGATCAGATACGATGTGGTCTAGGTCTTGAAGATTAATGCGAAATTGTGCCACCACCTTGACGGTATTTGACGCAACCGTTGGCTTCCATCATTTGCACCCTGCCGTCGCCCCCCCTCCTGAACTGTCTGGCGAAACTGCTACGGTGTCGTATTTTAACTGATGTTACGAGGCCGGCGGTTTTGATTTAGGCGGGCGAGGTTTTACACGACGGTTTTGGCTTGTGCTCAGCAAGCCGGTCAGTTTTTTGATGTCTTTGCTTTTGTCTTGGAGGTCTTTGCGAAATTCCTGACGATAAGTTTGAAGTTCTGCGTCAATTAAATTCATACGTGTTTTCATTCGCGAAATTTTGTCGTTGTGGGCGTTGGTTTGGCGCGTGATTTCAATCACGTGATGATTTAGCAATTCTCTGCTTTGGCGCATAACTTTGTTGCTGATCTCATTAACGGTCCAAAGGGCGACCGTCGCGATGATCAGGGAAAGCAGCGCTATAGCAAGACTCAGGGCCATTCCTTGTTCCTCAAAGTGGATGACTTTCGGTGGGTCGTACCAAACTACCCAGACCAATGATTCGCATGATAATACCAATGGTAAGGCATTTGGTCTGTGTTATGACGCACAGGTCGGAAGAGGATGCGTGTTAGGCGCGCAGCGCCATTTTAATCGGGCCGTCCGTACGCCCATGAATAAACTGATCCAGATAGGGGTTGTTGGAATTGTCTACCTGATCGGGCGGACCGGCCCAGATGATCTTGCCGTCGTAAAGCAGGGCGATTCTGTCGCCAATTTTTTTAGCCGATTGCATGTCATGGGTAATAGTCAGCGCCGTAGCACCGATTTTTTGGTTGATCGCTACAATTAAATTATTGATGACGTCGGCAGTAATCGGGTCCAGCCCGGTTGTCGGTTCATCAAAAAATATAATATCAGGGTCAGCAGCGATAGCGCGGGCAAGCCCAACACGTTTTTGCATGCCACCTGAAAGATCGGCCGGAGACAGATCGATGAGATTGGAGCCAAGCCCGACCAAAGCCAGCTTTTCAACGGCCAGATCACGGGCGTCGCGGCGGTTAATTCTTTTCTCGGCCAGTAGGCCAAAAGCAACATTCTCCCAAACCGCTAGACTATCAAACAGCGCCGCCGCCTGAAACAACATGCCGATCTGCTTGTTAACCCGCTCGCGCTCAGTCCCGCCCAGGCCGACGACATTTTCGCCGTCGATTTCGATACGACCTTGATCAGGGGTTAGCAGGCCCTGAATACATTTGATGGTGACGGATTTCCCAGTGCCTGACCCGCCAATGATAACAACGGATTCACCAACACCAACATCCAAGTCGACGCCATTGAGCACAACCTTTTCCCCAAAAGCCTTTTTGACGCCTTGAAGGCTAATTTTGGGTGAGCGCGCGTTCATTTTGCAAAAAACATTTCGGTCAGGATGTAATCGAAACAAAGGATCAAAATCGACGCGGAAACGACGGCGTTGGTCGTCGCCATACCGACACCTTGCGCGCCGCCTTTAGAATTATAACCGTGATAACAGCCCATCAGGGTGACAATGAAACCAAACACCGATGCCTTAACCAGACCAGAAATGACGTCATCTGCCTCAAGGAAATTCCAGGTGTTTTGCAGGTAGTTTGAGGCATTAAAGCCAAGCTTGTACACGGTCACCAGATATCCGCCGAACACACCGATGATATCGGCAATAAATACCAATACTGGCATCATTGTTAGGCCAGCGATCAAGCGCGGCGCGACCAGATATTTCATTGGATTGGTGGATAACGTGGTCAGGGCATCAATTTGTTCGGTAACCCGCATGGTGCCAATTTCGGCAGCCATCGCCGCACCAATGCGCCCGGCAACCATTAACCCGGCGAGAACCGGACCGAGTTCTCGGGTGATCGACAGAACAACAACATTGGCGATCGCCCCTTCCGCAGAAAATCGAGAAAAGCCGGTATAGCTTTGAAGGGCAAGTACCATGCCTGCAAAAACCGCAGTCAAGCCGACGACAGGTAGGGAATAGTAGCCAATTTCAATCATCTGTTTGAGGATTATGCGTGGATAGAATGGTGGGCGCACGCAGTGGGTAATACCGCTCGCCGTAAAAATGGTTAGTCGCCCGGCAGTTGCCAGAAAAGCCAAAAACACCCGGCCAATGGTTTGCAAAAAGTTCATTCGGAGGTCCCCATCAAACGTCTTCGCTTTCCTTATAGACGCGGTGATAGCGTCTGCCCAGAGACGTCAGTATTTCGTAGCCAATCGTACCGGCATCGTTGGCCATGTCGTCAACCGTGTGGCGGGGGCCGATCATCTCAATCCACTGCCCCGGATAGAGTAAGCAATCCGGTACATCACTGACATCAAATGTAATTAAATCCATCGATACCCGTCCAATCAGGGGTACTCGATATTCACCAATATGCCCACAGGATCGATTAGATAGGGAGCGTAAGACACCGTCTGCGTAGCCGACGGCGACGGTTGCTATTCGCGTTGCTTTATCAAGTCGATGGGTGCCACTGTATCCAACACTGTCACCTGCATGGCCGTCGCGCAGTTGAACGATGCGGGCGTTCAACGTGACCGTTGCGCGCATGGGATTTGGTTTGCCTGGCGTCGGGTTGACGCCATAGAGCGCGATGCCGGGACGGGCAATGTCAAAATGATAATCCGGCCCTAGAAATATGCCGGATGAATTACTAAATGACGCCTGGCCTGCCGGGATAACGGCACGGGCCTGTTTGAAGGCCGCAAGCTGCCTGGGGTTTTGCTGTGAGGCAGTTTCATCAGCGGACGCCAGATGGCTTAAAACAAGTTGTAAATTCAGCCCCGCAAGCAAATCTGGGTTATCGACAATTTTTCTAAACTCATCTGTCGGAAGTCCTAGCCGCAACATACCCGTATCAACATGTAAATCGCAGGGAAGGGGGGCCGTACTGCAGTAATTTTTCCATAATGCGATCTCACCTAAGCTGCCGAGAACTGGCAGTAGATTGTGTTCGCAAAACGTGTCTTCGGCCCCTGAATATAGTCCGCTTAATACATGTATTCTAGCTGTGGCGAGTGCGCGGCGAAGCCGAACACCCTCGTTGATATGGGCGACAAAAAAATCTTGACACCCGGCACGTGCCAAAACCGGCCCGACGCGCTCAGCCCCTAAGCCGTAGGCATCGGCTTTAACTACCGCGCCACAGGCAACGTCACCCAACCGGTGGCATAGTGTTCTGTAATTTGTGGCCACTGCGTCAAGGTCAATGCGCAATACAGCACCGGCCAAGTGTTCGGGAATATCAGGATAAAGAGAGTCAATCATTGCCCAAACTGTTTAACCGGGTCGGGGCGCTTGATCAATCGTGATGTCGTAATGAAGGGTCAACGCTCATTATGGTAAGGGTCATAATCGCCAAAGCGAGTGAATTCACCGGTAAATTGAAGTTGCACGTCGCCAATTGGACCATGGCGTTGTTTGGCGACGATCAAATCGGCAAGGTTTTTAATCTTTGCAAGGGTTGCTTCCCAGTTTGCTTCGCGATCATAAAACTTCCCGTCATCTTCCTCAGGACGCCGTCCCGGTTTTTTCCGTTCCATGTAGTACTCTTCACGATAAACGAAGGTGACAACGTCGGCGTCCTGCTCAATTGATCCGGATTCACGTAAATCTGATAATTGTGGACGCGGAGGGTCGCGGCTTTCGACTTGGCGGGATAACTGCGACAAAGCGATAACGGGGACCTCAAGTTCCTTGGCCAACGTTTTCAGGCCACGGGTGATTTCCGACACTTCCTGCACGCGGCCGTCGCTTCGGGAATTAGCGCTTCCGGAGATCAATTGAAGGTAATCGACAATAATCAAACCAAGGTTATGCTGGCGCTTGAGGCGACGTGCCCGGGTGCGCAGCGCACTAACGGTTAGGGCTGGCGTATCATCGATGAAAAATGGAACTTCGTGAAGTGTTTGTGCGCATTGAGCGAGGATGGTGAATTCTTCATTAGTCAGCAGCCCTTTGCGCATTTTGTCGGATGGAATGTTGGATTGTTCAGACAATATACGACCGGCCAGCTGTTCGGCAGACATTTCCAATGAGAAAAACCCGACAACGGCCCCCTCCTTGCCAGTGGAATCATGATAATCCTTGGCGGCATTATAGGCGATATTTGTGGCCAGGGCGGTTTTGCCCATACTGGGGCGCCCGGCAAGGATGATTAAGTCAGATGAATGAAGGCCACCAAGCAAGGTATCGACGTCTTTAAGTCCGGTGCTAACCCCGGCAAGCCCGCCTTCGCGACGGTGGGCGGCATCCGCTAGGCTGATGGCCTCGACGATTGCCGACTTGAAGTCCTGAAAGCCACCTTCATAATCACCTGCCGTTGCCAAATCATATAAATTTTGTTCGGCCGTTTCGATTTGTCTGGAGGCAATTTCATCAATTTCGGCACCATACGCCCGATTGACCATATCTTCACCAAGGTTGATCAACTGGCGTTTTAAGAACAAGTCATAGACGATCCTGCCGTATTCGCCGGCATTGATAACACTGGCGGCAGCACCCGCCAGTTCAGCGAGGTAAGCCGGGCCACCAATTTCAGCCAAGGTTTGGGTGTGTTCGAAAAACCGTTGCAAGGTGATTCCGTCGGCGACCTGTCCACGTTCAATCAGCTTGGTGATCGCTTCAAAGATTTGCCCATGGCGTTCGTAGGCGAAATGTTCGGGACGCAAATATTCGGATATTTTCTCGTGGGCCCGGTTGTTCAACAGGACCGCGCCCAGCAGGCCTTTTTCGGCCTCAAGGTTATGCGGCATGGTCCGAAATACGGTCGCACTCTCGGTGGGTGTGTCGGCCCCGGCGGCCCTGGGTTGAGCAGACATTTCTCCGTGCGATTGCATCGATTCGCTGATGTCAATGTGATCATGTCCCATGTAGTTGGGGTCAGGATCGTACGCGTTGTCTACATCGGGGGGTGGGGCTGGTGGCAATGTGGTGGGCATGGCAAAGACAATACTGTGCAAATCGGTTGGCGAATACTGGGATAAAATAAACCAGCGGGGATAAGATCAACGTCAAGTCCATGGATTGTGGATCATGGGGAAAACTTTTCTGATTTTCTGCCGGGTTGGTCTTGTCCTCTCGGTTTTATCGTGTGGAGGTACTGTTTAACTGGGCATAAGAAAACGGCGCGCCGATGGCGCGCCGTTGACAATCGCGCATTAAAGTAAGCGATTTATGAGTGTTTTTCGCCATCGGCCGAAGTGGATTTTTCAGAATCTTCGCCGTCGATGTCGTCGGTGCCGACATCAACGCCTTCTTCGAACATGCTTTCGGCTTGTTCCAAGACCGCTTCGTTGGCAGCGTCCTCTGCTACAGCGTGCGCTTCTTGTTCTGCGGTTGACAGCATCGCTTTGCCGGTGGACGCTTGAATTTCGGCTTCATCATGTGAACGGGCGACATTAACCGAAATCATCGCGGAAACTTCAGGGTGCAGTGTCACTGAAACGTCGTGAATGCCAAGCGCCTTGATTGGATTGTCGAGGCGGACTTGCTGACGAGATGTCGTAAAGCCTTCTTCCGTCAATTTGTCGGCGATATCACGGGCGTTAACCGAACCGTAAAGCTGACCAGCGTCACCGGCTTGGCGGACGAGGATAATCGCAACGCCGTTCATCTTGGCACCAACGGCTTCGGCTTCGCCTTTGAGCTCAAGGTTGTTGGCTTCCAATTGGGCGCGGCTAGATTCGAACTTTTCCCGGTTGGCGTCGTTTGCACGAACGGCCTTGCCTTTGGGCAATAGGAAGTTGCGGGCATATCCCGGCTTGACGCCGACTTCATCACCCATTTGTCCCAGTTTTTCGATGCGTTCCATCAGGATTACTTGCATGGTTCTTCTCCTGTATAACCCTTTCGGGCACTGCGCCCCCAAGTCGATCTTGGGGCGGTTAAATTCAGTCTTCGATACTGGACCCAGGTCCGGTATTTGATTTTTCAGACCGCGCCCGAAGGCCGATCCAGTGTTCCGTTACTCCCACACCCGCGATCACCAATGCGGCCCAACCAGAAAGCAGAACGACGGTGTAAACGACGATCAAAACAATCATCGTCGCGGCAACCCGGCGGGCCAGAGTGTGTACCACCGCAAGTCCAAGGAAGAAATAGGGTAGAGCCAGTACCATCGCGGTATTGCGGCCCAAATAACCTAAGTCATCCATCCCCATCAACGGCCCGGTTAATGCTGCTCCTGCGGACAGGATCAGCGGCCAAGACGCCCATTGGGGCAATTCAAGCTCCGCATAAGCGGGGCTTGGTCTGAGATTCCGACCCAAACGGACCAGAACGCCCTGGGCGATAACGGCGTTGAAGACCGTCATAAGTACCCAGCTTGAGCCGACGGCACCCGGGAAAATCGGCAAGATCATTTCGATCATGCGATTATGCCGAGCTTGGTCAGCCAACGGAACCAAAACCTTAAACGCGTCGCCCAATTGGGCACTTAGCATCTGTTTTAGTCCCAGGTTTCCGACACCGACATCGACCATCAGGATCAATCCTGCGGCCAATAGTGCCAGCGCGACGAGGGCAGGGCCGATGGACGCCCATTTGGCATCTGCCTGTTCGTCTGTTCCTGATGCCGATTGCGACATCACTATTCGCGTTACCAGCAAAGCAGGGATGGCAAAAACGAAACCATAAATGCCCGCTAATAGTACGTCGCCAAAGACGCTGGTGGCGATCAAACCAGTTCCAGCAGCAATGGTTGCGGCTCTTCGACTGCCCCCAAGTCCAATCGCAAAAATTGGGAATGGGATCAGGTAAATAAAAATCAGCGCCAACGCCGATCCGTTGGGAAGGGCCATGAAAACAAACGCGCTTAGCAGCCCACCGGCGATGGCGATTTGGGCGTCGCGTGACATGGCTCTCCCCAGACTAAAAAAGCCAACGCCCTAAGAAAGGACGTAAGGAATTAGCGCCATGAACCGTGCGCGCTTGATCGCCTTAGCCAATTCACGCTGTTTCTTGGCAGAAACAGAGGTGATACGGCTGGGAACAATTTTGCCACGCTCAGACGTATAACGGCCAAGCGTTTTAACATCCTTGTAATCGATTTTCGGCGCGTTTGGGCCCGAAAACGGGCAATTCTTGCGACGACGGAAGAATGAAAGGCGGCTCGGTGCGGATTCTACGACACTCATGCTTCGGCTCCTTCAGCTTTGACTTTATCATCAGCAGAGGCAACGTCGGCGACCTTTGCTTTCTCAGCTGATGCGTCTCTGTCCGGTTTTGCTGCATCACGATCAAACCGCGGGCGACTGCGCGGGCGTTCGTCAACTCGATCTTTATTGCGCATAACGATTGACGGCCCCTCTTCGTGCTCATCAACAGCTAAGGTCATGTAACGTAAGACGTCTTCATTAATACGCATCTGCCGTTCCATCTCATGCACGGCAGCAGCCGGTGAATCGATGTTCAGCAGAACATAGTGACCCTTGCGGTTTTTCTTGATTTTATAAGCCATCGACCGAAGGCCCCATAATTCGCGCTTGACGATGGAGCCACCGTTTTCGGTGATTGCAGTTTCAAATTGTTCGATAAGACCGTCTACCTGTGCAGACGTAATGTCCTGGCGTGCAATAAACACGCATTCATATAATGCCAATTTTCTATCTTTCCTACGGATTTTCTCAACCCATTAGATGGGTATAGCCGGGCCAATCCCGGCAGGAAGCGTTAAGGCCGCGCACTATACACAGTTACTTTGGCCGTGCAAGCGCTTCAATATATGACGTTAGGCCTAATTTTTTTTCTTTGATTTTATTGCCCGGTCACAATAAATACACTTTCAACCAGAATAACTGCTTTTCAATAAATGCATTAGTTGGTATCGTCATGATTGTACATTTGCATACCAACTCAATTTTTTTAATATAGGGATCTTATGAAAAGAAAATGTTTAATTGCCGCAGCGGCGATATCTCTTACCGCGTGCGCGACACAGCCAGATGAAATCCAGACGGCTTCTGTTTCAACGCTTCAGTACATGAATCACGATTGCGGACAGCTTAGTTTGGAGGCTGATCGCATTTCCACCCGAACGAATGAGCTGTATCACAATTTGAAAAAAACAGCTGACAACGACGAAGTGCAAATGGGTGTTGGTCTGATTTTGCTTTGGCCAACCCTGTTCTTTCTTGAGGGTGGTGATGGCCCGGAAGCCCAGGAATATGCTCGTTTGAAAGGTGAGCGCGAGGCAATCGAGAAAGTTGCAATTCAAAAGAAGTGCAGTATTCAATTTCAATCAATAACCAAAGCAGAGAACAAATCGTAGTTCCAAAATAGGGTTGCGATTAAGCGCTATCACGATTTTGGTTGAGTTGGTTTTCACTGTCTGATGATGTTGGATGTGGTTGGTGCTCACCTAGGTATTGGGGCAGTTTTCTGCATCCATTTCTCGCGCGCCGTCTGCGCTATCGATTTGCAGCCGATTGGTGACGGGAAGTGAGGCGGCCGAGTCTCTCTGCGAACGAACGTCAAAAAAATGCATACTGGCAGACAGGAGAGAAATGAGATTGAGGGGCTAGAGTAATGCTTATGTCCTTGTTGTCGGTCTCTTGACACTTCGTCTGGGTCATTTATCACTCTCCTTCATATACGTTTTAGCGAAAGAGGCTGCTTTAGATGACACGTGCTGTTGTATTCCCTGGTCAAGGGAGCCAATCCGTTGGTATGGGGAAAGCCCTGGCCGAAGCGTTTCCGGTTGCGCGCGCTGTCTTTGACGAAGTAGATGAGGCGCTGGGTCAGAAGCTTTCTGACGTGATGTTCGAAGGGCCAGAAAGTGATTTGGTGCTGACCGAAAATACCCAGCCGGCATTATTGAGTACAAGCATCGCGGTGCTTCGTGTTCTGCAATCGGAAAAAGGCTTCGTTCTTTCCGAGCAGGCGGCGTATGTGGCTGGCCATTCGCTTGGTGAATACTCAGCACTTTGTGCGGCGGAGACGTTTACCTTGGCCGATGCAGCGCGGTTGGTCAGGATCCGTGGAAAGGCCATGCAGACCGCCGTCCCGGTTGGTGAGGGGGCGATGGCGGCGTTGCTTGGGCTGGAGGCGGACGACGCGGAGGCGATTGTACTGGAGGCCAGACAAGGATCTGTGTGTGATTTTGCCAACGATAACGCGTCCGGGCAGGTGGTCATATCCGGCTCTAAGGTGGCGGTTGAACGGGCCATCGAAATTGCCAAAGGAAAAGGCGCCAAACGGGCCGTGTTGCTGCCGGTAAGCGCGCCTTTTCACTGTGCCCTGATGCATCCTGCGGCTGACGTTATGGCCGATGCGCTGGCGGATGTTGTTATGAACGACCCGGTCGTGCCGCTGGTCGCTAATGTCGCCGCCGTTGGCGTAACGTCGGCGACCGAAGTCAGACGGTTACTGGTCGAACAGGTCTGCGGTCGGGTACGTTGGCGCGAATCGGTGTTGTATTTAAAGGATCGTGGCGTTGATACGCTTGTCGAAATAGGTCATGGCAAGGTGTTGTCGGGGATGACACGGCGAATTGATCGGGACATGACGTCAACCAATGTTGGGACACCAGAAGACATCGCCGGTTTTTGATTTATGACGGTGCTGATGTTGATGAGCATATTGATTGGGTAAATGATGTTTGATTTAAGTGGTAAAAAAGCACTTGTAACTGGTGCTTCAGGCGGAATCGGCGGGGCTATTGCCCGGGCCCTCAAGGCTCAGGGGGCCGTGGTTGCGCTATCGGGGACGCGGGTTGAGGCGCTTCAGGCGCTTGCTGATGAGCTGGGTGACGGCGTTCACGTTTGTCCGGCGGATTTGTCGAGCGTTGGCGGTGCTGCTCAACTGGTCACTGATGCGACCGAGGCCATGGGCGGAATTGATATTGCCATCAATAATGCCGGGTTGACGCGGGACACCTTGGCCATGCGAATGAAAGATGAGGACTGGCAACAGGTACTCGACGTTAACTTATCGTCAGCGTTCCGACTATCAAAGGCCTGTTTGCGCGGGATGATGAAGGCGCGTTGGGGGCGAATCATCGGCATTACCTCAATCGTTGGCGTCACCGGAAATGCTGGGCAAGCCAATTACGCGGCATCAAAAGCCGGGATGATCGGAATGTCGAAATCGTTGGCTCAGGAGGTCGCCAGCCGTGGTATTACGGTGAATTGCGTTGCCCCTGGGTTCATCACTACAGCGATGACTGATGATTTGAGCGACAGTCAGAAAGAGGCGCTTGTCAGCGCGGTTCCGACCGGGCGTATGGGGACGGCAGACGAGATCGCCTCTTCGGTGGTTTATCTTGCCAGCGATGAAGCGGCGTATGTTACCGGGCAAACCCTGCATGTGAATGGCGGGATGGCGATGATTTGATCGATCACGCCCGATAAACCAACGAATTTCGGATACTGGTCAAGGCAGAAAAAGTGTGTTACCAAACGCCGGTCTTTGAAAGGCCTATCTTTAACCGTTAAATTTTGATAGGTAATTGGACAAGAAACCTTTTTATAACCAATGATTTAGTCGAGGAAATAGACCATGAGTGATGTCGCCGATCGCGTGAAAAAAATTGTCCTGGAGCACTTGGGTGTCGATGAGGACAAAGTGGTCGAAAACGCCAGTTTTATCGACGATCTGGGGGCCGATAGCCTGGATACCGTTGAACTCGTTATGGCATTTGAAGAAGAATTCGGTTGTGAGATTCCCGACGATGCGGCTGAAAAAATTGCCACCGTCAAAGACGCGGTTGATTTCATTTCTGCCAACAGCTGAGTTTGGGCTGATTCGCATGCGGTGGGGCGTTTAATGCGTCCTGCCGTTCGCATTTCTCCAACCTGATGCCCCAATCATAGTGGGTGCCAGGGATTTGCATTGAACATGATGACAGGTGGTAGAGGCCGATGAGACGTGTCGTTGTCACAGGCATGGGGGTTGTAAATTCCCTTGGTGTGGGGATTGAGCAAAACTGGCAGAAGATTCTGTCGGCGAAATCCGGGATCCGCAAAATCGAGTCCTTCGATGTTTCTGATCTACCTGCCAAGATCGGGGGACAGGTTCTTAGCGGTGATACGGCTGATGGGATGTTTAATGCTGACGACTGGGTATCCAGCAAAGATCAGCGGCGCATGGATGATTTTATCATCTATGGGCTGTGCGCAGCTCAACAAGCCATAGATAATTCCGGATGGGCCGTTGAAACCGACGAAGACGGCTGGCGGACTGGAGTTCTGATCGGCTCTGGGATCGGCGGATTATCGGAAATTGCCAAAACGTCGACGATTATGGATGCTGGAAAAACGCGTCGGGTCAGCCCATTTTTTATTCCCGCCAGTTTGATCAACCTGATTTCTGGTCATGTTTCCATCAAAAACGGGTTCAAGGGGCCAAATCATGCCGTCGTAACTGCTTGTGCGACCGGTACACATGCCATTGGTGATGCCGCCCGCATGATCGCTCTGGACGATGCTGATGTTATGGTCGCTGGTGGTGCTGAGGCGGCGATCAGTCGTATAGGTATGGCCGGTTTTTCTGCTGCTCGTGCGCTTTCGACCGGGTTTAATGACACACCGGAAAAGGCCTCTCGTCCTTGGGACCGCGACCGCGATGGCTTTGTCATGGGCGATGGTGCTGGCGTCGTTGTTCTGGAAGAACTAGAGCACGCGAAAAAACGTGGTGCCAAAATTTATGCGGAAGTCGTTGGTTATGGCATGTCTGGCGATGCTCATCACATCACTGCCCCTGCTGAGGATGGCAATGGTGGTTTCCGCTGCATGCAGGCGGCGCTGAAACGGGCGCAATTGAACCCATCGGATATTGACTATGTCAACGCCCATGGAACGTCTACACCGCTTGGCGATGAAATAGAGCTTGGTGCCGTAAAACGTCTGTTTGGCGATGCGGCGAATGATATAGCGATGTCATCAACAAAGTCGGCGATTGGTCACCTGCTGGGGGCTGCAGGGGCTGTGGAAGCCATCTATTCGATTCTAGCGATTGAGCATAATGTTGTTCCGCCAACACTGAACCTTGATAACCCGCCTGCTGGCGAGAAAGTCAATTTGGTTCCTAAGCACGCTCAGGAGCGCCAAGTTAACGCGGCCCTGTCCAATTCCTTTGGATTCGGCGGAACAAATGCATCACTGGTGTTTAAAGCCCTATAGAAACTAAGGTGTCGGACCTGCTAGCTTATTGACATGCGGCGTTTGATTTCAATCGTGTTGGCGCTTGGGTTTGGCGGAATTCTGCTTATCCTCGGCACCGGGGTTTGGGTCTACAGCGGGTTTGACCGCCCTGGTCCGCTACAACGCGACAGTATTCTGATCATTGAACGCGGTTCTGGCGTTAGCGCAATTGCCAAAGACCTGAGCCGTGCGTCAGTAATTGAAAACGCATTAATTTTCAAACTTGGGGTTCGGTTCATATCCGATCCCGCTCCTATGAAGGCTGGCGAATATTTATTCCCTGCCGGGATCAGCGCGCTGAATGCCGTGAGGATTCTGCAGGGCGGTAAAACTGTCATCCGACGTGTTACGGTCTCTGAAGGATTGTCCTCAGCCGAAATCGTTGAAATATTGCGTCACACGGAAGGCTTGACAGGAAAACTGACCGGACTGCCAGCTGAAGGGACGCTGTTGCCGGAGACCTACCACTTTTCCTTTGGCGATTCGCGCCAAGATCTGGTTGATCGCATGACATCTGCTCAGGTTAAGCTGCTGGCAGAGATTTGGCCGAAACGCCGTGAAGGGGGGCCGTTTCAAACGCCACATGAGGCGATCACGCTAGCCTCTATCGTTGAAAAAGAAACTGGAAAGTCGACGGAGCGGGCAAAGGTTGCAGCAGTGTTTATCAACCGAATCGCAAAAAAAATGCGCTTGCAGTCGGACCCAACGGTGATTTACGGCATCACTAAAGGCCGTCATCCCCTCGGACGGCGTTTAAGTCGTAACGATTTGCGGACGAAAACGCCTTACAACACGTATATCATTGATAAATTGCCGCCAACGCCGATCAGCAACCCTGGTCGTGATGCCATTCTTGCCGTATTGCAACCAGATTCGACCAACGATCTTTATTTCGTTGCAGATGGTCATGGTGGGCATGCATTCGCACGGACGTTGAAACAACATAATCGAAATGTCGCACGATGGCGTAAATTGATGAAAACTCAACAATCCAACAACAAAGAGTGAGCGCCGTTAGTTTTTTTTCGGCAATCGACTGAGTAAGCGGTCCGACCAGGATGACGGTATCACCGTCAAAATCCATACGAGAAAGTGCATGGGCCAGGGAAAGACGATACGACCCTTATTACTGGCGAGGCCGCGTTTAATGATTTTTGCCGCTAGTGATGCTTCCATCAAAAATGGCATCGGGAACGTATTGGTATCCGTAATACGGCTTTTAACAAATCCGGGGCAGATCACATTAACCTCAATTCCTTCATGTCTGAGCTGCCCTCTCAGCCCTTCACCATAGACTTTGACGGCAGCTTTACTCGCACAATAAGCCGGTGCTGAGGGCGTCCCCCGAAAGGCGGCAATTGAACTGACAATCGCGATTTGACCACATTTGCGGGCCCGCATTGGGTTAATTATGGGGTGAATCGTATTGATGACTCCAGTAATGTTGATGTCGAACACCTGCCGAACCTGGGTTTCCTGTTCAGCAGCACAGGTTCCTGTTCCAGCGGAAATTCCTGCGTTGGCGATCACCAGATCAAGCGGGGTGTTTCTGTCGCATTCGGTGATCCATTCGGCTAAAGCATCGCGGTCCAGAACATCTATAGCTTTTGTGACGACCTTGGCCCCTAAGTTTCTGCATATCGCGCCGACCTCCTTTAAACGAACGTCATTGCGTCCGCAAAGGGCCAGTAATGCATCGGGCGAGGCATAGGATTCGGCCAGGGCTCTACCAATTCCGCTGGACGCTCCGGTAATCAGAATGTGGCGAGGACGTTTCATCCGACTAACAATACGTGATCAGTCAGGATTGTCGAACGGCGAGTGTTGTTGTCAACCCCATTGCCCGGTATAAATGGGCGCAAATTGGGGTGAGGGGTGTCTTTTGAAAGTCTCGTCGATGACTGGGTTTGCCCGCACTGAGGGGCAGAATGAAACCAGTTCCTGGAATTGGGAAATCAAAAGTGTGAACGCCAAGGGGCTGGATGTCCGCTGTCGTTTAGCCATTGGTTTTGATGCGGTTGAAGCGACTGTCCGTGAACGGGTGGCGGCAATATTTCGTCGCGGTAATGTTTTTGTCAATTTGACATCATCAAGAATTCAGACAGCCAACTCTTTTCAGATTAATCAGCAGGCTCTCAATGGAATGATCGCCCTTGTTCCTGAAGTTGAGGGTAAATTTGGTTCGCTTGCGCCGCCAACTGTGACCGATCTGTTGAACTTGCGCGGTGTGCTCGAGCCGGTTGAGGATCACCTGTCTGATGACGAAAAAACGGCCCTTAATGAAGACGTTCTAGAAGATTTCAACCGTGCTATAACGTTGCTTGCCGAAATGAGGGCCGATGAAGGTGCGCGTTTGGCCAAGGTGTTGAACGAACAGTTAGACACGATTGATCGCCTCTGCCGAGACGCGGCCAAATTGGCAGCAGCGCAGCCCGATGCTTTAAAAAAACGCCTGCATGAACAATTGATAGAAATACTGGACTCTGTCCCTACATTATCGGAAGAGCGATTGGCTCAGGAAGTTGCCCTTCTTGTTACCAAAGCAGATATCAGGGAGGAACTGGACCGGCTCAAATCTCATGAAGAGGCGTCACGTGCGTTGTTGATGAGTGGTGGTGCTGTTGGGCGTAAACTGGATTTTTTATGCCAGGAATTGAACCGGGAAGCCAATACGTTATGTTCAAAGTCTTCAGATGTCGAATTGACCCGCGTTGGTCTCGATTTAAAGGCCGTTATTGAACAATTCAGAGAGCAAATTCAGAACATCGAATAGAAGGACGAAAGTACGAATGGAAATTTCACGGCGCGGATTGATGCTTGTTCTTTCGTCACCATCAGGGGCGGGAAAATCGACAATTTCGCGCGCGTTAATGATCAATGACGGCCCACTTTCAATGTCAATTTCAGCAACGACGCGACCCAAGCGGGTTGGTGAAACCGATGGCGTTGATTATTTGTTTGTGTCTCAGGCAGAGTTCGACCGGATGGTTGAGGCCGGTGAGTTTCTCGAATATGCCACCGTTTTTGGTGAGTCTTACGGGACACCACGTGCACCTGTGGAGAAGGCGCTAAGCCGTGGAGAAGACGTTCTGTTTGACGTCGATTGGCAGGGGACCCAACAACTCAAGCAAAGTGCCCGTGAAAATCTGGTCAGTATATTTATCCTTCCACCCTCCTTGGAAGAGCTCGAAAACCGCCTTTATGCGCGGGCGCAGGATTCAGATGAAGTGGTTAAAGGACGGATGGCTAAGGCAACATCAGAAATGAGTCATTGGGCAGAATATGACTACATTATCGTTAACAATAATCTCGATGAAAGTATCGGGCAGGCGGAATCAATTCTTGCCGCCGAACGGCTGAAACGGGAACGCCGTGAAGGATTAACCGACTTTGTTCGACAGTTAGGCGTCGGGCAATAAACGGTTGTTCTCGACGGCGCGGGCAATTGCGCAAAACATCTCGACCGTAAGTTCTTCTGCGCGGGCTGTTTCGTTGAGATCCATAGCGACAAAATCCAAATTGTATGCTTTCAGACTAGCGCGCAGCATTTTGCGCCGTTGTCCAAAGGCGGCCGCCGTCACCTTTTCAAGGATCTCCCATTTTGCCGGCGCCAATGGCTGTCGGCGGGGGGTGAGGGTGACGATTGTCGAGGTGACTTTTGGCGGCGGTGTGAACGCCTCTTTTGATAGATCAAATTCTTGCTCCACATGACAAAGCCATTGGGCGATAATTGACAAGCGGCCATAGGCCTTTGATCTCGGTTTGGCGGTGAGACGGTCTGCGACTTCCTTTTGAAACATCAAGGTCAGTTTTTCGAAATCCTCAGTTTTGCGCAGCCATTTTATCAGCAAGGGAGTGGCGATATTGTAGGGAAGATTAGCGATGATCTGGCGAGGAGCCGGGCATAACGCGGCGATATCAACTTTCAGCGCATCGGCTTCAATGATTTGCAGTGTATTTGGGTAGGCTTGAGAAATTTCTGACAGGGCTTCGATACAGCGTGGATCATGTTCAATAGCGATCACGCGCTGTGCCCCACTTGACAACAAGGCTCTGGTTAGGCCGCCGGGGCCAGGTCCAACTTCGATGACCGTCGTCTCTTTTAGCCGTCCGGCGGTGTTGGCTATTTTGCGCGTAAGGTTTAAGTCGAGTAAAAAATTCTGCCCTAAGGATTTTTTTGCCCGCAGACCAAACCTATTTATCACGTCACGTAGCGGTGGCAGGTGATCAGACAATCGGGTCATTCGCCGGAATCCGCCCTGCATTGCGCGATCTGGCTGGCCATATCAAGCGCTGCCAGCAGACTGCTGGCATTGGCGACCCCTTTGCCCGCAAGGTCTAACGCGGTGCCATGATCAGGCGAGGTGCGAACAAACGGAAGACCCAGCGTAATATTGACCCCATGGTCAAAATTCAAGGCCTTAATCGGTATTAGGGCCTGATCATGATACATGCAGATCGCGGCGTCGTACTTCGCACGGGTTCGTTCGGCAAACAAGGTGTCGGGTGGCAACGGGCCGATAACGTCCATGCCCTCAGCGCGCAATCGATTAATTGCCGGTATGATTATATCGTTCTCTTCAGAACCCATGGCTCCGTCTTCACCGGCATGCGGATTCAATCCGGCGACGGCAAGACGCGGTGCGGGAATTGAAAAATCCTGGCGAAGTGCGTGCCATGTCACACGCGCCTGATTTTCGATCACTTCAGGGGTAAGGGCAGTAATCGCTTGCTTAAGACTGACGTGCACGCTGACGGGCACAACGCGCAACCCCTGACAGGCTAACATCATAACCGGACTCGCACTCTGGCCGCTCAGGGCACCAAGAAATTCAGTATGCCCGGGAAAGCCAAACCCATGGTCATATAGCACGCTTTTTTGGATTGGGTTCGTGACAATTGCGGATACCTGCCCAGATAATGCCAACTGAACTGCCACCTCAATAGACGAGATAACCGAACGGGCAGTTCCGATGCTTGGCTTCCCGAACGTCGTATGACCAGAAGCTGGGAAATGTAAAACTGGTAGAGCATCGGCGAATATATCTATTGCCTCGTCAGGGCAAGTGATTTTCTGTAGCGGCGTAACAATGTTTAGATTTTGTTTGATATCATCGACGCGGTCGAAATCGTCGATAAGAAAATAAGGGTGGCTGCCGTTTTGACGGCTATACCACGCCTTAAGGGTGATCTCCGTACCAATACCGGCAGGCTCACCCATTGTTACCGCCAGCGGTCGGAGTGGACAGACGTTCATTGATGTTCGCCGCTATTGTTTGCCAAGACGAATTTCGATGAAAGATGCTCGCCTGAGGTCGCGTAAGTAGCGTTTCGCCGCTAGATTTAACCGTTCTGATATGAGTTGCCCACGGACTGCTCTTCTTTGCTCTTTCGGACTGCGCTTGATGACCTTCGGGACGATACGATCACAAACCATTAAGACGATGACGCCTTCGGGAATTTGTTGAGGGGAACTGACCTGTCCGACGGGGACGTTTTTAACCAAAGATTGCATTTGTTTAGAGATTTTTGAAATTTCGAATATGCCCAATTCTCCGGATAGCGGAGACCCTTTTGTCTTGGCCAACTTATCCATATTAACGCAGCCTCTCACATTTTTGGTCTCGGCACGCACAAGGTTGATGCGTTGAGAGACGAGTTCAGGAGCGGGATTAACCGGTAAGGTGAGGTGGAATTGGTATAGCCTGACTTTCTCTGGGCCGGGCGGTGGCCCGTCGAGGCCGCGTGAGGCACGTGTGGCTTGCAGAAATACGATGTAAATTCCATCTTGTGTTCTGATTGGGCCAGACAGTTGTCCTGGTCGCAGGGTTTGGACAATCGCATTCAGATCAGCGCTTTGTTGACCACGTAGGGTCCAACCAAGACTTCCTCCATTGCTGGCCGAGGAACTCTTGGAGAAATTTTGCGCAATCGCAGAAAAATTCGCGCCTTTTTTGATTTGTTGAATCAACCGTTGGGCAAGCCTCGTGACGTCTTGTTCCTCGGTTGGCTGGTTAACTGGTAGGAATATTTCCAAAACGAGGTCTTCCGGCTTTCCCTTGTTGCTTTTCAGTTTTTCGAGTGTTTCATTTACCTCGTCATCGGTAATCAAGATTCCTCTGGAAAAATAAGAGTTAACCAGTTGGCTCCATAGGGAGCGCACTTCCAGCTGATCATCGACGGTTGATTCTTGCAATTCGTGTTGCTTGATAAAGGCCTTGAGTTGTCCTGGTTTCATACCGCTTTGTCGTTCAAAAGAGGCCTTTTCCGACTTCATTTTTCCTGGTCCAACGCTGATGTCCAGTCGCTTGGCTTCCTGAGATTTGATGCGTTCGTCAATCAGGCTTCTGAGAACCTGGGAAATTAATTTTCGACGGGTTTCTGAAGTGTTAGAAAAACCTGCAAAGGCAATGACAGCGTCCAGCCTTGAATTTAGATCATACATGGAGATCATTTCTTCGTTGACGACGGCGGCGATCCCCAATTCTTGCTGGGCATGACTGGCTGGCGGCAAAAAGTTGCTCATCGCCAGTACGCATGTTCCAACGACTAGTGTTTTCAATTTCGCAATTGCGAGATTCAGGGTCCTCAACATGTAACATTCCCGGTTGGTGATTGTATTATCTCGTCCTAAATGACGCCGGTATGGACTTCACCCAGCGTTTTTAACAGTAAGCGAATTGAAATCGAATCAGTTGGCTCGATATCGCGATCTTGGAAGAAAGTACGAGATGCGGTCATTTTTAAGGTTACGCATTCGTCTTCGTAAATGAGGTCAATCCCGGCTGCCAGGAATTCGCTAGCGGCCATATCTCGAACGCCCCTGAAATCAGTGCGCCAGTGACGATTGATTTTTGAGCCGATGGCGTAGTTGAGCTCTTCCCGGCCAGCGAATTCACTTCCGGTCTGTTGGGCCAGAAATATATAATCGGCGCTAACCTTGAAAGCAGGAACGCCAGCTGCAACCTTAATTTCGTTCCGATTTGGGCTTAAATTATCCGGTGCAAAGCGGGTACGATAAGTTAAGGCAAGATGTTTGCCAGGCTTTACGTTTATGCGGGCAACAACATCTGAAAAATTGTTCTCCAATCCTGACCCGAGAGCATAGGTATCATCGGTTTTGGGCCGCCATGACTGACCAAGAAAGACCCGTGTGCTTCCGCCGCCCGATCCAAATACGCCCCATTTCATACCGTAAGCAAACCGGGGGCCGCCTTCGACCCGGTCCAATCCTGAAAACCTGTTGGTGCTGAATAGATTGGTGTCATCAAATTCAAGCTCATTGCTGTCTTCGTTTGGAATATCTCTCGAATTGCCGCCGTAAGGACTTAATGCAACGGCAGCGACGGGCTCAAGGGTCTGGCTTACAGCGCCCTCTCTTTTGATGAATGGCAGGCGCCAGTCAAGAGACGCCTCGGGAATTGCGCGGTAGCCAAAGCCGTTAAAGTCCGTTTTCGTCCCGCCTCTGCTTAGGCTGTTGCTGTGATAGAGATCCGTATTCATACCAAGCGAAAACGTGTAAATGTCGCCAAAGGATCCAACCACTGGACGTTGCCACCGTGAACGCATGGACAGACGCCGCGTATCGGTACCGAGATCTCTGGTCAAAGCCAGAAAATTAAAATCTAGACTGGTTGTGCCACCAAACCGATCCCGTTCACCGACGTGGTTGAAATCGATAAGCGGTAAAATGAAAGGTGTGGTCTTTTGCTCATCTGTGCTCTCAAGCCCTTGAAAGGAATATGTGTTCGCGGAGAAATAACTCTTCTCGCGAAACGCTTCAGTGAACAGGCGGCTGTTTAGAGACCCTGGTGAGGCAAACCCGAAGCGACGCATATAGGTGTCGTCGGTTGCCCGATTGGCATCAAACCCCCAACGCCATGTGCCGTCAATATCGAAGCGTCCTTTACTGTTGATATGACCACGTGTGCCAAATTTCCCTTTTTCCGTATCTCTGGCGTTGCTCGAACTATCGTTCTTGGTAAGGCTACCTGACGCTTCAATCTCACCATTAATAACCTTTTTACGGTACTCGACACCCATGATCGGATTGGCATCGGTCATGATAATCGGCGTAATCGTTGCGTCTTCTTGTGGAGAAATATTCCAGAAATAAGGGGTCTGGATTGTCGTTCCATGATCAGATGAGTTGCCGATGCTGGGAAATAAAAATCCGGATTGACGGTCAACCGTCGGATCTGGGTGACGAAAGTAGGGAGTATAGAAGACTGGAAAGCCAAAAAATTCGATCCAGGCGTCTTCGTAGACGACGGTTTTTTCTGTTTGGTCGTGGACGACATGAACGGCCTTGATTTGCCATGTTGGTGGCTTCGTCGGGTCCTTAGCACACAGCGCGCAAGGCGAATAAACGGCCCTGTTTAAATCAGTGACTAACCCATTAACTCGACGCGCTTGAGTTCCTGCAATACGTGACCTGTCCGCTAAAATGATACCGATGTCCTTGATGATTCCGTCTTTCAAATCCCCGGAAATCTCGACAAATTGACCAAATAATTTTTCGCCGGTAGATTCTGTAAAAACCACATTTCCTGATGCTTGAATAATTCCCGAGTTTCTGTTGTAGGTAACTTTATCCGCCCGCATGCTGCGTTTTTGGTGATGAACCGCCACATTACCAAGCGCTGTAACCACGCCACTTTCCCGGTCAAAACTCATTTCGTCGGCGCTGAAATTGGCCTGTTGTTGGCTTTTGTCATTTGATGAAGATTTAGTGTTCGACGGTTTGAGCGTCGGGGATGAGGGTCGTGATCTGCTCACATCAAGCGGTTTCCCAGGGGTGAAGAGCCTGCCGAGTGGTTGATCAGATGTTTTTCCCGGAGTCACCCAGTTTTTTGATTGTACTGGCGACACACTCAAGAGCCGCTTGATTGTGGGAACCGGTTTGTTATCCGAGCGGTTAATAGACAAGACCGGATCGGGAGCCAAAAGTTGCCCTAAGGGCCTATTGGCAGATTGGCCTCCAGTTTTCCACGATGGGCGCGTAAGCGTTATCGCTGGGGGTGATGGGGTGTTTGACGCTGCCGGCTGGGTTTGTGCCCGTGATGAAATTGTTGCCGGGTCGGGAGACATTAGTATCCCTAAAGGTCGGGTTGCTGATGCATTCGGTTTGTCAATGTGATTGGAATACCCGGGCAGGGATAGTTGCGTATTTCCTTGGTCCGACTGTGGAATTGGGTTAGGGCGCACGGTTGTCGATGGCGTTGTCGGCGCAGGGCGTGCGCCGGGTGCCATCAATATTCCAAGAGGAGGTTCCGTTGGTTCAGGAATGCTATTTGGCCCAAGGGAAGCGCTGCCAGTTGATACTTGTGGCAAAAAAAGGACGCCTAACGGTTTTTGTGGATCCTGAGACGACGTCGCGGCGATTGAAGGGGAGGCGAGCGCAAACAATAGGCTGGTCGCACCAACGCAGCGCAACACATAAGTGATGTCGGGACGAAACTGTGCCAAGCTATCCGTCCTCCATGTGCAACAACATTGTTAACCCTAATAGTGACGCCACGCCTGAAGGCGACCATGCGGCCAATGTGACAGGTATACTATCCGATAACCCAAGGGCAAACACCACATCGGAAAAGAAATAGAGCACAAAACCTGTCATCACACCGCCGGCAATTACAAAACTTGTGGCGCCGCGCCGCGACGGACGTAAGGTAAATGTCGCGCCAATCAACACCATCGCACACATGAGGAACGGCGTTGCAAGCAGAGTATGCCAATGTAGTCGATGGCGAACAGCTGAGAAACCTGCCTTTTCCAGCGTTTCGATAAATCCGGGTAAGGCCCAGAAAGACATGGTTTCCGGCGGTGCGAAGCTTTCTTGAATTTTGTTAAGTGTCAGATCTGTGGCCAGCCAATATTCTTCGAGAAACTCGGCGGGTTTGTCAGGTTCATACACCCACGTTTTGCGCATGTGCCAAAACCCATCTTCCAGCGTTGCATGTTTGGCGTTGACCCGCCCCCGAAATTTATCAACGCCAGCATACATGAAGACGACAACATTGTTTAGGTCTACATTTACGCCTTGCTGTAGAACCCCTTCTGCATGAATCACCGACTGCCCATCAGCATTGGACTGGCGCAGCCACAATCCGCTGGACGTTAGAGCAAGAAAATTGGCTCTTCCCTTAAAATGTAACGCTTCAAGGCGTTCGTATCGGGAGAGAGTGGTGGATGCCAGCGGGTTCATAAATGAGACTTGCAAAACGCCCAAACCAAAGGCGAGTAGAATAATCGGTGCCAGAAACTGCCAAGCAGAAACCCCTGCGGCGCGGGTAATGACCAACTCGCTGCTTCGTGTTAAGCGCCAAAATGCCGCCATGCTGCCAAATAATACGGCGAAGGGGAACGTTTCTTGCCCCATATAGGGAAGTTTCAATGTCGCCATCTCGATAACGTCGCCAAAACTAACTTCAGGTCTCGAGGATGCCCGCCTCAATAATTCGACCGAATCAAAGAGCATGATTAGAAGTAAAAAGAGGGCGAACATAGCAATAAAGCTGACTAAAAAATGCCGCCCGATATAGATGGATAAGGTTGGGAATATTCGCATGATTTAAGATTTACACCCCTATAGGCAACGTATGGGGCCGCCTAAATCGCGGAGTACGCAGCAGAAAAAAACCTGCAATCAAGGCCGGTAAGACGGCGTGGATATAGATCAAGGGAATTAGACTTAAGTTTTTTGCCGCCAAGTTTTGCAGACCAAGTGCCGACACCAACAAGCCGACAACGACAACGACGCTAACCGTGATCTGGCGCGTTTGCGACCGCCGGGAAAAGTTGCCATTTATTAGAAAGTACAAACCAATCAAGGTGAACCCCAGCGCCGTAAATGGTGACGCCAATCGCTTATGACCTTCAATAATGAACTTACCGACATCTCTTGATGAGATTTCCTCAGAAGGTTTTGCGTTGAACAGTTCGTTAAGTGGCCGTTCTCGAGCCTCACGATGACGCATACTGCTACTGCCGCCACTTTTCAATTCCTTAAGATCGAGGATGCCTTGATCAAAATAAAGAATGGAAAAGTTGTTTGTTTTCTTGTCGACGGTTTGACGATTACCATCAAACATGACAACACGCGCTCCCGTTTTTGTTTCAACGAGTGCCCCCTTGGCCGCCATCCAGGTTTCCGGTTTTTCTTTATTTCGGTTGTCGTAGGCAAGAATACCCAGAAGTTGACCATCGTTCGAGCGTTCTCGCACATAGACCGTAATGTTGGATAGGTTCGTAAACGCGCCCTCTTTCAGGAGGATGTGGGTATACTTGCTGATTTTCCAATGCAGTTCGCGAAACGTTTTGTAGGAATTTGGGAGCAAGTAAAGGTTAAGCACATATCCCATCAGAACGACGACGGCCGATAGAATTAGCGCCGGTTTTGATAGCGACCACTGACTTTGTCCCGCCGCCCGCATGACCACCAATTCGCGATCTGAAATAAGTTTGGAATAGACAAACAAAACGATGCAGAAAAGGGCAATCGGTAAAATCAACGTCAAAAAGCTGGGTAACATCAGGATCGTCAAATAGATGAAGGTGCCGATGCCAACCCCCTGATTGACGATCATTTCAATGAATCGCAAAGACTGCGACAGCCAAATGATGCAGCTAAGCCCCGCTGTAACGAGAATCATGCCGACAACAAGCTGTCGCAGAACATATCGGGTGAAACCATTCATGCTCTTGACCAACCAGATTGAATCAGAAGAAATTGCTTGAATAATCCAGAAAAATCAAGGGCTAAGGTTATGTATGTGTTATGCGGTACGCTCGCGGACGATGTTTTCCAGTTGGGTGATTGTTGAGCGCAATTGAGCGTTAATTTTCTGTGGAGGAATATCTTCATTGGCGCTGGAGACGTAATCTGCTGGTATAATGTTTTTTAGCTCAAAGTCCGCGTCTACACCTTCGATGTCAAAGTCTTGATCCGTCAGGTTTTTGTACTTGAGTACCGCATTGGTCCAAGCGAAAAACCAGAATTGGAAATAGCCAAAACCACCGTTGATATGGCGGCGTCGAAATACAAGACTTAACCCTTTCAGGGCATAATATAGGTTGGTTGGGTTGGCCATGAAGCGGGCGAGGCGTTGGGTCATTTGCCAAAGTGCAGCCTTGTTTTTCATGATCATGCGAACAAACAGCCACAGATTTCCAAAGCCCTTGCCATCCATAGCAACAAAATTACCCGTGTCCAAAAGGTCGAAATATCCTTTCAGTCGGTTGTATTGATAGGCTCCGTCAGTAATCCCAGTGACAAATTTGCGATAGCCTCTGACCATCTCTTTGCCACCTAACAAGTATTTGATGTTGGTTTGGTATTTGAACCCACCGAGGCCAAATCGAACGTCACGCAAGCGATTGGACAAGGTCATACGACGATAAAGTGGGGTCCCAGGCAACGCGGTTAGCAGCGAGGGGTCGCCGGACAGCAGGGCGCTATCGCGGAGGCCATCAAGGGTGTTTTGGAAACAGGTTTCGTCGTCAGAATCAAAACCAAAAATCAACCCGGCGACGATGATGAATCCATATGACTGAATATCACGCACGACTTGAACCATATCAGGTGCCGTGTTTTGAACCTTGGCGGTTTCCAGTAGGGAGTTTTTGGAAAAACTCTCCACGCCAATAAACAGCATGTCGAAGCCCGCGCGGCGCATCTTGATCATCAGCGACGGGTGTTTATACAAATTGATCGTCAACCATGTATAAAGGCTGGGTCGGAAGCCTGTTCGCTCCTGCCATTCAAGAATGCGGTCCAGTAGTTCCTCGGCCCAACGTGGCTCGCCTATGAAATTATCACAGGCCAATAACACCTGTTTCACGCCAAGGCTGCTCAGATGGTCCAGTTCGTCGATGATAAGGTCAATCGATTTGTTGTGGGGGCGATTGTTGTCTTTAAGGATGCGGATGTCGCAGAATTCACAAAGAAAGGGGCAGCCGCGTGAGACTTCAAGGACCGCGCCGTAATACCGGTCAACCGTGGTATCGAGCATTGGTCGGAAAAACGGTTTGGCTTTGATCACGGGGAATCGTTCTTTTGAACGGATGACCCGCTCCAAGGGTGCCCCTTGACGCAGGTTATCAAGCAGACCGGCGATTTCTTCTTCGCCGTCCCCAATAAAAACATGGTCGAAATTATCCAGTTGTGCCAATGATTTGGCCTGATCAAACGACCAGCAGATCGGCCCGCCAATGAGCATGGTCGCATTTGGGTAGCGTGCGTTCAAATCGGCACGGACGCGCTCCATATTGGCACAGTCCTGATTGATTCCACTGAATAGGAAGGCGTCGGCGTCTGTAATCGTTTTTTCGTCCTGAAAACGACAATCAAACAAAGACAATTCATACTGACCGTCGTCTGGAATATGAGAAGCCAGCGTATAAGCCCATACCGGCATGAATTTGGCGCCGTAATTCTGTGTATCGGCATAAACCGGATCCGGCGCGTGAATGAAACAGATACGGAATTTACCAGCCGTATCGTTCGGCTTGATCGGTTTTGATGTTGTATTCATTGCTGATGATTACCCGAATGCAGTCGTGTGATTGTCTTATGCATAATAGATTGGCGACAAATTGCGATCTTCAACTAAAAATCATTTTCCGCAACATCATTGATCACAGTGCCGCCGTTAACCACCGTGTGCCCCAGAGAAGCACATTGTACAAGTAAATGATCAACAAAAAACCGCGCTGAGATGATTTTCATTTTTAGAAATTCAGGGTCGCCATCAGCGGATTCGAGCTTCTGTTGTGCGATCCGTGCGCTACGGACCAATAACCAGCCACCACAAACAAGCCCGGTTAACCTTAAAAACGGAACGGCCCCCGCGGCAACGTCTTCTGGTGCTGCCCCATAAGTTTCGACCACCCATTGGCTGGTTGTCTCTAGAATATTGACTGAAGAGGCCAGAGGTTGGACCATGTTTTTCAGCGTTTGATCCGACATATCATCAAGGCCTTCCAGGAATTCCCTGATCTTCGTAATCAACGCTTGCACGGCAGCACCGCGGTCATAGGCAATTTTACGACCGACTAGATCGTTGGCTTGAATTCCGTTGGTGCCCTCATAAATGGCGGTGATACGGGCGTCACGTAGATGTTGCGGCGCGCCGGACTCCTCAATAAAGCCCATGCCGCCGTGGACCTGTACCCCTGTATTGGCGACTTCAATGCCTGTGTCAGAACTCCACGCTTTAACCACAGGCGTTAAAAGATCGACCATTGACTGAGCTTCGGCGCGGGTACTCGGTTCTAGATGATGTTTTGCGATATCGATGCGGCTGGCAACAAAATAGGCCAGTGCGCGCGTCGCTTCGGTTTGCGATTTCATCGACAGCAGCATGCGTTTTACGTCAGGGTGGTTAACAATGCTGACCGGGTCTGGGTCTGTTGACCCTATTGCACGGCTCTGCACCCTATCTTTCGCATAATTCCGGGCTTGTTGGTAGGCGCGTTCGGCAATGCCAACGCCTTGCAATCCAACATTCAAGCGGGCGTTGTTCATCATGGTGAACATGCACTGAATGCCCTTGTTCTCCTCAGCAACCAAATAGCCGATGGCACCTTCGTTATCACCAAATGACATCACCGCGGTTGGGCTGGCGTTGATACCCAGTTTGTGTTCGATAGATGTACAGCGCAAATCATTGCGGGCCCCGAGCGTGCCATCGTCATTAACGAGAAATTTCGGTACGACAAAAAGGGAAATGCCTTTAATGCCCGCAGGTGCGTCTGGCGTTCGCGCTAAAACCAAATGAATGATATTGTCAGTCCAGTCGTGCTCGCCAAAGGTAATGAACAACTTTGAGCCGGTAATACGGTAATGACCGCCTTCTTTCTCCGCTTTTGTACGAATGCGCGACAGGTCCGATCCTGCTTGAGGTTCGGTCAGGTTCATCGTGCCGTTCCATTCACCAGAGATCATTTTTTCCAGAAATATTGATTTCAGTTCGTCGCTTGCATGAGCCGATAACAATTCGACCGCCCCTTGGGACAGCAGGGGGCATAGGCCAAAGGACATGTTGGCGGATTGAACCATTTCGGTAACAGCGGTGGTCACCAGCCAGGGTAGCCCTTGTCCACCAAACGCCGGGTCAAATGGCATGCCATTCCAGCCCATATTGACGAATTGTTCGTAGGCCTCTTTAAATCCTGACGGCGTTCGAACAACACCATTTTCAAAAACACAGCCCTGTTCGTCACCGCTGCGATTGATTGGCGCGAGAATTTCGGATGCGGTTTTCCCTGCCTCTTCAAGTATTGCACCGATCAGGTCGGGACTGGCATCTTCGTATCCAGGCAGAGCAGCGATTTCGGCCATATCCGCGATCTCATTCATCACGAATTGCATTTCTTCAAGTGGAGCCTGATAGGTGCTCATGGTTGTTTTTCCTTCGAAAATTGCTCTGCGTCCAGCGCAAAGGAGTCTATGAATTCATGACCTTCAGGGCAAACATTACGTTGGTTCGGCTAAAACAAACTATGCAAGGCATTTTTTCAGTTATTGACGTTGATTCGTGAATTCGGGAAAGGATTGTATGCTTAGAGTCCAAAAATTTTGCAGGCCGGTTTGAGAATAAGGTGCGTTGATTTGGATCAATGAGTCCGTTGGTTCATTACACTACTGGTTCAAGCGCTGAATTCCATTGAATGCGGGGAGGCGTCAATTTGTGTGTCGCAGCCTGCTATGCCTGTAAACACCGCAAACTATCAAAAAAAATATAAATCGGGAGACGACCATAATGAACTACGAAGAGGAACGGGCGAATTTCAGTCTGGAGATACCAAAGTTTTATAATTTCGGTTTTGACGTCATCGATAAACGCGCACGCGAGGCGGACAAGACGGCTTTTATATCAATTGACCGCAGCGGCGATAACATTGTCTACCACAGCTTTTCTGACCTAAGCCGAGATTCTAACCGCTTCGCAAACGCGCTTCGCACTATCGGTCTGAGCAAAGGTGATCACGCCTTCGTCATGATACCGCGTATTCCTGCATGGTATCATGTGATGATCGGATGCATTAAATCTGGTGTCGTGGCGATGCCCGGGACAAATTTATTGATGCCCAAAGACATCGAGTATCGGATCAATATGGCCGGTGCAAAAGTCGCGATTGTCACAGACAGCCACGTCGGCAAGATCGAAGAGATCAAATCAAAATGCCCGAGTTTGGAATATTTGATTGTTATTGGCGGAAATCACGACGGCTGGGTTGGGTTTGAGTCCGCTTGCGCCGACGCTTCAGACACCTTGGACCGAGAGGACCATGAACCGACGCGGTCTGAGGACACGATGCTGGTTTTTTTCACATCAGGGACAACGTCGATGCCAAAAATGGTCCCTCGGGACAACGGGTATGCGCTGGCTCATTCAATTACCGGCAAATACTGGATGGATTTGAAAGAAAGTGACATCCATTGGACTTTATCTGACACGGGCTGGGCTAACCCGGATATTTCATGAAGCCGCGTAATAACTGATTTTTGAGTTAATTTCTGTTGGTTGGCACGGTTGGTTGAGTATTCTCTGTTCGGAGGCCATGCCTGCGCTGTCCGGTGTCCTGATTTGCG
>Ga0316204_10003081_pt1 | contig 34868 bp, 25 predicted proteins | sample 6monrhotite_MG_2_FD_205661 | JGI IMG/M metagenome (GOLD analysis project Ga0316204, IMG submission 205661) | Microbial mat bacterial communities from mineral coupon in-situ incubated in ocean water Damariscotta River, Maine, United States -... | ecosystem: Environmental > Aquatic > Marine >... | reverse complement strand
ATTCAATTTTCTCGTCAAAGGCAATAGGTGTAGTCATGCCTTCTTTCTTAAGAATGTCCATCAAACTCTTACCAGGACGAGCGAACTTATCATTGTAAAGCTCAACAAGATTATCAAACTGCTGATAGAAGTTATCGATCATAGACTTGGTATGACAGGCCGAGCAGACTGAATTCATATCTTTACGTCTTTGCTGCCAAGACTTAACCTTCTTGCCTTGCTTAATCGCTTTGGCATCAATCTTTTCAGATATCGCTGGGCGTAAAGTCCAAGATATACGAGCACCAACATCATGGGTTACTGGTAAATCTTTAGTCGCTGACATATGGCAGGTAGCACAGGTTGGTGCTGCGTCATAATCTTCACCAACAATCCACTTAGATGAATCCATATTCATGCGATCGACATTGGCTTGGAAATTAATTCCGTGCTTTGACTCTTCATAAACTTCTTTCTGAGGATGGTCTGGACCTAAGTGACATTTGCCGCATGCTTCTGGGCGTCGGGCCTGAACCATTGAGAACTCATGGCGCTGGTGACACGCAGTACAGGCACCTATTGAGCCATCAGGGTTAATGCGTCCAATACCGGTGTTTGGCCAAGTTGCCGGATCAAGGTCACCATTTGGTAAGACCTTCACTTCCGAGCCATGGCACTGCCAACACCCATTAACTGCTACTGGAGATTCGCCATTCATGGTAAGCGCACCCTCAACAACCTCAGCAAGCATGTTATCGAGTGAGCCCATAATCTGGCCAGCTTTAGCATGGTGGCTCTTTGCAAATTCATCGACTTCACTATTATGGCAACCAGCACAATCCTTGGGTGAAACAATGACTGCAATACTTTGGCCTTCGTGCTTTATGGCATCAGCATCGGTCGGATCAGCCTTATGACATTCGTAGCAGCCTACATTTGCACCATAATGCTTAGAACGTCCCCATTGGTTGTAGAGGCTAACATTCTTTTCTTTGTGGCAAGCCGCACATTCTTGGCTTTCAGCACTTAAGCTTTTAAACGGCTTAAGCATGAGCGCATTTGATTCAGCACTAGCAACTGCAGGTATACATAGAATTAAAAATGCTATGGCGGTTGCTATTGATTTGCTAATTATTTTCATAATCTTGTTCCTTGTAGTGAGGTCAATAGACTGGCGGGATTCTACTCAATGACAAGTGCTATATATGTTATTGATTACAAGTATTTTATAGATTGAACCTATATTACATAGGAACGCAGGCTATGCTTATACATTTACCAGTGGGACGATTGTACGGGGGTAAAACAAGCTATTAGTTGATCAGGATCAATACTATTTTTTATTAGATTTACCTAATGTTGGAATGTTCTAGAGTGGTGGTTTTGTATACTTTTAGTCTTTTAATATGCTTTGATACAACTTCATCTGAATAGACTAAATCTTGTCTCATTATGACTGCACAGCTGACTATTGATCTAAAGTACCATTTTTTCACATCTGTTTCTGCTCCATGATGGCAACATCGATACATATATAGAGAGTTATGATGTCCAACTGGATAAAATTTAGCAGTATATTAATGCTCACATTAGTGAGCTTAACTGCACAAAACACATCTGCAGCAGTCATCGCTTTGGATGACTTTGCGAAAAATCCAGGTGAATTATCAGCCAGTCTTTTTCAACCTGAAAAGCCATCTCAATCGCTCGTTGTCTTGCTGCATGGTTGCGCTCAAAATGCACTGGTTTTAGCTGAGCAAACGGGGTTATTAGAAGCTGCCAAGATAAAAGGCTTCTATTTACTAATGCCGCAGCAGAGCAAAACAAATAATGTGCAACTTTGCTTTAACTGGTTCTCAAAGACAGACCAGGCTGGCGAACAGGGTGAAGCTGCCTCGATCATGGCGATGATTGAATCGGTAACACAGGAATATAATATAGCGAATACCTATCTAGCCGGTCTATCGGCTGGTGGAGCTATGGCATCAGGGTTAGCCGCTGAAAATCCAGATAAGTTTCATTCCTTGGCAATTATTGCTGGGGTTGCATATCCCTGTGCCGATGATCTAGTTAAAGCCATATCATGTATGAAAAATGGTATGGGTGAACCCGTATCAAAATCAGCTAAAAAATTGTTAGCAAGCCATACAGAGAAAACAGTATGGCCCAATCTGACTGTAATTACTGGCGCTAAAGATACAATCGTAAATCCAAAAAATTCAGAGCATCTAGCCGAACAATGGCGACTTATTATTGCTGCAACAGAAACAGCCACAGAGCAACTTGATGGCGCAAAGATACAAACACATAGTAATAGCAAACAATCGGTCCAACTGATAGAAGTTGAGGGTATGGGGCATGGCTGGCCAGTAAACCCCGAGCAAACGTTCGGTGGTTCAACCGCATTATTTTTGCCTACTACCGTAATCAGCGCAACCAATTATTTAGTTAATTTATGGGCATTGTAGGCAATAAAAATATCTTAATTACGACATCTACTACTATCGTACAGATTATTTTTTATAAAAAATAAGATAAAGTTTTTAAAACTTTAAAAAAGTAAATAACAAAACAGGGTAATAACATGCAAAAAAATCGTGTCAAACTAACAAGTCTTGCTTTCGCAGTCTCAAGTATATTATTGAGCAATACTGCCTTGGCAGCCGAGTCAGATGATGATTCAGCTGAAAATGAAGGCCTTAGGGTCATTCAAGTAACGGCTCGTAAACACTCTGAGAACATTCAAGAGGTTCCAATCGCGGTTACTTCGGTAAGCGCTTCTGATCTTGCAGAAGCGGGTATATCTGTATTAACAGAAGTACAGCAGTTCTCTCCTAATACAACCTTACAAACTAGTCGTGGCACGAACTCGACACTAACTGCCTTTATCCGCGGTGTTGGTCAACAGGACCCTCTATGGGGCTATGAACCTGGTGTTGGTATCTATGTTGATGATGTCTACATGGCAAGACCACAGGGTGCAGTGCTTGATTTACTCGATGTCTCTCGTATTGAAGTACTTCGTGGCCCTCAGGGTACCTTGTACGGCAAAAACACCATTGGTGGTGCAATAAAATATGTCACCAAGGAAATGTCTGGTGAGACTGAGTTTAATATTGAAGCCACTGTAGGCACCTACAGTGAGAAAAACTTAAAGGTTACTGGTCAAGTACCGGTAATAGAAGACACCCTGTATATTGGTTTCGGTCATGCCGAATTAAACCGCGGTGGTTTTGGTGAATTTCTTGAGATTGCCCCAAGCGTAGGTCCTCAAGATAAAGAAAACTACAACAAAGACTTATCTGCGAGTCGTTTAACCGTTGAATACCATGCATCTGAAGATGTCTTTATGAGATTTGCTTGGGATCAAACAACGGATACCTCAAATGCAAAGGGTGGCTATCGCTTGCTACCTAGTATTTTAGTTAATGCTCCAGTACCAGATAGCGTTTACGACTCCTATACCAGCATGCCAACAGATAACCTTGTTGAGGTTGAAGGTATGAGCTTCATGGTTAACTGGGATATCTCGGATGATATGTCACTTAAGTACATTGGCGCATCGAGAGAGAGTTATTCTGATACCAATATTGATTTTGATAACACGCCGCTTGATGTGTTTGACGTACCCGCTTTTTATGACGATGAAAATACCAGCCATGAAGTGCAAATGAACTACTCAGGCGACAGCTACAAGATTGTTGGTGGTGTTTATTACTATGATGGCGAATCATGCGGTCATTTCGATGCTATTTTAGGTTTCCTAGGTAGAGCTGCTTTTGGAGTTCCTGGCCTAACACGTGAAGTGACTGGTTGTAATAACAGCAACAGCACTGCGGCCTATGTTCAAGGTAGTTTCGATATAACAGATGATTTATCGCTAACAGTGGGTGCTCGATATACTGATGAAGAAAAGTCGGCCTATGTTAATAACGGCTTGGCATTCTCAAATGTTTACCCTAGAGATGGTTGGATAGATGGCTATACTCGTGGCTCTGTTGCTTTCCCTCAGGTGCTAGGTACTGACACCGATGGTGATGGCATTCTAGATGCGCCAGCAACTGATAACTGGGACCGTGTGTCTCCACGCATAGGTGTAGAGTATCAGATGGATGCTGACACAATGATATTTGCTAGTTACTCTGAAGGTTTTAAGTCGGGTACATTCAACCCAAGAGCAACAGTTAACGAGAGTAGCGCAAATCCGGAAGTGGTTGATTCAATTGAAGTAGGAATTAAGAAGGACTGGGATAACTCGTTAAGAACCAATGTCACATTGTTCTCGATAGAGCATACGGATCGACAGTATATTACTGTGACGCCTGATCCAAATGATGCCACGGTCTTGAATCAAAACCTAGGCAACATCAAAGGCTCAACGATTAAAGGGCTTGAAGCGGAAGTAACCTATGCTGCAACTGAGAATCTGACCTTCGATCTTGCGGTCGGATTGCTAGACGGAAAAATTGAAGATGATCCAATAGTTGTAACACCATTGATTGGTCTTTCAAATACACCTGAATTCACAATGAACATTAACATGAACTATGTCATTGATACGGATATGGGCTACGTTATTTTGAATGCTAACTACTACCACCGTGATGATTACATCTTGTTCGAAGATAGCGACATGCTTAGTCAAGACTCGTACGGCATTGTGAACCTAGGCGCAACCTGGGAAAGCGAAGAAGGTAACTGGTACGGTTCTGTGCATCTGAAGAACGTTGGTGGTAAAGAGTACATGGTTGGCGGTTATAACTTCGTTGGCGTCGATGCAAACGGTAACTTCCTGCCTGGACTTGGTGGAGACACTACATTAATTGCTTACTATGGAAACCCCCGTACTGCTCATTTTAGTGTTGGTTATCGCTTCTGATAATTAATTTAAATTGAGTTTTTTAAAAAGAGCTGGTGTTATCCGGCTCTTTTTTTTACCATAAAAAAGTAACGTATTATAAAGGTAACTATTATGAATGGAGCGACAGTTGCGATAGCGGATGATCATCCGTTATTCCGCACCGCTTTAAAACAGGCTGTTAACCAATGCATGCAAGATGTCGATATCTTGGAAGCAGAAAATGTAGCCGATCTATTGGTTATCATCGATCAAAATCCGCAACTTGAGTTAGTATTTCTAGATCTACATATGCCTGGCAACGATGGCTTTACGGCATTATCTCAACTTCAAAACCACCATCCTGATATTCTGGTGGTTATGGTTTCATCCGATGATGCGCCTGAAATAATGCAAAAGGCTATCGACTTTGGTGCCGTTGCATTTATTCCAAAGTCAGCCGATCTTAGCCGTATCTCAACAGCCATTGAGCAAGTACTTGAGGGTGAAATTTGGTTGCCAGAAGATATGCCAACCAGTGTTTCTGATGACAAGGATAAAAACAAGGCGTTGGCACAACAATTGGCGCAACTAACACCACAGCAATATGTGGTGTTATCTCTCATCGCCGATGGTCAGTTAAATAAGCAAATCGCATACGACTTGAATATTAAAGAAACAACGGTGAAAAAGCATGTCTCAGCTATTCTTGAAAAACTAAATGTTACCAATCGGACTATGGCCGGGATGATGTTTCAAAAGCTTAAACTCAACTAAATCTAGCCATGTTGACCAAGTAATTGCCTAATTAATTTCTTCAAAGCCAAGGCCTTAATAGGTTTCTTAATAAAGCTAAATTGAGCATCACTTACATGCTCTCTAACCATTTCAGATGAGTCTACTGAGCAGACTACGCAGGGAATGGGTTTATTCAGTTGCTGAATAATATCCTCTGAAAGCAAGACCCCATTATCGCCATTATCAAGATGGTAATCAGCAATGATCACATCTGGCACAGAACCGTTGTTATGCCAATATTCAGTCCAATCTTCTCTATTACCTATGGCTATAACATTTTTGGTCCAACGTGATATTTGTTGTGTTAAGGCAGTTAATAGCAGACTATCATTATCAATGATCAGTATCGTTAACTTACTAAATTCACCGCTTGTCTTTTCACTTGCTTCATCAGTTGTAATGATTCGGGACTGCTCAAGTGCTTGAACTTGCTGATTTGAGAGTCGAGCAAGCTCAATGCTAAATATAGAGCCCCTATTTGGCTCTGACTGAAGGCTGAGTGTATGTCCTAAAAGCTTTGCAATTCGATCTGAAATTGCCAGACCTAAACCAAGACCAGGCTTATCATGGTTTTGCTTGAGTCGTTCAAACTCTTTGAAAATTAATGTCTGCTTATCTGCTGGAATTCCAGGTCCATCATCCCAAACTTGAATACATAGGCCATTTACTGACCGCTTTACACCCAGTAAAACACGGGGGTTATCTGAACCACCTAATGGTGCATAATGAATTGCATTGGAAAGAAAGTTCTGCACTACTCGTCGTAGTAAGCGTTTATCTGTATTGACCCAACAACTTGATTTCTGACTGTGAAAATCGATATTCTGCTGTTTCGCAAGTAACTTAAATTCATTCGTTAATGGCTCAAGAACCTCACTTAAACAAAAAGTCTCAATATTTGCCATTTCCGTGGTGGCTTCTAATTTTGAAATCTCTACCAAATCAGAAATCAAAACCTCAACCACAGACAAAGAGTCTTGAATGTATTTTGCTGTTTGCTCAGAGTCCGTTCCCTTGACTTGTTTTTTGAGCATATCCGTAAACAAAGCTAAGGCATTAAAGGGTTGCATCAGATCATGACTGGCCGCAGCCAAAAATCGACTTTTGCTTTTATTAGCCGCTTCAGCCTCAGCCTTGGCTTTCGTTAATTCCTGGGTACGTTCTGTGACTTTTTGTTCTAAATTCTCATTCGCCTGTTGTAACGCCTTTTCAGATTCGATGTGTTTAGTAATATCGTAAAAGGTACTAACAAAGCCACCACCGGGCATCGCCTGGCCACGGATTTCAACAACCACACCATTTGGCAGTACGCGTTGAAAGTAATGACTGCGGCCGGCACGCATGTGATCGATTCGCTTTTGAATCATTTCGCCAATATTGTCACCTTCAAGAAATTTTCGATTGGCATTAAACTCTATCAATTCAGCAATGGGCATACCCGCCTTTATCATTCCATCAGGATATTCCAACAGTTCTATATAGCGTTGATTCCAAGCCACCAATCTCATATCTGAATCAACGACACTAATACCTTGTTCTATGGTTTCGACACCAGACTGTAATAATTCTCGGTTGAATTCAAATAGTTGGTTAGCTTCATCAACAATATTCGCTACGTCTTCAAGCGGTACATTAAATTGACTGTCACTGGAGGCTGCATTCATTACTAAACGCGTTGACGCCGTACCAAGAACCGATACCAGTCGTTTCTGAGCAAATTCAATTTGTTCTTGGCTGGCTTTATCTTCAGCGCCTTTAACAAAAGGCTGCTTGAGAAATTCTTCTGCAGTATCGTGATTAACAAAACGATTGAGTAGATTAAATAAATCCTTTGAAGTCAGCACATAATGGTGGGCGCTGGGTTGTTTCTTTAAAAAGATTTCAGCCTGAATCTTTTCACCTACACTGCGTCGGCTATTAAGCGAAATAATAATAAAACAGCTGGCATTAGCAAACAGACTAATGAAAATCCCATGACTGGTTGTATCTAAAAAGGTTATGCCAAATAATTCTGTTGGCCTTAGCCAACTTATGGAAAACAACCCTTCTTGCATTAAACTCGCTTCCGGCCAGATGGTTGGAATTGTCAAGGTATAAAACCAAGTGATACTTCCAACAACCAAGCCGTAAACAGCGCCATTTGAGGTCGCTGAGCGCCAATAGAGTGCACCGATGACAGCTGGTGCGCATTGCGCTAGCAATACCAGGGAAAGTACGCCAATGGCCGACAGATGACTCTGTTGGCTCACTAATCGCTCAAACAGCAAAGCGAGTAGCATAATGCCAGCGATTGATATCCGACGGGCATTCAGTAGTTGTGTCGAGAATTGTAAATTGGCGCCCTGTGTAGTTGCTTTAGAGCGCAATAATATAGGCGTTAAGATCTCAGTTGAAAACATGGTTGAAAGAACAATAACAGCAACAATCACCATCGTAGTTGCAGCGGCTAAACCGCCAATATAGACAAAAATACTCAACCATTGTTGTTGCAGAAATAATGGAATAGTGAGAATAAATGTGTCGGCATTAACGCTGCCGCCTGGGAAAGTGATTTGACCGGCCATAGCTATTGGCAACACAAAAATGTTAATCAAAATAAGATACAGAGGATACATCCATCGAGCTTTTCGTAACTGTTGCTCTGTTTTATTCTCGATAACCATGATGTGAAATAACTGCGGGGTTATAAAAATAGTTAAAAAGCCCAGCATGACTTGGGCCATAGACATATAAAAACTACTGCCTACTGCTGCCTGCTTAGGTAATTCAGCGTGTTTCTGTATTAAATCGCCGAAACCATCAAAGGCAATAAAGCTAACAAATATACCTATTGCCGTAATGGCTAAGAGTTTGAGTATCGAACTAAAAGCAATGGCAAACACAAGACCTTGGTTTTGCTTGGTCGCAACCACATTCCTTGCGCCAAATAATATGCTAAACACTGATAACACAATCGCAACCACGAGTATGGTGTTCATTCCCGAAGGATAGCTACTGGTGACCAAATCAAAGCTTTGACTAATGGCACGCAATTGCAGCGCGATATAGGGAATGGTTCCCACCAGCGCTATAACCGTCACAAGGGCCGCAATACGAGGCGCCTTATCATATCGACAGGCAATGAAATCCGCGATAGAGGTCAGGTTTTGTTGTTTACTAATGCGCAACATTTTTAACAACATTGGCCAACCAAGAACGAAACAGCTTATGGTACCAATATAGATGTGTGCGAGCCATTCACCTGTAACAGCGGCTTGACCAATGATTCCGTAAAATGCCCAAGAGGTACAACTTACAGCAATACTTAGGCTGTAAATCCAGGCATTATTCTGCCAGAAGCTTTGGGTTTGCTTTTGCCCCCAATAGGCAACAAAGAACAATGCCATTAAATAGACTAATGACAGAACACTTATGATCCAAATATCGATGGATATCCAAGTAAACAACTATTTTCCTCACGATTATTAGAGCTCTATTTAAACACGTTATTCATCTTCATAGATAGGCTTGAGTGGCTATAGTGTACTAAGGTAGAAGATATTTTTGGCATGTCTTCAGTTAATCTATTTTTAATGCTTATTCTAAGAAGAAACTAACATATATGCGGATCTCTAATAAATACATCATTGAAGCAATTGTCTTCTTAAGCTACGTCTTATTTGCCATGGCTTGGGTTGGTGGAACAGCCAGCATGGGACATATCATGTCTAGCTTTCAGGTCGATTCAATGGCTTCCGCTAGCTTTATTTCAGGCGCCGTTACTGTGGCAAAAATCGTCGGCACATTTTTAGCCGCATTGATAGCGATGAAAACTGGAATCAAAGGCGCTTTCTTTATTTCAACCTTACTGGTTGCAGTGGGATTATTTACACCACTTGCATCCAGTTACGAAGTACTACTTATTAGCCGTTTTCTAATGGGCTTAGGTGGTGCATTGATGATTGTCTATTTTAATCCCATCGTGATGAAATGGTTCTCAACAGAAGAGCGCCCAGTGGTTAATGGTATCAATGCAGTCGCATTTAATGTCGGTACCGCGATAATCCTTTGGAGCATGTCTTCAATCAACAGCATTACAGGCAGCTGGCAAAATAGTCTGATTGTCTTTTCTGTGGCAACCATACTGCTGGCATTTATTTGGTTATTTGTTGAATATGAATCAAAGCAGCCCGAGCAGCGCGATATTAAAGAAGAAGCGCTTGAAAAGTATAGTTACATCGATGGACTAAAAGATAGGTTTAATTGGGTCTATGCCCTTTGTTATTCTGGTTTACTCGCCTTTTATATCTGTTTATTTACCTTCTATCCAAAGGCCGGCATTGTTGCCAGTAAATGGGTAATTGGTTTTGGAATTGTCGGAACAATCGCTGGAATAATCTACAGTAAACGGATTTCAAAGCGAATTCCTGTCATTCGTTGGTCTGGTCTAATCCAGACATTGACTATTATCGGATTATCATTTAGCAGCAATGAGCTGATGCAAACAACTTGCGCAATAGTACTTGGATTCTTTATCTTCTTTCCGGTTACAGCATTGGTGTCTATTCCCCATGAATTACCCAAGATGACAACGGATAAAATTACTGTCGTGTTTAGCTTATTTTGGTCTATTAGTTATCTAGTCGCGACCATTGTATTGTGGTTATTTGGCTATGTTGTGGATATGAATTCCGGTGATTACAGCCAGGCCTTCACCTTAATTACTGTAGTGAGCGCAAGCTTTTTCCTAGGCAGTTTCTTTTTACCAGAACCCAAAAATTTACCAGCAAACCACTAAAAAATAGTATAAAAAAGGAAGTCGTTGATGCGCGGAGTTTTATCTAAAAAACTAAATGGTTTTATCATGACCGTTAATGAAGCCATTGCTGAAGCAAAGGCCAGTGGTGGTGTTGCAACACCTGAGCTCGCCCGAGAAAAGTTAGCAGCCCTAGGTGCCTTTGTAACTAAGGTGCCTAATATAGCCTTCGCAAAAGATCGCGTAATAACAGCGGCTAATCATGATATTCCAGTTAAGGTATACAGCCCTAGCCCTGCACAGGAACTTCCAGTGCTGATCTATTTCCATGGTGGTGGGCATATGTGTGGTAGTGCAGATTTATATGATCCAATGTGTCGTAATATGTCTTTGGCCGCTCATTGTATTGTTATCAATGTTGATTATCGGTTAGCACCCGAATTCCCTTATCCGGATGGTATAGATGACGCTGAGTATGTGGTAAAAAATTACCAGTCTGTATTACAGGATCTGTCTTTCAATAATAAACTCGTGATAGGCGGCGACAGTGCTGGCGGTGCAATTTGTACCAGTTTAACTATGCGAAAGACAGCGGATCCAGCTCTCGACTTTAGTAAGCAAATATTAATCTATCCGAGTGTTGACTACACCATGTCCAGTCCCTCGATAGAAGAAAATGGAACTGGTTTTTTTCTCGAAAAGGCACGAATAGATTGGTACTTTGATAATTATTTTGTTGACCCCAATGATCGTAAAAATGCCTCACCATTATATGGGCCAGTAAATGCTGAAAGCCCTGAAAGCCTAGTAATCTTAGCAGGCTGTGATCCACTTAGAGATGAAGGCGCTAGTTACGCTAGAAAACTTGTAGAGGCTGGCGTCAGTGTAGAAAAATATCAATTTGACAATATGATTCATGCCTTTATGAATCTAGAGGATTTGGTACCTGAGGAATGTTCTAGGCTATATCAATTAATGGGTGACTTTGTTAATAAATAGCCACCCTAAGTAAATAATTACTGAGCTGTCCAACCGCCATCAATAGGCATTGCAGTTCCAGTAATATTTTGAGCCGCATCACTGCACAAGAACAATACTAACTCACCAATATGGCTCGGCTTTGCCATCTTAGGTACCGGCTGTTTGGCCGTAATCAAGTCAACCTTTGCCTGTTCAATCTCAATATCCTCGGCCTTAGCAATATCTTCTATTTGACTGGCGATTAATGCGGTTTCAACCCAACCTGGGCAAATCGCATTAATGGTTACACCCACTGCTGCATTTTCTAAGGCTGCTACCTTGGTTAAACCAACCAAACCATGTTTGGCAGACACATAGGCCGCCTTGTTCACGGAAGCAACTAAACCATGTACAGAGGAAATATTTACAACCCTACCCCATTTATTTTTCTGCATCGCAGGCAGTAATTTTTGCATAGTATGAAATGCTGAGGATAGGTTAATTGCAATAATGGCATCCCACTTTGCGACGGGAAATTCTTCTAGTGGCGCGGTATGTTGGATGCCGGCATTGTTTACCAATACATCAACATTACCCATTTGCTGTTGGAGCGTTGAACACATCATCTCAATGGCTTCGGGATCACGCATATCAGCATCAAAAAATTGAGCCTGAACACCGTACGTATTAATAAACTCTTCAGTTAGCGCCTGCCCTTCAGCTTCAGTAGCTAAACCATGAAGTACTATATTGTATCCGGCACCAGCTAAAGCTTTTGCAACACCTAAACCAATGCCACTGGTAGAACCTGTAACAAGTGCCAGTTTCTTTTTTGACATGATAATTTCCACACTATAAACAATATCATGACAGTAACAAATCGAGCTTTAAATATAACTACTACTTAAGTCCCATCCATTCCAATCGGTGAACCTGGTGGCATAGGTGTTATTTCTGGTGTTGTTTTCTGAGACCCTGTCGATAAAAACTGCGCTATATCCTGAGCCGCCTGTTGATAGGCAAGTTTCTGGCTACGATTGACTCGATGGTTTTTATCTAACCATTTTTTTAGCTCACGCAAACTCCCCAGAGTAATCGCTCTCACCTGAGGCGCTGCATTTGCGGATACAGCTAACTTCTTCAAACCTGCTAAGGTGGACCAGTTAATGGCATTTTGCACTTCTGCCAGATAACTGTCTTTGTGTTGTTGCTTCCAGGTCATATTTATTAAAGCTGTTTGCAGTTGATAAAGTCCGAGTTGTTTACTATCAATAGCCTGTTGCTGTACCAACCGTGCCGCTCGATAAGGATCAAGTAACAAGCGCACGGTATTTGCTGCTGCAGTCTCGGCCACTGCCATGCCATCAAATATAGGGCTTGTACGATGCTTAAAGCTTTCTCTATTTCTCGGATAACCAAAGGCTGGTGGTAAAATCTGTTCTAATAAATCCTTTGGAACAGCAAGGCTATTTACAGATAGAGTGTTAAGTAATGCGCTCATTGCCGCTTTTTGCTTTTTAACATCCACCTGTTGTTGGCGAGATTTGGTATCTCCGCCCTTAATAGCATAATAATAATCCATGCCCGCCACTAGCTTTGCCGCAGCCTGAGATTGAAAGCGATGCAATAGGTAAATGGGTACAAATGTTCTTTCTAATTCAGAATAAGGCTGGTTTGTTTTAAGTGATTTTGCGCCAAATCGTTGGATGGCATTGGCACGCACTGACATTAATCGATTTAATTCGGCAACCGGATCAGCACCATTATCCCAAAGACTAGAGGTTGGATGGGCCATTGAATTTACTCGAGAGTCTTGATCCGTAATAAATGGAATACCAGATGCTTCAATTTTAGCAATAATCCGCTTTAATCCTTCCGACTCTTTGCCTTTAGCAAAGGGCTTATAGGAATATTCAACGGTTAATTTATCCCATTCTCCCATACCCGTATCATAGGCATCAGCTAAGCTAATTTTGCCATCGTTAAGTTTAACCAGTGGATGCGGGTAATCCATCACAGACTCGCGGTTTATGGTACTGGCAACAAAATTATGACTAAATCCGAGCGTATGTCCTACCTCATGAGCAGACAATTGGCGTAAACGAGCCAAGGCCATTTGTTGAATTTCACTAGCCACTTCTTCACCTGTTTCAAAAGGTGAGAGAAGGCCTTGAGCTATCAACATATCCTGTCTTACTCGTAGTGAACCTAAGGTCACATGGCCTTTAATAATTTCTCCAGTTCGTGGATCAGATACGGAATAACCATAGGACCAACCACGAGTTGAACGATGAACCCATTGAATGGTGTTATAACGAACATCCATTGGGTCCGCTGTATCCGGTAACATTTTCACTTGATACGCATTCTTTAAACCAGCTGCTTCAAAGGCTTGAGACCACCACTGCGCCCCCTCTAATAAAGCACTGCGGATAGGTTCAGGAGTACCTGGATCAAGGTAATAAATAATCGGCTTATTAGGCTCAAGACGGTGTCTGTGGATATAACGTTTATTCATATCCTCACCTAATGGGACAGCATAATCTTTGAAGGTTAGAGGAAATGAGCCAACTCGAGGATCAAAAGCCCGAGGCTGATAATTATCATCTGGTAAACGAATAAAGGAATGATGGGTTCTAACGGTTACGTGTTCTGATGTCGGAGTAACAGAGCGTAAATGTGCACCTGCACCGGAACCGGTCATGGTCAGCGTTGCTTCAAACTCAGTGTTGTCAGGAAAGTTTTTTGTTCTTGGCAAATAAATAGCAGAACGGCTTTTGTCTGCTTTATAACTGCCCTGCTTGTTACGTTTTAAACGGCCTGAAATATTATGGGAATCTCGCAGTAAAAAATCGGTGGCATCAATCAGAACGCTATCACCTTGCTCTGCGACCACTTTAAAGCCCCATAATATTGAACTGGCAAAGGCTTCTTCAACCGCCTTTACCTCTGTAGCGCTGTCTGAATTTGCACGGTAATCTAGATTCGGCTGCCTTAAAAAGACTTTCGGTCCTGTTCGCTCAAAACGAACCACCTTAACGGCACCTAATTGACCACGATCTAACCCTAAATCATTGGAGCCAACTCCAGAAGCAAGACCACTAACATAGAGATGTTCCATACCAGGTGTCACCTTGATGAATACTGCTCCCTTTGATTCGTCCCAATAAAACTCCAAGTAACCAGAATACTTTTTCATACCCTTGGTAAAATCATCTACGCTTTCCGCAGTTGATGTAAAACTCACCAACAACAATACAACAGCCAATAACCTTTTCATGCTCATTCCTCTGTTTTTATTTCACTAGGTGCCATGTTTCTTGGCGTCCTGCTACATAGTGCACTGATTGACCATCAAATAGTGCTGTCTGTTCTAACTTGATTTGAATCCACTCATTATCCCATTCTTTGATCTGAGTTTTGATATTACCCTCAATCGCGTAGGCGGTATTTTGATAAAGTTTCCAATCGCCCTTTATCGGAATATGTTTTTGGTTGTCCCACATCCCAATGGTAGGGCCAACGGCATGGCCAACAAAGCCTATTGGGTGAGTATAAATTGCGGCCTTAAGTTGATTTTTCTCAGCCGCTACTTTTGCATTGACCAAAATCTCATTACCTGTCAAACCAGTCTTGAATTGCTGAGTTAATGTATCTTGCCATCGGTTACCATCACTTAATGCTTTTTTAAGCCCAGCAGGTACATCCTGCTCGTTTGTTTTCAACACATAGCCCATCTCTTGTGTGTCAGTACATAGGGTCAGATAACAGAGTCCAACATCGGTGTGAAGAATATCACCTCGAAGTATGGTTCTCTTACCCTTACCCATATAGTTGGATTGTTCTGGATTATTGTCGCCCTGCCTCTGGACGTTAACGTAGGGTTGAAACCAAGGGCGTACATTTAAATCTTCAAAGCGATGTCGAATATACCAGGCGACATCATCTGTTGTCGTAACCCCCGGAGTAATGACCTTATTAGAAAATGCTTCTGAAATAACCGAGCGTGCAATAGCCACAATATGAGGATAGCTTTTAATTTCACTTGGAATTCTTGTTTCTAACCAGCGGATTACTAGCGATTCAGCCGACACAATATTTTGTACGTCAGCCTTATCCAAATACTTAACTAATTGCTTATGTAATCCAGCTGTCAAACCATCGGCTAACGCCCAGTCTTTACTGACATTGATACCTATTTGAGTGGGCTTAAGTTGTCTTATAATTTCAGCCAGTCTTTGCCACTGTTGCTCTAGACTACCACCCGTCCATCGAGTCGGATAAAACGACCCAATGGGGTACCTACTTACTGAAAATCGCTCAACCAATTTAGTCTTAGGATTTTTATAAAATACCAATATAGTTGTCCTTCTAGCCGCAAACGTTGGTTGCGGAACTAAGGAATAAAACAAGGCGTCTTCACTGTATTCTCGGTGAATTACAAGCCACATATCTAAGCCAGACTCTTGCATCAGTTGAGGCAATAAATTATCTAAACGCTCCTGAAGAACAGTATTTACCACTGCCACACGATCCCGATGGCTTAATACTGACGGTGTTTCAGTGACAGGCTGGCTATTGATCGGCAAGGATAGGAACAACAACAGCATTAAGAACAGACGATTAAGTGGGTTCATTTTAGACTCTTTTTAAGTGGATAATTATTTGCCAAATCATGAGCTTTGATGAGCTTCTTCAAACGAGTGTCCCATTCTCAGCTTATACTGTCAATTGACTATCTAAACGAACCGATGTTTGGAGTCCTTTCTAGGCCTATAACTGTCTGAAAAGTGAATCAAAATCAACGAAAATTGATCCTGATCATTCCTTGCATAACTAGCATATTGAGAACTAAACAAATTTGAACTATCCTAAATTAGGTATATGTCATGAGTGAAATTCTATGGATACAATTCGTGATCAAGCCTTTATCAAGGAACGATTAGGCTCTCTAAAGTTATACACATCTAACCTATTGAAAATTCTGTGGGCGATTCAAGACGAATACCGTTATATACCCCAAAGATTTATTCATTACCTCTGTAGTCAGACTGAGCTAACGGCTGAAGCCATCTATTCCGTCATTAGTTTTTATCACTATTTTAGTCTGGAGCATCGTGGCGACAATACAATTTATCTAGACACCTCTATTACAGCCGAAATGTCTGGTTATAAAGCAATAAGAAAAGCCTTTGAACAACAACTAGGTATTAAGGTTGGTGAGGTTTCCAGCTGTATGCAATTTGGTTTATTCGAAACCTCCTGTATGGGCTTAGCAGACCAGGGACCTGCAGCATTGATTAACCATCAAGCCTATACCAATCTGACTCCTGAAAAAGTGAAACAGGTGGTAGCAGATTTAATGATATGCCAATCCTCAACTTCGTTACCGGCAAGTAATATTCGTCAATCTGGACCGATTTTCTTCCAAACCAACAAGACTAAATCCACACTTAAAAAAATGTTCAAATCAACCCCTGAACAGGTTGTTGAAATAATCAAAGCATCAGGATTACGTGGCCGTGGTGGTGCCGGATTCCCAACTGGAACAAAGTGGGAGTTTTGCCGTCAGCATGAAGGTCCAAGATATGTATTTGCCAATGGTGACGAGGGTGAGCCTGGAACGTTTAAAGATCGCGCATTATTAATGAAGTCGGCTAAGACCGTATTTCTCGGTATGATGATCGCAGGTTATGCTCTGCAAGCAATGAGAGGTTTTTTATATTTACGAGCTGAATATTTTTACCTATTGAATGATTTGAATAAAACGCTTAACAAGCTGAGGCAGAAAGGCTTACTGGGACATCAAATTCTTGGCAGTAACTTTACCTTTGATATCAGCATTAAGCTTGGCGCCGGAGCATATATTTGTGGCGAGGAATCGGCATTAATAGAATCTGCAGAGGGCAAGCGAGGAGAACCTCGTAACAGACCGCCTTTTCCCGTCGAAGTTGGATACTTGGGACGTCCAACAACCGTCAATAATTTAGAAACATTATCGAATCTTCCGAGTATTATTGCTAGAGGAGCTAATTGGTTTGCTAGCTTAGGGACAACTGAATCCAAAGGCACCAAGCTGCTGAGTATTGCAGGTGATTGCAATAAACCCGGCGTCTATGAGGTTGAATTTGGAACCACTGTCAATGATATCCTAGCCATGGTTGATGCCAAAAATACTCAGGCAATTCAGGTTGGGGGCCCTTCTGGCAAGCTCATCAATACACAAGAACTCGAGCGAAAAATTTGCTTTGAAGATTTGCCAACTGGCGGTGCCATAACTATTTTTAACACGAGCCGCGATATCCTAAACATAGTAAAGAATTATTCCAATTTCTTTATGGAGGAATCCTGTGGTTTCTGTGTCCCATGTCGTGCAGGCAATGTCATTATTAATGAAGTACTCGATAAAATTATTGAGGGCAAAGGTGTGGCAAGGGATCTAGAACAGATCAAAGAAACCGCAAAGGTCATAGCAATTACATCACGATGTGGTCTAGGGCAAACCTCAGGCAACCCAATAATGCAGTCGCTCGATAAATTCGGTCACTGTTATCAACAAAGAATCTCCAAAGATATGGAGTTTATTTCTGAATTTGACCTTCAAGAATCGTTACGTAAAGCACGAGAGGGACTGTCATGAAACAGAAAGTAGACATTACGGTTGATGGTAAAACTTATCGCGTTCCTGAAGGTGTACCGCTGATTGCTTGTGTTGCAAAACTTGGCCACTTTATCCCTACTCTTTGCGACTACAAAGATTTAATGCCATCAGGCACCTGTAGAATCTGCACCATTAAAGTTGGTAATCAATTTCGATCGGCCTGCATGATGAAAACCTATCAAGGTTTAGAAGTAGAAAGTGAATCTAAGGAGGTCGTAGACTTACGCAAATCCATACTGGAGATGATGTTTGCAGAGGGTAACCATATATGCCCCGTATGTGAGCAATCTGGAAACTGTCAACTGCAATCATTGGCTTACCATTACCAACTAAGTGCGCCTAGGTTTCCTTACTTAAATCCAAAGCGAAATCTAGATGCCAGCGCGCCCAATCTAATGGTTGAATATAATCGCTGCATTCAGTGTCGGCGATGCATTCGCGGTATTCGTACCCAGGATGATAAAGCATTCTTTTTCTTCGAAAATAGAGGCAAGTCAGTCAAACTGGTAATCGACCACAGCCAATACAAAAATCTTACCGCTGAAGTTGCTAGTGCTGCCGCTGATATTTGTCCTGTCGGTGCTCTGATGAAGAAAGAGCCGGGTTACCAAATACCAATTGGTGAACGCCAATATGATAATGAACATCATCTAGCGTCACACCATGTAAGTAAACAAAACAGGGAGCAAAGCCATGACTAAGGTTGTTCTCGCAACGACATCACTCGCCGGCTGCTTTGGCTGCCATATGTCATTGTTAGATATCGACGAGAAATTATTCGATCTGATTGAATTGGTTGAGTTTCACAAGAGTCCTCTAACCGATATAAAAACATTCGAAAAACGCTGTGATATTGGCATTATTGAAGGCGGTTGTTGTAATTCAGATAACATAGAGACTTTACGCCTGTTTCGCGAAAACTGTGACATACTTATCGCCATGGGTGAATGCGCTATCAGTGGGGGCTTACCCGCCATGCGCAATGGCATAGCCATTAAGGAATGCCTCGAAGAAGCTTACACTCAGGGAGTCACCATTGATCCAGCGGATAATCCTGTGATTCCAAGTTGTGAAGAACTTCCACCACTTCTAGATAAGGTTTATCCATGTCATGAAATAGTTACCATTGATCATTTTATCCATGGCTGTGCACCGCGAGCGAGCCTTATTTGGGAGATGCTAAGTTCTCTACTAGAGAACCGCCAAGCCAATGTGGCATATAAAGATTTTAAATACGACTAGAGGGAAAGACCTTGCAGCGTAAAATAACAATTGATCCGTTAACCCGTGTCGAAGGCCATGGCAAGGTAACGATAAAACTTGATGAACACAATAATGTCCAGCATGCGCGTTTACATATTGTCGAGTTCCGTGGCTTTGAGCGATTCATTCAAGGTCGGCCCTATTGGGAAGCACCCGTCTTAGTGCAACGGCTTTGTGGTATTTGTCCGGTCAGCCACCACCTCGCAGCGTCTAAAGCTATGGATATGATTGTTGGTGCGAGTAAGGAAGGCGCGCCAACCGTTACTGCGGAGAAGATTCGTCGACTGATGCATTATGGCCAATTTTTTCAGTCGCACATACTGCACTTTTTCCATCTAGTTTCTCCTGACCTAATTTTTGGTGTTGATGCTGATCCTGCTAAACGCAATATTGCAGCTGTTGCCATGGAGAATCCTGAACTTGCTAAACAGGCGGTTCTAATGCGTAAATTTGGCCAGGATATTATTAAACTCACTGCCGGTAAGAAAATTCATGGCACTGGATCTATTCCTGGTGGAGTGAATAAATCCATTACCAAACAGCAACAGCAACAATTGTTATTGGGCGATGATACAACGCATGGCATTGATCAAATGATTGACTGGTCATTGGGGGCCTTGGATTTCTTTAAGAGTTACCATAAATTGCATCGTGATCTGATTGATAACTTCGCCTACTATCCATCAAATCATTTATCACTTGTTAGCGCAGACGGCGGACTCGATATCTATCATGGCAATATCAGGGCAGTAGATGCTGATGGTGTGCGAATTTTAGATGATATTAGTTACCATGACTATACAGACTATATTGCCGAAGAAGTTCGCAATTGGTCTTATATGAAATTTCCTTATATCAAACACATCGGCAAAGAAAAAGGCTGGTACCGAGTCGGACCAATGGCACGACTTTCTACCATCGACCATATTCCTACGCCTCTAGCCCAGAAAGAATACGAACTCTACGCTGACTATAGCGGTGGCAAACCACACGCAAATACTATGCATATGCACTGGGCTCGTTTAATCGAGACCCTACATGCTGCGGAAATGATCAAAGTACTACTACAGGATGATGACTTAACAGGTAATGATTTACAAAGCCAAGGCTCTAAAACCTATGAGGGCGTTGGTGTCATTGAGGCGCCAAGAGGTACATTGTTCCATCATTACCAAATCGATGAGGATGATCTTATTACACTGTGTAACCTCATCGTCTCTACAACTCAAAATAACATTCCAATGAATGAAGCGGTCCAATGGGTTGCCCATCAGGTGATTGAAGGGCATGACGAAATTCCTGAGTCGATGCTAAATCAGGTTGAAGTTGCCATTCGCGCCTACGATCCTTGTTTGAGTTGCGCAACACATGCCATGGGTAAAATGCCGCTACAGGTTATTTTAGAAGATCACCTTGGTAAACAATTGGATGAAAAGTTTAAACATTGAGTGCACCTACCCTTATCTATGGTTATGGCAATATAGGCCGTCAGGATGATGGGCTTGGGGTGATATTGGCTCAGCAAATTGAAGCCATGCAAATACCTAATATTGATATCGATATGAATTATCAGCTCAATGTTGAAGACGCACTTAAAATCTCTGAATATAAGCGTGTTATATTTATTGATGCATCAATGCAAACTGAAGGTGCCTATATACTTGAACGCATCACTGCAAAACCTGCGATAGAATTCTCCACTCACGCCATGAGCCCCTTTGCTATTCTTGCATTTGCAGAGCAAATTTATGACCAAAGGCCGGATGCATATATGCTTCACATCAAAGCAACAGAATGGGAATTTGGATTACCTTTAAGTTCGGATGCTAGTAATAACCTTGAGCTTGCAAAAGAATATTTACTGGAGTTTTTAAACAGTAGCCTGTAATAGAGGGCCTAATATGCTGTATACTCTTTTAAATTCTTGATAAGTTATTGCTGTGTTAATTATTGCCATTTCCGGTGGCTCTGCATCTGGAAAATCCAGTATTGCTGCCGACTTAAAACAACAATTCCTTCAACTTGATCGCCAGGTCGAGTTGTTATGTGAAGATCACTATTACAAACCACTTACACAACACCAACTGAACAACATCAAAGATGTGGATTTCGACCATCCTCATTCCATTGATAATGAGCTAATGACCGAACAACTTAAGTCGCTAACTGAATTGAATAGTATAGAAATACCAAACTATTGTTACCAAACTCATATGCGACTAGCGGATACCAGCACCTTAAAACCTACCGAATTTCTTATTGTAGAAGGCCTACACTTATTGCATAGAACAAGCCTATTACCCTTCTATGATTTGTCAATATTTGTAGAGAGTCCACTGGAAGTATGCCTTGAGAGACGTATTAAACGGGATGTATCAGAAAGAAATCGAACCGAAGCGTCTGTTTTACACCAATTTTATTCGACCGTGAAACCGAGCTACGAAGAGTTTATTTACCCCAGTAAAAGCAATGCTCATCTAGTACTCGATGGCACGCGTCCTATAACTGCCTCCTGTAATGATATACTGAGCCACCACAAAGTAAAAAGCCTAATTGAATAAACAATTAGGCTTTTCTAACTTTATACTAATCCAGAATCAAGACTTGTCGAATACCGCATTTAAGTAGAGCGCCAGTCGTACTGACCCCTGACTTAGACGTAATTTAATTGTCGGTAGATGTTGGTAGTTATATGACCAACTTACTTTATCTTTCCCTGGATATATTCCCATTCGAATTTCTTGACTCTCTTTAGCCCAATCCAGAGGCTCAATGCTAGACCAAGCATTCAGTTCTTTATCAGTAATCTTGGTGCCAAGCCAATCAACCCATTCCGTATAGCTCAGAGTTTGTTTATCTATTATTCCAGAATCCCAAACACGGTGTAAATTAGTTGGTTCATAGAAGAACTCAAGGCGAGTATTGTTACCACCTCTATCTTTGCCGTTACCAACATGTAAGGGTTGGTGCAAGTCACCAATAATGTGCACTATAAATTTAAGTGCCAGTTGGCGCTCGGCAAGTGTTGATTTGGTCGATTTAAGTTGTTCTGTATACATCTCTAACGCCGTGATGGCATCACCCTGCTCCGGTGCATCACCAATATGATAAGTTTCCCCGTCAGGTATGGTCATATAATGATAAGGCCCAGCGACTTTTTGCCAGAAATGATCAGGATTTGAACGCTGTTCGTCGCAGTAGTTAGATACTTCGGCTAAAGTCTCATTGCCTAAAATAGCTTTAATTTCTGTTTTGGCTTGTGCACTGAGATAACGCTCAGCCAATTGTCCAATCACCCGATGGCCCGTTTGACCGTAACCATGATAAATCGAAGAACTTAATAGTATAGCGACTAAAAATAATACCACTCGAACTTTCATCTGTGATCCTTTTTAAAATGAACCGAAATAATTAATCTACTCCTTCATGCTAATTAGCAATTGGAATAACATGCGTTGACAATTCCTTACCTAGAGCATCATACAAAACTGATTTCACCTTCAAACCAGCATCGGTACTTTCTATATAAAACATGCCGAAATTATGAATGATGTGTGAATCACCCAGACGATGAACATTGGGTTTAGCAGGATAAACGTTTGCACTGAGTCCACTGGCAGTAACATCATATAACTCCCAATCATTGACTGTCATCATTGATGTTTCAGCGCGATGTACATCACCACTAATAATTACGGCTTTTTTATAGCTGTAACGATTCAATAAATTTAGCATTTTACGGCGTTCATGGGGAAAATTAGCCCAAATTTCCCAACCAGTATATTCGGCAAGAAACTGAATGCTCGAGACAATGATATTTAAATCAACAGGCTTCGCCAAGGTTTCTTCTAGCCATTGCCATTGTTTCGCGCCAAGTAATGTTGTTGACTCATCAGTATGCGGTATATAGGCACCTAACTGAAATCTCATTCGTAGTTCTTCAGCCTGATTACTCAAAGATAATTTATCGCGATACCAACGTGTGTCCAATAAAATGATGCGGACAGTCTTATCTCCAACAGTAATTGTTCGGCTGTGTTGAATACCTTCAGCGGGCGCAATATTCTTTAATTCTGAGTAATCAAAAAAATCAACAAAATATTCTTTGGCCAGCTGCTTGGCAGAAAACTCTTTACCACCATCTTGCAAGCCATAATCATGGTCATCCCATGTAGCCAGCATATCAGATTGAGTTAACAGCTCTTGAAAGCCTTTATTATTTGCCAGTGAAGCATAGTCTTTGGCAAACTTTTTAGGGTCTGCACTATCAATATAGAGGTTATCGCCCATAAGAATGGTTAAGCTTGGATCCTTAGCCGCTATTACGCGCCAGATTTCTTCTGATGGCGTGTTTTGACTGTAACAGGAACCAAAGGCAATGCGCATCGTTTCCGCATAAGCAAGCGGCTGTACAAGTACAATAAATACAACAAGGCCGGCTTTAATATAATTCAATAATTGTGGCATGTTAATTAACTCAGTTTTATGGGAATTTTATTAGAAAAAAAACGCCGTTCCTCAGAAGAGTGAACGGCGCCATAGTCTTTGCTTTAAAATATGCTTTCAGCCCTACTAGGTAGGACTGAGACCATTTAGCTTAGAACTCGTACTTGAAGCCTAGGCGAACGCCCCAAGATGACTCGCCACCACTAGCTCTTGTGTACAGACCATCGTCTGAATCTAGGCCAGTAATGTTGATTCTTCCTGTACCGTCAACACCATTAGTGATTATTGCTGCACTGTTATTGTTCGAGTATTCCTGAACCATACGGCCACCAATATTCATGATGTCTAGAGTAATAACGGCTCTATTCTCACCGATCATATCCCAGTACTCAGGGAATTGAATTTCCTGAGTGATACGGATATCAGCACGGCTAGTCCATGGTGAAGTAAGGGCGTTACGAGGAGCATAAGTGCCCTTGTATGAAGCCAAACCTGAACCATCAATAAATGCCATCACATCAGCAGCTGTCTGAGCATCAGCAAATACAACATTTGCATCACCAGCACCCGTTGGGATGTAAGCTAGGTCAGAACCACCGTAGCCTGAACCACCAAGACTGTTATAACCATTATCGTATACAACTGAGTATGGTTCGCCAGATTGACGTGAGAATACTAATGAAACTCTGGTGTCATTATCACCCCAGAATTGCTCAGTATAATCAAGAGACATTACAAAACGATGCTCAACCATGTAGGCAGAACGCGTTTCAGGGATATTTTCACCATCAAAACGTTGCTGATAACCGTAACCAGATTCAGCCTGAGATGAAGTCATGTTCCAAGCATCTCTAGAATCGGTATTGGTGTATGCAGCATATAGGTTGAGGTTGTCGAAGAAGTTACGACGTACGCTCATAGTGAATGACTCAGCACCACCCAGACCAGTGTTCGTTAACTCTAAACTTCCAGACGTATCATATACACCACGTCCATCAGCCAAAGTACCTGTTTGAACTAAACCAGGATCTGTAATTGCGAGGCCCTTGTTTACGTCATCACGGTTGTACTCAAGAGTAACTTCTGTGCCATCTGTAAATGTTAGATCCAGACCTAAGTTACCTCTCCAAGTAGAAGGCGCTTCAAAACCAGCACCAACATATTGTGATGCACTGCTTGAGCCAGGAGCTGCAATTGTATACGTAGAGTTAGGACTATTCAGCCAGAAGAAACGAGGATCGCCTGCTGGCATTTGGCCAATTGTTGCATCTGTACCATAAAAACGAGGATAATCAGACAAAGGACCAGGACGTGAATAGGCGTTACCTAACCAAACATTCGGGAATCGACCCATAAACAGACCATAACCACCACGAAGTGTCATGTTTTCTATAACATCACCAGCAAATGCTTCAGTCAAATCATATTCGAATGATGCACGAGGCTGAGCAACAGAGTAATCAAATTTCTGTGCATTTGTATAGCCGTATTCTGCAACGAACGCAGCGTTTTCAACTGGTGCAGTGGGTGTTTCTAAAGAATCAACACGAACACCATATTGAATGCTTAATTTATCACTTACAGTCCAAGCATCCTGAATGTAGAAACTGAGTTGTTCTACATCGAAGTTAGCTGAAATAGAATCAAGGTCATTTAAACCAGCTGTTGGAACCTGAAAACGTAAGTAAGACCAATCACCAGTTTCGAAATCATCAATACTATCGAAACGAATTTCACCATTGTAACGTGCTAGGAATTGGTTGATTACCGTACCTTCTTCGTATTCAAAACCAGCGGTGAATACGTGCTCACCCATGCTGTAGTTTGCTTTGAATGCATAGGTATCATATTGTACGTCAATAAAGTTAGCGCCACGATAACGTTCACCACCTAATGAGATTCTGTCGCCACTTGCAGTAGTTACAGTAACATCTGGGAATAGACCACCGATTGATTCAGCATCTTCAGTGAACTTGTACGAAGTAAATGTAGCATTAACATTTAGGTTTTCAGTTAAATCACCAAAGTAATTAACCGACGTACGCTTAGTAACAGGTGGCTTAACATAGGCTTCTGATTCAAAACGATTCAGACCATAGTTTCTCCAACTCTCTTCTTCTTTATTAGAGTAGTTCAATTCAATACGGTGATCGTCATTGATCATGTAGTCTAATTTAACGACATATTCTTCAGAAGTTTCTGGGAAGCTTAATCCTTCATAACCGCCTGGATCAAAACCGTATACGTCATTAGCAATTTGCGCTAAACGCTCAAAGTCAGCTGCAGGTGCGTTTGATTCATTCAAAGCGCCAGAACCCGCTGGACCAAATGTAAATGGTGAACTTAGTTCAAACTCTTCATAACCTACGAAGAAGAATAATTTATCTTCAATGATAGGACCTGAAAGTGTGAAGTTCTTAGTTGTTTCGCTGAAGGGAGGGAAGGTATCACCATTAGGTAGATCACCGAAGTCACCTTCATCACGAGTACTGTAATAAACACTGCCATCAAATTCGTTGGTACCCGACTTAGTAACAACAGAAATTGTTGCACCAGTAGCACCTGAACGTGATACATCATAAGGCGTCAAGTCGACAGCGATTTGATCTACAAAGTCCATAGAAATTGGGTTTCGTGCACCAGCAAAACCTGAAGCGTTCAAACCAAAGGGGTCGTTAAAGCTCACACCATCAATTTGGAAGTCATTGAAACGGTTGTTAACACCCATGGCAGAAATTTCGATATTTGTAGAAGCCGCATTGATATTAATACGCGGGTCCATACGAGCAAGGTCAGCAATTGAACGGTTTACAGTAGGAATGCCGTCCATTTCTTCACGATATAATGTGCTGCCAGTACCAAAGTTTTGGCCTGCACCGCTACCTTTCTTTCCGTATACAACAATACGCTCATCATTAGCGCCGACTTTTTTTAACTCGAAATTCATATTGTTCTTCTCGTACAGAGCAAGATAAATATTTTCAAGTTTGACCGGCTCATAACCTTCGGCTGTTACACTGATAGTGTAAGGCCCGCCAATCGGTAAGAATGAAAAGGAGAAGTTATTCCCATCACCTAGATCACGTGTTTTAGTTAAACCTGTAGGTTCATATTCTATGCTTACTTTTGCATCATCGACATTGACAAGTCCTTTCAAACTCGCTGTTGTGTCGTTTGCTGCGAAAGTAGCTGTACTGCTAGCACCAAGAGCTAAAGCTACGGCAGCTGACAGTCGCAAGAAGTTGTTTTTTTTCATTTTCATCTTCTACATTCCTAGTTTCTAAGTTCAGTATGTCTTGTATACAATATAAAAAAGACAAGGGTTGGTTGTTTGAGATATTGCATTTACCTTAAATCGAGAAGTTTTTGAAGCAGTCTTTTGTTGAGCCACTTTTATAATTCATTTCTCACAATGTATCGGCAATATCCATTCAAGAGAACGAGGCGAATTATACATTATTCCTAATGACAATTGAATGACATTTGAACAGTTCCTGCCATACAATTTGGCAGTTGATTTCTTCAGTTATTATTCAGAAAAAATAATAGTTTTTGCATGAGATTTCTAAAGCAGAATTTCCCCAATGAAAAGAGTGATTTAAATCATATAGTTAATATGATTTCTTATCATTGAGAATAAATTCACCTTCAATTAGTAGTCAGTTTATTATCCAAAAAAAGTTCAAATTAGAATTGTATTTATGTCAAAGTTAACCGATTTTCAGCTCTGACGTCGAAATATGGTGGGCAGACAGATCGATCACTCTATCTGCCATAGCGATGGTAGATCGTCGATGGGCTATGAAAACTCGAGTAATAGGCAACTTTGCTATATTCTGATTGATCACCGACTGCGTCTGTTCATCTAAATGAGCCGTTGCTTCGTCTAAAAAAAGTATCGATGGTTTGCGATATAACGCCCGAGCAAGCAATACCCTCTGTTGCTGCCCACCGGATAAGGTAGCTCCCATTTCACCAATCATACTGTGGTAAGCCATTGGCATTGCCATGATGTCTGAATCAATCATCGCCAAGGAGGCACAGGCCCGTACCCTTTCTAAGTCTATCTTAGGATCAAAAAAACAAATATTATCTGCAATTGTGCCACTGAGGCAGGAATCATCCTGCATAACAACGCCAAGTTGATTTCGGAAATTCTGAGTTCCAATATCCTGAATATCAACGCCATTCAATAAGATCTTCCCAGACTGAGGAGTTAGTAAACCAACGAGTAACTTCATCAAAGTCGTTTTGCCCACCCCAGAAGGGCCTACAATTGCCACAGACTCACCAGTTGTTATTGTGCAATTAAATTTTTCGATAATATCTTTTTCATTCTCTGAATAGCGGTAACTTAAATTCTGTACTTCTATATCACCACCCGCAGAAAGCCCATACTCAATCGTTTCAAGCTTAACTTCTGGTGCTGTCAAAGCAATATCAGCGACTCTCTGTAAATGTAAATCCAGCATCCTTAATTGGATTAACTTTTCGATCAAGTTTGTCGATTTAGAAACAAATTGAGCCTTATAGGCAATAAAAGCGAATAGCATCCCTAGGCTCATTTCATTACCCATCACCGATTTAGCAGCCAAATAAATGATAATGATATTTTCTAAACCAAATAACAGTTGATTAATGGCTCTATAGCCAAGATTCAATTGACCCAACCTAATACCAACATTGGTAGTATCTGCGAATTTATTACTCCATTGCTGTTGCCGTTGTTGCTGAAAATTGGCTAATTTAATCGCCTGAGCCGAATGAATCGATTCAATAAAATAACTGGTTTCCTGTGCTTTGAACTGGATCTGTTCCTCATTAAGTCGACGCAACGGCGCATAAAGTAAGTTTCGAACCAAACCATATAAAAACAGTACAAATAGAACTATTAGTGTCAGATCCTTTTGGTACATCCACATTAAACTTAGAGTTCCCAATACCATCAATCCATCTACTAATCCTTCCACTATGGTCACAGTGAAAAATTTCTGTATTGTATCTAACGATCCAAACCGAGAAATAATGTCAGCACTGTGTCTTTTCTCATACCACTCAAGGGGTAAATTCATCAATCGATAAAACAAACCCGAAGCCAATTGCAGGCTAAATTGGCTACTCATAGAGATCAATAAAAGCCCGCGAAATAAAGAGGTAATCAAATCAATCATTAGCAATAAGCAGAATCCTAATGCCAGAATATTAAGTAATGAATAATCTTGGCTTACCACAACTACATCAACCACTGTTTGCATATATAGCGGAGCTAACATGGCGAATGCTTGTAACAACAGCGATAGAACAAATAATTTTAGTAAACCTGAGTTCAAGCCTTGAATCGATGACCATAATTGATTCCAGCTCAACTTTTGAATCAGCTTAGTCGCTTGAAAAGATATTTCTGGAGTAAGTTCCACAGCAACCCCAGTGAAGAAATCTGAAACTTCTGAGAAATTATAATGACGTTCACCAAGTGCTGGATCATGAATTATGACCTTCTTGCCTGTAATTTTTTTAAGCACGACAAAATGCTTTAGCTTCCAATGTAAAATACAGGGTAATTTGAGGTTAACCAGTTCTGATAATTCAAGGCGAACCGGTCTTGAGCTTAATTGCAGTTTAGTAGCAATATTTTGCAGCTCCTGAACATCAACCCCCTTCATAGAAAGGCCATAACGTGCTCTTAGCGACTGCAAATCCATATTATGTCCATAAAAATTTGCAACCATCGCTAAGCAGGCCAATGCACATTCAGAGGCTTCGGTCTGTAAAATCACCGGTAACTTCCTACTGAAACCATTAATCAGCATACTATGCATCTAACCTATAAAGGGGCTCTAGTAACCATTGAATCAGCGTTCTGCTTTCTAAGTTTAGCTCGGCATTTAAAGACATCCCAGCTTCAAGGGCCAGGTTCTTGCCACGCGCGTTTAGCATCTGTGTATCGAGACCAACTCGGATACGATACATTGGCTCGATAAATTGATAGGAACTGTCAATTTCCTCTGGCCTTAAAATAGCTTCTGATACCTCAATGACTTTTCCTCTACCTAGGCCATATTGTTGATAAGGATAGGCATCATATTTTAATGAAACCTCCTGGTCGACTGAGATGAAGCCAACGCTTCTAGTTGGCAGATACAATTCAGCAATAAAATGGCTTTCAAGTGGCATAACAATAAGCATTGGCTTGGCCTGAATTAATGATTGACCCTGAGTAACTTGAATACTGGTAACCAAACCGTCAATGGGCGAGCGAATACTGTACCGCTGCTTTAATTCTAGCTGTTCAATACTTTGTTTGATGCGGACTATTTGTGACTCTGTACTTGAGATTTGAGAGCTTTTAGCATCGGCTCTCAGTTGTCGTTCTAAGTTGAGCGCTAAGATACGATTTTCTAAACGCTGCTTATCTAACTTCCACTGATTCGATTGGATTCGTGAGGCCAACACCTGTTCGTTACTTTGCTGAACATTAAGTCTAGAAACGAAGCCTTTATTGTATAATGTTTTTCGATCCTCTAGCCTATGTACTTGTAGGTCTAACTGCTTAGTTTGAACCGCCATAGCTTGTTCTAGAACAATCAATTCATCATTTAAGCCGTCTAATTGATTTAGGGTAATTTGCATCTCTGTTGCAGATGAATTTTTTAATCGCTCTAGTTGAATTAACTGATGTGCTAACTGGTCCTTAAATTGTTGGATTTGGAGCTTATTCTGTGATGAAATTTTACCTTCAGAAATGATATTAAATAGGATTTGCCCTTTCGAAACCTGATCACCCTCTGCAACAAAACTCTGCTGCACGTTACCACCATCTAAACCATAAACTTTAACCAATCCCCGATCAGGTTTTATAGATCCTAAGGCGGTAATACGTTTAGTAAATGAACTTGTGACTAGTCCAAATGCAACGCAACTAACCACAACTAGCAATATCATGAATAAACCATTGCTGAGTCTTGAATACCTTAATAGAACCGCACCTTGTAATCCCTGTCTTTGTGCATCGATAGCTTCCTTGCGAAACAGCATATTTATTCCAGACGTTTTGCCGATCGACTCAAAATTATCAATACAATAAATGTTATGACAAGACAGGATAGCGTAATTGCCATACTAAGGTTTGATGAATAAAATACCTCTATACTTATCCCTGCACCCTGCCCTATTGCTAACCCTGCAATTAAGCCAAAACAAAAAAACACATAGGCTATGAAAACCAAAAACCATTTCGATACCATATTCATTTCTCCCTATTTAAAGACTAACAAGAGGCTATCAAAATTAATTAATAGCCTCCTAAGTATTACCCGCCTGATGGCGACGTACTGTTGCCACCTTGAGCATTAGCGACCGAAGCTTCACAAACATCATGTATATGACTGCTCACAAGACCGCCAACAATCGCAGCCGCTGCTGCAATTAATCCGCCGCCTAGAGCGCCAACTGTCGGTACTAATATCGCTGCACTGACACCAACAGCAGTACCATCTGCTGCAATAGTCATCGCTAACTCTGCTGCCATGTCATCGCAGACCTTGGTACCACCAGCAACACTAAGACACTCTTCCTTGAGTAATTCTCTCATCATCATCTCCTTGATTATTAATATAAATTGCCTTTATTAAGGCCATACAAAACCTGTGTTTTGCACAATTAAGTTAAATTGTTTGATCAGTCATAACAATGGAGAATTGCTTAAATGTCTGTATGAAATAAACCACTATGTTATACTCGGCGTGCAATTTTGGTGTTACAAGACTTAATAGGGAAAACGGTGAGATGCCGTTACTGTACCCGCAACTGTATTTAGACTGATTGGCCGTAACCACTGGTTTACCGGGAAGGGGCTATCAATCATATGTCTAAAAGTCAGGAGACCTGCCAAGAAAGCTATATTTAATCTTTGAGCGGGCTACTCAAGGTGCTCGCTTTTCCTTAAAGCACAGTACTGGTTTCCGTTCTTGATACAGGAAACAACTGTGACCAAAATACTGCAAGTAACTAAACTAAATTTATCACTGGATAATCAGCCGATCCTGATTGATCTGAACTTTGATATATCTGAAGGTGATTTTGTAGCTATTCTTGGTCCCAACGGCTCAGGTAAAACAAGCCTACTCAATTGCATTAACACCCATTACGAAACCACAGACGGACAGATTCAATTAAAAGGTAAATCCTTAAATTCCTTTACTAAGCGACAACGTGCAAGAACAATGGCAACGCTCCATCAGCAACCACCGACAAACCTTAAGTTGAGCGTTGAAGAAGTAATAGAGTTAGGACTTATTCCACACCTACCCTTTCTGGGTTGGTCTAACAAAGATGAGCGTCAAATCGTTACCGATGTCATGGATCAGATAGGCCTTACACCATTTCGACATCGGAGCTTTGACAGCCTCTCGGGTGGGGAACAACAACGAACACTAATTGCCAAAGTCATGGTTCAAAGACCTCAGTTATTACTGATGGATGAACCCACCAATCACCTTGATATTCATTATCAAATTGATGTTATGTCGATCGCAAAAAATCTCGGTATTACAGTCATCGCCTGCATCCATGATCTAAACCTTGCCGCGAGTTACTGCAACAAAGTAATTTGTCTCAATGAAGGACGGATAAGCTTTCAAGGCAAACCAGAAGCTGAGTTAAATAGTGACAATTTACAAGCGGTGTATAAAGTCCCCTCTGTCGTTGACAGTAATCCACTCAATGGCCAACCGAGAATCAGTTTTGATCTCATGAGAGCACAGACCCATGAGTGCTAAATTATGGTTATTGGTACTGTGTTTAGGCGCAATTATCAGCTTTTTTGTAGCAATTAGTATCGGTCAGGTAGAGATAGGCTTTATACAAACGTTCGAAGCCGTAATCAATTGCTCATTTGGCCTTAATGGCTGCGGTGACCATTCAATTACTGAAAAAATTGTGTTTGAACTCCGTCTTCCTCGAACCATTATGGCTTTTATTGTAGGGGCTGGTTTAGCAATAACCGGAGTGATTTTACAAACCCTTACTCGTAATCCATTGGCAGATCCTTATTTATTTGGCATCTCATCCGGAGCTGCCCTAGGAGCCGTTATCGCGATGTCATTCGGTGCCATAGCCATTGCTATTGATCTCGGTGCACTGGTTGGCAGTTTAGTGTCTGTATTAATCATGCTTGGTTTAGCTAACCAGTCATCAAAACAAGTTGAACAGTTAGTTCTAGCCGGTGTTGCTGTGTCATTTATGTTGAGCAGTTTTACCAGCCTAGTATTGTATTATTCGAGCCCCAATGTCATCGCGGCATTAATTTTCTGGATGATGGGTAGTTTCGAACATCTAAGCTGGCAGGACCTAGCCTGGCCATTGACTGTGGTCATAATATCCACTGTCATCTTTTTTACTTTTAGACGCTGGCTAGATGCCATGTTAGCGGGCGATGACCTTGCAGAATCACTTGGCATACCAACACAAAAGGTACGACTTGGTTTATTACTGGTTTCTGCACTGCTAACGGCCGTACTGGTTTCAAAAGTAGGCGGCATTGCCTTTGTTGGCTTAATGGTTCCACACATCTGCCGACTTTTGGTTGGACATAAGATGACAGTTTTGCTACCCACCGTGTTTCTCGTTGGTGGTTGTTTTATGGTCTGGGTCGATGTCCTGGCACGAACATTATTAACGGATCAACAACTACCAATTGGTGTTGTCACATCGGCCTTTGGTAGTTTATTTTTTATACTTTTACTAAAACATCATCAACTGAGTAATAAATAGGATTAAAGTTATGACCGATCAAAGTAAGCATCAAAAAAAATCTCAAAAGCTCAAAGAGAAAGTCGATGCTGGCATTGCCAAGGCAACCGTTGAGCAAGGCGTATTAATCGTCTTAACGGGCAATGGTAAGGGCAAGTCTACATCTGGTTTTGGTACTGTTTGTCGTGCTGTTGGCCATGGCTATAAAGCGGCTGTAGCCCAGTTTATCAAAGGCCAATGGGAGTGCGGAGAACGTAATCTACTTGAAAAAAGTGGCGTACCATTTCATATCATGAAGACTGGATTTACTTGGGATACTCAAGATAAACAATTGGATACCGAGGCAGCCCAGAAAGTATGGAATGCAATTAAGCCCTACCTCGAAAACCCAGACTATCATTTGGTCTTGCTGGATGAATTAACCTATATGCTTAGTTTTAAGTATCTCGATCAGGATGAAGTCCTCGAGACGCTGAAAAATCGCCCCAAAGAGCAGTCCGTAATAATCACGGGGCGAGGTGCACCCACAGCGATTAGAGAACTCGCTGATACGGTCAGCGAAATTAAAGAACTGAAACATGCCTACAACCAAGGCATTATGGCGCGTAAGGGTATCGACTGGTAATGCAATCTTTGTCTCGAACTTTATTGCTGTTGATATTGTTGTACTCAAGCCAAAGCATGGCAAATGAGCACAATCTAACGGTCGTAACACTTTCTCCCCATCTGGTAGAAATAATGTATGCCATTGATGCCGGTGATCAAATTATTGCCACGGTTGATTATTCAGACTTTCCTTTGCAAGCTCAAAAAATTCCAACCATAGGTAACCATTATGGCCTAAACATTGAAACCATCTTGGCTTTAAAGCCCGATCTTATTCTGGCTTGGGATACCGGTAATCCTATCCAACAACTGCAACAATTAGCTGCACTGGGTATTGAAGTAAAAAGTTTTTCGCCACAGTCAATAGAAGAATTGTTCAACGATATTGAAATGATCGGTTCCATTGTTGGCAAAAAACATAAGGCCATAAAAGTTGTCGAAAAAATATCACAACAACTGGCATTGATAAGGCAGCAAAATCAGCACAAAGCTCCTGTTTCAGTATTTTACGAAATATGGCCTAAACCACTTCGCACCATCGGTTCTGAAAAATGGATTAATGGCTTACTAAAAGTTTGTGGCGCTAGAAACATATTCGCCCATCTTAAACCTGGATATCCAGTAGTTAACCCTGAATCTGTAATACAGAAGAACCCTCAAGTTATTATCAAACCTACTCAAAATAACAAACTATCCGGTCCTGACTTCTGGCATAGGTGGCCAGAATTAGAAGCCGTAGACAAACAACAAATATTTGCGATAAATGCTGATCTACTACATCGCTTTTCTCCACGATTTATTATTGGCTTACAACAACTATGCCCAGCCATTGA
>Ga0316204_10003078_pt1 | contig 34926 bp, 43 predicted proteins | sample 6monrhotite_MG_2_FD_205661 | JGI IMG/M metagenome (GOLD analysis project Ga0316204, IMG submission 205661) | Microbial mat bacterial communities from mineral coupon in-situ incubated in ocean water Damariscotta River, Maine, United States -... | ecosystem: Environmental > Aquatic > Marine >... | reverse complement strand
CTGGTATCTGCCATGCGCATTGCTTTTGCAGCGGCTCTCGCATTGCTGCCCAATGTATTCATGATGGTTACTGCATCTGCTTCCATTTCTATCTCCGTACTTCAATGTCCTGCGGTTTAAAGCACCCTTAAGCGTCTGATGTTAATACCAGATTATCACGATGGATCACCGAGGTGAAATCGTGAAACCCAAGTATGCTTTCTATATCACTGCTGGCATGACCCATAATCAGACGCATCTCTTCAGCCGTATAGTTGCACAGGCCACGAGCAATCAGACCTTCGGGCCCGACAATCTCTACGCAGTCACCTTTATCAAACACACCTTCAACTGCTCTCACACCAACAGGCAGGAGACTGCCCCCCTCTTTCAACAGCGCCTGTGCCGCACCGGCATCGACACTAAGTTCACCTATAGGTTGCAACAATTCAGTAATCCAGTGTTTACGCCTGGTTTGCCGATCCACACCGCACAAAAACAGCGTACCTTCATCTTCACCCTTCATCAGCCTGCGCAAAGTTCCGGGCTTTTCACCACTGATAATTGCCGCGGCGACACCACTCTTCGTCGCCACACGTGCAGCCATCAATTTGCTAGCCATGCCGCCCGTCCCGAAGGAGGATCCTGCATCTCCAGCCATGGCAATATGTTCTTCATTTAGGTGCTGAATTACATCAACACGTTTGGCATTCTCATGTTTGACCGGGTTTTTATCGAACAGGCCTTCCACATCCGTGAGCATCACCAGCAGATCGGCATCCACCACCAGGCTGACCAACGCGCCCAGCGAATCATTATCGCCGAACTTGATCTCAGCCACCACAACCGTGTCATTCTCATTTACAATGGGGACTGCCCCCACAGAAAACAGTGTTTCACTGGTATTGCTGGCATTAAGATAACGACGGCGATTGCGAAGATCATCCTTGGTCAACAGCATCTGTGCGACACTACGACCATGACGGGCAAAGGCCTTTGCATATGCATCCATAAGCTTTGGCTGACCTATAGCGGCAGCCGCCTGCTTTTCATGCACAGAAAGCTCCCGATCAAGCCAGCCGCAATCAACACGCCCCAGAGCTACGGAACCGGATGTCACCACCACAACGTCCATGCCATCGGCCATCAAACCAACCAGATCATCGACCAACCGGTCAATCACCCCCTGGCAAACACCTGATTGCGCATCGGCAAGCAATGAACTGCCGATCTTTACCACCACGCGTTTTGACCGTGTTAAATCAGACCTGGATCGAATCATCTCCGTCCCCGAATGCGTCTTCTACAAAATCTACCTGCCTTGCAGCATCGGACGCAGCCTTACGCATCGCAAGTACCTGTTCGTATATATACCACAACAGTGGCTTGATACCCTCACCGGTTACAGCAGAAACAAAGAACACCTTGTAAGGTGTATCAATAATCTCAGCCTCTATCGCTTCGCGCTCCTCATCCAGCAGCGCATCTGATTTATTGAATACCAGCAGACGTGGCTTTTCAACCAGGCTATCGCCATAGCCTTCCAGCTCACCGTTTATTTCCTCGATCTGTTCAGATACTGGTTTACCATCCTCACAGGCCGCATCAACCAGATGTAGCAATACAGCAGTGCGTTCAATATGGCGCAGGAAGCGGTGCCCCAGCCCTTTGCCTTCATGGGCACCTTCAATCAACCCCGGTATATCGGCCACAACAAACCCATCACCATCATCCATGAATACCTGACCAAGCATCGGCTTAATCGTGGTGAAAGGGTAATCGGCAATCTTGGGCCGTGCATTGGAGATATGAGATAGCAAGGTCGATTTACCGGCATTGGGAAGACCAACCAGACCAACATCAGCCATCAGCTTGAGCTCCAGAAAACGAATACCTTGCTCACCCTCCAGCCCCGGCTGTGAATAACGCGGAGCACGATTGGTACTGGTTGCAAAGCGCGCATTTCCCATGCCGCCTTCACCGCCACGAGCGACAAAATAACGATCGCCGGCGGCCGACAGGTCGGATAACGTGCGACCATCTTCATCTTTCACGATCGTACCTATCGGCACATCGATGATGATATCATCGCCATTTTTACCATGACAGTTAGAACCCTTTCCCGATTCACCATTTCTGGCTATCAGGCGCTTGCGCAGATAGAGCTCCTGCAAGGTATTCTTGTCTCGAGAGGCCACAAGAATAACATGGCCGCCGCGACCACCATCGCCGCCATCGGGGCCACCCTTGGGAATATACTTCTCACGCCGAAATGAGGTCGCACCCTTGCCACCATTACCGGCACGCACCTCTATTTTTACTTCATCAATAAAACGCATGCTGCATTACACCACTCTTTTTAAGTAAAACCAACGATCTGCCAATCTATTCACCACAGAGAGCACAGAGAAAAACTTTGAGAAACAGGGACTCCCGCAGGGAACTTCCCCTGTAATCTCTTTGTCCTATGTGGTGCCACTTTTAAGCAAAAGCAACGATCTGCCAATCTTTTTTTTACCACAGATACGCAAAGGGGAATCTTGAAAACAGAGGCTCCTGCATGGATTTACCCTGTGATCTCAGTGCTCTATCTGTGGAGCAAAAAAAAGGGGTGCGACAAGCGCACCCCATGATTCAGATTCGATCCAAAACTGTTATTCAGCAATACGAACAGTTGTACGACCGGCACTTTTATAATATTCAACCTTGCCGTCAGTGAGTGCGAACAGGGTATAGTCACGACCACAACCGACGTTATCACCCGGGCGGATTTTAGTACCGCGCTGACGAACAATGATATTTCCGGCAATGACAGCTTCGCCGCCATATTTTTTCACGCCAAGGCGCTTGGAATTGGAATCGCGTCCGTTACGACTGGAACCACCTGCTTTTTTATGTGCCATGGTTTTACTCCTTGATCGAGTCGATACGCACAGAGGTGAAGCTCTGGCGATGACCCTGGGTCAAACGATAGTTTTTACGACGACGTTTTTTGAAGACTACAATCTTCTGGCCACGGCCGGACTCAGTTACCACACCGGTTACAGATGCACTTGCAGCATCAGTACCAGCTTTAATGGACTCACCTTCACCCACCATCAGCACATCATCAAATGTTATCTCTTTACCGGCTTCGGCATCCAGTTTCTCAACGCGCAGGACATCACCTTCCTGAACACGGTACTGTTTACCACCAGTTTTAATTACAGCGTACATATATTACTCCGAGCCTTACGCAGCTTTCGCAGGCTTGCCGTATTTCTTGTAGAAACGCTCAACACGACCTTCAGTATCGACAATCTTCTGCTTACCCGTATAGAACGGGTGGCAAGCGGAGCAAATCTCCACGTGGATGTCGCCTTTGGTCGAGCGCGTCTCAAATGTATTTCCGCAAGAACAAGTTACCTTGGATGCGAGATACTCTGGATGAATGTCTGCTTTCACGTCATTTCTCCGTCATTTTTTAAAGGGCGCGATTTCTAGCGTCCCTGAAGCGATTAAGCAAGGCCTAATGCAAAGTTTTTTTCTGATTCAGGTAAATATTCCTTAAATCAGGCGAACACGCCTGGCTTCAACGCCCTTCAATAAGCTCAATAGCATAGCCATCCGGGTCTTTCACAAAGGCGATGACACTCGTCCCATGCTTCATCGGGCCCGGTTCGCGGGAGATAGTACCGCCAGCGCCACGAATTTCATCACATATCTTATGTATATCTTCGACACCGATGGCAATATGGCCAAAACCACTACCAAGATTATAACTGGAAACCTCCCAGTTGTAGGTCAACTCGATCACAGATGTGTCAAACTCCTCACCATATCCAACAAAAGCGAGCGTGAACTCACCTTCGGGATACTCCTTACGGCGCAAAAGCCTCATGCCCAACACACGGGTATAGAAATCAATCGAACAATCCAGATCAGCCACCCGGATCATAGTATGCAGCAGTCGCATATTACAAAGCCCTTTAACTAAAATTCATGCCCGATATCCAGAAGTGCATGCCAATGGATGCGGCATAACCCAGAAAAATAGCCCAGGCCCACTTGAGATGACCAAAGAAGGTGTAGGCTCCGCGAGCCTGCCCCATCAGCGCCACACCTGCCGCTGAGCCTATTGATAACAGAGAGCCGCCCACACCTGCCGTTAATGTCACCAGCAGCCACTGATCCACACTCATCTCCGGAGACATACTCAACACAGCAAACATCACAGGAATATTGTCGACGATGGCAGAAAGGAATCCAACCAGAATATTCGCCCAGCTCGGCCCCATCTGATCATACATCAGTTGCGAGGTCAGGTTCAGGTAACCAAGTGCCCCCAGGCCGCCCACGCAAAGGATCACGCCATAGAAGAACATCAGCGTATCCCACTCCGAACGCTGCAGCTGATGGAAAATATCGAAGGGGGGGCCTTTGGGTGCATTATCAAGCTGGGTGTTACCCTGAAAAGACTCTTCGTAGGTAAACTCGGACTTCTTCAACCAGTAACCGTAGAACTTCAACAGACCAAGACCTGTCATCATGCCAAGCATGGATGGCAGATGAAGCACACTGTGGAACGTCACCGCCATAGCAATCGTCAGCAGAAACATTGCTATAATAACAAAGCCGCCCTGCTTCACCTGAACCTCTTCGGTCACACGCTCCGGTATAGAGTTAGGCAGAAACATCACCATAATCGCCGCAGGCACCAGCCAGTTCACCAGCGAAGGAAGAAACAGCGCGAAGAACTCCTGAAAATGAACCTGGCCACTCTGCCACACCATCAGGGTCGTGATATCTCCAAAGGGGCTGAATGCGCCGCCGGCATTGGCTGCTACAACAATATTAATGCAGCCGAGAGAGACAAAGGTCACATTATCTTTAGCCACTGCCATGACTACAGCAGCCATAACCAGTGCAGTGGTCAGGTTATCCGCGATGGGGGAGATGAAGAAAGCCAGAAGCCCCGTCAGCCAGAATATTGTCCTTAACGACAGTCCTTTTGAAACCAGATAGGTTCTGAGAGCTGCAAACACATTGCGTTCTTCCATTGTATTCACATAGGTCATGGCTGCAAGCAGGAACAGCAACAGTTCCGCATATTCAAGGACATTGTGCTGAACCAGCTTATGCGCAGTAGTGGTATCGCCATGAGAGTTAAAGGCTACCGCAACAAGTATCCAGATCAGACCGGCAGCAACCATAACAGGCTTGGACTTACGCAGATGCAAAGTCTCTTCACCGATAACCAGCGCATAGGCAAATACAAAAATAATCAATGAAACGATACCGAACCAGGTCGCTGTGAAATCCAGAGGGGAGACCCCAGCGTCGGCCGACGCAAAAGCCAGCCCCGGAAGTAACAACCCAGAGATCACGATCATCATCAAAATCATCCGCTTCATAGCAAACCCATCCTTATTCACATCCGCCCGACTCAAAACCCTGCAGTCACCTATTGATACAACCCATGCCGAAATGGCGCGAGAACCAGAGGCTCCGCAAGCCTAAAGACTATTCAGGTTCAGGCAAAGCACCATGCCTGCGTGCGATCCGTTTGGTCAACATCAGCCAGAGCGGACTGAACAGCAGCGTCATGGCAATCACAATGACCGTCAACTCATGCAGCTCCGGTGACAAAATACCGGCAAAAACACCAACTGTCGCCAGAAGGAAGGAAAATTCACCAATCTGACTGAGCAGCCCCCCGGTAATCAATGCCTGCTCCCAGCTTTCGCCAAGCGCACGCATCACAAAAACATTCACACCCGAATTAAACAAGAATACTGCCATGGTCGCACCAAAGACCAGTAACAAATGTGACTGCAGGTAATCCACATTCACCATCATCCCCACAGAGAGGAAGAAGATCATGACAAAAATAACATATACTGATTCCAGATGCTCATGCACCCAGTCAGACTGATCACTTGATGCCAACACCATGCCCGCGAGAAATGCTCCCAGACCCGGTGAAAGCCCCAGCCATGCTGTGAGTGTAGCCGCCCCCAAACATAACAAAAGCCCCAGCAGCACCCGTTTTTCCAGCCCCCCCTTAAGAAACGAAGGGATCTGCAGGATGCCCGTTCTCATCAGGTACACAACGAGTGCAAATATACCAAGCCCGCCCAGGACCTGCTTCGTCAGATCAGTCGCACTCACCTCGGCATCACCCATCAGGCTGAGTACTATCATCATAGGCACAATGGCCATGTCCTGCACCAGCAACACACCGATGGCATTCTGACCAAAGGGGCGATCCATTTTACCGGAGTCCTGCAGCTCTTTCAGAACCACCGCAGTACTGGAGAGGGAGATCACAAAGCCAAACAGGATACCAAGGCTGGCCGGCAGATCAAAAAACCAGACCAGGGCCAGGCAAGCGACAACACTGATGGAGATCTGTGCTGCAGTACCAATGACAGCGATGCGCCACCTCTCCATCAGCCGGGGAATTGAGACTTCCATGCCGACAAAGAAGAGCAGCATCACCACCCCGATTTCACCGACCCTGACGACCATCTTGTGATCATCAATAACAGCAAACATCGAGGGGCCTAACATAATACCCGTAACGATATAGGCCACAACAATCGGCAGCCCCACCCGCACAGTCAGGTAGCCGATCGCCAGCGCCAGAGACAAAACGATTGTTATATCCATCATCATGGGATCTAAATGCACAACGCCTCCTTCCTCTCCGGCCTATTAACAGCTCAGCCCTCTACCACAAGCAAGTTCCATGCTAACTATGACAGAACAGAACAGAACAGAACAGAACAGAACACATAAAGATGCTTAAGCATTCTTGATGAAGAAGCAGGCAAGCAGAGCTCAGCCCTTGGACTCCACCTTCGAGGGAAGGCACGCCATCCACTACTTCGGATCAACATCCGCGTAAATGGCCACACCCTCTTTCTTGTCTTCATAAACCTTCATCCAGACATTCATGCCATAACTCACATCAGACAGCATCGTGCGCTTAACAAAGGCACGCACTTTGCGCGTACCCTCTGTCTCAGCAAACATCAGGGTACACATGCCTGCGATAGAGTAGAACTGAGAATCTTCATCGGACTCGTTGTCAAAGCTGAACTGACAGTTCAATCCTCCATTAGCCAGCTTCCCCTCGGCCATACGCAGCGCATCCAGCTGTAAATTAATTACATCCTTATCCTGGAGCACCGGTGTACGGTTAAAGAATATAACATCCGATTTACCCTGCATCTGCTCAAACATCTGCGCATGAGTGCCTGTGATAATTGATTCGAACTCAAAACCCGGATCTCGCTTCTCAAATGCCGCAATATTCAAACGCACATGCTCATCAGCATGCGCAAGAGAAACCGACATCAGCAGTAACACAGGCATCATAAGTTTCACTACGACTTGTCTCAATCGAGCTTGTTTCAGTACAGCTTTCATTACTGCCTCACAGGTTATGAATGGCATAGATCGCATCATCCGTTAATTGTTTAATCTTCATACTCAGGGCATCTTTCAAGCGCGCAACTTCAGACTCGGGCATGCCCATGGACTTCATCTCTCCAATATCACGAATATAAGAGGTCGTCTCTTTCAGCTTGGTCAACACAATCTTCAGATTCTGCATAGAATCCACGCCAGAATTTCCACTCGCCGCACCAGCAGTAACAGGAAAAAAGAACAGACATAGTGACAAAAGTCCGGCAAGCATCAGTTTCATCTGGGGGCCCCTGAAAACGACAAGATTACGATACTATGCACATAAATGTGACAGAAATGTGACAGCGCCCAAGCCCCTCCTGAGCACCAGCCATCAAAATTCAACTTGAGTGAATCATCAGCTTCAGGCATTTTTCGCCGCTTTCACAGTTCAAACGCTCACTCGGAGAACCAACATGGAAGCAATGTTAAACGCCGATATCAAAAGCCTGAAGCTACTACACAGTGGCAAAGTCCGTGATATGTATGAAATTGATGATCATCATATTCTGATTGTTACCACCGACCGATTGTCAGCTTTTGATGTCATTTTGCCCACGCCAATTCCGGGCAAAGGGCAAGTGCTCAACACCATTTCAGACTTCTGGTTTGCAAAACTCTCCCATATCATCCCCAGTCATATCTCCGACATGCCGCTTGAACAGGCAATTACTGATGCGGAGGAGTACAGCCGTGTAAAAGAGCATGCCATCGTGGTAAAGCGCCTGAAGCCACTACCGATCGAAGCCATTGTGCGAGGCTACCTGATCGGCTCTGGCTGGAAGGAGTATCAGAAACAAGGTTCAGTTTGCGGCATTGAGCTCCCCGCCGGACTCGGACTGGCTGACCAGTTGCCTGAGCCCATATTCACCCCCTCCACCAAAGCCGACGTTGGTGAACATGATGAAAACATCGATTTTGAGACCATGCGTGACATCATCGGCACTGATTTAGCCACACAGGTTAGAGATGTAAGCCTGCAGCTCTACAGGGAAGCAGCAGCATTCGCACTGGAAAAAGGTATCATCATTGCCGACACCAAGTTTGAATTCGGCCTCGATCAGAATGGCAAACTGGCATTAATCGATGAGGTGCTGACACCGGACTCCTCTCGCTTCTGGCCTGTTGCCGAATACCAGCCCGGCGTGAGCCCTCCAAGCTTTGACAAGCAGATCATTCGCGACTGGCTGGAAACACTGGACTGGAACAAGCAGGCCCCCGGACCTGAAGTGCCGGAAGAGATCATGAAAAAAACATCCGAGAAATACCGTGAGGCATATACACGTCTGACCGAGGCCTCCTGATGCTGCTCGCGATCACAGCCCTGGTTGCCGGCATCGCATTGCTGGTCTGGGGCGCAGACCGTTTTGTTGATGGTGCCGCCTCTGTCGCCAAAAACCTGCGTGTGCCGCCGATGATTATCGGCCTGACCATTGTCAGTCTTGGCACAAGCCTGCCGGAAATGATCGTTGCTGCGATGGCAGCCCTCGACGGCAACCGCAATCTGGGTATAGGTAATGTACTGGGTTCCAATATTGCCAATGTCGGACTCGTACTCGGTATCACCGCCCTGATTATTCCACTCTCGGTGAAATCCATGACACTGCGCCGTGAAATGCCTGTACTGTTTCTGGTCACCTTCCTCGCCTTTGCCCTGATGGCCGATGGCCAACTAAGCTCCATCGACGGCATCATACTGATCACAGGCCTGGTTCTCATGCTCATCTGGCTCACTCGCGTAGGCATGAAAGACCGACATGACCCTCTGGTTCAGGAGTTCACAGAATCAATCCCTGATCAGATGAGCATGGCCAAATCCGCCATGTGGTTCATAGTCGGACTGGTGTTGCTAATTGTCAGCTCTCGCATGGTGGTCTGGGGCGCGGTGGAAATCGCCCATTTCTTCGGAGTCAGCGACCTGATCATCGGTCTGACCATCGTAGCTATCGGCACCAGCCTTCCTGAATTGGTTGCCGCCATTGCCGGCGCCCTGAAAAATGAAGCCGATCTGGCCATCGGCAATGTAATCGGCTCCAACATGTTCAACATCCTTGCCGTTCTGGCCATGCCTGCCCTGATTCACCCCGGTGAGTATGCCCCGGAAGCACTGCTGCGCGACTTCCCGATAATGCTTGGCTTTACGGCTATGCTTTTTGTGGTCTCATTCGGCCTGCGTCGTCAGGGAGGCGGCGTCATCAGCCGCTTTGAAGGCGGCGTACTGGCCAGTGGTTTTGCAGGCTACCTCTATCTGTTATTCCTGCAGGCATAAGGCACACACCTTCAAACCCCTGGTTCCACAACCCCGTACCTGCTGAGCATTTCGGTAGTGATCATCTCATCGCTACCGAAGCTGTCGGCGATCACCTCTGTCGCCCCGGCCTGATAAAGCTGATAAAGATGATCCTCCTTGCGAGTCCTGACGAAGACAGGGATCGTTGAGGATACCGATCGCACACGCGAAATGATTTTCATCGTCGTGCTAAAATCGATCATGCTTACGACCAATGCGGATGCCCGCTCCAAACCGCAGGCATGCAACAGCTCCAGACTTGCTGCGTCGCCGTAAGAGACAGGATCTCCCTTGACCACAGCCTTCTGTATCTGTTCGGAATCCAGATCAACCGCCATACATGGGACATTCCGCTCGATCAAAAGGCTTAATGAGTGCTGGCCTACTCTGCCATAACCACACACAATCACGTGATGATCCAGTGAATGAGATCGGTCAATAATCTGCTCTCGAATCTCCCTCTTACTTCTTTCCATAGATCCGGGTAACAACTGTGCTGTAATCCTGCTGTTATAGCGTATAATAATCGGTGCAATCACCATGCTCAGCAACATCGCAGCAAGGATAACCTGTCCTTCATCCGGATGGAGAATATTTCCATCCATAGCAAGAATCAGAATTGCAAAGCCAAACTCCCCGCCATGCGCCAGTATCAAGCCTGTTCGCATGGATACCGAACTGTTCCAGCCCACCATGCGACAGAATCCGGCAACCAGCAGCAGCTTGAAGATGATGAGCGCGGCAAGAAGCGCCAGCACATAGGGCCAGAAACCAGGAAATATCGACACATTCAACATCATGCCTACAGAGATAAAAAACAGGCCTAGCAACACATCCCGGAACGGCCTGATTTCCGACTCGACCTGATGCCTGAACTCGGTCTCACTGAGCATAACGCCGGCAAGAAAAGCTCCCAGGGCAAAGGTCAACCCGATCTGATGTGTGATCCAGGCAGAGCAGAGCACAACCAACAGCGCCGTCAGCGTAAACAACTCAGCAGAGTGAAACCTGGCGACCTCCCGAAACAGCGGCCTGAGTACCCAGCGGCCGAGTCCGAAAATAAGCAACAAGGCCAATAGCCCTTCGCCCAAAGCTGAGAGCACAGTCAGTGTCGATGCAGATCCAGCTGTTCCACTAAGGCTTGCAACCAGAATAAGAAATGGCACCACCATCAGATCCTGAAACAGCAAAATACCAAGGCTGTTTCGGCCGTGCCGCGTATGCAGCTCCACCTGGTCTGCCAGCTGCTTGGTGACCAATGCGGTTGAAGACATCGCCACCACCCCTCCGAGCACCAGTGCGCTTTCCAACGTCAGACCGAAAAAAAGTGCCAGTCCCGTAGCCAAGGCTGCGGTCAGTAAGACTTGCGCACTGCCCAGACCTAGCACCGAGGCCTTCATGCGCGATAATACCGATATGGAAAACTCCAGGCCTATCGTAAAGAGCAGGAACACCACGCCGAATTCAGCAAAATTTCTGATATTCTCAATATCGTAGACCAGTCCCAACCCATAGGGGCCTACCGTCACGCCAACTGCAAGATAACCGAGTATAGGAGGCAACCCCATACGAAGCAGCAACACCACAACCGTAACGGTTGCAGTCAGAACAATCAGAGCATCACTGAGGAAGCTATAATCCATCACATCTCCGTAACTTTTCCGGCTAGCGCTTCAATTCATACCGATACGTGAATACAACTCCTGCTCTCCGCATGAAAAAGCGAGTCCTGTTTATATGAGCGTATTGCACCCTGATGAAAATCGCAAGTTGATCACGCATCAGCATAGAACTTGACTTGCTGTCACCCATTATCAGGGTGAATCTGTTTTGAATCAACAGATGACAGCGACAAGCCAACCGATCACCCTGCACGATCACGTATATCGCGGCGAAAATCGTCTGCGCGTTGCACTTATCGGCCTCCCCAACAGTGGTAAAAGCACCATCTTCCATGCCGTTGCCAGCACCCGTTATCGCACAGGCAAGCTTTCCGGCACCCATAAACCCTACGCCGAGTGCCCGGTACAGATAGGCGCGGATGAAATTCACCTGGTAGACCTGCCCAACCTCCACGGGCTGCGCAACCTCTGCGGCGATGATCTGGAATCGCTGAAATACCTGCTCTGGGGTGATACCCGCCCACTGGTTACACGTCACGAGCAGCAGGAACCGGAAACACCCTTTTCCCGCCCTGATGTACTCGTCTATGTCATTGATGCCAGCTCGATGCAGCAAAGCCTTGAACTGGCCCTGGAGCTGACGGAGCTGGGGCTGCCTATCGTCATCGCGCTCAACATGATGGATCAAGCGCATCGCAAAGGTGTAGAGATTGATGTTTGTGCCCTGTCCGAAAAGCTGGGAACACCAGTCATTCCTACGGTTGCCCTGAAAGGGCACGGGCTCTCCGAACTGTTTGAACAAGTGGTAGAACGCGGTAGAAAACCTGTGTGCCCATTACCACAAGCTCCTAGCCTGCACATTCAGAAATGGGCGCTCAAGCTACATAAGTTTCTGGACAGGCCTGATATTTCCGATGCTTTTGCCATCCCAGCCAACATGCTGACCATGACCCTGCTGGAGCAGGATATCTTTTTTCTTTCAGAGCTGGAGCATCATTTTCCCGACATTTCATCCGATGTTCACGCCTTACATGTTCAGGCAGACCATGAACTCCCCCGTTCACTAAAGGAGGAGATCAGGGCTGACCGCCACCATCGGGCCGTCAGCCTGTTTGAAGATGTTGCACGCCTGGTGCACCGGCCGAAAGTAAGCTGGGAAGAGCGCCTGGATATGCTATTCCTGCACCCAAGCTGGGGGCTAGTCGGCTCATTGGCTGTCTTTGCCACCGTGCTGTTTATGGTATTTGAAGTAAGCACGGCACTCGATGCCATGTCGGCAGCCAGACTCTCGGAAATGGCTTCCGCCTGGCAGCCTGTCACGATTACGGGTGTGATTGGCCATGCTGTTGTGGACGGCCTGATCGGCCTGATCGGGATTGTCATACCATACATGCTCCCGCTCGTTCTAATGCTGGTCGCACTTGAAGAGAGCGGCATCATGCACCGCATCGCTTTTGTGCTGGATCGTTTTTTTCATGCTATTGGCCTGCACGGCAAGGTCGCAGTCCCTTTCCTGTTGGGACTAGGCTGTAACGTGCCCGCGATTGCTGCCACAAAAAGCCTCTCCAGTGGACGGGATCGTGTGGTCTCCTCGCTGTTGATCACCTTTGTACCCTGCTCCGCCCGCTCAGCCATCGTTCTGGCAATTGGTGCCAAATACCTCGGTGCCAGCGGAGTCTTTCTCCTGTTCATGTTAAGTCTGCTGGTGATCGCAGTGCTCGGCCGCCTGCTCTCGCATCGCTATCCGGAAATCAGCCCGGGCATGATTCAGGAAATCCCGGCATACGCCTGGCCAAGACTCCGCCCCTTGCTGGCATCCACCTGGAACCGGACACGTGACATACTCACCGTTGTCACACCGCTGTTGGTCGGCGGCAGCGTAATTCTGGCCATACTGCAGTTCATGGGTGCCGACGCCGTCATTAATACAGCCCTCGCCCCGGTTACCGTCTGGGCCCTGGGGCTCCCTGTCGCACTGGGCGTACCGATTCTGTTCGGTGTACTGAGAAAAGAGCTGTCTCTGGTCATGATCTATCAGGCACTTGGCACCTTCGAGATCGGTCAGCTGCTGGATACGACCCAGATCGCAACATTCCTCGTTTTTCTGCTGTTTTATATTCCCTGCGTTTCAACCTTTGCGGTAATGTTGCGCGTCATAGGCAGGAAAGAGGCACTCTTCTCCATTGCCCTCTCCATCGTAGTTGCCCTGATCGTAGCACTCGCTGTACGCCTGCTCATGAGCGGCCTTGAAAGGCTGATCTAAATTCAACAGCACTGGAGCGGTTAAATTAACGCGGAAACAACGCCGTAAATGGCAACGAGCAGTACCACGGCAATAACGGCCACACTATTTACTGTGCGGCAACGATGATTATGATCTGATGGCATACAACCTCCATGCATCTGCAAATCTCAAGCCCCTTTTATACCCTTTTCTGAAACTGACAGCGGTGAGCCAGCTCACAAAATCACAGCAAAAGAACCCCTGATCACCATTCGCAGGCAGAATAAAGTGCTCTGCACAAAACTGACAGCGATACCCCAGACTCGACAGACTCTGCCTCCGCACTTCTAGTTGCGAACTAGCAAGCAATGCGTAGCCTGCCGTTCCCTTTTTATTCTATACATTCCGGAGCGGCTAACCCATGGCTTCTATCAAACAGGCGCTAATCAGCGTTTCAGACAAAACAGGTGTGGAAGGCTTTGCCAAAGCACTGAGCGAGCGTGGCGTTAAGATTCTCTCCACCGGTGGCACTGCAAAACTGCTGCGTGAAGCAGGCATCGCATGCCGCGACGTATCGGACTATACTGGCTTTCCGGAGATGATGGATGGTCGCGTAAAAACGCTGAACCCGAAGGTTCATGGCGGCATCCTCGCCCGTCGCGATAACGATGGCGATCTGGCTTCCATGGAAGAGCACGGCATCGAGCAGATTGATCTGGTATGTGTGAATCTCTATCCGTTCCGTGAAGCGGTAGCCAAAGAGGGCTGCACCATTGATGACGCGATTGAGAACATCGATATTGGCGGCCCCTGCATGGTTCGTGCCTCTGCCAAAAACCATAAATTTGTGACTATCGTGGTTGATCCAACCGACTACAGCAACATCATCAGCGCTATCGATGCTGATGCCCTGACCGGCGATATCCGCCGCGCTCTGGCAACCAAGGCATTTGCCCACACCGCAGCCTATGACGGCGCGATCGCCAACCATTTCTCTGCCCTGAATGCAGACGGCAGCAAACGCAAGTTCCCGGATATCTTCACCCGCCAGTTCGTCAAGACAGCCGATGAACTGCGCTATGGTGAAAACCCGCATCAGGATGGGGCTTTCTACGCAGACAGTGAAGATCAGGGACTCTCCCTTGCCGACTGTGAAGTACTGCAGGGCAAAGCACTCTCTTATAATAATATCGCTGATGCCGATGCTGCATTTGCCTGCGTACGCGATTTCTCTGAAAATGCCGCAGTCATCGTCAAACATGCTAACCCGTGTGGTGTGGCTATAGGTGGGACCCAGGCTGAAGCTTACGAGCGCGCTCGTGCTGCCGACGCCACTTCTGCATTCGGTGGTATTGCTGCTTTCAACCAGCCGCTTGATGGTCCAACTGCAACCCTGATTTCTGAAACATTTATGGAAGTGGTGATTGCACCGGGCTTTAGTGATGAAGCCCGCGTTGCTCTGGCGAGCAAGAAAAACCTGCGTCTGCTACTGGCTCCATCCGCTACTGCAGTAAATGGCGGTCTGGAGTTCAAACGTGTCAACGGTGGTCTGCTGGTGCAGGAGCGTGACGCACATATCCTTGATCGTGATGCCTGCAAGGTGGTCACTGACCGTGCACCTACCGAGAGTGAATGGAACGACATGCTGTTTGCATGGTCGGTTGCCAAACATGTGAAATCCAATGCTATCGTATTTGCCAAAGAGGGTACGACACTCGGTGTTGGCGCAGGACAGATGAACCGCGTGAACTCCACCCGTATTGCTGCCCACCATGGTGGAGTCGCAATCAAGGGTTCGGCGGTCGCATCGGATGCATTCTTCCCGTTCCGTGACGGTGTCGATGCACTGGCTGACGCCGGAGCAAAAGCCGTCATCCAGCCGGGTGGCTCGGTACGTGATGAAGAGGTCATTGCTGCGGCTAATGAACATGGACTGGCGATGATCTTTACCGGCATCCGTCACTTCCGCCATTAACAGATTCAGGAGATAACATGAAAGTACTGGTAGTCGGCGGCGGTGGTCGCGAACATGCATTGTGCTGGAAACTGAAAGACTCAGCTTCAGTCACTGAAGTGATCTGTGCTCCGGGAAACCCTGGCATCAAACGCGTTGCACGCTGTGAAAATGTAAGTGCCGAGGATGTTGCAGGGCTGATGAAGCTGGCGCAGGCCGAGAAGCCTGATCTGGTAGTCGTCGGACCGGAAGTACCTCTGGTACTTGGACTGGGCAACCAGTTGCGTGCTGAAGGCTTCCCTGTTTTCGGACCGGACAAAGCCGCAGCCAACCTTGAAGGCAGCAAATCTTTCTCCAAACGATTGATGCATGAAGCCAATGTGCCGACAGCACGGTTTGAAGTGCATGTTGATGCCAGCGAAGCGGCAGATACGATTCGCTCATGGGGCGCGCCGATAGTTGTCAAAGCATCCGGTCTTGCTGCGGGCAAGGGGGTGATCGTGGCGCAAACCGAAAAAGAAGCGATTGATGCCGTACGCGACATGCTCTCAGGCAACAGTTTCGGTGATGCCGGGTCACAGGTTGTGATTGAAGAGTTCCTGATTGGAGAGGAGGCATCATGCCTGTTCATCGTATCCGGCGACACGATTCTGCCGCTAGCTTCTTCACAGGATCACAAGGCCCTGCTTGACGGGGATAAGGGACCGAATACCGGCGGCATGGGTGCTTACTCACCGGCTCCTTGCGTTACCGATGCGGTGGCTGAAGAGGTTATGGAGACCATCGCCCGCCCTATCATCGCGGCCCTGAAAAAGAAGGGTGCAGAGTTTATCGGTGTACTTTATGCCGGTGTGATGCTGACGAATGAAGGACCGAAAGCACTGGAGTTCAATGTGCGTTTCGGTGACCCTGAATGCCAGCCATTGATGAGCAGGCTGAAATCCGATCTGGGTGAAGTACTGCTTGCTGCAGCCAATCGGAAACTGGCCGGTGCAGAGCTGGAGTGGCACGAAGGCACAGCTCTCTGCGTAGTCGTGTCATCGGATGGATACCCGGCTACCTTTACAAAAGGACAATCCATCGCTGGACTTGATGACGTGGAAGCTGCCGGCACTACGGTATTCCATGCAGGAACAGCTGAAAAAGATGGTCAAATCGTCAATGCAGGTGGCCGTGTACTTGGTGTAACAACTGTGGCGCCAACAGTAAAGCAGGCACAGCAGACGGTTTATGCCGCACTGGAAAAACTGCAGTGGTCGGGCGGTTTTTATCGCAAGGACATCGGCTACCGCGCAGTAGCCCGCGAAGAGCAAGCGATAGTTGTAAAATAAAAACAAGGCAGTGAGCCCTGTTTTACAAGCGCGATCGTAGATTCGCACGCGTCACAGTTGACACTGTTTTAAACAATACGATAGAAATGTACACCCTTGGTCAAATTATGACTAAGTATAGTTGAACAAGAAGAGCTGTGCCCCGCGAGGTACAAAACGAGGTTAACAATGGAAAACATCAAAGTTCTCATTCTCATGGGCAGTGCCAACGATATGCCTGTCATGAAAAAAACCGAGGCTGTATTCGATGAATTCGGCGTAGCGTACAAAACCATGGTCCGTTCAGCGCACCGTACACCTGAAGCTACGGTTACAGCGATCAAGGAAGCCGAAGAAGCCGGCTGCAAGGTATTCATCTGTGCTGCAGGCATGGCTGCACACCTGGCAGGCGTGGTCTGCTCAAAAACCGTCAAGCCGGTGATTGGTGTACCCATCGCATCAGGCCCGATGAATGGTGAAGATGCACTGCTATCAACGGTCATGATGCCACCGGGCATGCCTGTTGCGACCGTCGGCATCAATGGATCAAAAAATGCAGGCCTTCTGGCTGTTCAGATGCTGGCTCAGAATGATGAAGAACTGGCAGAGAAGCTGAAAGCAGACCGTCGCGCTCAGGCTGAAGCCATTCTCTCTGCCTGATACAAGGCACCGGGCATGGGAGCCACTGCAAATAAACTGGCTGCGTTAAGAACAGGCCGTGTGCTTAAACGGGGCGGCCTGATTGCGCACCATACTGACACGCTTGCCGGCGCTGCAGCCAATCCCCGCTCTACACCATCCATCAAACGCCTCTGCCGCTTTAAACAGCGGCAGGGGCCATTCCTGCTGCTGGCCGATTCTGCAAAAACAGCCATGCAACAAGCCCGATTTTTTTCCCCCGCCTTACGCAAACTGATCAAACACTCCTGGCCGGGTACCGTAACCATCATCATGCCTGCCAAACCGGGACTTCCCAAACAGTGTTATGCCAAGGGAAGCATGGCCATAAGGGTTGATGCCAGCCTGCAGACCCGTCAACTGGCCAAAGCCTGCGGAGGCCTGCTGCTCTCCAGCAGCCTGAACCGCAAGGGAAAAAGGCCCGAAACCCCGGATCTGAAAACCTGTTACAAACTGCATCGACACCTGAACAATCGACTGCCAGGTCAGGCTGGTGCAGGTAAAGCCTCAACAATTCTGCGTGTATGGCGCAATAATTTCACCATAATCCGGCCATGACGCCACCGCTGTGAATGGCTAACATGCCGCCATGAACTCATTCACCGACCTATTCAAACAACTCTGGCAACGCCTGGGATCCATGTCATTGGCCATTGTTCTGCTGATGGTACTCTCCATCGCATCGGTCATCGGCACCGTGCTACTCCAGAATCAGGATCAAACCGATTATCTTCAGCAGTTCGGCCCGCTATGGTACTGGGTGTTCCGCTCCCTCGGGCTGTTCGATATGTATCACACCTGGTGGTTCCTCAGCATACTCGGCTTCCTTATGCTCTCGCTCACCGCCTGCCTGTGGCGCAATGTTCCAAAAATGCTCAAGGAGATGAGAGGCCGGAAAGGCACGGTGAATGACCGCTCGTTAAATCGCCTTGAACTCAAACAGGACTGGCAGCTTGAGGGGAACATCAGCGCTGAAGCCCTGCAGGATACATTGAAGAAACAGCTCTACGGCTGGGAATTCAAAACCGTAGAAGAAAACGGTACCCATTACCTGCGTGCCGACAAAGGACGCTTTCACAAAACCGGCTACATCTCTGTACATGCGGCTATTCTGGTCATTCTGGTTGGCGGCTGGCTTAGCGTGCAGTATGGTTTCCGCGGAAACATGGCTGTACCCGAAGGTAAAATGGAGAAGACCATCACCTTCCTCAAAGGCACTGAAACCGCAGCACTGGATATGCCGTTTGAAGTGCGATGCAACAGCTTTGTGATTGATTTCTTTCCTACAGGTGCTCCAAAAGAGTTCCGCAGTAATCTGACCATTATTGATGACGGCAAAGAGGTACTCACCTCTGATATTATCGTGAATAAACCGCTGTTTTATAAAGGCGTCTATATCTACCAGGCCAGCTTCGGCGATGGCGGCTCGGACATTACATTCGATCTCTATCATCTCGATGGCTCACAGCGCATTCGCACAGCCAACACCGAGGTTTATAAAACCTGGACGGATAAAGAGACCGGCACCTCTATTGAGGTCACCGACTTCAGGCCATACAACGTAGAGAATATCGCCGAAAATTTCGGTGAGAAGAAGTTCCAGGACATTGGCCCCTCGATCGAATATGTGATGCGTTCAGCTAACTTCAAGTCAGTGAAAGTAAAAGCATACATGAACCCCTATATTGATGTGAATGGCAACAACCAGGGCTCATGGCTCCAGGTGTCGATGACAGGTGATGCCAAGGATTATCAGTCTGTATCACTCGGGCTTGATCTTACCAATCCGCAGGAGTGGAAGCTCTTCCATGCCTTCTACAAGCGGATGTCAGAGCAGGCTACGCGTGATGAAAAGGCCAACCTTGAAGCGTTCAAGCTGGCGATGAACGATGTCTTTGGTGAAAACCGTCCCGAAGATTTCCAGCATATGGCAGTGCGCACCATCCAGGCTGTACAGATGCTTCCCAAGCTGCCCTGGCATGTCATTCCCATGCTCTCAGACTACAACCATGTTTATTACACAGGACTCCAGCTGGCTCAGGATCCGGGCATGAACACGGTATGGGTGGGCAGCGGAATTCTTGTGATCGGCCTCTGCATCATGTTTTATATGCCGCACCGCAAATTATGGTTGGTGGTTCGTCCTGGATCGAACGGAACACACATAACGTTTGCGGGGTTAACCAACCGCAATCAGCTCTCTTTTAAAGAAACATTTAACGATCTGTTCACAAAACTAGATGAGGGTTTCACCAATCAGTCGGGTAAAGGATAAGACCACAGATAGTCGGCTATCCACAGACAGGTACGATGGACCAATCAACAGGAGAAACGCATGACCGCAATCGCTGCTGAAGCATCAATCTTGGCAAACATGAATCAGGGGCGCTGGGCACTGCTCCGCTTTTATGCCTACCTGGGCCTTTCCCTCGGCATAGCTGGCATGGCTATGTATGACTCAGGTGGATACGATGAAGATGCCTTCCTCTATCAGATTCTGAGCATGCAGGGGCTATTATGGGGCGGTACAGGCGCCCTGATAGGCGCAGGACTGGCCGCTACAGCCTCGGCAATAAAACCCTCCATACTGCTGGGACGCGTCGCACCGAATACCGTACCCTGGCTGGATGGCTCACTACTGATGGTCATTCTCGCTGTTATTGCAGCACTCTTTGAACCGGCGGCCAGTCAGATCACCTATGAAGATCAGTCCAACCTGATTGCCGGCGAAATCATCATGGCCATGAACGTGGTCTTCATCTTCTCAGCCGTATCCTATATCGCATACCTGTTTGCCCCGGAAACGTTCATCGGCCGCCTTGCCACGGCTTCGGCCTATGCCGGCATTTATGCAGGCGGCACCGCCCTGCTTCTGCGCTGGCATGAGTCCTACCTGATTGATGTCGAAATCGGCCATGCTCCTGTTTCCAACCTGTATGAAGTGTTCATCCTGATGTTCATGATCACAGCTGCCGTCTACCTCTCCTTTGAACGCCGCTATCAGGCCAAAGGCATGGGCGCATTTGTCATGGTTCTGGTTTCTGCCGGTGTATTTTTCGGCATCTGGCTGGACTCAGTCGGCCAGGCCGATATCAAGCCACTCGTACCTGCACTGCAATCGTACTGGATGAAGATCCATGTACCGATGAACTTTGTCGGTTATGGCTCATTTGCTGTTGCCTGCGGTGCGGGCATGGCCTATCTGGTTCGCCACAGCATGGAATCCAGAGGCAGTTCATCGAAGATGTTGAATGTATTCCCGTCACTGGAACAACTGGATCAGCTGGCATATAAAGCTGTTGCTGTCGGCTTCCCCGCTTTCACTCTCGCAACCATACTTGGTGCAGCATGGGCTGCTGAAGCATGGGGTGGATACTGGTCCTGGGATCCTAAAGAGACCTGGGCACTGATCGTATGGCTGGTTTATGGTGCTTATCTGCATGCACGTGTCTCACACGGCTGGCATGGCAAGGCCTTGGCATGGTGGGCTGTTGCAGGCTTCCTCGTAACGGTATTCTGCTTCCTGGGTGTAAACATGTATCTCTCAGGCCTCCACTCATATGGTCGCCTCACCTAAAAACCAGCAAGCTGTGCTATACTGAGACAATTCTATGAATCCGGAGCAGATTATATGAAACCGTTAAATAAAATCATTTTCCCTGCTGCAGGTTTGGGAACTCGTTTTCTGCCAGCAACCAAGGCCAGCCCTAAAGAGATGCTGACCATCGTTGATAAACCGTTGATTCAATATGGGGTAGAAGAGGCCCTGGCAGCAGAGATGGAACAGATCATCATGATTACAGGCCGCGGAAAACGTGCTATTGAAGATCATTTTGATATCTCTGCCGAACTGGAAAACAGCCTGAAAAAAGCAGGAAAAAGCGAACTGTATAATGAAGTTTCTCGCGTTGCGCGCATGGCCGAAGTGATCTACGTGCGTCAGAAAGAACCGCTTGGACTGGGACATGCCGTACTCTGTGCCCAGCACTGGATTGGTGATGAAGCTTTTGGTGTATCCCTGGCTGATGAACTGATCATCCATGAAAACCCGGCTATGCAGCAGCTGCGCGAGGTCTACAACCAGACTGGCTGTTCGGTTATTGGTCTGACTCAGGTGCCAGCCGATCAGGTTTATCGATATGGGATTGTAGAGTTCCAGACCGAAGCAAATGGACTGATGCGCCTGACTGATATGGTGGAAAAACCCGCGCCGGATGTTGCCCCGTCAAATATGGCCATAGTTGGCCGCTATATCTTCACCCCACGCCTGATGGAACTCTTGAAAGAAGTGAAACCAGGTAAAGGCAATGAAATCCAGTTGACCGATGCCATTTCCGCGCTTGCGAAGGAAGAGCCTGTATATGGTGTGCAACTTGACGGGCAGCGATTTGATGCGGGCAATCCGGAAGGCTTTCTTCAGGCCAATACTATCCTTGGGCTGCAGCACCCACAGTATGGCGAAGCCCTGCGTAAGATCCTGAAAGAACAGCTTTGATCGAAGAAAAGAATATACTTTCACTGGATACGGCTTTTGGTGAAATCTCAGCGTCCTTGATCAGGGATGGTGAACCATTTTTAACGCGAGTGGAGAGCACGACCAGCGGAAAAACCCGTTCCACAGCCATAGTCCCGATACTGGATGGGTTGCTGACACAGGCAGACCTGAAATGGAACGAACTGGACCTGCTTGCCCTCGGTGCAGGACCGGGCGCTTTTACAGGTCTGCGTATCGCTGCGGCAACGCTGGCGGGCATCAACAGTGGCCTTGGACTGCCAATCCTGCATCTCTCTTCACTTGCCATTACTGCCAGGCAGGCAGTTACCTCCCAGCCTTTATGGGTCATTGAGGATGCCAGAGCTGGCGAGGCCTTTGTCGGCTGTTATGAGGCCGGGGAGTCGATCCGCGGCGATCGCTGCATCAGCTGGCAGAAGGTAAGTGATTTACAAGCTGGCCTCTTCGCCAGCCACAACGAACCCGCATCAGAGATGCAGGGATGGCAACGGCTACCGTTACTGATTGAACGATCCGCCGCACTGCTGGCTGAAACAGAACATATCCTGACTGAATCCACCATCAGCAAGCTCCCTGTTTACCCGGAACCGGTCTATCTGCAGCGATCTCAAGCGGAGAAAAATATTCATGGATAAGAATAAAACACGTGTACTGTTTGTCTGTCTCGGCAATATCTGCCGCTCCCCCCTGGCGGAGGTCGTCGTAAAGTCTGTGGCAAAACAGAGAGGCATAGACGGCTACCATTTTGAATCAGCCGGAACCGGAGACTGGCATATCGGCAAACCATCTGATCCGCGTTCAGCAGCCAAGGCAAAAGAGAAGGGGCTGGATTTGAGCCGCCACAGCGCCCAGCAGATCACTGCGTCCAATTGTGCCAACTGGGACTGGTTGATCGCCATGGATGCAGAGAACAGGGCGAACTTGTTGCGTATGGGTGTACCCGAATCACGCCTTTTGATGATGCGCCAGTTTGAAAATGCCACAAACATCCCTGATGTTCCCGACCCCTATTATGGAGGTGCACATGGATTCGAAGATGCATACCAGATGCTGGTCGCCAACGCCGAAGCATTGCTGGATCATCTCGAAAATCAGGCCTAGTTATCGACCACATCGCTCTTCTTGATAGAAATGTCCATCGCTTCCGGCAGTTTTGTGCTATAACTAACCGGTCGAAGGAGGATAGATGATTATGAAAAAGCCCGTCATGAATCTTGATGAAGTAAAGCTGAGGCCACTGCCTGCCGCACTATCGGCCACAGGCGAAGCCGCTGAACGATACGATCTGCAAATGGGTATGATTGCTCCTCTGCTTGGGGCACAGAAACTGGGGTATAATCTCACATCTGTGCCGCCCGGCAAGCGCGCCTTCCCGTTTCACAACCACCGCGTTAACGAAGAGATGTTTCTGATCATTGAAGGCACTGGCGAAGTACGCATCGGCAATGAAACATTCCCGCTCAAGCCGCATGACATTGTCGCCTGTCCTCCGGGTGGGCCGGACACAGCACATCAGATCATCAATACGGGCGATGCAGAGCTGAAGTATCTGGCAGTAAGTACGAAACTTTCTCCAGAAATCGCAGAGTATCCCGATTCCGGCAAATTCGGTGTACTGGCTGACTACCCGCCCGATGCCGAAGGCAAACCCCAGCGCTTCATGTTCATAGGACGGCCTGAGGAGTCCGGGGACTATTGGGAAGGGGAATAGGCAGCATGTACAGGGGAAGCTGCCTTTGTGGCGCTGTCAGGTTTGAAATTAACGGCCGCATTGATGATATCATAATGTGCCACTGTTCTCGGTGCCGAAAAGCGCAGGGCAGTGCTTTTGCCACCAATGGTTTGGTGGAGGAGAGCGCATTCACCCTGCATGGCGAGAAAACACTGACGGGTTACGAGTCCGCTCCTGGCAACGTAAAATACTTTTGTAGCCTCTGCGGTTCACCAATGCTGAATCGAAGCGATAAACGTCCGGGCAAAGTGCGCATCCGTCTTGGAAGCATTGAGTCGGACATTAAAGAGCGGCCTACCGCACATATTTTTGCCTCCTCCAAGGCCAATTGGGAACAAATCCATGATGATCTTCCCCAGTTTGACGGATATGTTCCAAAATGAGACCCGCTCATTCTGTTTGTATATTTCAAAAAATATCACGACCATGCTGATGGCACCAAACAGATGCTAACGAACGCTGGTGGCAACTGAGACATTCATGCTAAATATTGATTCTAAACCATCAGCCAAAGCAGTAGTTATCGGCGCAACATCGGGCATTGGTTACCATTTGGCGAAGGTGCTTTCGAACAATGGATACGTCGTTGGTATCACGGGAAGGCGATTACACCTTTTGGAAAAGCTAAAAGACGAGCTTCCTACGCAGACGTTTATTCAGGAAATGGATCTGACGAATGCCGATGCTGCTCAGCTAGAACTGCATAGTCTCATTAAAGCAATGCAGGGAATCGACCTGCTTATTATCAGCGCAGGAACAGGCTCCAACGATCCGGAGATGCCCTGGCAAGGTGAAAAAGAGACAATTGATACCAATGTCCTTGGTTTTACTGCGATGGCAAATACAGCATTCCATCATTTCAAACAGCAGGGGTCAGGGCATCTGGTCGGAATATCTTCCATTGCCGCGATTCGTGGAGGAGATGCCCCTGCATACAATGCATCCAAAGCCTTTGTTTCCAACTATCTACAAGGGCTTCGTCATCTTGTTGCCAAGTCAGGCATGATGATCACGGTCACAGATGTTCAGCCGGGCTTTGTCGCCACAGCCATGGCTCAAGGAGATGGACTTTTCTGGGTTGCCTCGCCCGAAAAAGCGGCGACTCAAATCTATGATGCGATTAAGAAGAACAAAAAACATGTCTATGTTACAAAACGGTGGCGCTTCATTGGGTGGGTGATGAAGCTCATACCGGAAATTATTTACAACAAGCTATAGCTGTTCAGGAAGGGGATATGATTAAAATAGCAGTAACCGATCAGGAGATTCAGTCGTGTTTTCCGGTAATGGCTCAGTTGCGTCCGATGATTTCGGCAGATTCGTTTGCGAAAACCGTCAGGGTGTTAATGAACGAAGGGTATGAACTGGCATCTCTCACCGTTAATGGTGCCATTAAATCGGTTGCGGGCTTTAAGGTGCAAACAAACCTCTTCCTTGGGAAACATCTGTACGTCGAAGACCTGGTTACCGATGTAGGCTCTCGTTCAAATGGATATGGAGAGCAGATGATTGAGTGGCTAAAAGTGTACGGTAAGGAGAGCGGCTGCTCAGCCATTCACCTCGACTCAGGTGTGCAGAGGCATGATGCACACAAGTTTTATCTCAATCAGGAGATGAAAATTATCTGTTACCACTTTCTGACCGAGCTAGACAGCTGATGACAGGAGAAGACATGCAGCAGTTTCTTGCTTCGAGCCAGTACATTGATTGGCAACACCCGGAAGTACTATCTGTAGCAAAAGAGCTTGGTGATGGAGAGCAATCGGCGGAGCCGGTCGCAAAAGCCTGTTTCGAGTTCGTGCGCGACGAGATCAAGCACAGCTGGGACTTTGAACTGAACCCTGTTACCTGCAGCGCCTCTGATGTACTGAAACATGGTACGGGCTACTGCTATGCCAAAAGCCACCTGCTGGCCGCCCTGCTCAGGGCCAACGGTATCCCTACGGGACTCTGCTACCAGAGACTTATCATCAGCGATGATAAACCACCGTTTTGCCTGCATGGATTGAATGCTGTCTGGCTGGAGGATTACGGCTGGTACCGAATCGATGCTCGCGGCAACAAGCCGGGTGTGGATGCTCAGTTCATGCCATCAGTGGAAAGACTCGCCTTTCCGATCATCACCGAGGGAGAGGCTGATCTACCCGGAATCCATGCCGAGCCTCTGCCGGAAGTCATCAGGGTGTTAACCCAAAGCGCAAGCTGGCAAGAGGTAGCAGACAATCTTCCTGATATGTACTGATCAAACCGATCATTTTGATCAACGAAACTGTTTCTCATTTCATGCATATACCTCTACGCTGGCCTTGATCGCTTGATCAGGAGGCGGTAATGGTTGATGCGCATCATTCTGGGAAAACCGACATCAATGTACGTCAGCGCCTGCTGAATGCCGCTCTTGCCTGTTTTCTGGAAGACGATTTTCACCGTGTTTCCATGCGCCGTGTGGCAAAACAGGCCGACGCCAATATGTCAATGATCTACTACTATTTCGGCAGCAAAGAGGGACTGTTTGAAGAGGTACTGCGTACCTGGCTACAACCGCTCATAGAGAAGATAAATTCACCGGCAGCTGAGAATGGGCCGGCCAGTATCGAAGAGTTCTTTCGCATGTATTATCGGGCGGCACTTGTGCATCCACGCTTTCCACTCCTGATTATGAAAACCGTCAACGCTACGAATGCGCCGGGAGCTCAATTTCTCTGTAACACCGTTCTGGAACGTGGCCGCAAGTCCGGGGTGAAGTGGATCAGGGGTATGCAAAATGAGGGGAAAATCGCCCCGGATATAGACCCTGAGTTATTGCGTATTGCGGCGGTCAGCATGTCCATGATGCCGATGTTGATTCGTGACTTCCTCGCACAACAGCTGGATGAACCGATCGACAGTGAATTCTTTGATCGCCTTGCACTCTTCTATGATCGCATCCTGACGCACGGCATCGTCAAGCCGATTGAGTCCACAGATAATCAGCAAATGAGGTGACGGCTATGATGCACTCTGTTCTATTATTGATTCATCTTATTTTTGCAGGCCTTTGGCTCGGATGTATAGTCACGGAGGCGCTGTTTGAACGGGCGCTGCTTGGTAAGGGAAGAGATCATGAGCTACTGCTTGTGGATCTGCATAAACGCGTTGACCAGTTCGTCGAAATTCCGGCGTTCCTGATCGTTTTAATCACCGGCATCCTCATGCTGCCCGAGGTCAGCTGGAACGTAGCTCTTTTATTCAAGCTCGGCTTCGGATCAGCTGCTGTTGCTGCAAACATCTATTGTGCATGGCTGGTTTTTCAACGCGCAGCAGCTGCACATGCAGGACGTTGGGATGAGTTTGAGAGACTCGATCACCTGCAACACAAGTTCGGGGCAATCGTATTGTTTTCACTGCTTTTTGCCTTGGCCATGGGGGTATATCTCTATGCTCATGTATAGTCGGTTACTGATATCCACAAGAGTTGGCAAACAGGCCACTGAGACTATCGGAGGAAAATCCTCCTTGCCTGATAGCGCATATTCTGTTGATTTTACATGTTAGAAAACAGATCTACCTATAGGAGAGAAGAATCATGGGAAGCGTAGCAGAGGTACCGATCAATCAGCTCCTTGGCATCAACTATGATGAAAACGCCAAGGCTGTTCTCTTACCGGATAGAGATAAGGTTCACAATTTTTTTGGTCAAATAAGCTTTTGTGCACAATTCGCGTTGGCAGAGGCCGCCTCGGCCCAATACCTGTTTGATCAGCTTGAATTGACGCTTGAAACTGACATACCAACCTTAAGAAATGCTACGACAAAGTTTTATAAACCAGCATCAGGAGGCTCCTCCTGCAATCTGGTCTCCCTGGAGCATTCCCGAGAGCAATTTCAGGAAGTGCTAAATTCAAAACGAAAGATTCTGACATCGGTGAAAGTCGAAGTTGTCTCTGCTGAGAGCGTCAAAGCACTGGTTGCGAATTTTCAATGGCTTATCCTCAGAAAATAATATCAAGCAAGGAGTAAACAAATGGACACGACTGTATCTGGCCCCGATGGTAAATTACGCTGCCGCTGGTGCGATGCCGCACCGGAATTTCAGGCCTATCACGATAGCGAATGGGGGTTTCCGGTTAGTGATGATTTTCGCCTGTTCGAAAAATTAAGCCTTGAAAGTTTTCAGTCGGGCTTAAGCTGGCGCACCATCCTGGCCAAGCGTGAGAACTTTCGAGCAGCCTTTCATCATTTCGATTTCGATATCATTGCGCAATTTACTGAATCAGATGTTGAGGAGTTACTCAAGAACGAAGGTATTGTTCGCCATCGCGGAAAAATCGAGGCCACCATCAATAATGCACAAAAGGCGCAGGAACTTGTCAAACAGGAAGGCTCACTGGCAGCCTTTATCTGGCAATACGAACCGAAAGTCGATCGGCTTGCAGAACCACAGACTGCATCGATCTCCGCAGCATCAATAGCCCTCTCCAAAGAGCTGAAGAAACTGGGCTGGAAATTCGTCGGCCCGACCACGGTCTATGCTTTCATGCAAGCTATGGGGCTGATCAACGATCATGTGGAGGAGTGCGTAATCAGAACCAAAGTAGAACAAGCACGCATAGGCTTCAAGCGGCCGGGAAACTAAAGATCAAGAGAGACCGGGGGCCTCGCCTTTTCTTATTCCAAGCAGATATTCAACATTGCCTTTGGGCCCGTGAATCGGGGATGTTTCAATGCCGACTATCCCGGCGTTATCCAGTTCTGATTCCACGAAACCGGAAATGCGGTCGATTGCCCACTGGCGCATTTCATCATCACGTACCACACCTTTATCAAGAAACTTCGGTTCCACCTCAAACTGCGGTTTAATCAGAGCCACGCACCAGCCACCCTCTTTTACAAACGGCCATGCATGCGGCAACACCTTGGTCAGCGAAATAAACGATGTATCAATAACCAGCGCATCCACCTCTTCGGGGATGAGTTCAGGTGTTAATTTCCGCACATGCGTCTTTTCCAGACTGATGACGCGCTTTTCGTTTTGCAGTTTGTAGTGCAATTGCCCATGCCCTACATCTACGGCATAGACCTTTTCTGCACCGTTATGCAGCAATACATCGGTAAACCCGCCGGTTGAAGCACCCACATCCAGCCCGACTATGCCTTCCGCACTAAAGGGAAAGACCTCCAGAGCCTTCTCAAGCTTGAGCCCGCCGCGCGAGACATATCGCAACACCTCACGCACCTCGATAACAGAGTCTTCGGCAATCATATTGCCCGCTTTATCCGACTTTTGCCCGTTCACATAGACAAGGCCTGCCATAATCATGCGCTGTGCCTGATCGGTGGACTCCACCAACTCACGGGAGAGCAGCAACTGATCCAGCCTTTTCTTTTTTACTTTTGCCATTACCGGCCTCAGCTACGCAGCTGCTTGAGTATGCCCGCCACATCAAGGCCCAGATCGCAAAGGATCTCATCCTGACTGCCGTGGGCAGGAAAAGCATCGGGCATGGCGATATGTTTGAAGGGGCCACTCCAGCCAGCAGAGAGTGCCAGTGTCGCAATCTGCTCACCTACGCCACCCTGAGCCACACCCTCTTCAATCACCAACAGCGGCTTACCCGCCTTCAGGTGATAAAGAATAGCATCCACATCCATAGGTTTGATAAAGCGGAGGTTGAGCAGCGTCATGGCAAGCCCGTCCTCTTTACGCAAGGTCTCTACCGCAGCCAGTGCGTCACGTACGCGTGAGCCGACAGCAATTACCAGACCGTCATCCCCCTCTTCCAGCACTTCGGCTTTACCGACATCAAGAATCTCAGCATCGGTCAGATCAACACCGTAGCCATTACCGCGCGGATAACGAATGGCCACAGGGCCATCGACAGTGGCTGAAGTGAGCAACATCGATTTCAGCTCCACCTCATCTTTCGGCGCCATCACCGTCATATTCGGCAGATTCCGCATAAAGGCGATATCGAACATTCCGGTATGGGTTGCACCATCAGCACCGACTATACCGGCACGATCCAGGCAAAAGGTTACAGGCAGATTCTGCACACAGACATCATGGATGATCTGGTCATAAGCACGCTGCATAAAGGTTGAGTAGATCGCCACATAGGGGCGTTTCCCACCAGCAGCAAGCCCTGCCGCAAAGGTGACAGCATGCTGCTCGGCAATACCGACATCAAAACAGCGTTCAGGATGACGTTTTTCAAACCGTGCGACCCCCGTACCGGCAGGCATGGCCGCTGTAATCGCCACGATGCTGTCATTATCGTCAGCCATATCAGCCAGCACATCTGCAAACACCTGCGTATAGGTAGGAGGCGCAGCGTTATTTTTGTGTGGGATACCGGTTTGCACATTATACGGACCCAGCCCGTGCCAGGTTTCAGGATCATCTTCAGCAGGGGTAAAACCAAGACCTTTTTTGGTCACCACATGCAGCAGCAGCGGTCCATCCAGATCCTTGCAGTTGCCAAGGGTCGGCAAGAGATGATCAAAATCATGACCATCTATCGGGCCTATATAACGAAAGCCCATCTCTTCAAACAGGGTTCCCGGTGTAATCATCCCCTTCACATGCTCTTCCACACGTTTGGCCGCATCGAGTGCACCGGGCAGTTTTTCAAGAATCCGCTTGGCAGTATCCTTGGCCTGCGTATACGGTTTGCCGGTAATAATACGCGCCAGATACGAAGACATCGCCCCTACATTCGGTGCAATCGACATCTCGTTATCATTAAGAATGACCAGCAGACGGTTGTTATGTGCTCCCGCGTGGTTGAGTGCTTCAAAAGCCATACCGCCGGTTAAAGCACCGTCACCAATCACGGCAACCACATGGTTATGGGCACCGCTGAGATCACGGGCGCATGCCATACCATAAGCAGCTGAAATGGAGGTTGATGCATGGCCTGCCCCGAATGGATCATGCTCGGATTCGGCTCGTTTGGTGAAACCGCACAGACCACCGTATTGGCGTATCGTCGGCATCTGGCTCAAACGACCGGTAAGAATCTTGTGCGGATAGGCCTGGTGGCCGACATCCCAGATAATTTTATCGCGCGGTGAATCAAACAGATAATGCAATGCGATAGAGAGTTCAACCACACCAAGACCTGCCCCCAGATGTCCGCCAATCGGAGCCAGTGTCTGGATCAGGTACTGGCGCATCTCCTGAGCCAATTGTGGCAACTGTTCAGGGTAGAGTGCTTTCAGATCAGCTGTGCCATGAATGCGCTGTAGCAGTTCACCACTCACTGGCCACGTCCCAGAATATAATGTGCTAATGATTTCAACTGCGATCCCTCTTCAGCCAGAGGCTGACACGCATCCAGTGCGATGTCGCGCATCTCATCGGCCAGTTCCCTTGAGCGCTGCAGGCCAAGCAGAGAAACATAGGTCGCTTTATTCTGCTCTGCATCCTTGCCTGCACTTTTACCCAACGCTTCAGAGCTGGCAGTAACATCAAGTATATCATCGGCAATCTGAAACAGCAGACCAACGGATTTACCGAAACGTGAGCATGCATCCAGTTGCCTGCTATCGGCTCCGGCAAGCATGGCTCCTGCTTCACAGCACCAGTGCAGCAATGCGCCGGTTTTATGCAGATGAATACGCTCCACCTGCAGCAACTCCATATGTTTACCGCCTCCCGCATCATGCTCAGCCTGCATATCCAGCACCTGACCACCCACCATACCCTGGCAACCCGATGCAAGTGCCAGGCTATGCATGATAGAGCAACGCAGCTCAGCCTCCACATCCATAGCTGCAACCAGCTCAAATGCCAGAGCCTGCAACGCATCGGCAGCAAGAATGGCTGTCGCCTCATCAAATTGTTTATGACAGGTCGGATTACCGCGTCTGAGATCATCATCGTCCATACAGGGCAGGTCATCATGAATCAGCGAATAGGTATGGATACACTCTATGGCCAGCGCTGCCGGCATGACTCGTTCAATATCCCTGCCACCACAGGCCCGGTAAGATTCCAGCAACAGAGCAGGACGTACCCGCTTGCCTCCGGCCAGCAGCGAATAGGACATCGCAGCCAGAAGCTCTTCAGCCACAACCGACTCGCGTTTGGCAAGCATACCAATCAAAGCCACAGACACATCTGCAGCATGTTCTGTGAGAAATTCAGGCGCTTTCATGTAGATATCCTACTCTTCGCCGTTTTCCAGCACCTGCAGACGCTGCTCCGCCTTATCCAGCAGGGCTTCACAACGGCGGGAGAGCTTCACTCCCAGTTCAAATGCGGCAACACTCTCTTCCAGCGGAAGTTCACCTGACTCGAGTTTATCAACCAACCGGGTCATCTGCTCAAGTGCCTGCTCAAATGAGAGTTCTTTTGTTTCCAGTTCTTTACTCACAGATGCCACTCCTTACCCATAAGGGTGCTTTGCTCAGCACATCCTTAAGGGGCAGTGATTCTAGGTTGCAAAGCCCCTTGGTCAATGCGGGCCTCTCAAGCTAGCCTTGGTGCATGCAAATCATCCGTCATCAACAGCAAGCCTACCGGGCATCGATTGAGGAGCAGGAGTCTATTGTCGCCGGTATCCTGACAGGAAGTAGCGAGCCGACACTGATTATGACGGAGCATCCGCCACTCTTCTCTGTCGGCACCTCCGGCTCACCCCAGGATATTCTACAGCGTGAGATAGATGGTGAGGATATTGCTGTTTTTGAAAGTGGTCGCGGTGGCGAAGTTACCTATCACGGACCGGGTCAGCTGGTCTGTTATGTCATCGATGACCTGCGAAAAAAACAGGATCTGCATAAACATGTCTGGCGGCTTGAGGAGATGGTGATCAGAACACTGGCTGATTTCGACATCGAGGCGGAGCGCAGTGATCGCGGCATTGGTGTCTGGGTGGACGGCAAAAAGATTGCCGCAGCAGGCGTGCGCTGCCGAAAGTGGATTACCTTTCACGGCATTGCCCTGAATATCAATCCCAACCTTCACCACTACTCTGGCATCGTGGCCTGCGGCATGTCTGACAACCCGGTCATATCCATGCATGGGCTTGGTATTACAGCCGATCGCAGCAGTGTCGAGGCAGCTATTCGCCAGCATAGCTCTATCTTTTCCTGATCTATCTCCCAGCTCCACTCCTGCTTTTCATATAAAAAGAGACTAGTGCCCTGTCATCAGAATGACATCGGTATGTCACATGTCTGACTTGATTTTGCTGTTGCATGCCCCTCCAACGAAAAGCAGCGCAAACAGAGCGCCTGCCTGGAGGTTACGGATGACAGCTTTATCTATGGACATTGATGGCGATCGCAAGGATATGCTGAAATGGATCAGTGAACGCAATGCGCACATCCCTATGTCAGATCTTGAGTTTCTGATTGGTATTCCACCCTTGGGCTCGAATGACGATGACGAATGGGGTCAATGAACATCGCCTCAATCCGGAACAGCATATCCATGCCTGCTTATCTTGAGCGCTGATTACAACGCTTCAGAACTGAGGTCTCAAACTTCCCTGCGGGTCATCAGCTCCTGAATCAAACAGCTGATTGTGCTATAGTATTAATGTTATGTTGATATCCGGCCTCTCCATTTACCCTGACCGTCTACCCGCGGTTGTCATACCACCCATGCTTAGCGCACCGGCCACTCAAGCCTCTCCCGTTACCACCGAGCTGCAGGTCGTACCTGCCTATGCTGCAGAGTGGCAGCAGCATCCCAACCAGTATGATCGCACCTTACAAGAGTTATACGATATGCATGCAAAGCTTATACTCACGATTGAATCGACAGGCACGCAACTCGACAAACTCATCTAGCAGGACAGCGATTTAATCCGCTTCAGGCTCCAGCAGCCGGGGCTGCCCCTGTTTTTCCCGCATGCTATTGACGGTATTCAAAATCAGAGGCTTCTGAATAATCCAGCACTCCAGCCTGTATTTTCCAGGGTAGTTCATAATCATCAATCCGAACAATATGCTGAGCACTCCCTGTCCCGGCGTAAATAACATGATCAAACCTGCGAGCAGAAGCACTGCACCCAGAAGGTTTTTTAAACCGGCGATGAACAAGGCAATGATGGGGTGGCGGGTGGATTGTGACATCCGGTGTCGACCATGGTGGGTAAAATAGTCAACAGGGATGCGTGCCACGATATAGGGCATGATCGCAATGCTGATGATAAACATGGCTATCGAACCTATGGCGAGCCAAAGCCCCCAGGCATCAAAGAACTCTATTGTGAATGTCCATGCAGCTTCCATTACGATACACCTTTAACCTTAACCGATGACCCTCTATTCAGCCACATGGTAGAATAGAGCAAAGATGCTATGATGTAAGACAAATACAATGCCTTAGTCACAAATAACGCTCAACATACTCCAGCCATCCTGATATATGCATACAAGCAACCGCCTGAAAAAGCACAAATCCCTATGGTGATAGTAATCACATACCGGAAGCATTTAATGCTTAGCATTCGAGCTGTGTTCGGGATCAAGTATATAACCGAATGAATGGTTAGGAGTTCACATGAAATATACAGCAATGATTGCAATTATAGTATTAGCTTTTCTGGCAGGCACCCAGATTTCAAGTGCGCAGACCGGTATTGCCGAAGCAAGCAATAGTAACACCCTGCAAGCCAGCCGCACTGATAACGCATCTTTTGAGTTTCTGGTTCCTGATTCAGCCAACCGTATGCTGGCTTACCACCGTTCACTCTCGAATTGATCCCCCTCCGGGCTTAGCCCGATCCTCTTTCACGGCATCTGGTCTCACCAGGTGCCGTTTTTTTTGAGCATTGAATAAGAGAATCTCAACTTGGCCCAATCTACTCCCCTTACCTTAAATCAATCGACTCTGACCCTGTTGATCATCGACTCTGACCCTGTTGATCTCTCTTCTTCCTGTCCCCGATCTCTCCGTTTCTCGGAGGACCCAATTCCTAATCATCAATATAAAGCTTTTCCGCCAAGCTTCTCATATCTTTTCAGGTAAGATTCATAGCTCATAAATATATCTCGGAAATAAGAAATATCTGGCTTCACTATTACTACCAATACTATAACTATCCATTCAAGTATCGATATATCACTAAAAGTATCATTGCTAATAATAATCCAAGTCAATGTTCCTAGCCATACCAGTAAATGAGCTAAACACCGAACTCTAAAAATTGTATACTCCCTCTCATTTAATATTGCAGA
>Ga0316204_10003076_pt1 | contig 34930 bp, 35 predicted proteins | sample 6monrhotite_MG_2_FD_205661 | JGI IMG/M metagenome (GOLD analysis project Ga0316204, IMG submission 205661) | Microbial mat bacterial communities from mineral coupon in-situ incubated in ocean water Damariscotta River, Maine, United States -... | ecosystem: Environmental > Aquatic > Marine >... | reverse complement strand
TCAGTCACTTTTTTATCCAGTTTTTTCAACAGTACTCGCCCTTCACAGGTAATTGATATATCCATCCTTCTGCGGTCTGCCGGGCATAGTTTTCGTTCAACCAATCCTCGGATTTCTAGCTTATCAACAATACGAGTTACATTGCTAGACGGCTGCACCATTCGTTCAAGAATATAGGCCACAGAAACTTGATGGTCTGCCCCTCTCAATATTCTCAAGACATTAAATTGAGGTTCATAGATACCAAATTCCTTGAGTTCTTTGGACACCTGATCGGTAATCCAATGCCCTGTTCTGATAATTTCGTAAATGGCATTGAAAAAGTAATTCATTACACATACATTATTTGTAGGTACAAATATATTAAAATAATTGAAATTAAACCTACAAATATGTATTTCTTTGATTCAGCTAATTACGGCTCTATGGACACTAGCAAATCCTCTGGTAGCTCCTCCTCCACTTCTGACAACTTTATGGTATCTAGAAAATCATTGGAGAACAACTGGGCCATCTCTTTGGATAGCAACGCACTTCGATATTGCTTCCATGTGGTCGCCGCATCTCCAAACATGTCGTTTACCAAATTTGGAAAGGCCCAATCTGAGTTCTTACCCCAGTGAATGGTAAAGGGTATTTTGGCCTCTTGAAGTACTTCTATCATTCTTCTCGAAAATTCCGTAAGACTAATAAGCTTCCTGCTTTTCTTCCATAAAACACCATCTATTTCAATCATGCATGTTATTGGAAACTTGGTAAACGCCATCGTAGCCTCTGACTGTTTTACGAAGCGCATGGCATAGATACCTGGGAAAGGGCCTTCATCCCTTGCTAATTTAGTGAGTACATCCAGGGCTTTAGACGAATCCTTATGATCAACTCCAAAAGAACAAGCAAATGCGGGTCCTTGATAAGGTGCATCCCAAAAGATTTCGGCCAAAGTTCCAGTTAGTTCTTCATTAACGGCTGGAAGTATTGTCTTTCTTAACTTCTTAATGAACCAAGGAATACTTTTAGGAAACTTCTCTGAGATTTTGATTAACAAATAAATCAAATCCTTATAAATAGACGTTTTTATAGTTGGAAACGGATCTTCATAGGGTAATGCGTATGGTTTTTTGTACATGGCTTCAATCACATACTCGCTTTCATCTGTGTATGGATTAATAAACACCTTATAATGATAAGGCGTTAGTGGTTTTCCATCAGCATCCGTCTCTCCTTCAATCTTAAATGTTGAATTTGTAAAATCCATAGTATCCGAAAGCTCCAATGCCAGAGACCTATCGATTTTCTTTACATATCTATTCAACAAAAAACGATCTTCGGCTTCTATCACTACTCCGTGTATAAAACCGAAAGACCCCAGGCTTACCACCGCCGCATTAAAGAGGCCGTCATTTCGAATTACCTTGGCTTCAATCTTCGCTGCAAACTCATTGTTCAGGGCAGGCCTGGAGTGTCTTTCTATATAAATATTGTCTTCAGGGTTGGGGCCTGTAATTAGGTTAATTCCAACCACATAGTCTTGTACTGCACCTACACCCAAGGCAGAACCATGAACACCAGTAGAAATACAACCAGCGATGGTTTGCCCGTTGCTGGCGCCACTAGTTTTTAAGGATTTACCATGCGCACCAAGTGTTTGGGATACTTCTTTAATAATATTTCCACACTGAAAAAAAAACAAATTGGAAGCGTCGTATGGACTATCAATATGACGATCGGCAGCCGTTAACGGAATATGCAAATTCATAAACCCATTATAGTGCATGCGATCCTTATTGTGCGCTATTTTTGACATGGACCAACGAGACCCATAGGCACGAAATCCTTGATTCGCATCAGAGGTCTCTTTAATCAAACGTCTTATTTCTTGCGCGGCATCATTGTAGCGTTCTGTTTTTACAGGAATGTTTCCCTCACCTTCAAGTTCAGTTACATATAAAATTTTCAGATCGAAGGGTCCGTTATTATGAAGGGTATCCCAGCGGTCTTTCGGAAATGGAGTTGTCTTTGCCATGGTATCTTAATTTGAGGGTTTCACACACACATATTTGATCTTTACTTTTCGCTTTCTGCCAAGTGTAATCGCACTCAATAATACGCTTCCGAATGTATTTCTATATTCTACGGTATGCAGCATTCCTGAAGGACACTTTGACGTTTCCTTAATCAATAATGTAAAATCCTTAGTAGTTGCGTTAATGGAGATTACCGTATCCAGTTCTATCACCTGCATATCTCTATAATAATCTTCACGCTCGCTTAAAGGATCTGGCATGGGTGCGCCGTTAATACTACGAAGTCTAACAGAATAGCAAGACGAAAGCATTAAAAAAGCAAGAGATACTACCAGAAGCCTTAACACCGAAGTTTGATTTAATTTCATAACAATAGATTTGTGCATTTGTCGCAATCAACCAATGCAGATGAACCCTGAATGGGCGGGGGAGTTAAAAATTAGGTAGGGTATGCTATTGTTCTTTAAACAACAGGCAGGTTAAAAGTAGTGAATTTTATTGATTTTTAAAAACGACCTATTCATTGTTTATATTATTATATTTGATAGTACAATCAACCAATTTTTAAACATGAAACATTTCAGAAAGCCTTTCCAATCGGGAATAAGTAGTCTTATTCTATTTGCATTATTCTTTTCTTGTAATAATTCCAATGATACAACCATGACCGAAGAAGATCAATTATTGGCTAAAGCCAAGGCGATACATGAGCGTGTTATCACTCTAGATACACATTGCGATATAAATGTTTCCAATTTTACAGATTCAATAAACTATACCCAAGAATTGGAAACACAGGTTACACTGCCAAAAATGGAACAAGGTGGTCTCGATGTGGCTTGGTTTATTGTTTACACAGGGCAAGACTCCTTAAATACAGCTGGATATGCTAAGGCATATGAAACGGCCATGTCTAAGTTTGAAGCCATTCATAAACTAGTAACCGACATCGCTCCAGATAGAATAGAGCTTGCTCTTACATCAGACGATGTGAGGCGTATTCAGAAGTCTGGAAAGAAAGTGGCTATGATAGGTATTGAGAATGGGTATCCCGTAGGCCTTGATATTGACAACGTAGAACGGTTTTATGACTTAGGTGCTCGATATATGTCGCTTTCGCACAATGGTCATAGCCAATTATGTGATAGTAACACTGGTGAAGCAGACGATATATGGCTGCACAACGGACTTAGTGACCTAGGAAAAGAGGTGCTGGCAGAAATGAATCGGCTTGGTATTATGATCGATGTTTCTCATCCTTCAAAAGAATCTATGCGCCAAATGATCGAATTAACCAAAGCTCCTATCATTGCTTCCCACTCCTCAGCTCGTACACTATGCAATCACAGTAGAAATTTGGATGATGAGCAGTTAGGGTGGCTCAAAGAAAACGGCGGCGTTGTTCAAACGGTGGCGTTTAAGTCATACTTAAATACTGAAAAGAATGATGCCCGTGCCGAATATGAGACTGAAATTGGCAAGAAAATTATGGACTCCATGGGTGTTACTTGGGTAGAACGTAAGGATTTTGGTTCACTTTCCCCTGAAGAAAGAAATGAATATATTGGTCATTTTGTAACCATGATGCGTGTTAGAGATGAACAAATGAAGGGAATGGAAGGGTTACCTCCAGCGGTTAATGTTTCAGATTTTGTAAACCATATTGATTATTTAGTAGGAAAAATGGGCTTAGATCATGTAGGTATTAGCTCAGATTTTGATGGTGGAGGTGGTATAGATGGCTGGAGTGATGCTTCTGAAACTATGAATGTCACCATAGAATTGGTGCGCAGAGGCTATTCTGAAGAAGATATTGAAAAGCTATGGAGTGGAAACCTGCTCCGTGTTTTGGATGAGGTAGCACTAGTGGCCAAAGAGATTCAGGCGGCAGAATAAACCACCGCCAGAATATGCATTAACTCTTTAATCTATATAGTCTTTTAAACTTTTCTTGTTGAAATCCGGAGATGCGCCCGCTAGAAAATCTATAATGGGAACATGTCCGGCTCCTATGAGTAGAAATATTTTTTCATTGTGAGACTCTTGTATTTGAAGTAGGTTTTGGAATATCCGTATGTTTCTATTGTACCACCACATCGCGCTATCTGCTCCAAAATAATCATCTTCTCCTTCTCCCATTTTAAAACTCCCAATGATGTAATGACCATGCCCCAATAGTAAACGACTAGGTTCGTTCATATATAAAAACTGTTCGAGTAGCGTAATTTGGGTTTTCTGCTTATCTTCTATCGCATACATACTCATAAATTTCTTATGGAGCCAAGCTTCTCTTTCTAGTGCTTTTTGATCTGCCTTTTTTATATAACCCTGCTCCTTAGCCACGAGTTCTTCTTCGGTCATTTCAGAAAAATAGCCCCTTGATGGCGCATCAACTGCGTATACTTTTTGATGTCCTAATAATTTAGCTACTCTAAATCCAATTTGATATATCTCATTAGAGCCGAGTTCATAGCGATCATTTAGATACTCATTGTATAAAGAGTCAATCCTCTTATGTCTGTTCCTTTTAACTTCAACGGCCACCTTGGTTGGACCATATTTTAAGATTGCTTTAATTACTTCCTGTAACTCTTGTTGTTTCTTATCAGATTTGATATTAATATCATATTCTGGTTTATAACCATCCAACCCAGCATCTTTAAAGTGAAATGATCCAAGAATCAGTAAATCTGAAGCTGGTACGTCTTTAAAATGTTCACTATAATTATAGACATCCTCTTGGGCGTATAACTCTCCCATAAAAAGGCAAGCTAAAATCAGTAAAGTAGAAATGTTTTTCATAATATTTTTTTTTGATTGGTCTCTCTAATAGATATAACACTAAGGAATATGTTACACAACCAAAAAAAGATTCTGGCAAGAAAAACCTTGCGATCCAACCATTTTTGTTGTCCTTATCCACTAGTTACGGGGTCTATACGAAGTTAATATTAACCCAATAAAGCCCTCTCACCTACTATATTCTTGTTAAATTTAGTTAAAATAGTACTTTGCATTGCCAAGTACTGTAACGAAATGATCTTTTGGTCGTCTATCTAGTATAACAATTAAAAAAACAAAAAATGAGAACTTTAAATAACAATCAAATTTCGAATAAATTGAGCTCAACCAAGGGTTACATTTGGAACACAAAAAGACGATATAGATAATCACATAGAGGTCTTTCATTAATCAATCAACAACAAACAATCAATTATTAAAAAGCAAAAAATGAGAACATTAGACAGCAATCAAATTTCGAACAAATTGAACTCAACCAAAGGTTACATTTGGAATACAAAAAGACGATATAGATAATTATACAGAGGTCTTTCATCAATCAAACACAATCAACAATCAATAATACAACGTATTATGAATACACTAAGAAACATCCAAAAGGCAATGAAGAGTGAAGCGCAACGACAAAATAGGTGTTTTTCTATCTCGGGCAACGTATTTGACTATGAGCTCAACACCTATACAGGAATGAAGAGGTATGTGTACTAGTGTACATTGAACATCGATAGGTGGATAACAATTATACATCTATCCCCACATAGGCTCTTTTGGCCAACATGAAAAGGAAAATGAACAACAGGCTTTTATAGCCTGTTTTTTCATTTTCATATCTGGCATCTTTTTTGAATCTCATCTGCAATAACATCAAAACCATTGACATGAGAAATTCAAACAGCATGCCGTCTATCAATGCCGGAAGTATGGCAGACATTGCCTTCCTCCTACTTATTTTCTTTTTGGTAGCCACAACAATACCCAACGACGTTGGTATTGCAAGAAAACTCCCAGGACAATGTCAGGAACCTCCCTGTCACGTAGAGGTCAGTGAACGAAACATTTTACGGATCTCCCTAAATAAAGAAGGCAAACTCTTGGTAGAAAATACCCTTACAAACAAAAATGAATTACGGGAACTTCTGAAAAAATTTATTGACAACAATGGAGATAATAGCTGTGCCTATTGCTCTGGAAGAGGCCTGGTAACATCCTCAGACAACCCTGATGAAGCTATTATTTCACTAACCACACACCGAGAAACTCCGTATAAGGACTTTATTTCTGTCCAAAATGAATTGACCGCCGCGTACAAAGAATTACGTCAGGAATACGTCAAAAAGATCTTTCAAAAGGATATTAGTCTTATTTCAGACGAAGAGCTAGCACGAGTAAAGGCGGCCTATCCATTTAGGATTTCAGAAGCTGAAATGAAGTAATATAAAAGTAATTCTGAGAAAAGAACGCTTTATTTACTGCGTTCTTTTTTTGGAGGCATAGGGCCCCGCAAATGAATCACAAGTCCGTTTAAAAAATTTCGCAAAAATTGGTCACCACATTCCATATACTTTGGATGATTAGGGTTTCTAAAAATAGCTCCAAGTTCACTTTTAGAAACTTCAAAATCTACAAGGCTACAAATCTTCACAATGTCCTCATCCCTTAGTTTATGGGCAACGCGAAGTTTTTTCATGATATCATTGTTGGTAAGTCCCATAGTTATAGAAAGGTTTCAGTAAAGGTTATTCCCAACGCTTTTTGTATCTCATACACACGTTGTAATTCACTTGGAAGAATCAGAGCTAGCGATATTCCCTTCTTTCCAGCTCGTGCAGTACGTCCACTTCGATGTGTATAATACTCAAGTTGTTCAGGTAATTGATGATGAATTATAAAAGCCAAACTAGTAACATCTATACCTCTTGCAGAAACATCCGTTGAAACCAAAACTTGCAAATTTTCCTTTTTAAAGGCCCGCATCACTTTTTCTCGTTCTTTCTGTTGCATATCTCCTTCTAGTGCATCTACAGAAAAACCTTCTTCTTTCAACGTTTTAGCAAGGCTTTGTGCGCCCAACTTTGTTTTGCAAAAAATAATACCTCGATCTTCACCTATACTATCCAATATTCGTATTAGAAGATTTGTTTTTTCTTTAATCGTAGTTCTAATATACTGGTGGGTAATGTTTGCATTGACCAGCGCATTTTTATTTACCTCAACCTTAATAGCATCATGGGCCATATAGGTTTTAACGATTCGCTTAATTTCTTCGGGCATTGTCGCAGAAAACAACCAGGTATTTCTAGTTCCTGAGGTGTATTTCAAAATTCTATCCAGATCTTGTTTAAAGCCCATGCTGAGCATTTCGTCCGCTTCATCCAACACCAAGGTTGAAACGTGCTTAAGGTCTATTTCTTTGCGATCGATAAGATCAATAAGCCTTCCAGGTGTGGCCACTACAAAGTGTGTAGCCCTTTTAAGGTTCTTTATCTGACGCTCAATCTTTTCCCCTCCATAAACGCCTTCAGAAAATATTTTTTCCTCAGAGTATTTAGTAAATTTAAATAACTGCTTTTTTATTTGCTGAACCAACTCCCTTGTTGGAGCTAAGATAAGTCCCTGTATCACAGGAAGATTAGGATCTATACCCTGCAGCAATGGCAAACCATAGGCAGCGGTTTTGCCCGTACCAGTTTGCGCCAATCCAATAAAATCTATTTTGTTTCCCACCAATTGAGGAATGGTAGATTCTTGTATCTCAGTTGGAGTATGGATACCAAGTTCCTTGAGTCCCTTTATCAAATCTTTGTGGACTCCTAACTCTAAAAATGTCGACATGAATATTAGATCTTTTTGACCCGGACGGCATTCATTCCTTTCTGGCCTTTTTCTAACTCGAAGCTTACTTTATTCCCTTCTACTATTTCTTCAGTCGTACCGCTAACATGCACAAAGTATCGTTCTTTGTTGGCATTGTCAATAATAAAACCAAACCCTTTAGAATCATTAAAAAAGTCAACCGTGCCCTCTCTAATTGGGTCTTCTGGCTCTTCTTCTTCTTTTTTAGGAATACCAATTTCTATACTTTCTGCGTCGATCTGGACCTTTTGAGAAGGATCGGGTGGAGTGTCTGTAAAGTGACCGTTTTCATCCACATAAACAAGCATACTTTCTAAGCTGCCCCCTTTTGTGGCACTTGATTTTCGCTCCGCTTTCTTTTTCCGTTTTTCTTCCTGTTTCTTTAAACGTTTCTTTTCACGTTCTTTTTTACCATAGGTCTCTTGTGATCCTGCCATTAAGTTTTGAAATTAAATTAATTATATCACAAAGATACGGATATTTATGTAGGTTCCATAATCAGTTTTGTGGTTAAAACAAATAAATAGAGGCTCCTGCCCTCACTTTTCGCGTTCAAAATTATTATTTCACCTCCTCTTCATCGTCCTCTTCGTCTTTATCAATCTGTTCGATCAGATTTTTTGGTGTATCATCTTTGCGATATAGGTTAATAGGTACTGGAGCTATTCCGGCCATCATTACGGCTAGGATCAAGACAATGAGTCTTAATCCTCTTTTAATTCTATTCATAGTATAAAGAAATGCACACCCATTGGGTGCTAGTTAAGATATAGGGTCATAAACGACCCAAAGAAGAATACTATGAAAGGGCCTTTGCCTCGTCTTCACGGGCAGCTACCGTCTTTGGGAAATATATTAACGCATTTTCTTTTACAGCATCAATAAATACTGTGCGTTGGGTATTATAGCGTGCGGTAACAAAATGTTGGGCTTGCTGTAAAAAACAATTTTGACAAAACAATGCATACCTATTTTGCCCAATTAGACTAGATCTCTTGGCCTTAACAATTTGGTATACTGCATTCGAACTGGTTTTGTGAGTCTCAATCACTAAAGTGGTTGTCGTTGACTCAAGGGGTAGTGCGTTGTTTACTAAACCTGTAAATGCAAAGGTACTCACCAAAAAGGCCGCACCGAAAAGTAACTTATGTATTTTTTTAATTGATATCATTATTAAGGCAAAGATATCATTTTTAGAATTGCATCAGATTCCAATAAGCGGCAATATGTCATCTTAATTATCTTTTACCGAATGCCTAATATATTTCTCTACGACAACCGCAGTAATAATCACTATATAGAATTGCCCAGCTAATCCAGTAAGCACCGCAGCTTTTTGAGCAATGGTAGTAAGGGGTATAATATCTCCATATCCAATGGTAAGTAAGGTTATAAAACTGTAATACATTAGGGAGTCGGTCTTCTGTGCAATATCATTAGCATCTGTATAAAGGCCTTCAAACGACCCCGGTGTTGCCATTTCTATAGTAAGAAACATGAAAAAAGCTACCAATCCCAGCGCGATGTATCCACTCATTAAGCCTATAATCACATTCTTACTTACATGGTTCGCTTTCCATATTTGACCAATAATATCGACAGTCACTATGATATAAAATACAAAGTAAATACCCATCTGACCAAACTGAAACATATCTGTCTCTTTGGGTTGCATCATCATATCCCTTCCATATACAAATAGTGAAATCACAAAAAGCCCTGTAAAAATGAATGTCAACGTCCTACGCTTGGAAATAAGTATGATTCCCGAAAAGATATGAGCTAGCAGAAATACGGGCATAAATGTATCTTCGAATAATGCGGTTGGGAATATGAGAGAACCAAATAGCGTAATCAAACTAATTGCGAAGAAAAGTTCAAACCTGTTCGCGTAGAGTTTATGGTATATCTTTTTAATAATTTCCATAATCATTAGTCGTCTAATAATGCTTCGTTGAATTCATATTCTTTGTAATTCACTTTAAACAACGTACTATAAAATGCAGGAATAAAGATAAGTGTGATGGTGGTTCCAAACAGAAGTCCAACCATAATACTCACAGCCATTCCTTCCCACATTTCGCCACCACTTAAATATAAAGGGATTAACCCTAAGACAGTAGTAAATGTAGCTAACAAAATAGGTCTAAACCGTTGCAGGCAGGCGGCAATCACCGCATCTTGCTCGGATCTTTTAAGGACATTTACTTCCATTTCCATTCTATCAATAAGTACAATGGCATTGTTAATTACAATACCCGCTAAGGAAATAACTCCTAAGAAAGGCATGAAGCCAAACGGTTCTTGAAAAATAAGCAACCCTATAACTACACCAATGACTCCTAGTGGGATGGTTAAAGTAACCATCAACATTTTTCTAAAGGAATTAAACTGAATAATTAGCAACAATAAAATAATGAATCCAGATAAGGGTAAGTACTTTATTACCGCTCCCATATTCTCTGCGGTGCTTTTAGAATCACCTCCAAATTGATAATCATACCCTGCTGGCCAATTTTTTTGCTGCTCGTCCAACCACGGGGTAATTTCACTGGTAATTGCTGAAGCATTCCCTCCATCACGGAGCTCACTTGAAACATTAATCGTTTTTCGTAAATCCAAACGCTTGATTTTTGAGTATTGCCATTGAGGAACAATAGCCGCCACTTGAAGCAGGGGTACATTTTTACCCGAATTCTGGGCATATACACTCAATGTCTCAAGAGACTCCAACGTCTGCTGTTGACTACCATCACTGCGCATTATTATAGGAATGGATTTATCATCTTCCCTATATTCACCCGTTTGAAAACCATCTAATACGGTTTGGAGGGAGGTAGCAATATCCTGACTGGTAATACCAGCAGCCTGCGCTCTATTCTGATCAATATCGATTACAAACTTTTTACTCTTAGGTCCCCAATCATCTTTAACATTCTTAGTCCCAGAAATCTGCGTTAATTTCGTTTTAATACTTTCGGCTATTTTAGAAAGTCCATCAGACGTTGGGCCAGAAACTTTAACTTCAATAGGCACTCCACCACCGCCAGAGCCCAGCGGGCCTACTTTTATATCTGCATTGGGGAACTGCTTGAAACAAAACTCATCAATTTTGTTTATCATTTCATTATTGAAAATAGCATCGGAGGTGTTGACTAGTAAATGTGCATAGCTAGAATTAGCTTCATCTGGGGAATACCCCTGATCGTAAGATTCTGGACCTTCTCCAATATAAGAGGACCAATCAATAACTCCATCAGGACGACTTGTAGTTACCTGAAGTGAATCTTTCATAAAACGTTCTATCTCGAAAACAATATCAGAAGTTCGTTCAATTTTAGTCCCCAAAGGAAGATTAATATCTACAGTAATTAGATTTCGATCACTATCGGGGAAAAAGATAAAAGCGATCTTTGTGAACCCGTACAATGACAAAAAGAACAATGCGAATACGGCAACTATCACAGTTCGCTTTCTAGCCAAAACCCATAATATAAGCTCTTTATAGTATTTTTTTAATTTATTAATCACTCGATCAATTAGACCAGGTTTTCGATCTTCTTTTGGTTTTATTTTCAGAAATAAATAACAAAATAGTGTGATTACCGTCAAGGCTAGAAACCACGATGACAACAAGGCTATACTTATAACAACAAATATGGGACCTACAATATCACCCATAGTGGATTCGGCCAAATAGAAAGCTAAAAACGCGGCTGAAGTGGTGAGCGTTGATATTAGTAAGGGTGTAAACAACTCTGAACAGGCTTCAATGGCTGCATTTTTAACCTTAACCCCGTTTTCCATTTTTACCATGACGGTTTCCGCAACTACAATAGCATTATCCACCATCATTCCAAGAGCCATGATCAATGCCGCCAGTGTTACCTGATTTAGTCCCATATCAATCAATCCCATGATCATTAAAGTCATGATTACCACAATTGGAATTAAGCTGGCAATCACCATCCCCGATCTAAATCCTAAAAAAATAAGCATCACGGCCAGTACAATCCCAATGGACTGCATCAAATTGCTTACAAAATCGCTGATTTTTACATCAATGTATTTGTCCATGGATGCCAATCTAGTGAGCTCAAGCCCCACGGGAAGTTGTTCTTCCCATTTTTTCACCACGACATCAACATCTTCTCCCAATTTAATCACATTCGCTCCAGATTTAAGATTAATGTGTAATGAAATCGCGTCCTTACCATTAACACGTACTTTTTGGGTCGAAGGGTCTATATATCCTTTCTCTATGGATGTTATATCTTTTAATGGAATAAGCTGAGTGCCATCACCCACAGGAACCAGCATTTCTCTAATATCATCTACACTATTGAAGTTACCCGTTGGCTCTAAAATAATGCGCTCGTCATTGACATTAATCTGCCCGCCTGAACTTAAAATATTGGTGGTACCAATAATGCTTTGGAGTTTGCTTGCCGAAAGCCCATATTCTTTTAGACGTGCATTATCATACTCCACAAAAACACGTTCTTCCTGCTCCCCTCCTATTTCAACCTTAGCTGCATCTGGAAGCTTTATAAAATCGTCTTTTATGTCATCTATATACCCTTTCATTTCGGCATATGAGAAACCATCAGATGTTAACCCAACGGCAATACCAAAGACATCGCCTATACCATCATCATTGAGGCTAACATTAACTCCTTGTGGCAACCCTTCTATCGCATCTATTTTCCGCCTCAAACGATCCCATACCGGCTGAAGTTGTTCTGGAGACACTTCATCCTTTAACGTAGCTGAAACCACAGACAATCCAGTTCTTGATGTACTATTTACTTCCTTCAACTCAGGAAGCTCCTGAGCTATTTTTTCAATTTTTTCTGTAACTAATTGCTCAACTCTTTCTGGGCCAGCCCCAGGAAAACTACTCACAACAGTGGCTACCCTAACTGTATACGGAGGCATACTATCCCTAGGCAGCGATTGATACATCACAATTCCCATGAGAATGATGGTACCTAAAACCGTAAAGGTGATTCGGTTTTTTTCTATTGAAAACTTAGTTAAATTCATCTATTTGGTTGATTTATGATGGTTAGGAAGAGTTATTTTGACTGCAATTGTACTTCTTGTCCGTCCAACAAAGTTTGCAGACCAGCCGTTGCAATTTTTTGACCTGCCTGTAATCCCGACTTTATTTCAAACCCTTCCGAAGAAAGTGCTCCAATGGTAACACGTTGTTTCTTTACTATCGTTATCTCTCCATCATCTTCAACCAAAAACACAAAACGTCCTTCACTATCTTCTCCTACAGCCTGTGCTGGTACAATTAAATCCCGCTTTCCTATTTCCTTATTGCTAAAATCAAAAGTAACATTGGCTGTCATTCCTGTTTTTATTTCTGAAGACGGATCTGTAACCGTTATTCGAACCGGGTATGTTGTAGTATTAACATCCACAGCTGGAGAAACTTCCGTAACCTTTCCTTTAAATTTTGTAGCAGGTATTGAAGAGAAATCAATATCCACCATCATTCCTTCCGAAACACCATTAATAACACTCTCTGGTAAGCCCAGAGAAATCTCCATATCGGTACCTGCATTCAACACCCCAATTATTTGGCCCGAAGAAACGTTTTCATCCAGTTCTACAGCTACGCTAGAGATAACCCCATCTGCCGAAGCATATAAATACCCATATTGAATTTGATCTTGTTGAATGGCAACACTTCGTTTGGCCGATTCAAAACTTTGCTGTGCCGTTTTGAACGAGTTCTTTGCAGCTTCAAAATCACTCAAAGATGAACTCCCTTTTTCATACAAAGAACGAACTCTATTAAGACTTAACTTGGCTGTATTCATTTGAGACTCGGCACTATTTAAAGAAGCCACGGCTGTCTCATAATTAAGTCGTGCCTGCACATTGTCTAATTTAGAAAGTAATTGCCCCTTTTTCACCTGTTGTCCTAGCTTCATATCAAGTTGAGAAACAATTCCTAAACTTCTAAAACTTAAGTTAATCACTTTATCTGCTCTGGCAGTCCCACTAAAGGTTCTAACTTCCGCATTACCTTCGTACCCCACTTGTTGAAACTTTACAGGCCGAACTAATTTTTCTTCTTCCTTTTTATCACTGTTACACGCCAGGCAAAGTGTAATCAATGAGATCCAGAGAATACTTTTACTTATATATTTCATAAAACAGGTATTTTGATGGTCAATTTAATTTCTATTGGTTGTAAACTCTAAGAACCGCTGTATAAACTTAGCGTTATCCTCGTCAGAATTCAGTAAAAAATAATACCCCAGAAAACGTTCTAATTGCAGTGAGGTAATTAAAAAATTATAAGTCGCATTGGCCCTGGCCAACTGTGCGCTTAAATAGTTATTTTGGGCGTCAAGAAGCTGCACAATGTTTACCGCACCGCTGGAATAAGATACTTGTGTGAGCTCTAACGATTCTTTTGCTGTTGCTTCAGACAGGGTGGATAGCTTTATATTCGAAACTTCATTTACCAAATTAAGAACTCCCGCACGAATATTAGCGGCAATACTCAACTCAGTGTTTTCTTTATTTATTTCTAATTGTTCTTTTTGAATAATGGCCGTTTGTCTTCCTATATTTGACTGATTGCTATTTATAATTGGAATGGAAAGACTTAGTCCAACGTTATAATTATCATCCAAAAATGAGGTTCCCATTGGCGGTGCGCTACCAGCTCCTGAGCGACTAAACGTCCTATTATACTGGCCCTGAAGGGCAAGTGTGGGTAATAACCTTCCGTAGCCATTCAGTTTTATATTCCTATCTGTAGCTTGCAAATTATAAGCAAGAGATTTCAATTCGGGTGCATTTTGCTTGGCCTCTTCAATCAAGAAGGCAATGAACGGTTCCCGTAAGGTAGGGTCGTCCAACAACTCCGTCATATTGTCGTAATTATAACTCTCAAAAATACCTTCGTCCAACGTAACATCCTCCACATCAATTTCGAAATCCACAGGATTGTTCAGTATCTGATTTAATGAAACAAAACCTTGTTCTAGCTGATTTATAGCCTCCACAAAGGCCTGTGTATTCTGTGCCATTTCGCTTTCGAAACGCAACAGGTCTAACTTCCCAGACTCCCCAGCGTCAAAGTTCTGTTGGGCAATTTTTAGGTTAGTTTTTGTAAGGTCTAAATTTCGAGCTCGTATTTGGGTGTTTGTTTTAAGAATGAGCGTATTGAAGTAGGCATTGCTTGCATTAAAAATAATATCCAACTCATCTGTATTGAACTGCTCTTCCTGCGCCTTCTGTAAGTTTTTCTGAATAGTAATATTGGCATTGGCAGCTTCAGAAAACAATGTCTGTTGCAAGGTGATGTTTCCGGCCGTTGAGAATTCCGGGCTTTGACCATTGCTGATTTCGGCCAAATTTGGGTCTATATAGGTCCCAGTACCAGATGCAGTAAGGGTTGGTAGATAATTACTCTTAGCGGTCTTAACATCTTGACCACTCAACTCAATGTTCTTTTTACTTGATGCGAGCGATAAGTTGTTTTCCAAAACATCATTGAGCACTGTAAGTAAATTATATTTTTTTTCTGAAATCGAGTTTTTAAACTCTCCCACAAAATCCGTCTCAGCTATTAAGCTATATTTAATGGGAACACCTATGGCTTCGGCGGTGTTGTAATTAATGGTTAACCTATCTCCATACTCAATTAATACGGGTAATTCAGATAAAGGGAAACCGTTTATATAGGCTTCAATATTAAGCGCAATACGTCTAAAAAACTGATCCAAATTATCATTGGACTGGGTGGTTCCCATAATTCCCAGTTGTACGTCGTTGACACTGTTTACTGTAAAGGAGGGTAACCCTTTATCTATAAACGTTTGGGATAAACTACTGATTTCGGCATCGCTCAAAAAGAAACCGCCTGCAATATAGACCGCATCAATTCCATCTAAATTGGAGGTGATATCTGTTAAGGTATTGAAAGGAATCATTCGATATTCAGCATCTAACTTGGATAATTCCCTGTCAAAGGTTTCTTTGAGTGGCAATATATCGACAACTGCTGCTTCAATAACAATCCCCAATTTTTTAAAGCTTGTGAGCTCTTTAAGTCTATTTAGATCGATACCATAGGATTCAGATTCTACTATATAAGTAAGGTTTTCAATCCCTGAGGTTTTCTTAGTAATATCAATCGTGGACAAATCTCTGTTAACAGCTCCAAATAGGATAACCGGTTTGGGGTATGTCTCCTGTTTTGTTATAATTACATTATTCGCAACCCCGAAGGCTAAGATTATGTCAGTTTCATTATTTAAAAGGTTTTGGTAGTTTAATTCGGCTTGCTCCAAGCTATAATTATTCACCAAAATATTCTGTTTGGAAAAATTAATAACCGCATCCTCCCCTACCACGGCCTTAATTTCTGTTTGTAAACGTTCAAGTAATGGTGCAACTTCTGGCGTCTTATTATCTATAAGAATTCCAACATCATAGCTAATCTTATTCTGTGCAAATGCAGTAATAGAAACCAGAAACAGTATGTATACAAGGTATTTTTTCATATGATGTAATCTTTTAATCAATGCGGTGTCTAAAATGTTCTCCTATTTTCTGTTCTATAAAATGAAGTATGTCTTCGTTAAATGCGATCACCTCTTGAATAAAACCATCCATTTCGTGATTAGAACCGCTTCTTTGCCTTTGAGTTTCTTTGAGGAGCTGTGTTTCTAACTTTCGTGCCATGATAATTCGTTCTAATCGCCTTACGCCTCCTCCTATTTTGAGATAAAACATTCGTTTTCTTTTATTTTCTTCGGCCATCGTAAAGGCGACTTCCCCAAGCTCCAGCAAGAAGTTAAGCGCTTTACTAGTAGCGCCTTTACTGGCAGAAACGCCTTTCATGATTTCATCGAAATCAAAATACTTCTTTTCAGAAATATAAAACAACCCAATTACCTTTCCTGCTATAGGCGGGTAATTATCTTCCTTATACACACTCGCGTATAGCTCCAGCGTCTTCTTATTCATATTAGATCATTTCAACAGCAAAGATACCTTTTTAGTTTCCAACAATGGAAACTAAATTAAAAATTTATTAATTAAAATTTAAATTAATTGATTATCAGGTGTTTTCAAAGTCTGGCGGTTTTTATTTTTTAATTCAGAACAAACCTTTTCCATAAAAAACAGTCATACTAACAACTAACTACAACAACACATCTATTGAACGAGGACTCTTTTATTAGAGCATTGCAAAACAAGGAACGTACAGCCTATAGTCAACTTCTTGATAATTATCAGGATCTTGTATATGGCACGTGTCTTTCGTTTGTTCCAAATAGAGAAGATGCCGAGGATATAGCTCAGGAAGTGTTTGTAGAGGTTTTTCGCTCTGTGCATAGCTTTAAGGGGAATTCAAAACTCTCGACGTGGATATACAAGATATCAGTGAGTAAATGTCTTCAATTTATTAGAAAGAAAAACGCCAAAAAAAGGTTCGTCTTTTTAGAATCTTTGTCTGGTAGAGAAACTCCAATAGACAGAACATGGTTTTATACCAATTTTGACCACCCCGGAGTGCTTTTGGAAAATAAGGAAACCAGTGAAACCTTATTTAAGGCAGTTGACAAGCTGCCCGACGATCAGAGAACGGCATTTACACTTGTAAAGATTGATGGGCTAAGTTATCAAGAGACAAGCGAAATAATGAAAAAAAGCGTTTCATCTATAGAATCTCTGTTGTTTAGAGCACGTAAGAACCTTAAAAAGTATTTATCCGAATTTTATAAAAAATGAATCTAACTAACGCAAGTTTTTAGAACAAAGGGTATCTAATACCTATACAAACTCGATAAAAAGTGAAAGAAAAACGACCCGTCGAAGCACATATTGAAAAGATAATAGACATGGGGTTCGATATTTCTAAGCCAGAGGCTCCTCCTTTTTTCAAAGACAAAGTGCTTAATAAGTTATTTGATTCTGAAGAAGCCCCACAAGCTGTTTTTAGTTGGTTCTCGCCCAAATATCAAATTGCACTTTTGGCATGCGTTTTAATTCTCAACAGCTATGCCCTACTGCAATCTTCAACTAACAATACCGATTATGAGAGCGGCCTATCTTCGTTTGCAGAAGCTTACAATATAACTTCGAAAGAGGACGCCTCTATAATTCGTTAAAACACATGGTATGAAAAAAAGTCTACCCATTTATATATTGTTGCTTGTTCTCATCATAATGAACGGGTTTTTCTTATTTAATTTCCTCAATAGACCAGATAATCCTGGCCCTGAACGAAGGCAAGGGCCAGGGGATTTTGTGGCCAAAGAACTCCAGTTTAATACTGAGCAAATGAATCAATATTATGAGTTTACCAAAAACCATGACCATGAAATGAGACGTATTTCGGAAGATATAAGACAGTTAAAGGATGCTCTTTTTAGCGGCATTTCTAGTGAAAATAGAAAGTTTGTAGACTCTATCACCAGTGCCATCGGTAAGCTAGAAGCGCAGAGAGACGCTAACGTTTTCTACCACTTTAAAGAGGTTCAATCTATCTGTAATCAAGAGCAAAAACAGCGATTCTCAAAGATTATTAAAGATGCGCTTCACAAAAGGGGAAGAAAAAGACCATAGCTTCCTTGCAGGCAAAGTTTCTTAATATTAAAAAAAAGTGCAAGTAATTTAAACAGATGGCATCTAAACAAGCAGAGGTTGAAACAAACACAGCTTTATTTTAGAGGTTTTTTTAGAAAAAAGCCCTGTCTTACTTGACGGGGCTTTTATGTTAGGCTAATAAGCCTTTTTTATAATGGTAGCATCTCTGGAGAACACATTATTCTTTCACAACAACAATCGTAGCCCTTCTACCCGTGGTAAGATTCCACTCCTTGGCAGATATGATCATTCCGTTATCATCATATACATGAAGCTCCGCTGTATTTGGTCCTGAGGAGCCTTGATTCAAGGCTTCAAATTCAATGCGATTAAATCCGCTCTCTAAAGCCAGATCGAATCCTCTAAAACTGCCACTTAATATAATATTTGACTGCACGATATCTCCATTTACATATACCCGTATACGATCTCCATCTACAAATTGATGGTCTCTAAAAAGCACATTGACAAAATCTCCTTTGGTTTTTACATCGCCTAAAAATTGATCGCTGTTGTACTCGTCTTTAATCTCTTTATCCTTTGTAAAGTACTTAGGAGCCTTATTGGATTTATTATCCAAGAAACCATCTTGCTTCGTAATATCCAACTTCTCTTCTTCTTCAACCCCTAACTCAGTCGTAACTTTAGGTTCAAGAGAGTTTTTATCTCTAGTGAGACTTGGTGTCTTAATAGCTGGAAGTTCATACCCTTCAGGTGTTTTGAAGTCATCTTCTGCAGCGTCAAATCGAACACTGGTATTGGTATCTTCAAATTGGGCGTATACCCCCATGAGGTTACCCAACACGCACATTATAACAAGAATTATATACTTCTTCATTCTACAAAATTACACAATCGCCATAACAATAATCACACCAAAAATAAGGCATAGAATCAAATTGACGATACACCTTAGCCTTTTCTTAACTTAAATCGCCATATACATACCAATATCACCACTATAAGTGGCAAGATAATGTAGATAATCAAATCGGCTGGGTTACTAATGTCTATAGGAGAGTTATTGTCTGGATGGGGTACATCCGTAGGTATTTGACTCCAAGCTACCGAAGGAACTATTCCTATAAAGAAGGCCATCTGGTATAAAAATTTAGGTGCCATAAATCATTGATAAGGTACAACATCTAGCATAAAATATTGTACTCTGCCAAGATAGTCATACATCAAGTGAATCGGAAAGATTCCATACTACTTACAAAACGAACATCCATTAAATTTTTTGTATATTTATTAGTTCGGCATTTTACCTCTTAGCACCGTGCGCGTTGAAGAATCAAAATATAATAATCTTTATGAGAAGAAGATAGTTCATCATTTGGGCAACTTCTACTTCTTCAAAGACTATGTCATTTCAGAAATTAATGAAGGAATTCATTTTAATTATGAAAATGGCAAAGAAATTATTGATATGGCATACGAACATTATGGAGAGGGTATCAAAGTAGCTTATATCTCAAATAGAGTCAATTCATATTCGCTAGATCCACGGGACTGGATCACTTTTTATAAGGAACGACATAAATTAGAGGCTTTTGCCATAGTAGCCTATAATAAAATAGGAATTATGAATGCTGTTCTTGAAAAACTATTTTCTCAAACCCGTATAGGAAGATTCGATAATCTGGATGAGGCCGTGAATTGGGTTATGACCATACATAAAGAAAAGGAAACTATGGCAAACCAAAAAAACCCTTCGGAATAGTATTGATTTCATTTTGATGAAAAAGACCCTAGCGCTACTTGCATTTTTTTGCTGCCTCAGTTTTTCTTCTGAAAAACACCTCCTCCAGTCACAATTAGTAGACGTGGCTAGCCTTACCACCACATTCTCTTACGAAGTTCGCTACGCCACTGAAAACAATTTTTTGAATGAAGTTCTTTATGAATGTGAAGTTTGCTTATTGCAAGAAGAAGTTGCTCATGCACTAGCCAAAGCCAATATCTATTTTTGTGAATTGGGATATCGCATCAAGCTGTATGATTGTTATAGGCCCATGGATGTTCAAAAGAAAATGTGGGCAAAAGTGCCTAAAATAAATTATGTAGCCAACCCATATGGCAAAGGCTCTATACATAATAAAGGTGCCGCTGTAGATATGACAATTGAGACTATTGATGGGTGCTTTATAGACATGGGAAGTGATTATGATTATTTTGGCATCGAAGCACATACGGTAAATACTAATTTACCAAAGGATGTTTTGGCCAATAGAGCAATTCTATTTGAGGGGATGAAAAGGTTTGGGTTTACCCCCATTAGAACAGAATGGTGGCACTTTTCGTATAAAAAGAACAGCGGTTATCCTATAATGAATCAACCGCTGCCCTGTAAATAAAATATTTTAGTTCATGACATTTCCGTAAATGTCCAGCTCGACAACTGTTTTTCCTAATTTTTTTACTTCTTCGTACTGCGTTGCTTTATCACCCACTACCACATAGATCATATTCTCTTCAGTCATATAGATGTCTATCATCTCTTTAAAATCTACTAAGGACATGTTCATGAGAGTTTGTTGTTCTTCATCTATATAGGTTATAGACTTTCCATATTTTCCTATGTTACTTAGAATGTTCAATTTGGCGCCTAGAGATTCATAAGCTCTCGTGTTTCCTTTTACAATTTTATTTTTAGTCAACTCCACATCGGCCTCTGTAAAGCCAGGGCCGTAATTAGTAATCATATCTTTAATGATCTCCAGCGATGGGTGAGTAGCATTGGCACGCACGCTTGAACGTATCGTAAACGGGGCCACTTCAGATCGCGACGGTACGCTTGAATAGGCTCCATAAGTGTATCCCTTTTGAATTCGTAAGGTTTGAAACAATCTTCCGCTAGACCCTCCTCCTAAAATTTCATTGGCAAAATCTAATTTTGCGGCATTTGGATTTGTTTCCGAAAGTGCTAAACTACCTATATACAATACCGATTGCTTAGAATTTGGAACATCAATAAAATACAATACATCACCCTTGGTTGTTTCAGGTAGTTTCTGTTCAGGAATATTGACTTCATGGCCGTTCCAGCTTTTAGAAAGCCCTGCCAGGGTAGATTCTACACTACTCTTATCAATATTTCCAACAACATTGAAAATAGCATTTCCGGGAGATATGTTGGTGAAAAATGCTTTCACATCATCCAATGTAATTCCCTCTGAAGTTTCAAGCGTTCCACTTACTGGCACCGAAAATATGTGATTATCACCATACACCAATTTATTAAAGTTTATGGATGCAATGGCTGTAGGATTCGCTTCCCTTCCTTTTAATCCTGTTTTGAGTTCTTGTTTTAAACGGTCAAACTCATCAACATCCCATCTAGGAGAAACCAACATTTCTTCAACCAGAGCCATGGTCTTCTCAAAATTACGTGACAAACAACTTCCCGAAATTGTTATTTCTTCAAGACCGCCCCGCACAGAAATACTTGACCCCAATAAACCAATGGCCTCTTCTAATTCAGCAGAGGTTCTGTTTACAGTTCCTTCGTTCATTAAGTCTGCAGTGAGCGCTGCCAAACCAGCGGTATTCTTAGCATCCAATAAATGCCCTCCTTTAATAGAAATATTAAAATTAACTAGGGGCAATTCGTCATTTTCTATACCATAAATCTTCATCCCATTGGCAGCTTGTCCTTCCCATACTGTTGGCATTTTAAACAAAGGGGGAGCTCCAAAATCAGGTTCAGAACGATCATACTTAGAAGGTGTTTTTTCATATTCGGCTTCAGCACCCTGCCCAACTTCTTCATTTGCATTCATAGCCGTTACCTCTTCTTCCCATACGGTCGCTTCGGTAGCATTACTTATAGCAAGCTCGGGGGTTTCTTTGGGTATAACACTCGTCATAATATGATGCTTACCCTTTATATATGTATTATATGCTTTCATCACTGTTTCCCTTGACACTTCTTGGTAATACTTGGCTCGCTTGGTGACGTAGCCAGGATCCTTTCCAAATTCATTGTCTTGAACCAATTGGAACGCCTTGTTTAACACCGTGGCAACTCCAGAATAGAGTTGGGTTTCAAGTTCAGCTTTAATTCGTTCTAATTCGTTATCTGTAAATCCATTATTTTCGAAATCAAGAAGTCCTGCATCAATGGCCCCTTTTACCTCATCCAAGGGAACACCTTCATTAGCGCGAACTCTAATGATAAACTCTCCAGCTAGCTCAGAACTATTTTGGAAAGAACTCACATTGGGAGCCAATTTTCCCTCTTCAACGACGCTTTTGTACAAGGGAGATTTACGACTACCACTTAGCAACTGCCCTAACACATCAAGAGCGTACATATCTTTGCTATAATCTTCCACTGTAGGATATACCATTCTAAGCTCAGGAAGTTTGGCAAAGTTATCTTTGAAGAAAAGAGATTTCGTTTCATTTAAGGTCACAGGCATTGGAGGTAGGGCCTCAATTTCCGGGCCACTAGAAATTTCTCCAAACCACTTCTCTACTAATTGCTTTGTCTCTTCAATATCTATATCTCCTGCGATTACTAGGGAAGCATTAGAAGCTCCATAATATTGATTATAAAATTCCTTGACATCCTCCAAAGTTGCGGCCTGAAGATCTGGCAACGAGCCAATTACAGTCCAGCTGTACGGGTGTCCTTCTGGATACATATTCTTTCGTATTATCTCATCTGTATATCCATAAGGTGCATTGTCTACCCGTTGTCTCTTTTCATTCTTAACTACTTGCTTCTCTCGTTCAAGAGCAGCATCTGTCACCGTGTTGATCATATAACCCAGACGATCTGAATCAATCCAAAGTATTTTTTCAAAGGCGTCTTTAGGTACAACCTCATAATATACCGTTCCGTCACTCCAAGTACCGCCATTTCGGCTACCTCCCCACTCTGGAATCATTTTTCTGTTGGCACCTACAGGAACATTTTCAGAATCATTAAAAGACATGTGCTCAAAGAAGTGAGCAAATCCAGTTTTACCTGGTTTCTCTCTATTAGAGCCAACATGCATCATGGTAGCAACAGCAACGATAGGATCGCTTTTATCTACATGGAGAATTACTTCCAAACCGTTATCTAGAACGAATTTTTCATATTCTAAGGTAAATTCATCGGTACTAGATTCGGCATCCTCTGTGCCTTCGGCACAAGAAGTAAGAACAAAGGCGGCACAAAAAAAGCTGATTGACAAAATTTTTTTCATAATGATTGATTTGTTTAGTAGGCTCAAAAGATAGCTACTTTTCTAATATTGCTATATAAAAAAAATCTTAAAATTGAGGTCTCCCCTATTGGATATCCTATCTTTGCAAAAAATTATCTTGATGGAGAAATCAATCAAAACCTTTCGAATTGTTAGCGCCCTTGAGGCCATCTCTTTTTTGTTGTTATTAGGCATTGCTATGCCTCTAAAATATATATGGGATATGCCAGAAATGGTAGAGGTTGTGGGTATGGCTCATGGAGTTTTGTTTATTATGTATATAGTAGGCGCTCTTATTATGAAACAAAAACTAAATTGGTCTCTAGGAGTCTTAGCTATCGTAATGGTATGTTCTATACTTCCTTTAGGTCCTTTTTATGCAGAACGTAAATATCTATAATGAATAGAGAATCCCTTGTATATTACAGTAATTGGCTACAGGAATACTTTGTAGACAAAGGCATGAACCTAGATCTGGCTGTTTTATTAAACACTATAATTAATGCTATTCTTGTTAGTGTTTTGGTGATTCTTCTAGATATTCTTGTGCGTAAGTTTATCGTTGAGGCGTTTAAGGCTTTTAGTAATAAAACGCGCACTACGTATGATGATTTCTTGATCAAAAGTAATTTTCCGCGATTTGTAGCTCATTTTGCCCCTTTATTGGCAATATGGTACTTGACTCCTATTATTTTTTCTGAGTTCCCGCTTATATCAACTATTCTACTAGGCGGAATTGATATTTACCTCATTGTGCTGGGCATTCTCGTTTTTAGAAGTGTCCTTAGAACCACTAAAAACTATTTGCAGCAAAAAGAAAGGTATCAAGACAAGCCCTTAGAGAGCTATGTTCAGGTCTTAATGATCTTTGCATGGGGTATTGGTATTTTTGCCGTTATATATCTTCTAACTGGAGATTCTATTAAAATACTAACTACGTTTGGAGCAGCCTCTGCTATAATCTTACTTATTTTTAAAGACACTATTTTGGGTTTTGTGGCCAGCATGCAAATTTCCATTAATGATATTGTGCGTATAGGAGACTGGATAACCGTTAGTAAATATGGCGCAGATGGGAACGTAACTGAAATCAACTTGGCCACGGTTCGGGTTCAAAATTTTGATAATACCTATACAACGATTCCTACATACAGTCTTATTTCTGATTCATTTCAGAACTGGCGGGGTATGCAAGAAGCTGGAGGAAGGCGAATTAAACGTTCTGTATTTATAAAACAAAACTCTGTTAAGTTTATTTCTTCGGAAGAAATTGAGGCGTTAAAGAAAATAGCTTTGGTAAAGCCTTACATTGAGCACCGGCAAAAAGACATCGATTCCTTCAATAAAAAACTGGACCCCTCTTCTTTGGACCTTCAAATTAATGGTAAAAATCAGACTAATTTGGGTGTTTTCAGAAAATATATAGATGCTTTTCTACATGAGAATCCAGCAATCAATAAGGATATGTTCTTGATGATTCGCCACCTTGCTCCTACCAATATGGGAATTCCATTAGAAATCTACTGTTTCAGTTATGATAAGAGATGGGAAAACTATGAGTACATTCAGGCAGATATCTTTGATCATATCTTAGCGGCTGTGCCCTATTTTGGCCTTGAGATTTTTGAACTACCTTCAGGTGTCGACTTCAATATGGACGTGCCAAAGGGTTAATTCTCTAAGCGATTCTTTACATATTCAATTTCTGTCTTGTTATGTGCCACTGCTTGGCCGTTCTCGTCCAGACTAACCATTATTATTTTTTCAATAGTAATAATCACTTCTCGTGTCATTTTGTTTCTTACTTCACAACGAAGCGTAATTGAAGTGATTCCAAATTTTGTAACCTCAATACCAATTTCTATAATATCCCCTTTTACCGCCGAGCTTTTAAAGTTGATCTCACTTATAAACTTGGTTACTGTGCGTGGGTTTTCTAATTGAATAATAGCATACAATGCGGCTTCTTCATCAATCCATTCCAAGAGTCTGCCTCCAAACAAAGTGCCATTCGGATTAAGGTCTTCTGGTTTAATCCATTTTCTGGTGTGAAACTTCATTAGAATAATGTTTTAGGACTAGCCAATACAGGAATTTTCATAGTTGTTCCAAATTGGGCGTTTGCCTTTTCTATAAAGTGAGCTGAAAGCAAAGGAGACGCTTTTTCCACATTTTGATGTACAAAAAAGTAGATGTTTTGTAAACCTTGGGCTACCCAAGAATCCAAACGATCGATCCAATCATCTAATCTGGTGTAATCAGTTTCGTGGTTTGCTCCATTATATCGAATAAACGCTGTATCGCTTGTCATACGCATGTGCATCAAATCACGTCTTCCGGCAGTATCCACCACAATGTTGGTAACATTATACTCCTCCAAGATATCGTATAATTCATTGGCGACAGCCGGGTCATTAAACCAGTCGGTATGTCTGAACTCAACAGCCACTTGCATGTCTTTAGGGATGGCCTTAAAAAAAGGCACTAACCTATCCATGTTCTTAGGAGAGAAGGTGCCGTGCATTTGTACGAAGGGCATTTGCAGTTTTTCTCTTAAATTGGAGGCCGCGAGAATGTATTCATTTAAATAGGCTTCGAAATCATTAAGGCGCTTCCAATGAGTCACTCCTTGAAATACCTTGGGGAAGAAGCGAAAATCATCAGGGGTTTTCTCGTACCATCCTGCAAAGGTATCTGCAGAAAAAATACGATAGAAGGTTGCATTGAGTTCAATACTATTAAATTGAGTCGCGTAATATTCCAATTCATCTTTGGTTCCCCTTGGATAAAACCCTTTAAGATCGGTTCTATTCCATTTCGCACATCCTACATATATAAGGGGTTTGCTTGTCTTCTTATAACTAGACAGTTTCGCTTTAGTATCCGAATGATCTTTCGGGAGTGTGAAATCTATGGTTTCCGGATGGTCTACTTTTCCAAATTTCATATACAGGCTGTTTTCTGTAAAGATAGTTATTTCATCTGTTTAATGGAAGGGTTGAAGAAGGTCAAAATCCCAATTTCGTTTGAAGTAATTAAGCCTATAAGCTTCAATATTCTGTGTTAACGTTGTTAAAATTTCCAAAAAAAACTTGAAACTGATGTAACAGAATTGAGAATTGAAAGTCATACCTTTACACAAAATCAAAAAGTACGTAATATGAAAACCTTTAAAACACTAATCATCGCGCTTTTGTTGGTCGCTGTAACTCCTATGACAGCACAGACTGCTGATGAAATTATTAACAACTATTTTGAGAATACTGGAGGCGCAGATGCTTGGAGTAATCTTCAAGGTATTAAAATGGTAGCCTCTGCGAATGCGCAGGGTATGGAAATTCCGGTTGAAATTTATCAAACCAAAGACGGTAAGCAATTGGTGAAAATTAATTTTCAGGGACAAGAAATCACACAATTCTCTTTTGATGGAGAAACTATGTGGTCTACCAACTTCATGACTATGGAAGCAGAAAAGAGTGATGCTGAAGCTACAGAGAATATGAAGAAACAAACAAAAGACTTTCCTTCTCCATTTCTTAATTATAAAGAAAAAGGGTTCACAGTAGAACTTTTAGGTTCTGAAACCATGGAGGGAACCGAGACTTTCAAGATAAAACTTACACAGACTCCTATAATGGTAGATGGTAAAGAAGAGCCTAATGTTTCTTTCCACTATTTCGATTCAGAAAACTTTGTACCAATCGTAGTTGAGTCAGAAATTACTCAAGGACCCGCTAAAGGTCAAATGAGTAAGTCTACGATGAGCGATTATCAAGAAGTAGATGGACTGTATTTCCCATTTGATATGGGAATGGGCGGCCAAGCTATCACAATTAAAGAGATTGTTTTAAATCCTGAAATTGATGAGGCTATGTTTGCCTTTCCAGGAGAAAAGTAACATTCTTATAAGTATCATAAAAAATCCCCTTCTTAATCTTGGGGATTTTTTTTGACCAAAACACACCAACCCAAAATAATAAGCAAATGAAAAAACTAATCACAATCCTGCTTGTAGCGGCATTACTTCCGTTGTCTCTATCTGCACAGGAGATCTCATTGAAAGGAAAAGAGCTATTTGGTGATATGCGCGCCAGACATATTGGACCTGCTCTAATGAGTGGACGTATTAATGACCTAGAAACACACCCAACAGATGCCCGTATTCTATATGCCGGTACCGCTGGAGGTGGTGTTTGGAAATCCAACGATGGAGGAGCAACGTTTGTTCCTATTTTTGATGACCATGTTCAATCTATTGGCGTTGTAACCCTAGACCCCAACAGTCCTGATGAGGTGATTTGGGTGGGTACTGGAGAAACCTGGACTCGTAACTCCGTATCTATTGGTGATGGCCTTTTTAAATCAACTGATGGTGGAACCAACTGGAAGGAAATACCCGGATTTGAAAATAGCGAAAGAATTGCTTCTGTAGTCGTAAATCCAAAAAACTCTGATGAAGTGTATGTAGGCGTTTTGGGTGCCTTATGGAGCGATAGCGAAGATAGAGGTGTCTACAAAACCACGGATGGCGGAACCACTTGGAACAAGATTTTATATGTAGGACCAGGCACAGGTGCAGCAGATGTAATTATGGATCCCAAAAATTCAAATATCTTATATGCTTCTATGTGGGAGTTTAGACGGTCTGGATGGGGCTTCAGCTCAGGAGGAAACACAAGTGCTTTATACAAATCAACCGATGGTGGAGCCAATTGGAACAAGATCCACACTGGTTTTCCGGAAGGATCTTTAGGCCGAATCGCCGTAGCTATAGCAACAAGTGATAACAACATCCTCTATTCGGTATTAGAAACAGAAGACAAAGCAAAAAATGGTCTTTGGAAATCTTCAGATGCTGGTAACAGTTGGGAACACTTAAATTCGGATTTTGGATTAACAGTACGCCCTTTTTACTTTTCACGAATTTCGATAGACCCTAAAAATCCCGATGTGATTGTAAAGGGTGGGTTAAATGGATCCATAAGTCGCGATGGAGGAAAGACGTTCAAATCACTAGGTAATATGCACAGTGATATCCATGACATCGTGTTTGACATTAACAATTCAGATATTATGTATTCTGGAACCGATGGTGGTGTTTATAGATCATGGAATGGTGGAACTACTTTTGAAATTGTAGAAAACCTTCCATTGTCTCAATTCTACCATATTAGTGTGGATAATGCAGAACCTTATAATGTTTATGGGGGGCTTCAAGACAACGGTTCATGGTATGGACCTTCTTCTTCTCCAGGTGGTGTAAACGCAAGAGATTGGAATAGTGTCGGATTTGGCGATGGTTTCCGTGTATTAAAACACCCAACAAAAAATATCATTTATTCTGAAATGCAAGGCGCCGAAAATGTATGGCGTTATGATGTAGATAAGAACAGAACAAAAACAATCCAACCTTTACCTAAAAAAGGGGATCCTGAATTACGTTTTAATTGGAATGCACCCATGGCCGTTAGTGCTCATGTGCCTGACAGGTTCTATATGGGAAGTCAATTTGTACATCGTTCGGATAATATGGGAGATTCATGGACTATTATTTCACCAGATCTCACTACCAATGATCCTACAAAACAAGATCAATCTAAATCAGGTGGTTTATCAGTAGACAATAGTGGTGCCGAAAATCATACCACCATTTTCACTATCGCCGAATCGCCCTTAGATCAAAACATCCTATGGGTAGGAACGGATGATGGCAACATACAGGTTACCCGTGATGGCGGTAATTCTTGGACAAATGTTACGGCCAACCTTACAGGAATTCCAGCGAACACTTGGGTATATCACATTGAAGCCAGTGTTCATGGCAAAGGAACCGCATATGCCGTGTTTGATGGTCATACATCAGGTGACATGAACGCCTACGGACTTAAGACAACAGATTATGGCCAAACATGGACAACAATTATTTCTCCAGATGTTGATGGTTTCGTTAGAAATGTGCAAGAGGATTATGAGAACGAAGATCTACTATTCCTAGGAACAGAATTCGGTTTATATGTAACAATTGATGGCGGAAAAAATTGGTCGCATTTTACCAATAACATGCCTCCCGTGGCAGTTCACTTCGTAGACTTACAGAAGCAAACTAATGATCTGGTCATGGGTACTCATGGTCGAGGTGTGATCATTATAGACGACATTAGTCCTTTGAGAGAATTAAATCAAACTGTGTTAGCCGAAGATGTTCATTTCTTTAAAAACAAACCGTTTATTATGGTTGAAGAAAGTGGGTTTTCCGGTTCGTTTGGTGCAGAAACTCAGTTTGTAGGAGGTAATAAATCTACTTCGGCTCGTATTGTATACTACTTAAAAAAGAGACATACATTTGGAAAGATGACCATGGAAGTACAAGATATGGACGGTAACAAGCTGGTCACACTTGCTCCTGGAAAATCAAAAGGAATTAACGTTGTGTATTGGAACTATACGACAAGTATTCCAAAAATGGCCGAGGGTAAAACACTCTCTTTTGGTGGATTTACTTCTCCCAGAGTGCCCGCAGGTACCTACAAGGTTGTACTTGGTAAAGGGAAAAATAAGTACGAAACTACGATGGAGTTGACCTATGACGAAAATGCCATTACAACCTTAGCAGAACGTAAGGAACAAGAACAAACTACTCAAACCATGTTTAACATGATTGAAGAGCTTGCCTATATGGTACATGAGATCAATGTAATTCAAGATAAAGCCCAAGAGGTTATTACCAATAATCCAAAAGGTAAAAAAGTGGCTCAAAAAGCGTATGATGCTCTGGAAGAGTTACGAAAAGATCTCGTAATTACCACGGGTGATAACTATGTGGCTTCTGCAGAATCTGAATTACGTGAAAAGATGGCAGATCTATATAGTGGAATTGCGACCAGCTATGATCGTGTTTCTGGAGCACAAAAAGAAAACTTTTCTCTTATTTCTGAAGAGTTTAGTCAGGCTAAAGATCGCTATGCCGCAATCAAAGGGAAAGAGGGTAAGAAGTTTATGTCTTTCCTTGAAAAGAATGAAATGACTTTGGATGCGTTAAAAAGTAAAGAAGAGTTCTTAAAAAAGAACTAAACCATTTAATGGTTAAAAAAAAGCCCTTATGGATTTTCATAAGGGCTTTTTTAATTACAACAAGTTTTAACTCATTAACAGCAAGACAGTTGTGTAAAGTTTACCTGTTGAAAACCCGTTTATAACTAATGTAGTTACGAAAAAGAAACCAATAGGGGATTTCCTACTTTTAATAAAACCCGAAGGATATGAATTCTCGTGATACAGTTCTGGTAACATTACGCCCCCAAATTGCTTCAGCCATCGTAAACTCTAATATGTCTTCTGAAGAACGTTTTCAAAATAAAACACTGCGTCCCGTGGTGAAATTACAAAACGATCTACTTATTGAGATATTCAGAAATTACATCAGAAAGCATAAAAATGTGTTTTACGATCTATCTGTAGAAAAAAGGCTTGATTATATTGAGAACGCAGTTCATAAGGACATGAAATTCAGAAACTCGCTTAAAGGAACTATTATTGGTCAATTCACCATAGAAGAATATCGAGAATACATCTTAAATTCATCTTCCTTAAATAAAAGAATGATGAATATTGTAAAAGAGCGCCTTAAAAGCAATGTCCAACTATTAGAGCACGGGTTTGCCCATGCCATTTAGTCTTCAAGTAAAGACACTCCATTTAAATCTGTGGTGAGCACTTCACTCATATAGTCAAAATAGGGTCGCAACAATCTGAAATGGTGTAATACATTCTCCTTAAAGTCTTTTGAATGTACCTCTTTATCTGTAAAGTTATGCGTTACAAAATAGCTTTTCAGTTTAATAAGGTCAATGTTTGAATGTTCTTTATTAAAACCCTTGGGGGCCGTCTTAACGGCATATTCCTGATTGAATCCATCGAAAGCCTTTGCAAATTCTGAATTGCTTAAGATCTTCCGAATCTCAGAAGCGTCCATTTCAAATTCCTTCCGAATACGAAGAAGGTCTGCCGGTTCTGGAGAGAAGAAACCTCCCGCCATTAATGAGTTCCCCGGTTCAAGCCGAAGATAATATCCTCCGCGTCTATGCGCTCCTGCCCTACTAAAGCTTACACTTCTGTGTACATTATATGGAGTCTTATCTTTACTAAACCGAACATCTCTGTTTATTCTAAACACTTTAACTTTCGAAATTTCATCGTTTTCATTAAGTCCGCTCTCAACCGCAGCATAAAACTTCTTTAATTCCTTCTCATTGGCCAAGTATTCCTTCTTATGTGTTTGCATCCAATCACGATGATTATTCTCTTTCAATTGGCCAAGAAAGTTAAAGGCAGATTTTGGAATGATACTATCCATATTGGAGTGTTTAGAGTGCTAAAAATTCAAACTTAAAATTACAAAAAGTTTCCACAAAGAAGCTATCAAGCAAAGCATAATCTGACATGAAGAAATAAAAATTATGTACATTTAGATAGTACAACTATAAAAACCAATCAAAAATGACAACAAACAACAAACCCAGTACCGGTTTTTGGATTATTGCCGTTATTGCATTTTTATGGAATGCATATGGTGTTTATGCCTACCTCTTTGAAGCATTTCTCAATGAAAAAACAAAGGCTCTTTTACCTCCAGAACAGGTTGAATTTATTGAAAATACGCCCGCATGGGTAACCGCGGCATTTGCTATTGCCGTGTTTGCAGGATTGCTAGGATGTCTACTACTCTTAATGAGAAGAAAGTTTGCTACGCCTATTTTCTTAATTTCATTATTGGCCGTTTTGGTAAGGTCAGTTTATTTGCTCTTAATGTCCAATGCTATTGAAGTCTATGGAACAGCTCTTGGAATTGTGCTTACAGCTACTGTTATCATCGTAGCAATATTCTTATATATGTATAGTAAGAAAGCAACGGCTAAAGGTTGGATGAGATAACATCAACCTAATATATAAAAAAGGGCATTCTAACAAATGCCCTTTTTATATATCGCATTATTGCTACTAAGTAACATCACGATCATACTTATGTCTTGAACTAAGCGTTTTTTCCACATTTTGCAAACGAAACCCTTTGGCCTGTAGCAATACTAAAAAGTGAAACATTAAATCGGCACTCTCATTTAGAAACGCTAAATCGTCATCATCTTTAGATTCAATAACCACTTCAACGGCTTCTTCTCCAAGTTTTTGTGCTATTTTGTTAATTCCCTTTCTGAATAACAATGCGGTATAAGAGTTAACTTGATCTTTATTGTCCTTACGATCCTGAATAACGTTTTCAAGAAAAGTCAGAAAACCGAAGTTAGATGTGTTCTTTTCTTTCCAACACGTATCAAAACCCTCATGGCACACTGGGCCATTAGGCTCTGCTTGAATTAAAAGGGCATCGCTATCGCAGTCAATAGATATGGAAACAAGGTCTAACGTATTACCAGACTCTTCACCTTTAACCCACAAGCGTTGTTTACTACGACTAAAAAAAGTGACCTTTTTACTTGCTAATGTTTCTTGATAAGCAGCTTCGTTCATATAACCTAACATGAGTACATTTTTGGTCATTGAATCCTGAATAACAGCAGGAACCAATCCGTTTGAAAATTTTGAAAAATTAATGTTCATCGTTTTTATATTTAGATTCTAATGGGGATATTTTGTTTTGTTAGTTGTTTTTTTAGTTCAAAAATTTCAACATGCCCAAAATGAAATACACTTGCGGCTAATGCGGCATCCGCTTCACCATCGGAAAACACCTCTGAAAAATGAGATATGTTCCCTGCTCCTCCCGATGCTATAATAGGAATATTAACTTTTTGAGACATCTTTTTAAGTGCGCCATTGGCAAATCCTTTTTTAGTTCCATCATGATCCATTGAAGTAAATAAAATCTCTCCAGCGCCTCTTTTTTCCACTTCCGAAGCCCATGCAAACAAATCAATATCTGTGTTTTTACTTCCACTCAAAACATGCACTTTCCAGGAGCCGTTGTGTTCTTTTGCATCTATTGCCACGACCACGCATTGAGATCCAAAAATAGATGCCAATTGATTAATAAGTGATGGATTAGCAATGGCCGACGAGTTCACCGATATCTTATCTGCTCCATTGTCCAATAATATCTTGACATCTTCAACCGAAGATATTCCACCTCCTACGGTAAAAGGTATGTCTATGTTCTTTGCTACATTTCGAACCAATTGGGCAAAAGTCTTGCGTCCTTCTACGGAAGCTGATATATCTAGCAACACCAATTCGTCTGCCCCTGTTTCGGCATATATTGTTGCAAGTTCAATAGGGTCACCAGCATCTTTAAGGTTTAGAAAATTGATTCCTTTTACGATACGCCCATTTTTAATATCAAGACAGGGTATAATTCTTTTTGTTAACATACTTTAGTTATTACGAATATAATTTGCCAAATCCATCAGCGGTATGTTCCCTTCGTAGATGGCCTTTCCAATAATGACACCTTCACAACCCAGTTGCGCCAACCCATGTATATCTTCCATATCGGTCACTCCTCCAGATGCAATCAATTGTACACCATCTATGGCTGTTAGTATTCGTTCATATAGATTCATTGATGGCCCTAAAAGCATTCCATCTTTACTAATATCGGTACAAACCACATACTCAAACCCTTCCTTTCTATAATCCAAAATAAATGGAATCACTTCTTTACTAGAGGTATCTTGCCAGCCAGAGATGGCGATTCGATTGTATGCAACATCAGCTCCCAGGATGATTCTTTCAGATCCATACTGGGCCAACCAGTCTAGCAATACCCTAGGGTTTTTTATGGCTATGCTCCCTCCTGTAATCTGTGTTGCCCCACTTTCAAAAGCGATCTTAGCACTTTCTGTCGTTTTTAGTCCGCCACCAAAATCAACATTCAGGTTTGTTTTAGAAGCCACTTGCTCCAAAATTTTATAGTGGACCACCTCCCCCTTTCTGGCCCCATCCAAATCAACAAGATGTAAGTGTTTCATGCCATGGTCTTCAAAGGTCTTTGCCATCTCTAAAGGGGATTCACTGTATATTTTCTTTGTTTGGAAGTCACCTTTTGATAAACGAACGCACTTTCCATCGATGATATCTATTGCTGGTATAATTCGCATTTTATAGTTTTAAAAAATTATTTAATAGCTTGCTCCCCATTTTGCTGCTTTTTTCAGGATGAAATTGTACCCCAAAGAAGTTATCCTTCTCTAAACCCGAAGTATAGGCCATTCCGTAGTAGGTTTCTGAAACAGTTTCGGTACATAATGGCGCATAGTAACTATGTACCCCATACATAAAACTACCTTCTTCTATACCCTTGAATAATGGAGATTGTAAGTTGTAGACCGTATTCCACCCTACCTGCGGTACTTTTACTTCAGAAGTAAAACGTCTAATATCCACATCGAAAACACCTATTCCTTTTGTATT
>Ga0316204_10003074_pt1 | contig 34943 bp, 35 predicted proteins | sample 6monrhotite_MG_2_FD_205661 | JGI IMG/M metagenome (GOLD analysis project Ga0316204, IMG submission 205661) | Microbial mat bacterial communities from mineral coupon in-situ incubated in ocean water Damariscotta River, Maine, United States -... | ecosystem: Environmental > Aquatic > Marine >... | reverse complement strand
CGCTTTCTTTTTAGTCACTACTTTCTTTTTAACAGGCGCTTTCTTTTTAGTCACTACTTTCTTTTTAACAGGCGCTTTCTTTTTAGTCACTACTTTCTTTTTAACAGGCGCTTTCTTTTTAGTCACTACTTTCTTTTTAACAGGCGCTTTCTTTTTAGTCACTGCTTTCTTCTTAACTGGAGCTTTCCTTGCAGTAGTCTTTTTCTTTGCGGCCACCCTCTTTTTAACAGGCGGTTTTTTTACTACTTTCTTTTGTTCCGCTTTTGATACTACAACCACCTCTGTTTTCTCTTGTTCTTCATCAGCGACGTCCTGTACTGACTCCGTCTCTTCGGTCTGTGTTTCCAATGCTTTCTCAAGAATGAGCTGTTCCAGTTGCTCTACCGTCGGCATTGGTACTTCATTCGGATCAACTTCTATAGCATCAATAACACCACAAACAGCTGCAAAGATATCACTTACATCACCGATACCCTGTACAACACGAATTTTATCCAAATCGCGATAGTAATCGATAACAGGGACTGTTATTGCTTCATATTGACGATAGCGGTTAGTAATAATCTCTTCATTGTCATCTACACGTTCGCGTAAATTACCGCCACATTCATCACACTGCCCATCCATCGCAGGCGGGTCAGTAAATAAATTATGCACGTTTCCACAATCACGACATACCATTCGCCCTGTAATTCGCTGCATCAAAGCATCAAATTCAGTATCCAGCAAAATGGCGGCATCCAAAGATCGGCCAATAATTTCTAACAATTGATCCAACGCCTGTGCCTGTGGAAGATTACTTGGCACACCATCAAGAACAAAACCTTTTGCGATATCAGGTTTTGATAATCTATCACGCACCAGAGTGATCATAACCTCATCAGCAACCTGCTGATTCTGATCAATTGAAGTTTTAGCCTGTACACCTAACTCTGTACCTTCAGCAATTGCCTGACGCAGTAACTCACTCGAACAAATATGAGTTAAACCATATTTATCAGATATTAGGCGCGCCTGTGTACCTTTTCCTGAACCTGGAGCGCCGAACAAGACCACTCTCATGATTGCGTCCTCATATAATTGTTTTTATTAGTTTTTTAGTATCGACTCGTATGAAAACCATATTATAAATATGTCTTTAACATCTCTATATATTGAGAGTTTTCACCGCGTTCTTAGTATTTTCTAACACCAGTTATACATCAATAACGTTTAAGCTACTATCTTATAGACGCTGAAGTCAATGAAATCCATGCAATTATCGTCAAGATGCGCTATTCTTCTGCCCTCCTGTAATACCTGAACTGAAAGAAACATAGGATTTTTGCTATATGTCACGCATACCGGATATCAACGATAATGAACTTTTGATCGCTGAAACCGCTTTGATGAAACGATATGGTGAGACAAAAGACCTTCAGGTCGTCGATACTGACATCAAACTCAATTCAACAGACAAAGAAACTACCGAATGCCCTGCATTATACTGGCATGATCAAGGCTGTCATTTCATTGTTGTTAAAACTGCAGAAGAACATTACCGCCCGCAGTTTTCTTTCCGTGAACATGAACAATATGGAACAGACACCTTTGAGTTTGACGATTTGGCAAACTGCATTATGAAATTACTACAAACTAAAGCAGACCATGAACTTAGTAAAGTCAGCCAATCAGGATGAATTTTAGTTAAACCTAGTTAAATAATTTAAATATCCAAGAAAAGAGAGGAAAACACATGGCTAAGAAGAATGCCTTTTACGCTCAATCAGGCGGTGTAACCGCTGTCATTAATGCCTCAGCTTGTGGCGTGATTGAAACTGCTCGTAAAAACAAAGACAAAATCGGCAAAGTCTATGCCGGTCGAAATGGTATTATCGGTGCATTAACTGAAGACCTGATCGATACAAGCAAAGAATCAGTAAAGGCAATCGCAGCCCTGCGCCATACTCCATCTGGAGCCTTTGGTTCTTGCCGTTACAAACTTAAGAGTCTCGAAGAAAATCGCCGTGAATACGAACGTCTGATCGAAGTTTTTGCAGCTCATAATATCGGTTACTTCTTTTATAATGGCGGTGGCGATTCAGCTGATACTTGCTTAAAAGTATCTCAACTGGCGAAAACAATGGGTGCTGATCTTCAAGCTATCCACGTTCCTAAAACAGTTGATAACGATCTACCTATCACAGATAACTGCCCAGGTTTCGGTTCTGTAGCCAAATACATCGCGATCTCTACACGTGAAGCTAGTTTCGATGTTGCTTCTATGTGCAAGACTTCAACCAAGGTATTCGTACTTGAAGTAATGGGGCGTCACGCAGGCTGGATTGCAGCTGCAGGTGGCATGGCTTCAAGTGAAGATTGTGAAATACCTGTTGTTATCCTGTTCCCTGAAGTAAATTTCAGCAAAGCGAAATTCCTAAAAGCGGTTAAAGAAAAAGTTAAAAAATTCGGTTATTGTTCAGTTGTTGTTTCTGAAGGTGTACATGATCGTTCAGGCAACTTCCTTGCCGACCAAGGCCTTAAAGATGCGTTCGGTCATGCTCAATTAGGTGGTGTTGCTCCTGTTATCGCTAACATGATTCGAGACAACCTGGGTTACAAATACCACTGGGCCGTTGCTGATTACCTACAACGTGCTGCACGCCACATCGCTTCAAAATCTGACGTTGACCAAGCTTACGCGATGGGTAAAGCAGCTGTTGAGTTGGCTATCAAGGGTGAAAACTCAGTTATGCCAACAGTTGTACGTAAATCTAACAAGCCATACAAATGGACTATTGGTAAAGCCAACCTGTCTCGCGTTGCTAACGTTGAGAAAATGATGCCTAAGAGCTTCATTACTAAGGATGGCTTCGGTATCACCAAAAAATGCCGTGACTATCTAGCACCACTTATGCAGGGTGAAGACTACCCTCCATATGGTAAAGACGGTATGCCACAATACGTACAATTAAAGAAAGTTTCTGTTAAGAAAAAGACAGGCGTTGACTTTAAAGTCAAATAAGTCTTTGAATTAACTTAAATATAAATTAGTACGGTTAAGGGGAGCTTCGGCTCCCCTTTTTGTTACAATAAATCTTATAAACTTATTGATATGCGGATAAACTTATTTTCCTGTCAATGTCCGTTTTTTTGGAACAGAATGTATCATGACATTTGAAATGGCCAATAAACCACTTAGCGTACTAGCTCTCATGAGGTGTGATTACTATCACAACAACACCAAACTAGCCCTCAACGAAGTGCTGCGCAAATATGACCTACAAGGTGCTGGTCAACTCATTGCCACATCGCAACTGGATAAGATTTTCAGTTTCACACCAGGAATGGAATTTAAAAATTAAAAGCCTCTAACATCATGTTGAGGCTTTTTTTATGTCTACCATCGTCTTGCTATAAATAGCGTTGATGGTGACTATATAAAAATACCGGAAGGTTTTTATCTATCCGGAATAATAAACGAAGGAGGAAGTAAACATGTTTGGTATTGATGGTCTCACACTGTCCATAGCGTGCGCGATATTAGCACTGGCATATGGCATAGTTTCGATTAAATGGATCATGGCTAAACCCATGGGCAATGATCGAATGATAGAAATTGCGACAGCTATCCAAGAAGGCGCGCAAGCGTATTTAAATCGCCAGTACACCGCCATTGGCATTGTTGGTGTTATTTTATGTATCGCTTTATTTATATTTCTCGATAAATACACTGCAATTGGTTTTGCCGTTGGCGCAATACTTTCTGGCTTAACCGGGTACATCGGCATGAACATCTCGGTACGTGCAAACTCGCGTACCGCACAGGCTGCTAATGATGGCCTGAATGCAGCCATGCAAGTCGCCTTTCGTGGTGGCGCTATCACTGGCATGCTGGTCGTCGGCTTGGCACTACTTGGTGTTGCTGGCTTTTACGCCATTCTACTTTCTATGGGCGTTGAAGATCCACTCCATCCTCTGGTTGGACTGGCATTTGGTGGCTCACTCATTTCTATCTTCGCACGACTGGGCGGCGGAATCTTCACCAAGGGTGCAGATGTTGGCGCAGACATCGTCGGCAAGGTTGAAGCGGGCATACCTGAAGATGACCCACGCAACCCCGCTGTTATTGCAGACAATGTAGGTGACAATGTTGGTGACTGTGCAGGCATGGCAGCCGACTTGTTTGAAACATACGCGGTAACGGTGGTTGCAACCATGTTACTCGGCGGCCTGCTCATGAAAGACATGGCAGCACAAGCTGCGATCTACCCATTGGTTCTTGGTGGAACATCAATCATCGCTTCTATTGTTGGCACCTTCTTTGTGAAGGCGCGTGAAGGCGGCAAGATCATGAATGCACTTTATCGTGGCCTTATCGTTGCAGCCTTATTAGCAGCTATCGCATTCTATTTTGTTACCCAGCAAGTAATGGGTACCGAAATCATGCTCGACGGCCTCAAATTATCCAGTATGAGTTTGTTTTACTGTTCACTAATCGGCCTGGCTTTAACTGCAGCCATGGTTGTAATTACAGAATATTACACCGCAACTGAATACGGCCCGGTTAGACGTATCGCTGCTGCATCAACAACGGGTGATGGCACAAACGTTATCGCTGGTCTTGGTGTATCAATGAAGTCTACTGCAGCTCCAGTAATGGTTATTTGTGCTTCGATCTGGGGTTCATATGAGCTCGCAGGGTTATATGGTATAGCGATAGCTGCAACATCAATGCTCTCTATGACGGGTATCATTGTTGCGCTGGATGCATACGGACCTATTACTGACAATGCTGGTGGCATCGCCGAAATGGCAGAACTGGATGAGAAAATCCGCAACATCACTGACCCATTAGACGCAGTTGGTAACACGACAAAAGCCGTAACCAAAGGCTATGCTATCGGATCGGCCGGACTTGCTGCTCTTGTTTTGTTTGCTGACTACACTCATGCACTTGCTGCTAACGGTGGGACAGCTCTAAACTTTTCACTCGACAACCACATGGTTATCATCGGGCTATTCATTGGCGGCTTAGTGCCATACCTATTTGGTGCCATGGCTATGGAAGCGGTTGGTCGTGCAGCTGGAGGAATCGTCAATGAAGTGAGGCGTCAATTCAAGGAAATGCCAGGCATCATGGATTACAGCCAAAAACCTGACTATTCCAAAGCGGTTGATATGTTAACCCGGTCAGCCATCAAGGAAATGATCATCCCATCATTGCTTCCCGTACTAGTACCGATTGTCGTAGGCCTAACACTAGGTAAAGAAGCGCTTGGCGGCTTACTCATTGGTACAATTGTGACGGGGTTATTTGTCGCTATATCCATGACAACCGGTGGTGGCGCATGGGATAACGCGAAGAAATATATTGAAGATGGAAACCATGGTGGCAAAGGTTCTGATGCTCATAAGGCAGCCGTAACCGGTGATACCGTAGGTGATCCTTACAAAGATACGGCAGGACCCGCCATTAACCCATTGATTAAAATAATAAATATAGTGGCGCTATTGATTGTTCCACTACTTTAAGCCAAAAAATATCCACCTGATTAATTTCAGGTGGCTATTTCTTATACAGCCATAGGCCGGTATAATACCGGCCTTTATTTTTTTGATAACGTGGTGATAAGCATGAATCTGGACAGAGTAACTTCAGGTCGGGATATCCCTGACGAAATTAACGTCATAATTGAAATTCCTTCCCATAGTGACCCGGTTAAATACGAAGTCGATAAAGAGACTGGCGCGATGTTTGTCGACCGCTTCATGAACACAGCTATGCATTACCCATGCAACTATGGCTATGTTCCACATACCTTATCGGATGATGGTGACCCCGTAGATGTTCTGGTTGTCACTCCCGTACCTCTTATTAGCGGTTCTGTTATTGAATGCCGACCTGTCGGTATATTAAAAATGACAGATGAAGCTGGCGAAGATGCAAAAGTACTGGCCGTGCCTATCGATAAACTGTGCACATCATATCGATCTGTTCAAACGACAGAAGATATGCCGCAGTTATTACTGGATCAAATCGCTCATTTCTTTCAGCATTATAAAGACCTCGAGCCAAACAAATGGGTTAAGGTCGAAGGTTGGTTTGGCCCTGAAGAAGCCAAAGCTGAAATTAATTCCAGCATTCGACGTTATCAGGCAGAACCTGAGAAGCCCTGTTTTTGATGATTGTCTGCGTACTCTCAGATAGCCACGACAACCTCAAGCTTCTCGCTGCTGCTGTTGCTGATGCAAAGCAACGTGGTGCCGAGGCTGTTTTACATTGCGGAGATGTGGTTGCCCCCAGTACTTTAAAGGTAACCCGAGAATTTGAATTACCCGTGCATGTTATTCATGGTAATAACACGGGTGACCAATACGCATTACATCGCATGTCAGAAAAATCTGGCGGACAAATTTTCTACTATGGCCAAGACGCCGGAATTGAACTTAATGGGAAAAAAATATTCATCGTTCACTATCCTCACTATGCTGAGGCTATGGCAATCACTGGAGACTGGGACATGGTCTGCTGTGGACATGACCATAAACACAACGTTCAATGGTATGACAATATCAAAGGCACCAAAACAGTATTGGTTAACCCGGGTACCGTTGCAGGCATTGGCGCACCACCTACCTATATAATGGCTGATTTAGATAGAATGGAATTTGAAATAATTGAAATGGATATGGGGGCAATTCTGGAACAAGCGCATGGATGAAGTTAACATCTAATCCACTACCGAAACTGTCACATTTCTTCTATGCCCCATCGTTCGATGCTCCCATAAATAAACACCTTGCCAAATACCCAGATCACAACGCCCATCTTTCATTGGTATAGTCAGTCCGGTTGTTGTCAATATCGTACGAATATGTGCCGGCATATCGTCTGGGCCTTCGTCGATATGTTGAAACATTGGATCCCCATCTGGAGCAAGTCTCGCCATAAATCGCTCCAAATCTTCTCTCACTGTCGGATCTGCATTCTCACATAACATTAACGAAGCACTCGTATGATGGACAAAAACATGACACAAACCAGCATCAATTTTCGCCGTACTCGCCACCGACTGCACTTCAGCCGTGATATCATAACTACCTCGACCACGTGTAGGCACCTGAATTTTTTGCTGAAACATTAACCATCCCTTTTTTACGCTTTTAACAATATTAACGCATTACCAGCTAAACCAGAAAATATCGCATGAAAACAAACAACCCTGACATATTTGATATTGATTTACACGACTTTGAATCACGTGTGCTCGAAGCTTCCCATCACAAACTCATCTTGGTCGACTTCTGGGCTGACTGGTGTTCACCGTGCCTGGTTATTGCACCGATGCTAAAAAAAATAATAGATGAATTTGAAGGACAAGTCTCGTTAGCTAAATTGGAAGTAGATGAAGGCGACAACATGAAACTGGCCGGAAAATTTCAGACAAGAGGATTTCCTACAATCATTTTATTTAAAGATGGTGAAGAGCAAGAGCGTTTTGCAGGTGCAAAACCAATGCATTTTATTCGTGAATTTATTGACCGGCATTTGTAGGAACTATAAAAATGGTACGGTTGCATACTAGATACCAACCAATCTTTTGACTTTCCTAGTGCCTCGTAGCTATCCCCTGAAATCAAAATCAACTAAACATTAATCTCCGTGTTTAACGGGTCACCCTCAATATTAATATTCACAGACTGAACACCCGGGACTTTTATAAGAATATAGGCCGCCATTAGTTGGGCCAGCGTTTTGTTTTCAGTATCAATAGCAGTTAATAGTTTGTCAGCTGCTATCTGAGCACGCATTATTTGATCAGGATTTTCAACATAAGTCGGTCCTATTTTCCAACCCTTATCCATATCGCTGTCCATTTTATTAAAAAAATCACCCGCATCATTAAGCATATTTTCAGGCACCTCAATCTTAATTGCTTGCTGATCTACAAAAACATCTAAAATCATAAAGTTCTCCGAATATCGCCTCAGTGGCATTTTAACAAAATATTTCTTTAAAAAACATAACGTTGAATTGTTTCGCGCACCTTTTGTTCACATAGCCGTACTATACCAGATTACATTAGCCTGATTTGTAAAGTTATAAAGCGTGACGCCGATATTTCATAAAGCAATGTCCGGATTTAGCCCAAATTAAACAAATATTTAGCATTTAGGAAAAAAATGACTCAAGCCAAGGAACAACTCTTACAGCGTTTACAGGCATTACGCGATGACTATGTCTCTGATTATCCACAACGAATACTGGAATTAAGCCTATCATGGCGAGAATTAAGTGAAAACAGAAGTGACGCCGACATTATCGAAACCTTTCATCGCCAGGCTCACAGTCTAAAGGGTTCAGGAGCCACTTTTGGTTTTACAGAAGTCAGCACACTGGCTACACAACTAGATGCTATCCTCGGCAGTCTCGCTAAAGACAATCATGAGCCAGAAATTCATGAAGAGAAACAAATTACCATTCTTATAGAAAAGCTTGGCGCAATTGATCTTTCAGAAATAGCACAGAATCAAACATTCGACCCTTATTCCAAATCAAAAGTTACGATTAAAGATCCCGTTATTCGTCTATTAATGGTTATGAGCGAAAAAGATGAGACCACCCATTTACAGCAACAACTTAGCCACTTTGGTTACGATATAAGCATTACACATTCCATCAAAAATATAACCGATCAAATCAGTCAAATTGATCCCGCCGCTATTATCATAGAAGCTGATTTTAATGGTGATGAGTATTCAGGAATCAACGCCATCAATGAAGCTAAAAACAATGATCAACTTAAACTACCGCCAGTGATTTATATATCAGAGTCCAGCGACATCCATACGCGCATAAGTGCTGTGCGAAGCGGTGGCACTAACTTTCTATCGCGCCCACTTAGCATTACAGATCTATCCGATACTCTTGAAGCTATTTTACAAAAAGACCTTGATGAACCTTTTAGAATTATGATTATTGAAGATACTAAAAGCTTATCAAAATTTTACGATGTCACATTACAAAGTGTCGGCATGGAAACTTGTGTTTTAAATGACCCCTTGCTGGTGCTGGAACAATTAATTGACTTTAATCCTGAACTTATCTTAATGGATATGTATATGCCAGGCTGTAGCGGCCAGGAGCTTGCCTCTGTTATTCGACAGTTTGAAGCATACGTCAGTACTCCTATTGTCTTTTTGTCTTCGGAAATGGACACTGATAAACAATTATCTGCCATGCAAAAAGGTGGTGATGACTTCCTCACAAAACCAATTGAACCCAATCACCTGATTACATCAGTTCAAACGCGTAGCTTACGTTATCGCAAGCTACGCTCATTCATGGTTCGCGATAGCCTGACAGGTTTATACAATCATACAAAAACAAAAGAATTATTAGAAAAAGATTTATACAGAATAGAAAGAAGCAATGCCAGCCTGGTATTTGCCATGTTAGACATTGATAAGTTTAAACTAGTTAATGACAACTATGGCCATCCAGTAGGCGACAAAGTTATTAAAAGCCTCGCACGCATGCTTAAACAACGATTACGAAAATCAGACACTATTGGGCGATATGGTGGCGAAGAATTTGCTGTCATACTCTATGATACTGATATAAATAGTGCCGCCAATGTCATGAATAAAATCAGGGAAAGCTTTGCGACTGTCACACACAAATCAGGAAGCATCGAATTTAATGTGACCTTTAGTTGTGGTATTGCCGCCTATCCTTTTTTTAGCACAGCAACGGAATTGAATGAAGCAGCTGATAAAGCATTGTACCGCGCAAAAGAATCTGGCAGAAATCAAGTAATGGCAGCCGACCCCAGATTGGATTTGGACTAAACCTTATCTCTGCCAATCACCTGACTTGCCGCCCGATTTTTTCAACAGTCTAACATCCGTTATTTCCATTCCACGATCAATGGCCTTACACATATCATAAATAGTTAACAGTGTAATCTGCACAGCAGTCAACGCTTCCATTTCAACACCTGTTTTTCCTTTTGTTTCTACCGTGACCACGCAATGTACTCTGCTCTTTTCTTTAATCGATTTAAGCTCAATGTCAACATGCGTAATGGGAAGTGGATGACACAAAGGTATCAGATCAGCGGTTTTTTTAGCCGCCATAATGCCTGCAACTCGCGCTATACCTAACACGTCACCTTTTTTATTATCACCCTGCATAATTTCTTCAAGGGTCTCGGGTAACATTTTTATACAACCTTCAACTACAGCACGACGAAGTGTTTCATTCTTGTCGCCAATATCAACCATATGCGCTTGACCAGATTGATTAAAGTGGGTTAGTTCAGACATGCTTGTAGCCCTCTTACTTATTACATTATTAAACTATGATATAATCAATCTTAAGTCAGATAGTTACACCAAGCAAACTCAGAGTCTATTTATGAGCATTAACGTACGTTTATTTGCATCATTACGAGAGCAATTTGATAAAACAGACCTAAGCATTGAGGCTAATGCCGCAACCAATGTACAAGAGGTGTGGAACAGCATCAGCAATGGTACCTCGATGCAACCCAATATTCTTTGCGCAGTCAATATGGAATATGTAGATTTAAACCATAACGTTAAAGACGGTGACGAAGTCGCATTTTTCCCGCCTGTTACAGGCGGCTAATATCAGGTTATCGAATATGATTGATATTAAAAATTCATCATTTAATCCTTGGGAAGAACTACAAAAATATCAAGACAACTTCTCAACGACAGGTAAATTTGGTGCAACTGCCGTTTTTGTTGGAAGCATGCGTGACTTCAATGAGGGCGATGAAATAAAATCGATGACGCTCGAGTATTATTCAGGCATGACAGAAAATTACCTGAAAAAAATCATTCAACAAGCGAATCTAAAATGGAAACTGCAAGATACAATGATTATTCATCGTGTTGGTGAAATTAACCCAAGCGAGCCTATTGTACTTGTCGCAGTTTGGTCTGCACACCGCGCAAATGCATTCGATGCGAGCCGATACATAATGGAAGAATTAAAATCTAAAGCACCTTTCTGGAAAAAAGAAGTATTAGAAAACGGTAGTCGATGGGTTGGAAAAAACACGCCAGGTTAAAAACTTTCAACTGTAAGCGCGAGCCACACTCCCGAATAAAAAACATACTGAAATTTTATCTTGTTGACGATATTTTTCGCGACCAGAGGTTACGCCTATGAATATTTATGCCTCTGCGAAAATATACGACACCCAAGATTCCTGTTGTTCGACCTCACTTACTTCTTTGTAATTACCCGTGCCTTCCAGATATTCATCATCGTCGTCATCGTCAATATACTCTTCCCAGTAAACATGAACTTTTGAAAAACCCGCCTCGAGTAATAATTCATTAATTTCGGCTATCGTCCACAAACGCCAGTCATAAATAAATGCTCTTTCGATTCTGGAACCGTCATCGAATTTAAAATGTATATAACAAAGGATTTCATTAGTAATCGGATTATATTTGTCTTGATCCCAAACGAACTCAAAGGTTTCATCATCAACTTCTCTGTCTTCTTCACTAGTATCGATTGCTTCAGGGCCACCAAATATATCAAGCATGAGGATACCATCTTCTTTTAAACCTTTATGTGCCGCCTCGAAATATTGGCGTAAAGTATCGCGTGTTTTAAATATCGAATAACTAAAATTTAATGCACAGGTAACATCAACCTTTGGCTCACTCACTTCAAGTACATTGGCAAGCTTTAAATCAATGCGTGATGCAACGGATTCACCTGCAGGCTCCAGATTATGCAGCCTCCCCCACGCCAGCGTATCTTCACACAAATCTATTCCTTGTGCGGTTCGATGATCATGGCTTTTACACCAATCAACTGACAACAATGCTGTGCCACAAAAGTCTTCTCTAAAACTGATTGGCTCTTTGTCGCGAATCTCTTTATATTTCTCAACCATCAAGGTTAATTCAACTTCAGTATCCTGAACTGACTTCTGATATAAAACATGTATATCTGCATTATTTGCCTGAGAAATTTCGTGCTTTTTTTGTTTTTTCTTATCGAGCCGATTTGATTTAGTCATTATCTTTATTTCTTATTTTATAAATTTGCACGCACTGTATGAAAATTTTGCCCGAATATCAATCTGCATCATAATGATATTTTTCTTGCGGCAGAGGAAAAAATTCATTCATTGGTATTGATAACCCATTTTCGACCACCACTCGTGCATGATGACGTTGCAACTCCCTGGGTTCAGCCACGCCACATGAATGCGCAATAATACAAACCTCGTGCATTAAATTATGATGATAATTCGCAACCCTTACCCACTTAATAGCTGGATCAAGCCCTTTTTGTAGCCGCACATTATGCGTTGTAATACCAGTAGGGCATGTATTTTTATTGCATTGCATCGCTTGAATACAACCTAACGAAAACATAAACCCACGCGCTGTCACAATAAAGTCAGCACCCATACATAGAGCCATCGCTACACGTGTTGGGGTAACCAATTTACCCGAGGCAATAATCTTTATCCTGTCACGCAGACCGTATTCAGTCACCTTATCAACCAACATAGGTAAACTTTCACGTAATGGCAATCCTACGTCATCCATCAATGACATAGGTGCTGCCCCTGTTCCACCATCTGCACTATCAACAGTTATAAAATCTGGCGCGGACTCAATGCCTCGCTTATGAATATCTTCAAACAAGGAATCCAACCAGCTTTTATCTGAAATTACTGTTTTAAATCCGACAGGTTTACCTGTAGCGGTCCTGATACGATTTATCATATCCAACAAATCATTATTATTAGCTATATCAGGATGACGGTTAGGGCTTATCGAAGCTTCGTGAACCGGGATGCCTCTTATCTCTGCGATTTCATCTGTCACTTTCACAGCGGGTAAAATCCCACCCTTTCCCGGTTTTGCACCCTGACTTAATTTAATTTCAAACATTTTCACCTGCTTGTGTGACGCCACATCTTTTAAATGCTCATCGTCAAGGTTACCATTTTGATCACGTACACCATACTTGGCCGTACCAATTTGATAGACCAGATCAGCACCCCCTTCTAGATGATAAGGCGACAATCCTCCTTCACCTGTATTTAACCAGCAACCAGCGCGTTGAGCGCCTTCAGAAAGCGCCTTAATAGCGGGTTTGGAAATTGCGCCAAAACTCATGCCAGAAATATTTACAAATGATTCTGCTTCATATGGCTGCTGACAACCTTTGCCAATAATAATACTTTTAGTCGGCACTGCATCTACATCTAATGTAGGATAGGGGCAGTTCACAAACATAATTGTGCCTGGTTCCAATAAGTAACGCGTCGATCCAAATGCCACGGTATTTTTAAGATTCTTAGCAGCCCGGTAAGCCCATGAACGTTGAGAACGATTGAATGGTAACTCTTCCCTGTCCATGGAAAAAAAGTATTGCCGGAAAAATTCGCCAAGATTCTCGAACATGTACCGGAAATGACCTACAACCGGAAAGTTTTTTAAGATCGCTTGTTTACTCTGAGTAACGTCGTAGATAAAAACAACTATCACTATTAGCACCACCAAACCGGCCAGAAAAACAAAGAGCGCCGACATCACTTCCAATGAAACAAGTACCCAATTTGTTGATCCCGTTGTATCCATACTCCCTCCAATAAAAATGTTAACCGCATCACAGTAAACAAATATTCAGGCAGTTTTTACCTGTTTATAGCTACAAAATACCATATTTCATCGATGGATTACCAGTATCATATTGATTTTATTGAAAATATCCATCTCGATTTTTCTCTATTTTCGACCTATAATAGCTTTATGTAAACATAAATCACACGAGAGTATAGAAATGGACCTAGAACTTATTGATAAATCATCTTATGACAACAAGGATAACAGCCAGTCTGTTGAAAAAAACATATACGATGGCGCTGAAAGGCGTTATGCAGAGCGCCGTTGCGGGCATGATAGACGTGGCATGATACGCTTTGAACTTGGAAAAGAAGACCGTCGCGATAGTAAAGATCGCCGCACAACTTCTGAAATTTGGGACAAAGGTCATACTATGTTCTAAATAACACTAAAATCTTCCGTGAAAAAATGCTGCCTCGTCGCAGCATTTTCTTCATCAAAACAAATATTTGCTTGAGCATCTATTGAAATCCCAGTACCCTTCAATAAATTTAATCCACATAGAAGAGAAAAATGATGAAGAACCTGATTAAACTGACTTTCCTTACGATAGGTATGAGCCTCATCGTTGCTTGCAACCAACAAGCTCCAAGTGCTTCAGTTGCTGTACTCGATTTAATCAAAGTATCTGATGAAACTGGCAACGCTGAAAAAATTCAATCTGAGTTAGCAAAAATTCGTGCTCGATTACAACAGGATCTTCAATCTGTTCAAATGAACCTGCAAAAAAACTTTCAGGAAAATCAAGCCAAGATAGGTAAAACTCCAACCGATGAGCAACGAGCCCAACTTGGTCAAATGCTGGCAGACGCACAAAATAAATTAAAACTCGCTCAAAATTCTGCTGCAACTGAATTGAAAAACAAACGCGAAGAATTAGTTCTAAAATTACGCGAGACTGTTCGACCTGTCGCTAACCAAATTGCTCACCAAAAAGGCATGACTGTCATCCTGATAAAAAATGAAAACCTGATATTAGGATACGATGAGAAAGCAGATATCACAGAAGCAGTTATTGCTGAACTGAAAAAAGCAGATGGCGCTGAAAAGAAACCTGCTCCTGAAAAAGTAGACAATACAACAACAGATAAACCTGTAACTGAAACGCCCACAAAATAAAGAAGCACTCCGCCTTTCAATGTTAAGTTGAAAGGCGGAGTCTAATCAATATTAATCTAACGGGCTACTGCCCGAACTCACACCCCAGAAAGACATATCTTTTTCAAGGAAATCACTAAATGGCATGTAATGTGATCCATCACATGAAAAATTGAGCCCTATCAATCCATTAAATATATTGACACTAGCCGATCTTAAATAAATACTTTCATCTCCAAAGCGTAACTCACGGAAACTCTGTAAAATTTTCTTGATCTGATTCTGTCTGATTAAAGCCTTATCCGGATATTCAACAATTGGATACGCCATGCAGATTCCAGGTTCCATCAAGTCTTTTACATCTAACAATCGATATCTGAATGGATCACTCAGTAACCATATTATGGCCCTACTACTGGAAAAGTGAATTTGCACATGGAATACTCCATGCACACTCATCAGTTCCTCCAGAATAACCATTGTATTATCAATGCGTTTATCTAATCGACTATCAATTCGTGTTTGTAAAAACACATTACCGCGAATTGCCGGATCACCTTTGATTTGCTTCCACTGTGGGGCCTCCTCATACAATACACGTGTCAACGGCAAATCACGCAAGTCAAAGTCGGCACCAAGAAAACCAACCACGTTGCCTTCTTTTTTGATTAACTGTATCGCAGTGACTGAAGGACGGTTAACACGCAAACTCATATACGCAGTTGATAAAATAAAATCATCGGTTGGTACAACCTTGCGCATATAAGGTCGCCTGGACCGATCTCTTCCATAATGCTCAACCAGTAAACCCTGAGGACTAACATTATCACTTATCTGTAAAGCATTAGTATCAAGAACATACAAAAATTGGCAATAGGGCATACCATCAAAGCCAGACACTAATGATTGATTTAATAATTCACGGTCTGGCCAAACAGCCGCACACATTTCTGCAGTTGTCTGCAAAGGAATTTTCAACATATCTGTCAACACTTCACGTTGACGTGCAATACTGCCCTTCAAACCCTGATACGCTTGTTTGCGTGACTGGCTTTCGTCTATATCATTCATTTATTTCTTCAATTTTCCTAAATCGACCTATATAAAGATTATAAAGCTAACTACAGAATATAACAGTAGCGAACAATTCTTGTCATCAAACATTAATATTCACCTATATATAGTTAACTATTCCAACATTACTCACGGCCTTAACGGACATAGCGCTTAACATTCAGTTCATGTATGATACACGCCCTCCGTCTGACGGATCACGTTGCATCTAACAATCAAGAGACATCTTATGAGCTTCACCTCCCTGGGTTTATCCGACCCTATACTAAAAGCCATAGTCGAAAAAGGCTATGACACACCTTCACCTATTCAGGCGCAGGCAATTCCCGCCGTATTGAAAGGCAAAGACGTGATGGCGGCAGCTCAAACAGGAACGGGGAAAACAGCTGGGTTCACACTACCATTATTAGAAATATTATCTAAAGGCAATCGTGCACCTGCCAACCAGGTCCGCGCACTCGTACTGACGCCTACTCGTGAATTAGCAGCTCAGGTTGCCGACAGCGTTGCCACCTATGGTAAATACCTACCTCTAAGTTCGACTGTGGTTTTTGGTGGTGTAAAAATAAATCCACAAATGATGAAGCTACGTAAAGGCGTTGACGTACTGATTGCAACACCTGGGCGCTTACTTGATCTGTATAACCAGAATGCAGTTAAATTTAAACATCTCGAAGTATTTATACTCGACGAAGCAGATCGCATGCTTGACATGGGATTTATACATGACATAAAAAAAATCCTGGCTGTCTTGCCCAAACAAAAACAAACACTCATGTTCTCCGCGACTTTTTCAGATGAAATACGAAAACTAGCCAAAGGTCTTGTCAATCAACCTGTTGAGATTTCTGTAAGCCCACGCAATACTACTGTTAAATCAATAAAACAGTGGATTTATCCTGTCGATAAAAAACAAAAGTCTGCTTTGCTTACGCAATTAATCACTGATAATAATTGGGAACAAGTTTTAGTTTTTAGCAGAACAAAACATGGCGCTAATCGCTTAACTCGATACCTTGAAGAAAAAGGAATAAAGTCTGCCGCTATCCACGGTAATAAAAGTCAGGGTGCGCGAACAAAAGCACTTGCTGAATTCAAGGCCGGACAAATTCGTATTCTTGTAGCAACTGATATCGCAGCGCGTGGCTTGGATATCAATCAACTTCCTCAGGTGATCAATTTTGATTTACCCAATGTCCCGGAAGATTATGTACACCGGATAGGTCGCACAGGACGTGCCGGTGCAAGTGGACAAGCCATCTCGCTGGTAAGTGCTGATGAATTCAAGCAACTATCAGATATAGAATATCTAATAAAAGAATTGTTACCACGAAAAATCATTGATGGCTTTGAGCCTGTGCATGATTTACCTGAGTCACGCCTTGACCGCAAACCATCTAAACTGAAAAAAACCAAAAAATCCAAATCAGGGCATAAAGATGGACAACGATCAGCGGAAAATTCACGAGGGCACAAACCCAGGGGGCAACAGAACGCTAATAAAAAGGTGCGTAACCGCAATGCTCGTACAAAAAGAAAAAATCCTTAATTGTTTTTATTGATTTAATAACAAATATTTTTATTTAACCGGTAAAACATTAAGACCAGTGATTACTTGAAGCTCAAACACCTCGTTTTTCTTATATTTTCTCTAATAATTCCATAAAATCATACGAATTAAATCAAATTTAACTATTTTTATTACTCTAACTAACTGATTAATATGGTATATCAATATTTATTAGAATTTTCTTATATTATGCCTTGCTAATATTAGCATTATCTAATAACATTCTTTCCATGCTGAAGATTCAGCGAAACGAATTTTTTAACTATTTTTATTATTTGATCAATTAGGGGATTTACAATGAACTTAAAAACATTATTTGCTGTAGCTGCTATCGCCGCTCTTCCACTGACTTCTGCACAAGCTTGGTGGGGTCCTTTCAACAACAATAGTAACGGTTGGGGAAATGGTAATGGTAACGGAACTGGCAACATGTCTTTCAGCATGAATGCTAAAGCACGTGGTAACGGTAACATGAATGGCTATAACGGTTACAACAACGGTTATGCTCCTTACGGTTATGCTCCAGTAGCTCCTGTTGCTCCAGCACAGAATGCAACTGCTCCTACTGCTAAAGCTCCAGCAGCAACTACTGCACCTCAAGCAACTGCTCCAGTAGCTGCTCCATACGGTTATGCTCCATATGGCGATTCAGGTAACTTTTTCGGTAACGGTACCGGTACTGGTAACATGGCTTTCAGCATGGGCACTAACATGAGCGCACGTGGTAACGGTCAAGGTTATAACAACTACTACAATGGTTATGCTCCTTACGGTTATGCTCCAGTAGCTCCAGTAGCTCCTGCTGCACCAGCAAAACCTGCTAAGTAATTTTCTGAAATTTAGAAAATAGAAGGCCTGGTGCATTAGTACCGGGCCTTTTTCTTAGATAATAAATTAGCAACATTAAATAAGATGAATTTTTTATGGCACAAGATTGCGACATTACATGCACTGCCAAAACGCTCAAAGCGATTTCACATCCTTTACGTTTACAAATCTTGTGCACATTAAATGAGAACGAACTATCTGTTACAGATATTGTAAAACAATCTGATTCATCACAAAGCAATATATCGCAACATCTAAATTTCTTACGTGGTAAAAATGTGCTCACAGCACGACGTGCTGGAAACAAAGTCTTTTACCGTATCACCAAGTTAGAACTCATCAGCATTATTAAAATGCTACAAGAGCTATACTGCAAAGCGGCTTAATCTAATATTTTAATCAACGCTACAACCATCTCTTCACTATTTTTATTTTTACACTTATAGCGATCAATAAGCTTTTTGTTAATATACGCCTGGCGTAGTATAGTATTTTCACTTATACGCAAGCATGCCATTATATTGATATATGAAACACTCTCATTCTAGTAAGTGTGGCACCAATGATATTTATTCGTTTCTATTTATTTTACTATTTTCTCTATACAGCCCGTCTGCCTTAGCTGTAGAACAAGATCGCGGTTTAGGCATTTACTTTGATCAGGACCTACTGGTACCTTTACTCAATCAGGACCGTGACTACACCATGGGCATGGCCATTGAGTTTTTTTGGGAAAAAGAAAAGGGATTATATCCGTTAGACAATCTTGTTAAGCACGCAGGCAGATGGTTTGGCTTAAAAGAACTAGACAACAACGTTATATACAGCTTTATGCTCGGGACAGTGAATTATACGCCTGATGATTTATCCAACCCTCTGCCCATCCTTAATGACCGACCTTATTCTTCATTGATCTATCTCAGCAATAAACGAGTACGGGCTGACAAAAATAATGCTGTAGCAGCTGAAGTCTTACTGGGTATTCTCGGCACAAATGTTGCCAAAGAAACACAAACATCATTACATCGTCTATGGCGCAATGTCACCGGGAGCGATGAACCCGTTAACCCACAAGGCTGGTCTCATCAAATTTCCAATGGCGGTGAACTAACCATGCGTGTACGCTTTGCTAATTCCCACTTACAACAATACTTATCTAAACCTGGATCATGGGATGTGGCTACGACCTGGGGAGCATCACTCGGCTACCAAACCAATATCAGCGCTAGTATTGCAATCCGTGCAGGGGATATTAACAGCTCATTCTGGAGTTTACCCTTTGACCCTGTTAACAGAGGTAATTTCCTCCCTTCAGCTATGAAAAATGAATGGTATTTATGGACAGCTTATCGCATGCATCTGGTTGGTTATGACGCTTTGTTACAAGGGCAATTCAGAAATAGTGACGTTACTTTTACATCTGATAAAATTGAAAAAGTTGTTCATGATTGCGCCGTTGGGTTAACGATAGGTAGAAATAATTCACAAATCACGTTGTCAGTTAACGCCAAATCCGCAGAATTAAAAAAAGCACAAAAGCGACGGCACTATTGGGGTAGTGTTCATTACTTGTTTCATTTTTAATTAAAACTCATTCTTTAGCCAGAGTATCATCTGCATATTCTAGTCGAAGTTGCCATCCCCCTTTCACTTTATTACATTCAATAGTAAAGGTACGCTCGCTGTCAAAAAACATTTCATTTTCGCCCATTGCATAATATTTCAAACCAGGATGAAGCGTTTCGGTTTCCTCCTGAATCTTACCCATTTGAGCGTAACATGCTTTCTCAGCTAACACATGACTCACGATTGTTATCCTGTGAATTATTTTCAATTTATTCACACGTAAAAATATATGCTCATATTGGCTATCGCGAGATAAAACCTGATACACAATCGCATCATTATGTATAATGGTTTGTGTATCTTTTGTAATTTCGTATTTATTACCTAATTCATAACCCCCACCACCCGTAATTACTGATGCATTAACCAGCCCAGATAAAACCAAGCCCATTATTATAGCTATTAATTTTAAAATCATAGGCTTACTCCTTAAATCATAAATAATATTTCGATGAAACATACCTCACAATTTGTCAGTTTCAACTATAATGTTAACATTATAAGTTCTGAGACCTATAAACGACAGAGGATAACCTCATGCAGTTTAGAAAATTACTGACCGTAGCGATTGGCTGTTTCATTATCGTGAATACTAGCAGCATTACGTACGCAGATAACCGCAACGATAATAAACATAAAAAAGAAAAAAAATACACGCCGCAAAAAAATAATACGGATAAACACTCAAAACGAAGAAATGATACACATAAACGCCGTATCACACGCACTCCTGATCATTATGCTACCCCAAATCGGCATAACTACTATCAAAGACCATCACGTTTAGAATATAACTACCGATACAATGATCAGCGAAGACGTTATAGCCCCCCAAATCGCTACTATAGTAATCGACCTAAAGTAGAACATTACTATCGCCATGGAAAACCGCATAGAAAAGTAATCGTCATTCCATCACGTCGCCATCATGATCATTATATTGCGACAAAACCTTTCAGACATTCTTATCGTCATTACAAACCCATGTATTATGATAATAAATTATGGGGCTGGCTTGCCTTGACCTTAATTACATTGCAAATTTTTGATCATCTTGATAACGATCAACGCCAGGAACATGAGCATGCTTTACACCGCGCCACTACGACAACAATCGGGAAAAGCGTTGTATGGAGTGACAACGAAGATATCAGTGGTTCAGTCACTCCAGTTTGGGAAGGCCCAAATGAAGACGGGCGCTACTGCCGCGAGTTTCGTCACGAAATTAGCATAGATGATCAAACTGAAATTGCTTATGGAACCGCGTGTCAAATAGCTGATGGTAGCTGGGAAATTGTTCAGTAAATATGTAAGCCAACAACACTTAACTGAGGATTAAATAGCCTCAGTTAATCGCTAAGTAAGTTCAAAGCAATTATTGCTCTAACTGCTTATAAATAGATGTCACAACATGATCAATCGACCCATTAATCGCTTTTACAAAATTTGTGTCGGAGTAAATCATTGCCGTTCCGCCATTCAACGTATATGGAAATACTGACTTAGCCGTTATTTTTTTACCATTAACCATACCATCGAAATAACAAATAATCATATCAACATCCGTAGGCAATTCATTACGCGCAACCATTTTAGTATCCGTATTTGGCATATACACCCACTCAGCCACGCCTGCACTCATTCTTTTAGGAAAATAATCTGCCATTCTAAATTTATTTATAACAATGTTTAATTTTGATAGCCCTGCAGGTTTAGCCACTACTACTTTTCCAACAAAATAATCTTTTAAATTGGGTTGTAGGCTATCGTCTCCAAAGAACACTATTGCAGATAATACACTGTCTCTATACCTAACTTTCTCTTCTTCTTTTCGGTTATCAATAACACTCACTGAACGGGTGTTATAATTTGGTATCGTACCCATAACTGCCGTTCCACACCCATTCAGAATTGATATAACCAGTACTAATATCATCAGATAGTATTTTTTATTCATTTTATTATCCTTAGTAAAATTCATTCCCAATTTTCTTTAACCTGATCTTCATTATCTTTCTTTTTAACGGGCTGAGTATTATCTGTAATAACAACAGATTGTCTTAATAGAGAAAGCACCAGACCAAATGATCGAATATAAATTCGATCAGCACTACCACCTATTTCATGACCCATTTGATCAAAGTTAAAACGAGGACTGGTGAATTCCGACTTGAATTTGATATCACGTATTTTGACTAGCCGTTTGTTTACGTCATCTTGATATAATTTTGTAACTGCACGGAAACCCTCTATTACAGATTTTTTAAAGGCGTCTTTTTGCTCTTCAGTCCAACCTTTAGCAATACCGCTTAAACTATAATCACTAGCAAGTTTATATCTATACCTACCCTTCCATGCAATTTTTGCCGGATTATAGTCGACGGTCAATCCTGTCGATATCCCCACTTTATCATCAGACACTTTTACAACATCAATTACTGGTGTGATAGTCGCAGCAGCATCTGAACCTGAATCTTGGCTTAATCCCTTGTTATCATTAAGAATTGATTTATATATTGCGTTAACATCTACGCTAATCTTGCCTTTCAGCTTGAGTGCATCTGCCTTGGTGTTTTCCTCTATCATACTCATATTAGCTGCAACACCGAATGGCCCGAGTAATCCTACACCCACTCCACCGCCACCAAAGTTCTGCGTATAAACAATGGTTTGATCATTATCTAAATAACGTGTCATATGATTTGGGTGGGGTATACGAGTTTCATTACCTATTTTATGGCTAACCGGCTTGTTTATTTTAGGTATAACCTGGTAATTGGGCACCCCGCCACAAGCGGCTACTGTAGAAACAATAGCAGCAATACTTAATCTCGAAACAACTACTTTAAATAGGCGCATAAAACACTCTCTCTATTATTATATTTTTTTGATCTATAAAACGTCAGCCTAACTTTCCCTGTAAATTTCTGACCCCATATTCTTAAACTGTTCCGCTTTTTCTTTTAGTCCTTTTTCAAGTGCTACATCGACCTCCATACCTTGCTTATCTGCAAAATCTCTTACTTCTTGTGAGATTTTCATGGAACAAAAATTAGGCCCACACATGGAACAAAAATGTGCCACTTTGTGCGCTTGCTTAGGCATGGTTTCATCATGGTATTCACGTGCGCGATCTGGATCCAACCCCAGGTTAAATTGATCTTCCCAACGGAATTCAAAACGTGCCTTGGACATAGCGTTATCACGAATTTGTGCACCAGGATGCCCTTTAGCAAGGTCTGCTGCATGAGCTGCTAACTTATAGGTAATGATTCCTTCTTTCACATCATCACGATTAGGCAACCCTAAATGCTCTTTTGGTGTAACGTAACACAGCATTGAACAACCAAACCAACCTATCATCGCCGCACCAATTCCAGAGGTGATGTGATCATAACCCGGTGCGATATCAGTTGTGAGAGGACCTAATGTATAAAAAGGAGCCTCGTCACATTCTATTAACTGTTTATCCATGTTTTCTTTGATCATATGCATAGGCACATGCCCCGGTCCTTCGATCATAGTTTGTACATCATGCTTCCAGGCTATTTTTGTTAGTTCACCTAATGTTTCAAGCTCACCGAATTGTGCTGCATCATTCGCATCAGCAATAGAACCTGGGCGTAAGCCATCACCTAATGAAAAAGAAACATCATAGGCTTTCATGATTTCGCATATATCTTCAAAATGTGTATACAGGAAATTTTCTTCATGGTGCGCAAGACACCATTTAGCCATGATAGAACCACCACGTGAAACTATTCCTGTAACACGTTTAGCTGTGAGTGGCACATAACGTAATAACACGCCAGCATGGATAGTAAAATAATCCACTCCTTGCTCGGCTTGCTCGATTAATGTATCTCGAAATATTTCCCAGGTAAGGTCTTCAGCTTTGCCATTAACCTTTTCGAGCGCTTGATAAATTGGCACGGTTCCAATTGGTACAGGTGAATTACGAATTATCCATTCACGCGTTTCATGTATATTCTTTCCGGTAGACAAGTCCATTATGGTATCGGAACCCCAACGGATGCCCCATGTCATTTTATCTACTTCTTCTTCTATTGATGATGTGACAGCAGAATTACCCAGATTACCGTTTATCTTGACCAGGAAATTTCGCCCAATAATGACAGGCTCAAGTTCAATATGATTAATGTTCGCAGGAATAATGGCTCGTCCACGTGCTATCTCAGAACGTACAAATTCGGGGGTTATTTCATCAACGAGATTAGCACCCCACGATTCGCCCGGATGTTGCTCTTTTAATAACTCCTTATGTTCTTGCAAGCGCATGTTTTCACGGATAGCTACAAATTCCATTTCCGGTGTAATAATACCTTTTTTAGCATAATGCATTTGCGATACGTTTTTACCAGACAAGGCTTTACGTGGATTACGTTTATGGAATTCAAAACGTAAGTTATCTAACTTTTGATCTGCCGCACGCTCCTGACCATATTCTGAACTAAGGTCAGTAAGCAGCTCAGTATCATTTCTTTCTTCTATCCATGCAGTTCTGACATCATTCAGACCTTTGCGGATATCAATAATCGCGTCTGGATCAGTGTAAGGGCCGGAGGTATCGTAAACGGTTACTGGTGTGTTCTTTTCAATGCCATTCTGCGTTTGCGTGTCAGACAAGGCAATTTCTCGCATGGGAACACGAATATCAGGGCGACTCCCTTCGACATAGATTTTACGTGAATTGGGGAACGGCTGTACCGATGCATCGTTGATCTTGGCCGTTTTACTTAAAAATTCGTCTGGGATAGCACTCATTTTGCTTACTCCTGTCTTAACCACTGATAAATAGAGGGTATCGGTCAATGCCGAATATAACGGGAAGCAATCAGGCTAAACATGATATAAAGCTTCCCTACGCCGGTACTAACCGGATCAGGTTTACCCTTTGAAAACAAGGGCTTAAGGGTATCTCTCAGCCCATTAATATTATTGGGCACCCCTAGCTACTGGTGTTGTCAAACTATATGAACTGACCGCTATTTGCAAGACTATTATTACTACTAATAGGAGCATTACTGTTTATATCTTGCCTGATTCGGACAAAATCTTTAACCTTGTCTCAATTAATTGCTAATAACAGTTTCATAAAGGGTATCTAACATGACGGACTTCAACGCTGAACTAGCTCGCTACAATATGATTGAGCAACAAATCCGTCCATGGGATGTTCTGGATACTAAAACACTTGAGGTAATAGCCAGCACACCACGTGAACGATTTGTTCCTAAAGACTTTGTAAATTTAGCTTTTACCGATACGGAAATTCCTCTTGAACATGAGCAAACCATGCTTGAACCCAAGCTCGAAGGGCGTATTTTACAACTCTTACAAATCAAACCTACTGACCGAGTTTTAGAAATAGGTACCGGCTCAGGTTACTTAACAGCCTGTCTTGCAAAAATGGGTGGCAACGTCGTCTCAGTTGATATATACCCTGAATTTGGTCAACACGCACAGCAACAGTTAGCGGGGTTGGGGCTAAGTAATGTGCAATTTGAAGTGGGAGATGCCTCTCATGGTTGGCAGCAAGATGGTGAATTTGATGTAATCGTTGTTACAGGATCACTACCCATGCAACAAGAAGCCTTACAACAGTCATTAACACTAGGCGGAAGAATGTTTGCCGTCATAGGAAATGATTTACTCATGGAAGCGCAGTTAGTAACGCGCACTGCAGAAAATGATTGGACAACGACTTCTTTATTTGAAACGCATTTACCCCCATTACTTAACGCTCAAAAACCTCAAGCATTTGTTTTTTAAATAATAAAGAACGATGCAACATTTAACGGCACTTCAACTCAAGCAGCGTCTTGAGCAAGAAGGAGATTCACCGTTTTTACTCGATGTTAGAGAACTTTGGGAATTTCAGCTTTGTTCCATCGACAACTCCAAACTGATTCCTATGGGGCAAATTAGCAGTCAAATCGATTCGCTAGATATAGATGCTGAATATGTCGTGATCTGTCACCACGGTATTCGCAGCCGTTCTGTTTGCCAGTTTTTAGAACATCATGGCTTTTCCAATATCACTAACCTAACTGGTGGCGTGGAGTCCTGGGCCAGAGATGTTGACCTGGATATGCCAACTTACTAGGTGAAAGTAGATACTATATTAGCCATTTCTGGTATATTTGATTTTGAAAATAACCACCCAGACCGAAGGAATTATCATGGCCAGGATATCTGCTCTAATATTATTAATCTTTGCTCTACCTGCTAACGCAGACGACCTGATATCGGTTTATCAACTGGTTAATAATAGTGACCCACAGCTTAAAGCTGCTGAAGCAGGACATCGAGCTGCTCAAACCACTACTGATCAGGCCACAGCTTTATTATTACCATCTGCCAGTTTTAACGCTAACACCAGCAAAAATAAACAAGATAGCTCAATCGCCACTCCACCTAAAAGTAACTATGATAACAATGCTTACACCCTGAGCATTACTCAACCTGTTTTTCATTATGACTCGATCATTCGAGGCAAACAGGCGAATTATAATGTACAGGAATCTGAAGCATCACTAGCTGCTACTCAGCAAGAACTTATTCTAAAAGCTGCTGAACGTTATTTTGATTTATTATCTTCTCAAGCCAACCTTGAGTTCGCACAGTCTGAAAAAAAAGCTATCGCCAAACAATTAGAGCAAGCTAAAAAACGTTTTGATGTTGGGCTGATCGCCATCACCGATGTACATGAAGCACAGTCTGCCTATGACCTTGCCATCGCATCTGAAATAACCGCTAACAACCAGCTTGCAAGTGCGGGAGAAGCATTAAGTGAGATCACCGGGGCGACACATTCTCAGCTTGCCAAATTAAACCATGAGCTACCACTTCATCGGCCTGACCCTGAAAATATGGCCGAATGGGTTGATATTGCTGTTAAACAAAATCTTCAACTTCGAGCACTAAGTCTAAAAACCCAGGCTTCAAAACAAGAAATAAAACTACAACGATCAGGTCATTACCCGACTCTGGATATTGTGGCGAGCCATAATTTTTCTGATAGCGAAAGAAGCCCAGCGAGCGAAATAACGAATGACAGCATTGCCTTACAACTGAATATTCCTATTTATCAAGGTGGTCTAGTTTCTGCACAAACACTTGAAGCATCTCATCGGTATACTCAAGCTCAATATAATCTCGAGCAACAACGCCGTGCTATCTTACGTAATACTCGCGATGCATACCGAGGGGTTATTAGTGGCATTAGTCAGGTAAAGGCTCTTAAACAAGCGACTGTTTCAAGTCGGAGTGCACTTGAAACGACGCAAGCCGGTTTTGATGTAGGCACAAGAACCATTGTTGATGTGTTACTTGCTCAACGTACCTTATTTCGATCCAAACGTGATTACGATCAAGCCCGGCATCAATATATTGTCAATATGTTACGCCTTAAATTATCAGCAGGCACATTATCCGCAGACGACCTCAAATATTTTAATCAATGGTTAAGCTAATTAGCAATTTACTCAATAATGATCTTGCACCTGATTTTACAGACCCTCTGGGGTTATTAAGCGCATGCCATCAGCGCATACTTGGCTTCTGTGATTTGTTAGAAAAAGTTGCTTCTCACATTAATGCCAACGGTGTCGATGAAGAAGCTGAACAAGCTGCAAAAAAAATTCACCGTTATTTTTCAACGTCTGCCAAATTACATCATTTAGATGAAGAGCAAGATTTATTCCCACTCGTCGTTGACCATTCACAAAAAATTACAGCTATGATCCGTGAGATTGAACAAGAACATGTAATACTAGATAAATCGTGGAATGATTTAGAACCACTATTAGAAAAACCCACATTAATTGGAAAGGGTCACCATTTTAGTCAACAAGTGGAGTTATTTTGCTCAGCTTATCGCCAACATATTACGAAAGAGAATGAAAAAATCTTACATGTCATTAAAAGCCTACTTAGCGCAGAGCAACTTCAAGAACTTGGTAGTAAAATGCAGCAACGTCGCCAGCCAAGCGTTTCCGCATAAACCTTGTGCGCAGACTGCTTACTTACCCCCGTTAAATAATCGTTGTTGTTTTATCATCTGAGAAACAGGCTCAGGCACCATCTCTTCCCATGTGGCATCACCATTACGAATTTTACCCAACACTTCATGAGAAAAAATCCCTAAATTACATTCTTTCACTGTATCCAGCGCCCTAACGTATTTGTTTTCTAAAAGGTGTGCATAGAGATGACGCAAATGGCTATCAACCCCAAGGTCGTTCACACCTACTTTTTCACCTGTTGTGTGTTCTAGCTCAGGTGATACATATAACCTGAGATCATGTTTAAACATGCGTCCAAATGATTCTAATATGCCGCCAGGCAAATCTTCGTAGTACTTCTCATTAAATATTTCTCTTAGTGAAGGCAGACCCATCGTTAATGCTATTGGTCGAGTCGTATAACGAAACAAAAATTGTGCTAGTTTAAAAAATTGGCCATAGTTAGAAATGAGTACATTCTTCCCTAATGCGCATAAAATATCAGCTCGATAAAGAAAGTCTTGCACATCTATGTCACCATCATCAGCCAGGTTCTTTAATGTCATTTCAGACAATTCTATGATTTCTTCTTGCGTCACATGATCATCTTGCAAAAACGCTTTTTTCGCACAATCTAGTAAATCCATCGTGAAGTTTGTTGGTGGTCTGAAACGACTACGCTCAACCAGTATAGCTTTTTTATATAATGCGTCTGAAATCTGCGTAACGTGCCCATCGGCTGTAAACATAGCCGCATTCGACAAACCATGCTGCACCAATCGTAATGCCATAAGACGATTATCAACTGCTTCAAACGCAGGACCTGAGAAATCGATCATATCTATTTCAACAAGCTCAGCATAAAGCTGGTCAATCAGAGAACGTAATAATTCTTCAGGATCGGCATGTAAATTCATTGCACCATAGATCAAGTTAACACCTAAAACACCCAATGTTTCCTGATCCTGTACATGCTGCTTACCATGCAAGCTCACATGAATATTGATACGAGAAGGTTCTTCACGAGGCTCACGCTGAAAAATAATGCCTAACCAGCCATGTCCATCGGTTTTATACGTGAAACTACGCGCAGCTACGGTATTTGAAAACGCAAAAAAAGTCGTTTTTTCGCCAAGGCTACTATCCAATCTTTGTTTGAGTAACGTGTATTCTGTATCCAGCATGTCGTTCAAGCGTTCTCGGCTCACATAACGCTGACACGAGCCATAGATCGCATCACTAAACTCCATGCTATACGCTGACATGGCTTTAGCGATTGTTCCCGCAGCACCACCGACCCTAAAGAACCATCGAGCCGTTTCCTGCCCTGCTCCTATTTCAGCAATTGTGCCGTAATTTTGCTCATTAAGATTTAGCGCCAGTGCCTTCTGGTGCGGATCACGAATCTCTCTTGGCATGTTAGTCCCTCATATCAATAAAATCCGGTAAAATATCAGTCTAGACTATAAACCTAGATCCATCACAGGCCTCCCCGTGTATCAGGATCATTGCACAGCCTGTATACTTTACATTAGAATCAATCATACTAACGACCTGAAATAGAAACTCTTAACCCGAATCGAGCAAACATTGTTCACTAAATGTCTTCTATCCGTCTTATCTTTCACCCCACTGCCTATAATCAGTCTACTTGGATATTTGTTTGGCTTGCTCCTATGGATTATTCCGAACAAAAAACGACGGATTAATTACATCAATCTGAGGTACTGCCTGCCAGAACTCACTTCATGGCAACGACATAATATAGCCAGAAAAAGTTTGATTCATGAATGCCAAACATTGCTGGAAATTCCGGTTTTGATGGGCCTGTCAGCAAAAAAACTATTATCTAAAGTTAACAAGGTGTCGGGCATAGAACTCGTGAACGAAGGGTTCAAAAAAGAAACCGGTTTGATACTTGCCATACCACACTTGGGCAACTGGGAAGTCATTGGTCTGTATTGTTCGCAACTATTCCCTATGACCAGTTTATACCGCCCACAACATCGCTCCCCTGCTTTTGATCAATTTATTCGTCAAGGTAGGCAAAAATTTGGAGCCAGACTTGTACCAACCGATGTCGGCGGGGTAAAGGCACTTCATACAGCGTTAGCTAATAATCATCTCACCGCTATCTTACCCGACCAAAACCCAGGAAAAGGAACTGGCGTGTTTGCGCCTTTCTTTAATCATCCAGCTAATACAATGGTACTGCTTTCTAAGCTTGCACGACGGAACCAGTCCACCGTACTCTACTGTTATGCAGAACGGTTGAGTTGGGGCAGAGGTTTTCACATACACTTTCATTCTGTTCATGATGATATCTACAACAAAGATAAACTTATTTCAGCAAGTGCATTGAATAATGGATTGGAAAAATGCATTAGATATAAGCCGGGGCAATACTGGTGGAGCTACAAACGATTTAAGGTCGTTCCTGACGGTGAGATATCACCTTATCAATGATTTTATTTAATTGATCTAACGCACCTTTATTTCTATCGACAAAAGCATATGCATTGTCACCCATTAAAGTACGTAATTTTTCATCCTTTAATAACATTTCAATTTTATCCGCTAACAAACTTTCATTCTCAATCTGAATAATGCCATTACATTGTAATAAATACTCTGTAATCTCTGCAAAATTATACATTTCGGGACCTACAACTGACGGCACTTTTAACGCTGCCGCTTCCAATAAATTATGCCCACCAACATTTACCAGACTGCCGCCTATAAATGCAACATCAGATACTGCATAAAAAAGTAATAACTCACCCATGCTATCTACAAGATAAACTTGTGTATTCTCTGTACAACTATCTTGATCACTCCGTCGAACTGTACTCAAGTGCTTTTTTTCACACAACGCTGCAATTCGATCAAAGCGTTCAGGATGCCTTGGAACAATAACCAACAACAAATTCTCAATCTTACTCAAAAGCTTCTCATATGCTTCAAGCATTAGCTCATCTTCGCCTTCATGTGTACTCGCGGCGATCCAAACCTTTCTTTTTTCGCCTAATTCCTTACGTAAACTAGCTGCTTGCTCATTTATTTTATCCGGCAATTCCATGTCGAATTTAATACTACCAGTTTGACTGACATTTTCTCTATCAGCGCCAAGTTCGATAAATCGCTCTGCATCTTTACTGCCTTGTGCTGCAATCCGGGTTATACATTTGAGCGTAGCCCGCGTTAGTTTTGCAAAACGTTGATAGCCTGCCGCAGACTTTTCTGATAATCGAGCATTGGCAAGAATGATCGGGATATTATTTTTATAACAAGCTCGAAATAAATTTGGCCATATTTCAGTTTCCATCACCAACAAAATAGATGGTTTCATTTTGTTTAAAAAACGGTTCACCACCCATGAAAAATCATACGGAGCATAAACATGTAATACCTCATCAGCAAATATCTTTTTCACCTGGGCCGAACCTGTAGGCGTTGTTGTCGTCACCAATAATTGCTTTTCCGGATAACGCTTTATAAGTGATTTAATTAATGGCACTGCAGCCAGCACCTCGCCAACCGAAACGGCATGCACCCAAATTACTGTTTTTTGATGATTTATTTTGGGAAATCTGGCTAATCGCTCAAACAGGCGGTCACGGTATTCCGGCTGACGAATACTGCGGATTAATAGTCGCGCAATCACCAGAGGAAATAGAAATAAAAAAACTACGTTATATACAAAATAAGCCATATAAATTAAGTAATTAGTGAGCAATTATACAAATTAAATCTCACCCTTTTCAGCCGCTTCTATAAACACTTCAATATCGTCACTTAGCAATAAAGGAATAGCCTTTTTTATGCGATCATCATTCCATTTCCACCATTTGATTTCAATTAATCGCTTAATAATTCGTTCATCAAAGCGACTTCTAACAATCTGACCAGGGTTCCCTGTGACAATTGAATAAGCTGGCACATCCCTACTCACAACAGCTCTCGCACCAATAACAGCGCCATCCCCAACTGTTACGCCAGACATAATAACAGCTTCACGTCCAATCCAGACATCATTCCCTATTGTGACATCCCCTTTACTTTTCCTGTAATTCTTTATCTTCCTGCATTCCTCCCAGATTCGAACCAGTGGATAGGATGTCACCCAGTCCATCCGATGCTCTCCGCCGAGATATATCTGGACACCTTTAGCAATTGAGCAGAATGCGCCTACTTTCAGAGTAGTATTATCTCCCCAGCTGAATACCAATGGCTTTCCACTCCAATAGGTATGTTTACCAACTTCATATGAAGCCAGTCGCCTTTTATAAAAAAAACGTTTTATTTTTCCCACTACAGACATTTATCACTCCAAACCAATTATGATTAATCTTCTTGCACTATATAGGATTAAGCACATTTTATTAACAATCATGATAAAATCCAGAGCAATAATTGGGTTAAATTACGGCAATAAAAAATGACAAACCAAACAAACCCCGAATTAAGCGGCAAACAACTATACACAAGATTACTTCAGTATATAAAACCACACTGGAAAATTTTTGCCGCGTCTATTATTGCAATGATTACACTAGGGGCCTCTGATGCAGTTTTCGCCGCATTTCTAAAGCCTCTTCTAGATGGTAGTTTTGTAGAAAAAGACCCCTCATTCATCACTCTCATGCCACTACTTATTATCGCTATCTTCATTGTAAGGGGGCTCAGCGGCTTTATAAGCACTGTTTCACTAAATTGGATAGCAACCAAAGTAGTCATGGATTTACGTACTGAAATGTTCCATCAAATCCTCTGTCTACCTAACCGATATTATGATAATAACACCACTGGAAATATTATCTCACGCCTCACATACAATACATCTCAGGTTACTCATGCATGCACATCAGCCTTGCTCTCACTAATTAAAGATAGTGTCACCATTATTGCTCTACTTTCATGGATGTTTTATCTCGACTGGAAATTATCACTGGTATTTTTTGTATTAGTGCCCATAGCTGGCAGCATCATTTATTTTGTTTCTCTTCGATTAAGAAAATTAAGTAAATCATTACAAAACACTATGGGGGACCTAACTCATATTATCGAAGAAGCCATTAGTGGCAGCCGTGTCATCAAGATATTTGGCGGGCAATCATATGAAAAAAATCGTTTTAATACATCTAATAATTGGGTCCGCCGTTTTACAATGAAGTTTACTACCACATCTGCGTTCAACGTCTCTTTAATTGAATTTATCGCAGCATGCGCCCTCGCTTTTATTATTTATATAGCGTCTATCAATGCAGCTGAAGGCAACTTAACAGTTGGTGGCTTTGTTTCATTTTTTGCTGCTATGGCATTACTATTCGGCCCTATTAAAAGGCTAACCAAAGTGAATGAATACATACAGATCGCTATTGCCGCATCAGAAAGTATTTTTAACATGCTCGATGAACACACTGAAGACCAGGCTGGCGAGATGCTTCCAAAACACACAAAGGGCAAACTTGAATTTAGAAACGTACAATATAGGTATGCCAATACTGAACACTCTGCTCTTAGTGAAATCAATCTAATTGTTAAGGCCGGTGAATCGATTGCACTAGTTGGTCAATCTGGCAGCGGCAAAACAACACTTGTTAATATGATTCCTCGTTTTTATCAACCAACATCAGGCCAGATACTGTTAGATGGAATAGATATTAGTAAGCTTTCTCTCCTCTCCTTACGCGCTAACATTTCGCTTGTCAGTCAAGACGTAATCCTGTTCGATGACACCGTTGCCAATAATATTGCTTATGGCAACATGCAAGATCAATTCAGTGAGCAAGATATTATCAGTGCAGCCAAGTCTGCTCACGCAATGGAATTCATAGACAAAATGCCTAACGGTTTACAAACAGAAATAGGCGAAAATGGCGTTATGTTGTCAGGCGGGCAACGTCAGAGACTCGCCATTGCCAGAGCTATCCTTAAAGACTCGCCTGTGCTTATTCTAGATGAGGCTACTTCAGCGTTAGACACTCAATCTGAACGACATGTTCAAGAAGCACTGGAAAATCTTAAACAAGATCGCACCACTATAATTATTGCACATCGACTGTCTACTATTAAAAATGCAGATCGTATTATTGTTATGGAGCAAGGGAGCATTGCAGAGACAGGTACTCATGATGAACTACTAAATGCAAATGGAATTTATGCCAACTTACAAAAGCTACAACTAACCTAAGTAAATAAGTTTAAAAATTGACATCAAACAAACCAAATAGAAATTCAGGTATATTTAGACCCCGATACTGGCCCACCTGGCTTACATTAGGGCTGCTCAGGCTTATTGCCATATTACCTTATCCAATACAATATCTAATCGGACATATCATTGGCTTACTTATCTGGTTATTACCGATACCTAAAAAACGAATAACACGAATTAATATTAAGCATTGTTTCCCTGAACTATCACATAAACAACAAAAAAAATTATATTTTAAAAACTGCTTATCAATGGGTATGAGCATCATAGAAATTGCCATGAGCTGGTGGAGCAGTGACCGCAAACTTAAAAAAATCATCCGGCTAGAAGGCTTAGAAAACCTTAAGCATGCATTAAATAATGGGAATGGTGTAATCTTATTAAGCGCACACTTTACAACTCTAGAAATATGCGGACGACTTTTATCACTTCACACTCCTTTTCATGTTATGTATCGAGACCAGAAGAATGCAGCCTTCGATCATATTATGACAAAATCACGTACACGTAATTTCAAAAAAGCCATACACCGTAATGATATTAAAGGGCTACTAAAAAGCCTGAAAGATAATATGCCTGTCTGGTATGCACCTGACCAACATTTTGGCGGCAGCAATAATATTGTTGTGCCATTTTTCAACAATCCGGCACCGACCAATCCAGCTACCTCGCGCATATCCAAGATCAGCTGCGCGAAAGTGTTACCTTTTTTCCAAGAGCGCCTGCCAGGCCTGAAGGGGTATCGACTGGTTATTTTTCCTGCACTCGAAAACTACCCGACAGACAATATCGAACAAGATACTGCCCTAATCAACCTGGAACTTGA
>Ga0316204_10003073_pt1 | contig 34947 bp, 30 predicted proteins | sample 6monrhotite_MG_2_FD_205661 | JGI IMG/M metagenome (GOLD analysis project Ga0316204, IMG submission 205661) | Microbial mat bacterial communities from mineral coupon in-situ incubated in ocean water Damariscotta River, Maine, United States -... | ecosystem: Environmental > Aquatic > Marine >... | reverse complement strand
TATTAGGCTCAACCAATTTTGCTGAAGTATTGTTTGCTCCTTGTTTGTACCTTTATGTACGAACAATGACACAACCTAAGGTTGAAGGTCAAAGGTCGTTTTTGCATTTTGTCCCATCATTTTTCTGTGCGATTCTTTTAATGCCCTTTTACTTTTTAAAAAGTGAAGAGAAAATCTTAATTGCTAACAGTAACTATATTGATTGGCCTGGTGTCTTAGAATATACTTTTCCCATATACATGGTCATTGTATCGATACAATTTCTTATATATCTTGGTTGTTCTTTTTATATGTTATTTAAACACACAAAAACTATAAAACATTTTTTCTCATATAACCAAGACATTACATTGGCTTGGTTGAGAAACTTTTTACTTTACAATCTGGCCTTATTGATGTTTTTCATATATTTTTATACAGCTTATGCACAATCAGATTCAAATATTAAACCGGCGATGGATTGGTTTTTTGGATTAAATGTATTTTTCGTTTTTTATTTGGGATTTAAAGCATTAAAACAAAGAAGAATATTTAAACATCACAATATAATTGAAGAAAACAACCAAGGCTATAACTCAGTAGAAGAAACATTTACTCAAATAACTCAAATAAAAAACAAAAAAAAATATAAAAAATCTGCGCTAACATTAGAAATGTCAGAAAGTATATTAAAACGTCTTAATGATACAATGAAACACGATAAGCCCTATTTAGATAGTAATTTAACATTGCCAAAATTAGCAAAAATGGTGGCCACATCTTCTAATTACCTTTCACAAGTTATCAATGAACAAATGGGCATGAAGTTTTTTGATTTTGTTAATTCTTTTAGAATAACAATGGCGAAAGACCTTATTATTAATCCATTGCCTCATACTAAGACTATTTTAGATATCGCAATGGAATCTGCTTTTAATTCTAAATCAGCCTTTTATTCAGCCTTCAAAAAACAAGTAGGTGTCACACCTGCTCAATTCAAAAAACACATCCAAGATAGCACCATGTAAAAAGTTCTAATCGGTAGGCACGGACTATTCAATAGTCCTTGCTTACAGGCATAGACGACTGTTTAAAAAGAATACCAATAATAGAGAACATGCACTGAAATTATTTAGTGTGTTTTAAAATTAACTCAATTATATATAGGTATAAACATGAAAAATTTATCAATTAAAAGAGGCGCACTATCAGCGTTAATATTATTCTCATCATTTAATCTACAAGCTTCTGAAGAAGTTAACCCTTATGATTGGACAGGGAATGTTAGTGGGTATGTTGGATCGAAATCTCTTACAAGAGGTGATTGGAATAATCTGGATAGTCAAGGTTCTATTGGTCTACTATTTGATATCAAAAAACAAAGTTGGCCTGTAAGTATAGTATTTGATGTCATTGGTTCAGGCGATGTCCACAAAACTGATTCACTCAAACAGACGGGTATCACACGAGAATTAGATTTAGGCGTCAGGAAAATATTTGATGTAAATGGATCGGCATTCAAGCCTTATATAGGAGGAGGTGTATCAGTTATCACAGCAGAAATCAAAAATAAATCGAACTCATTACTATTAAAGGAAAAAAAAGATGCTACAGGTGCTTGGATTGGAGTAGGGACATACTATGAAGTTACTCCGAAGTTAAATGTTGGATTAGATGTTAGATATTCAAAAGCGAAAGCAAATTTTTTTGAAGAAGAACGTGAAATCGGTGGATTAAATGCCGGTTTAACATTTGGATATCATTTCTAATATAAATGAATGTCCTTGTCATTTCAATGACCTTTATTGTGGTTGAAATGGCAAGGTTTATTTAATCTCTGATAAAACATACTGAGGATAAGTATATGGAAAACCATCAAAAAAAATACAAAGCTATTGTCATAGGCGCAACTGGTGCGGTAGGGACATATTTAGTACAAAAATTAATAAATTCATCACAGTGTATACAACTAACAGTTATTTCGAGAAAAGAAATTCCTGCTCATCCAAAATTAAAACTAGAAATATGGAAAGATTTTTCGCAATTTCAATCCAACGAATCTTCAGAACTTATTCCAGTTTTCAAAGGCCATGATGTAATGTTTTGCTGTCTTGGAGCGCCAGAGAAAGCCATGTTCGGATTGTTATATAACCACAATAAATACAGCCAAATGTTCAAGACAATAGATTATTATTATGTAGTTGGGGCGGCATCCATTGCACACTTAGCTTGTGTACCACAGTTTTCTGTTATTTCAACACCGACAGCCAGCCCAAAAGCCAGTTTTATATTGTCTAAAGTTAAATGGAAAATGCAACAAGCAGTGAAATCAATAGGTTTTAAAGGTGTGAGTATTTTTCAACCTTATCATTTAATGAAACCAGCTAAAGGTAATGAAAGCTGGCTAAAAAAACTAATTAAAAACTCTATTGCTTTAATCGCAAGAATCATACCAGCCAATCAAAATGCCATGAACGTTGAAGATGTTGCCAGTGCGATGAAAATTGAGTTTGAAATGCGATTAAATGATAAAATAGAAAAAACTGCTTTTTATAAGCCTAATGAAATGTTTGAACTCATACAAGAGAATAAATAATGAAAAAAAAATCCAAGGTAGTCATCATTGGCGCAGGTTTTGGTGGGTTAAATGCCGCTAAAGCCCTAGGAAAATGTGATGTAAAAGTCACTATTATTGATCAATATAATTATCATTTGTTCCAACCGTTACTGTACCAAGTGGCCACAGCTGGTTTGTCACCTGCCGATATATCTGTACCCATTAGACAGGTACTAAGTGATCAAAAAAACTGTACAGTACACATGGCCACTGTCAATGACATTAATATAGATGCCAATACTGTCATTACTGATTCACAAGACATTGATTATGATTATTTAATTGTAGCCACTGGTGCTAAACACTCCTACTTTGGTCACGATGATTGGCAAGATTATGCACCTGGATTAAAAAATTTGGATGATGCCACAGAAATCCGTAGAAAAATCCTTTCTTCATTTGAACAAGCTGAAATGACTCATGATATAGAGAAAAGAAGGCAATTAATGACATTTTGTATCATTGGTGGAGGGCCAACGGGGGTTGAAATGGCTGGTGCGATTGCAGAATTAGCAAAAAAGTCATTGGCAAAAGATTTCAAGAATATTAATCCAAGTGAATCAAAAATAATATTACTTGAAGGCGGCGATAGAGTTCTAAATTCCTTTCCTGAAAAACTTTCAATTAAAGCCAATAAACAACTATTAAAATTAGGTGTAGAAGTTAAAACAAATTCAATGGTGGTTAACTGCAATGAACAAGGTGTTGTCATTAAGAATGAGCCAGTCATATTGTGTAACAATATTATATGGGCTGCTGGTGTCAAAGCATCATCTGCAAATCAATGGTTAGATGTTAAAGGCGATAAGTTTGGCCGAGTTCATGTTAATGGAGATTTGTCTCTTCCAAATAACGAAAATATTTATGTAATCGGAGACACTGCTTTATCAGTGGACAAAAATGGAAAAACAGTTCCTGGAGTTGCGCCAGCGGCAAAACAAATGGGCAAATATGTGGCCAAAGCCATCATTTCTAAAATTCTCAATAAAAAACCGCAAAAAGATTTCAAATACAAAAATTATGGAAATTTAGCAACCATTGGTCGAAAATCAGCTGTGGCAGATTTTGGAAAATTTACGCTCAGCGGTTTTTCAGCTTGGTTTATGTGGAGCTTTGCTCATGTTATGTTTCTGATTGGGTTTCGAAACCGTTTATCTGTAATGTTAAATTGGGCGTGGCATTATTTTTCTTTTAATCGTGGAGCCCGTTTGATAACGGGGAAGAAGCCAAAATAGTGTCAATATCATTTATAGTTTGTTGATATAACTCGTTAGTTTCATCCATTAATCCAATAGTCAAAATTATCATATTCTGAAAATAATAATTATAAATCATTTCAGGTTCAATAATTTTCAATGGTTGTATTTGTATAGCTTTAATTGTGTAAGGAATCAATTGAGCCATTATTAAATCTTTATGCAAATCCTCCAAACGATTCATATAAACATAGCTACTTTCAAGGTTTTGTAGTCTTTGAATAAGCTTATTGTTTTTGATATGTTTGATTTCTCCACTATATACCAAGGTTTGAAAAATTGAACTTTTACGTTTAAAGTCTGAATAAAACTTCAACTTTAAAGCAATTTCAGCTAATTCAATGGATTGAGATCTGTCATTATTAGCAATAATTTCGATGGCTTTTTTATATTCGAGCAAATAAGCATTTCCATAATTTAAATTACCTTGGATCTCGCCCTTATCTTCTAATAATTGAACATATATACTTTGATAATATTGTTGCTCAAACTCACGATTTTCTATATCTTTATCCCAATTATCTAATTGTAAAGCCAATAGTATTCCTACTACAATTAAAACTATTTCTCCAATTGAAAGTAAAAAATACTTTCCTAATCCTTTGCTTGATTTCATCTTAATGGCCATTTGCTTAAAAATTAACATCTTTAATTTAGTCCTAAAATATTGAATTATTTTAGTATCCTTGAATATACTAACTTTAGTATATCATGAAATTAATTCGTTCTTAATAAGTTTTCACCTATAGGCTTGGTCTCTTTACATCATATTTTATCGATAATAGATTTCAACGAATCGGTTTGTTTTAATATTTATTTAACCTAATCACACGGAATGCTAATGTTATTGATCATATACATAATTATATCCAAAATTATAAGGAGAGACAGTTTTATGAATGTGAAAATTATAGCCTTAATACATCATACTTTACTCAATTAATAACTTATACAAAAAATTTTGTAAGTGATAAATCTGAAATTATTTTATGGCACATGCCATGTGAAGATATAAAAAAACAAATATTAAGGTGAACTGAATGAAAAAAATTAATTGCTGGCTATATTATTTGAACCGTTGGGTTTTGCTTTGGAAATTATAGTATGTTAACTACTTTTTTATTAAATTCATAGACCTATAAAAAATCTAAAACCGAAATGAATATACCATTTCCTGTTGCAAATGACTACCAACTAAATTTTAATGTCAAAATACACAATACAGTATAGTTGGTTTATAATTGATTAATCAAACCACTAGCAACAGCACTATATATTAGAGAAATTATGAAACAACAAAATTACAGCTTCAAAACTGAGAAATTAACCAAAATCTACATTACTGGTGAAACCGAAGTTCATGCTTTGCGTGGGGTTGATATTGAGATTCCAAATGGTGAAGTCATCGTACTATTAGGTCCGTCGGGTAGTGGAAAATCGACTTTTTTAAATATCATTGGAGGATTGGATACTGCCACTGCAGGTCATGTTTATTTCCGTGGACGCGATTTAGCCACTTATAGTAAACGTGAATTAACTTATTTTAGACGCGAAAATATTGGTTTTGTTTTTCAGGCATATAACCTTGTACCAAGTTTAACTTGTTTGGAAAATGTGGCGTTAGTCACAGAAATTTCACCCAATCCGATGGATCCTATATTGGCTTTAGAAGCCGTTGAATTAACAGATAGAGCCAATCATTTTCCTGCTCAAATGTCAGGTGGCGAACAACAACGTGTAGCAATAGCACGGGCACTTGCAAAACAGCCTGAGGTCATGTTATGTGACGAGCCCACAGGCGCATTAGATAGTGAAACTGGTATTGTTGTACTAAAAGCCTTATTGGCTGTGAATGCTAAATTTAACACCACATGTATTATTATCACGCACAATGCTTCGATTGCTCAATTGGCTCATAGAGTGATTTATTTTGCCGATGGTAATGTTAGTCATGTTGATATTAATGAATACCGAAGACAACCTGATGAGATTGATTGGTAAAATTAATATGATTGGCGTACTCAACAAAAAGTTACTGCGGGATATATTAAAAATAAAAGGCCAATTATTGGCAATTATTTTAGTAATGGCCGCGGGAATTGCATTTTTTGTTATTCTCTTTGGTGTGCTTGATAGCCTTAAATTAACCAAAACAACTTATTATGAGCGTTATCAATTTGCCGATGTTTTTGCCTCCCTAAAACGCGCACCTGAATCCGCCAAACAACGGGTCGGTGAAATAGCTGGGGTATCAGTTGTTCAAAGTCGGGTTGTGTTTGGGGTTACATTGCAAATTGAAAACATGATAGAGCCCGCCAGTGGAAAAATCATTTCCTTACCCGATGGCAAGAAACCCTTATTAAATAACCTGTATCTAAAATCTGGAAGAATGCTATTTCCTAACGAAGAAGATGCCATCTTAGCCGACGAAAGCTTCTTCAATGCTCACCACTATCAGTTGGGAGACAAAATATCGGTCATCATGAATGGTCACCGCAAACAATTAAAAATAGTCGGTGTGGTTTTATCTCCTGAATATGTCTATAGCATAGCACCCGGTGCAATGATGCCTGATCCAAAAAGATTTGGTGTGTTTTGGATGAGTCGAAATTCTTTAGAAGCAGCAGTCAATATGCAGGGCGCTTTTAATGATTTGTCTCTCAAAATTGACCGAAATGCAAATATAGAAAATATCAAAGATCAATTAGATAGCCTTTTAAAACCTTATGGTGGGCTAATTTCTTATGCCAGAGAGGATCAAATTTCTAATTTTTTTGTTGAAAACGAACTTAATCAACTAAAGACTATGGGCATGATGGCTCCAGTGATATTTTTAAGTGTGGCAGCCTTTTTAATCAATGTGGTAATGTCAAGATTAGTTGCCACTCAGCGGGTGCAAATTGGCATGCTGAAAGCCGTTGGTTATAACAATGTTGAAATTTCCATGCACTATCTAAAGATGGTATTATTTATCACTGCTATTGGTTCATTAATTGGATTGTCTTTGGGTGCATGGATGGGTGCAGGTATGACGAATATGTACACAGAATTTTTCCATTTTCCAATTCTAAAATACAGTTTTTCATTTGAGGTCATGATTTTCGCAGTATTTTTTTGCACGGTTGCAGCGATTACTGGCACTTTATTTGCCATAAAAAATGCAGCTAAATTACCTCCAGCTGAAGCCATGCGGGCAGAAAGTCCGACTGAATTTAAACAAAGTTATCTCGAAAAAATTGGCGTACATAAACATTTGTCTTTTTTGAGTCGTATTGTTTTGAGACAACTAGAAAGACGCCCAATTAGAGCCATGTTATCAGCCATTGGATTATCATTTGCCTTGGCAATGTTAATTTTCAGTTTTTTTATGGAAGACACCATGACCCATTTGATGGATGTACAATATGATTTAACACAACGAGAACACGTGAATATTTCATTTGTTGAAGCTCGCCCATCACGTGCTCTTGAAGAATTACAAGTATTGCCAGGAGTGCTTTCGGTAGAACCCATTAGAAATGTGTCTGTTTCATTTAAATACAAACACTACAAAAAACGCAGTAATATTACTGGATTAATACAAACACCAGACTTACGCAGAGTCATTGATGATCAACTCAAACCTGTGACATTACCAGATCATGGTTTGGTCCTCAATCGCCAATTGGCCAATATTTTACATGTTAATGTAGGTGACATACTTGAAGCTGAAGTGCTTGAAGAAAAAAGACCCACATTATTTATACCTGTGACAGCCATTACTCAAGAATACATTGGTTTGGGTGCTTTTATGCAGATCAATGAGTTAAACAAATTACTGGATGAATCACCAAAGATTACTGGAGCATCCATCTACATTGATCAAATCCACAGTGCTATATTGTATAAAAAACTTAAAGAAATTCCCAGCATCATTGGCTTGAATATTATTTCTGTTTTGCGCATTATTTTTGAAGACTTAATGGCAGAAAACTTATTGAAAATGGTTGGGATCAATATTTTATTTGCCAGTTTTATTAGCTTCGGTGTGGTGTATAACACGGCTCGAATTGCACTATCTGAGCGCAGTCGTGAATTAGGCACTTTACGCGTCTTAGGATTAACACGCAAGGAAGTGGCTTTTATTTTATTTGGAGAATTAGGAGTTATTATCCTAATATCCATCCCCATCGGTCTATTTTTTGGCACGGGCTTGGCAGCAAGTATGACTCAATCGTTGGAAACAGAACTATTTCGCATTCCCTTTTATATTAACAACAGCACTTATGCCTATTCGATTGTCATCGTGTTCATGAGCGCACTATTTTCGTTTTACCTTGTATGGAGACAGCTCAATAGCATTGATCTGGTCGCCGCACAAAAAGGAGTTGAATAATGATTAAAAACACCCTCAAATTTATTTTTGCCTTAGCCGTGATTGGCTCACTAATATTTGCCCTTCTTCCTGAGAAAATTAAGGTAGATATGATATCTGTTAGTAAAGGCGATTTATTAATTACCATGGACGGAGAAGGAACAACCCGTATTCATGATATCTATACTGTTTCAGCACCGATGGATGGTCGCATTACCCGCATTGAAATCGAGCCAGGTGACTTGGTAACTGCCGGTGAAACAACCATCGCAAATATGTATCCTGCAAACCCAATATTTTTAGATAAAAGAACAGAAACCCAAGCCAAAGCTGATGTTGAAGGCGCTAAAGCAGCTCTTTCCTTGGCCAATTCAAGGGTTAAACAAACCAAAGCACAACTTGAATTTGATCTAGCCGAATATAAACGTGCTGAAGTATTATTTAAAGATAATAATGTTTCAAAAGCAGGCCTAGAACGTGCAGAGTTACAACTTAAAACATTAAGAGCAGAACTTGAAACAGCTCAGTCTAATAAGCAAGTGATGGTTTCACGATTAGAGGCAGCTAAAGCCAGATTGCTGCAGCCGGATAAAGATGAATTGGCCAACAATGATGAAGGCTGTCAAATTTGTATACACTCTCCTGTTGATGGACGTGTTTTACGTATCTTACACAAAAGTGAAGGCATTGTACCGATTGGAACCTCCTTAGTAGAAATAGGTGATCCTGCAGATTTAGAAGTTAATATTGAAATGCTTTCAACCAATGCCGTTAAAGTACAAGTAGGCAATCCTGCCTTAATAAAAAGATGGGGTGGTGATCAAGATATTAATGCCCGAGTCAAAGTCATTGAACCATCAGGTTATACAAAAATATCTGCTCTAGGTGTAGAAGAACAAAGGGTTAATGTCATCCTAAGCTTTACCGACCCAAGAGAAAAATGGTCTGCTCTTGGTGATGCTTTTCGTGTAGAAGCCGCCATTATAATTGACCAGGCCAATGATGTCATTAAGGTGCCATTATCTGCCCTGTTTAGACACAATGAAATCTGGTCTGTTTTCAAAGTAGTTGAAGGCACTGTTGAGTTGCAAGCCGTTAATGTTGGTCGTAGAAACGACCAGTATGCCGAGATACTATCGGGTCTCAATGTTAATGATCAAATCATCACTCATCCTGGCAATTCTATTGATGAAGGTGTGAAAGTGGAGCCACGTTGAAAAAATGACCGATTAATTCACAACTCATGGGAAGAAAACTGAGAAGTATTTAATATTATAAAATTTTTTCAATACAAACAGGAGTTCCGTTAAAGGCAGCATTGCCAGTGAGTTCATCGACTCGGGTGTCATCGGTTAAACTGTTAATACTGATTCCAGGGTTTTGCGCTGCTGTGTTCATTCGGGTGTTTTTATGATTATGCCCCCAGCCTTGTGGAATACTAACAACACCTTGCATCATATCATCATAAACCTCTGTTTCTATTTGAACCTCTCCAGTTGTAGAACGAACAATCACAGTTTCCCCATTTTTAATGTTCAATGAATCGGCATCTTGAGGATGAATTTGTAAAGTAACTTGGTTTTTGCCTTTAATTAATCTATAAGAATTATGGGTCCAAGTGTTATGGTTACGGGCCAGGCGGCGACTAATCATTTTGAAAGGTAAAGTCGATTTCATGACATCTTGCTGTTTGGAGTATTCTTGTATACGTGGAAGATCGTCCAAAAAGATTTGTGGTGCTAATTGAATCTTGCCATCAATTGTTTTGATGCGTTTCTCAACACATGGCTGTAACGGCCCTAAATCAATTCCATGTGGGTTATCTAATAATTTTTTAAGACTTAAATCATTATAACTACTGGATTTTAATGTCATATCCAAAATCATTTCTGCGGTACTACCATCATCAGGCAAGCCAGTTAGAGATGAAGTCAATGCTTTGAGAATTTGCCAATCATGCATCTGATCATCTTCTTTTTCAAAAGTAGGTGTAGAAAATTTAACAGTATTACTGACAGCAAAACTGTTAAAAAAGATATCATAATGGGCCACTTCAAGCCCAGTTGTCGCTGGTAGGATAATATCGGCATGTTTAGTGGTTTCATTTAAATAAATATCAATAGCCACCATAAAGTCGAGCTCTTCAAAGGCAGTATCTAATCGGTCACCATTGGGTGCTGACAAGACTGGATTGCCTGCAATAGTGAACAAGGCTTTGATTTGTCCTTCTCCTTCTGTCAGGATCTCATCAGCTAAGGTCGCTACTGGAAATTCACCGTTAAAATAGGGCAATTGTCTAACCCTAGATTTATAACGGCCATATGAGTTGGGTTTGCCTGGATTCACACGCGCCAATAAATCAAATGCAGGTTGTGGAAACATGGCTCCGCCTTCTCTATCAAAATTTCCAGTAATAATATTTAATACCAGCGTTGCCCATTGACACAAACCACCAAATGTTTGAGTCGAAGCACCCATACGACTGTAGCATACAGCTGATTGAACTCGAGAAAAATCATGAGCCAGTTGACGAATTTCTGCAGCAGTAATACCAACTGAATCTTCTACATTTTCAGGACTATACTCTAAGGTTGCTTGAACCAACTGCTGATAACCTTCAATTAAGTTATCTAGATGTCGCATGTTAACCAAGTCGTCATGAATAATGGTCTGAATCATTGCCAACAGTAACAAAGCATCTTGTTCTGGTTTGATAAAATAATGTTGATCAGCTATTTTTGCAGTTTCAGTGCGACGTGGATCAATTACTACCACTTTTCCACCGCGTTTTTGAATATTTTTAATGCGCTTTGGCATACCAGCAGCTGTCATCATAGAGCCATTGGAGACCATAGGATTTGCGCCTATCATCAATATAAAATCGGTACGATTAATATCGGGTACAGAAATAGTCATACCAGAGCCAAACATATAATTAGCTGCCACATGATGTGGTAATTGATCAGCTGATGCAGAACTGAAGCGGTTATTACTGCCTAAGGCTTTAAAAAACTGTGGAAAATAGATCGCATTGCCAAAGTTATGCGCATTGGGATTACCCAAGTACACGCCGACACTGTCTTTACCATGAGTTCTTTGTATTTTTTGGATTTTTTCCCCTATTTCAGCAAAAGCTTGCTCCCAACTAATATCCTGCCAACCCGTTTCAGTTTTCTTTATAGGTGTTTTAAGTCGATCTGGATCCTTATAATAATCCTGCATAGCCACAGCTTTAGGGCAGATGTGACCCATACTAAAAGGGTCTTGTTTATCAGGACGGATCGATAAAACTTCCTTATCTTTGTGTCTGATTTCTATGCCACACATGGCTTCACAAATATTACAAGTTCGGTAATGTGTTTGAATTTCGCTCATAATATTCCTATCTGTGTTTTTACTTTAATAGTGTTAAAATTAGTTTACTTTTACTAATGCTACCATAAAAAATTTTATCAGTGGTGTCATAATCAAAAAGATACACTAATTTGAAAGTATTCCTAAAAAAAGCTTCACATGAGAATTCTTACATAACTTAAGGGGTCAGAATCAGAAGGGGGTCAAGTTGAACCTCCCCCAATTCACTGGTCACTTAGCTTGCTCTCATCGTTTGACTTTCAAATGCCTCAGGGCTGATATTTCCTAGGTGTTGATGCCCTCTAGCTCTATTATAAAACACTTCAATATAATCGAATATGTCTGCCTTAGCTTCTTGTTGTGTTTTAAATATATAACGATGAATTTTCTTTTTCTACAACCGAATTATCATGACATTAACCTTTATTACTCATGCTTTGTGTGATGTTTTTTATTTCAAAAAATTGCAAATAACTATTGGCTCGATAGGTTACTCCTTGATCTGAATGTAAAAGAACTTTTTCATTTTATGGTTTTTTTGATAGCCATTTGTATAAAAAATGGCGCGCTCGATGGGATTATTCCAGGCTTCCTGCCTTTTACCCTTTGGGTCTGCTTTGCAGGGTTGATTTGTTCCTGACAAATCAATAGAACCCTTTAAAAATGGCGTATTATATAAGTTTAAGATGGTTGGTGTTTAGATTTTATCAATAGAAAATGGCGCGCCTAGCAGGACTCGAACCTGCAACCACAGCCTTCGGAGGGATGTATTCTATCCAGTTGAACTATAGGCGCATTATTTTGTGTATTATCTCTTATTTGACCTCAGCCCTCAAGCTCTGTTTTTTGCATGACCTCAGCCTTCGGAGGCCAATACTCTATCCAGCTGAGCTACAAGCGCGTATTGTGTTTTACTCTATTATGATCTTAATCCTCAATCTATTTTTTGCCTATGACCTCAGCCTCGGAGGGGTAAATTCTATCCAGTTGAACTATAGGCGCTTTTGAGATGAATTTTAAGAGGATCTATTTTACTTTATATTCTTAGAAATTCTTTTGGTTTCTAAAACTTTTTTTGAAAAAAATGATGATACCTGAAATAGATAAAAAAATCAGGGCTAGGGCTGCAATGTCATTAAATAAACTGGGTGAAGTGATGCCCGCATGCAAATCAAAGATTAATTGTTCATAACTGAGGTAGTTTTGCGTCGATGTTTCTATCAGTTGGATTTTGAGTGATTCTGAATCAATGGCTTGAGACCATGTGGTCGTTAACATTGTGGGTTGTAATGTTTTTAATTCTATTGACTCTGATTGGTTTTGTATGATCAAATTTGTTTGATTATGGCCCAATTTTTCTATGGGAAGGGTTATTCCGTCAAATTCATCCATGGACTGGATAATTTGACCATGTGTATCAATCCAGTTGATTTGTGATGCAGTGGCGATTATCCAGTTGGGTTGTTGATAGACGGCTCCAATAATGGGTTCTTCAAGTTTAATCTTGGCAGTGCCATCGATGTAAATTTGATAATCTAGTTGTGCTAAATTGTTTTGTTGGTCGCCATAGGATGTGAATTGTTGACCGATGTCATATAAGCTGAGAAGCAAAGCAGATTGTGTGTATTTGTGCGCAAGATTCCAATCATCTTTGTGCTGCAGTAAAAAACCAGTACTGGCCAATAATAAAAGCCATATTGAAGCGATGATGCCAATCCAACGGTGAATTTTTCTTAAAAACTTTCTTAGTCTCATGGCTTATTCTTGTTGTGGTTCAACCATAAAGCCAGTTTAACTTGTTTGTTCAAGGCGTTCACTGATAAGGTTGCACCACTAATTGTATCGATTTCTTTTATAAAATTATTGTTGCTTGACATATTATTATATTGTTGAGTAAATCGCTTGTTTTGCACTTGTCCGCCTCTGGACTCTCTATAGACCAAGACTTGTACTTTAACAATTTTATCAGAGCTTATCACTATTCCTGTGGTTATATCTCGTTCTTTGCCGATTTCATCCAATATCCATGCGCTGGTATCATCTTTTTGCCAATACCTATAACTGAGTTTAATTTGGCTTGGGTTGAATAGCTGTTTGATGGTTTTTTGGTTGTTTTTGTTGACCCAGAACCTGTTTACTTTGGGTATGTCATTATTAAAAGTTTCATTTAAAAACTCCTTAGTGCTGTTTTTATCGTTGGCACTCAACTGTTGTTGGAAAACCAACAACAGAATGAGTATCAATAGTTTTGAAATTTTAACTATCAAAAGCTATAACCAACACCAAGATTAAATCCATCAGAGTCACCTGCGCCTGATTGATTTTGAATATCAGCTTTTAAAACGACCAAAGGAGTTATCCAATAATTAAACCCTAGATCTAATTGTTTGACTTCATCATCACTGTTATCAGATCCAGCATTATTATCCCAGGTTGAATATCTTGTGAATATACCGAATTGATTAGTTTGACCAAAACGATAAGAGGGTTCAATAAAATAACCGCTTTGCTTCTCTCGTCCAGCACTTATTGCATTGACTTTGTCATTTAAATTCCATTGGGCATATAGGGCTTTTAGTCCAAAGCCGTTGTAGTTATATTGTGCATTCATTTCAAATAAGGAAGCATCTACATCTAAAGCGCCTTGAGTAATGTCTTGTTGATACTGATAACTTGCAGCTAATTGTAGGTTGTTTGAAGGACTGTATCTCAATCGAGCAGTGACAGCTCCATCATTGGCTTTAGCTTTGGCAACTTTTTGACGACCACTGCGAATTAAGAAAGCACTAGATCCATCTATTGGCACATTTAAGCCACTGGAAACAAATAGATCGTAACCAAAATTTTGAGTTGCTTGTTTATTAAATCCTATACCTGCTTCCCACCAGGTAGATGGAATGATATTTTTTTCAACATTGTTACGTTCAACACCATAAAATGTATTGGGCTCATGTGTTTCATTGAGTATACCTACGGGCATTAGAGAAACCCCTGCTGTCATTTTAGTGGTATCGTTAAGTTTGTGTTCAATAAAAGCTTGCTCAAGTTCAACTTCACCAGGTTTACCGTCACCACTTAATGCATGTTCAATTTCTAGTTCTGAATAGAATCGTGTCTTTTCATTAAAGTCATACCCATTGAATAATACAAAACGGTGAAAATCAATTTGATTACCACTGTCTGTATTATTATAGTGTAATTCTCCATAACCACCAAATTTATATTTAGATTGTGAAATTGTAGGTGTATCTTCTACTGACTCCGCTATCACTTCAAGTACTTGAGCTTGTTGTTCAACCACTTCTTTTTGTTCAACGACTTGTTGTGAATTAGTATTAATTTGCGCTTTAAGTTCTACAATGGTTTTTTGCTGTTGTTGAATGATTTTCCACATTTCTTCTATGCTTGGAGTGTCTGTAGCCATGGCATTATTAAGCCCGCAAGCCATTATAGCTGTGACGAGTATTTTTTTGTTTATCATTTCAAGTTTCCTAGGTCTGTTTTAAGTTAATATTTGAGTTAAGTTAAGTTACTATTTAAAGTAAAAAGTTTTGATTGATTTTTTTTGCTAAATTGGGTGCAATCAATGCTGATTAAAAACTGTTTTATTTCTTCACTGCAATCGACTAATTTATGTTGCTTTTTAAAATAAAGATGATCATGAGGATTTGTGTTTTTATCATAAAATTCTCTGCCATCCTCTGTAATAATAGATTGAATTAATTGATTAACAATAAGTAGGTTTAGTGTTCTTTCAAAAATTTGCTGATCACAACAACTAAACTCATCTAAGAAATGACTGAGCAAATCATCAAAACTAGGATGACATGGATTAATCCTAATCTGCAATAAAAGCGATTGAGCAATTGAAAAATATTTTTCTGGAAATTTATTTTTTATTAAGTCTTGATCAATTTTGTATTGAAAAATAAGCTTTTGATATAAATAAGTAATATCCGTAAAAAAACTGTGGACTTGTTTTTTATTGAGATTCACTGTCTTATTGGATGCTATTTTGTGCGTGATAAGTTTTTCCCAGACTAATTCTGCAAACTTGCCAAACCATTGACGAATCATTCGATTAGAGGAACTTAGTTTTAAACAACTTTTTTCTTCTAAAATTGATAGGCTTATTTGATACTGATTCATAATATGTGGAAATTATTTTATTTATTAACAACATTGTAAAAAGAATGGTTTCTTTAAACAGGGGAGTGAATTAAAAAAATCACACTCTTTTTACAACATAAAACGTAATTAAACAGTGGAGGGTTACTGCTTAATGAGAATATTAATGATAATCATTATCATTTGCAAGATTTAATTTATTATTTATAAATATTTCTTAATAAAAGAATAATTTTTATATTTATAACAAGAATATTGCTTTTTTATATTATTGAATTCTATATGTTTTATAATTGAATATTAATGACACATAAATCAGTAATTTTTAAAATGAAGAATAGAACATGAAAACTGATAAAGTTCTTACATCCTTACAGAATGTAACAATCTCTGGCATAAAATATTTGTATAATAATTTATCAGAGCAAGAAGACATACTATCGGTATGGATAAGCAAGGATGACAACAGTTGGATAAAAATTTACTTTGAAGCAAGTCAATGTATGATTGAAGGGTTCCAATTTGATGAATCTTCTTCAGATGATGAAAGTATTTCATCTGTTGATTACAGCCATTGGGTTATAGATACAATAATTATGAGTTCAAAAATTGAATGTATTGATGGAGAAGAAGTGTGCCTGAAAATTATTTTATCAAATAATAAAATGATTGTCTTTAGCAATCGGCATGGAGGGAAATGTACTATTCAGTTTCTGAAAGTACAAAGTTCATAATTGGATTGATGTGAATTTTAAAAAGTAATTGTCGTTGTCAAGTAATCGTTAAAATAGTTGAATCTGATAGAAATCTAGTTATGGGATAGCATAATATCGCATGAAGAAATAAATTAAGGTTGATTATTATCAATAAGCAAAGATTCGGATATGAGCCTCATGCTTAACACAAAAAGAGGATCATAGGTTTTTATTCTATGACCCCTTAAGCTAATAAAAATATTTTTACCAATTAAAATACAAGGTCGCATAAAAATTTATGCCTTCACTAGGGAGACGATAGGCTTGCAGATTGGTCATATCAAAACCCACATCTAAATTTAGGTTATTGCGATTATAGCCATTTAGGTGGTTAGCATATTTTTTATCGAATAAGTTGTTAATTCCCATGGCTAGGCTAGCGTTTTTATTGATAGAGTATGTGCCAGCTAAATTAAATAGACCATAGCCTGCAGTAGCTTGTTCTTTGTTAGTTAAAGAAACCTTCTTTTGCGCATGATAGGCTACCAACTCAGAGCTTAAGCTCCAGTATTTTTGTGAATAGAGCAGTTCAAGACGGGTATTCAATGGGGCTATTCTATATAAATTATCCACGATATCTGTCCGCTGTCCACGCACATAGCTGCTGACACTATTTAAAGTAATGTTATCAGATAATGTATAAGATAGTTCAATATCTATACCATACAATTTTGCATCGACATTATTAAAAGTCAGAGTATTGGGTGGTGCGGGCATACTTGTGGTTGGTGTTCCTTGAATATAATCTTTGATTTGATGATAAAAAATATGAGGAGAAAATGTAAATTGATCATCTTGGTAATTTAAACCCAATTCAACCTGGGTTGCATGTTCTGGATTCAGCGACAAATTACCAAAGTACTGAAGGCCATCTGCCATACCTGCTGTTGCCTCAAGTGGAAGCCACAAATACCTTTCTTGGTAGCTGGGTGAACGTGTTTTATAAGCTAAACCATATTCTAAGGAAAGATTTTCATTCAGTTGATGTTGTAAATTAAATGATAGATCAATATTATTGTCAGTGATATTTCTATTTGCTGCATTAAAACGCTGTTGTAATATTCTGTGTAAATTACCCATCTGATTTTGCATCATGGATACAGATGAGAAGACATCGTTGGCATCCATTTCAACAATGGTATAACGCATGCCGCTGATTAAATTTAATGTCTTGTTCAATTCACTTTCTAATTCAACATAAAAACTATTTCGATTTTTATGCGTATCAAAATTAGTAATATTAAACATGGCGTTTTCAGGATTACTAATATCAGCTTGATGGGTGGTAAAGTCACCTTCTATAGCCAATGCAAGATTTCCAAAAGTTTGTTTTGTATTCATAACAAAACTATAGCTGTTATTATTGACCTGAGTAAATGACTCCTTTTTTGCTGTGGTATTTCTAAATAAATAATTACTCATCAAATGGTCTGTGTTTTGGTGTGAAAACATAGTATCTATGCTCAAATTTTCTGACCAATCATATGAATAATCGACATTCAGTACACCTCCTTCTGCATAAACAATGTCCATCGGTAATGAAGGGGTTCCTGTATTTCCTGTATCATTATAATTGTATTTAATTGAAAGGTGTTGTTTTTCACCACGGTAGTTATAACCCATAAGATAAAAATCTCGGTCATACTCTGTGTTAAAGTTTGTGCCATCTGAAAAGTCAAAGTTGTCTCCATTTTCACTGTTGATTCCTAAATATAAATCATGTGTTTTTGATGCTAAAGAAAGTAAAACAGAGGTTTTTTTTCCTGAGTTTACAGAAGAGAATCCTAGGCTTGCCTCTCCTCCGAATTCAAATTCATCGGCATGACCTTGTACATTTTTTGCTTGGACTAAAACACTGCCACCAATTGATTCAATGCCGCTGCTTACGGGTGAAATTCCCCTTTTTAATATGACAGCATCAACTAAAGTTGCTGGCACATGACTCATAGCCGCATCCATAGAGTTTGAACATGATTCTTGCATATTTGTTCCATCAATTTGTACATTGACGCGACTACCTGATAACCCACGGTATTGTGCAATACCGGTTAATGGACCATTTCTATTCACATTGGCTCCGGGGAATTTTTTTAGGATATCTGAGGTATCAATTATACTGTGTGCATTTTCAGGTAAAAGCTTGACAGTAGATGTGCTATTTTCAGTGCTTTCAATTACCTCGACTTTATCGAGTTTTTCAATGCGTTGTTCTTCTATAATCTCTTGTGCCATTGGACTGCCGCTTATGATCAGTATAGGCAATAGTAATTTTTTCATTGTATGAATTCTTTATTAATAATTTCGCCACTTTAATTGAAGCCAACATTGAAGTAAATGCGACAAATTGTCGCAGTAGTTGTATGCGATAGACTTTAATGATTTAACTAGATAAAATAAAGGTCATGCATATACAGTCTCGACACAATACATTTTTTTGGTTAAGAAACTTTCTTGTTTTAGGACAAGTGATTGTGTGGTTAATGACTAAATATATTTGGAATATTGATTACCCTCTTTCTGTCATCGTATTAAGTGTTGTATATTTTATTATAAATATACTCTATTGGTTTAATAGCAAACGTCCAACAGACAAAGTTTTGTTTATCCATTTATTGATTGATATTATCGAATTGTCTGTATTCTTTTATTTAACAGGTGGGGCCAGTAATCCATTTACTTGGTTTTTATTGATACCAATAATTTTCTCTGCCACGGCTTTAATTCCATTTTATACTTGGATTTTAACTGGTATTTCTATTTTATCTTATACATTGTTAATCAAGTTTTTCCAGCCAGTTGAAAATTCAATGGATATGAGCATGATGAACCATCAAAACCACACCACAAGCTTTAACCAACATTTAATTGGCATGTGGTTGGGATTTATTGTTATTGCTATCATTGGGGCTTGGGTTATTATTGGCTTATTAAAAAACATTAGGCGCAAAGAATATTTGTTAATGCAAGCCAGCCTTAAACAGGCCGAAAATGATAAAATTTTAGCACTGGCAACATTAGCAACGGGTTCGGCTCATGAATTGGGAACACCATTGGCTACAGTTAATATACTTGTCAAAGAGTTGTTAAATGATACATCGATTAGCCAACATCACAAATCCTTAGAATTAATTGAGTCGCAAGTCTACAGGTGTAAGCAGTCGTTAACTCAAATTACAGCATCAACAGGCACAACTCAAGCCGTTAAAGGGGCTATTGAAGGTCTTGGGCAGTTCATTGAACAGCTAAAAGAAAAAATCATTCCCCCTTCAAATATTGAATTCAATTTTAATAGTACAGATGTTGCAGGCTATTTACTGGTTGATAAAACCTTACTACAAGCCGTTATCAATATCATCAATAATGCTTTTGAGTCTCAAGCAACGAAAGTGGTGGTTTCTACTTCGACATCAGAGACTACCATAACCATAACTATTGAAGATAATGGAGAAGGAATGCAACAGCAATTTGGCGAACACATGACTTCTGAAAAAGATTTTGGTATGGGCTTAGGCCTGTTCTTGGCACAAGCCACAATTCAGAGATTTGGTGGAACAATTAAACTAGATAAGACTGATCTGCCTCATGGGAGTAGACTTGTGATAAGTTTGCCAGCTGTTACTAACAAGAATGATGAGCATTTATGAATGAGTCAATCTTGATTGTGGATGATGATCCTATTTTTTGTCAGGTCTTAGCCAATGCCTTAGTATCTAGGAATTATACAACCCAGCAAGCTTATAGTTTTAGCCAAACCCAAAAAATTATTCAAAATTGGCATGCAGATTATGCTGTGGTAGATCTGCGAATTGGTCAAGATTCTGGCTTAAAAGTATGTGAGCTGTTGCTTAAAAATTCACCGGCCATTCGTATTGTTATACTCACAGGTTTTGCTAGTATTGCCACAGCCGTTGAAGCGATTAAACTTGGAGTTATTCAGTATTTGACTAAACCCACTGATGTAGAAACTATCTTAAATGCGCTCATGCAGGATAAAGCGGATACTGATTTGGACATCCCTAATACGCCTTTGCCTGTTAAACGACTGGAATGGGAACATTTACAAAAAGTGTTATTAGAAAATGATGGAAACATAACAAAAGCGGCTGAAAAATTAAATATGCACCGCAGAACCCTACAACGAAAATTACAAAAAAAACCCGTGCATGAAACCAAACAAGTGAAATTAAATAAATGAAGTTTATTATCTTAACCGCCTTGGTATTGCTTACATCTTGCCAAAAAATAACAGAAAAGTTGACTAAAAAACAATACTTTATTTTTGGTACCATTATTGAAGTATTGGTTTGGCACAATAATTCAGAAACTGTAAGTCATGCCTTAAATGATGTTGAGAAAGAACTTAATGGTATGCACACTCAATGGCACGCTTGGAAAGCAGGTCGACTATATGAAGTTAATGAAGCTTTAAGAAGTGGTAAATCATTTATACTAACAGATGAAGAGGCCAAATTTATCAAATCAACGGCTTTATTATCTCAACAGTCTTTGGGTCATTTTAATCCTGCAATAGGTGAATTGATTAATCTTTGGGGCTTTCACTCTGATGATTATCCCATTACTGCTCCACCACCAAGTAACATTGAGATTGAACATTTTTTGCTAAACACACCTAAAATGTCTGATATTATTATTGTGAACAATCAGATCACAAGTATAAATCAAAATATTTGGTTAGATTTCGGTGGTGTGGCCAAGGGTTATGCGATAGATAAAGCCATCAATATCATTAAAAATTATGGCATTAAAAATGCCATTGTTAATGCAGGAGGGGACCTGCGAAGCATTGGCAAAAAAGATGATAAAAATTGGAAAGTAGCGATTCGAAAACCTAACTCTGAAGATGTGCTGGCGATTATATCTGTTGAAGGTGACGAATCAATTTTCACTTCGGGCAATTATGAGCGTTATAAAGAGTTTGATGGTAAAAGATATGCTCATATAATTAACCCGACAACAGGTTATGGTGTTAAAGAAATAGTCTCAGCCACAGTGATTACTGACAATGGTACAAAAGCGGATGCAGCCGCCACAGCGCTCATTGTTGCAGGAACAAAAGAGTGGCAAAAAGCCGCTCAATCCATGGGTCTTGATCAAGTTCTAATGATTAAAGCGGATGGGACTTGTGAAGCAACAGAAAAAATGATGACACGATTGGAGCAGTCTGACTTAAATTGCACAATCTTAGAACAGTAAAAATTTTCTCGCAAAGGCGCTGAGATAAAAGATCTTATAGAATGGGGTTCGCCCGTAATATGTTAGATGGGCCCCGCCCATCATGAACTTAAATAAAATTGATGGGCAGGGCCCATCTTACTAATTTAATAATAATTTAAACTTTATACAGTGGATAGTTGTCATATTTTATATCAATATAAATCAATTTAGGAGCCAGTATGAAACCAATATTAATGACTGTATTTTTATTAATAACATTTAATGTTTTAGCGCAAGAGCCTTATACAAATTTATATAATGACTCTAATTATCAGGAGTATTTATCTAACTTAATTGAAGAGTCAGAAAAAGATAATCATTATGCACAAAATGAACTAGCTGAAACTTATCAAGATTCAGATAATCCAAATATGGACTTGTCACAAGCAGTATACTGGTATGAAAAAGCGGCAGAAAATGGCAACGCGAATGCAGCATTACAATTAGGGTCTTTATATGGTGCAGGTGTTGGTGGATTGGAACAAGATTGTGAAATGTCAGTCTATTGGTTGACTAAAGCCACAAAAGGATTCTTGAGTGGTATTGCATGGAATAATGTCGCATGGACTTTAGTGACTTGCCCAGATGAAAAATTTATAGATGCAAAAAGGGCATTGGAAATCATGCAAGAGCATGGTGAAGAATTTGCACAAACTGCTGGCGCGTTAGATACACTTGCAGCTATTCATGCACAACTGGGAAATTTTGTAAAGGCTGTAGTTTTACAAGAAACAGCTTTGTTTCTTATAGAAAAGGAAGAAAATAAACCAAGAATAGAGAGCATGAACGAAAGATTGAAATCATATAAAAGCAAAAAAGCCTGGGTTGGATTTGCACACTCAAATCCAGAAGATTATATTGATCATTAATTTAAACGTTTTGTCATCCACATAAAGGCTAGGATCTAGCAGTTTATGCTCGGTTTTTTTAAACAGATTTAATGATCATCGAATAAATGGATTCCCGCCTACGCGGGAATGACGGGTGGTTTTTTGTATGGCTAATTTATTCCATACTGGATGTGTTGTTTTAAGTTTACCAATCGACAAGATTAATTCTTACCCCATCCAGAATTGATTCTAAATGGTTCTGATTTTATTTGGATATATCTTTAAATATCACTGTGCCTTCGTGTTGCTATACGAGTATTACTTTTGATTTTTTGTAACATGATTTACAATGCATCTACTAACTTAATATTTGCAACTAATGATAATCCTTGGAATTGAAACATCCTGTGATGAAACAGGTATCGCTATCTTTGATACAGAAAATGGCTTAATAGCTGATCAGTTGTATTCGCAAATTGAATTGCATGCGCAATATGGCGGTGTGTTTCCTGAAATTGCTTCGCGAGACCACATCAAAAAAACCGTACCTTTAATCGAACAAGCTTGTGATCAGGCAGGTATTACATTACAAGATCTTGATGGCATTGCTTATACGGCTGGTCCAGGTTTAATTGGTGCTTTATTAGTAGGATCTAGTGTCGGCTGTTCTTTGGCTTGGGCTTTAGACTTGCCATCGATTGAAGTGCATCATATGGAAGGCCATTTATTAGCGCCCTTACTAGATGATGATAAGCCTGAATTTCCCTTTGTGTGTTTGTTGGTTTCTGGCGGTCACAGTATGTTAGTTGATGTTAAGGCTATGGGCGACTATACAATTTTAGGCGACACATTGGATGATGCGGCTGGCGAAGCCTTTGATAAAACAGCCAAGTTGCTTGGATTAGGTTACCCTGGCGGTAAAATTTTATCTGAGCTTGCCCTACATGGCGACAAAACCCGTTTTAAATTTCCACGACCGATGTTGAACCGTCCTGGCTTGGATTTTAGTTTTTCTGGATTGAAAACATCGGTGCGCATGACATGGATGAAAGAAATAGAAAAAGAAGGCTATAATGAAGCTACCGACAAGGATCAATTAGTCAAAGATATTGCAGCCAGTTTCCAAGAGGCCATTGTCGATACATTGGTTAAAAAATGCCAACGCGCTATGAAACAAACTGGTTACAAAACTCTAGTGATTGCTGGTGGTGTCAGTGCTAATTCAGAGTTAAGATTACAACTTAAAAATCTCGATAAAAAATTACGGATTAAATCCTATTTCCCTGCCTTAAAATACTGTACAGATAATGGTGCAATGATAGCTTTTGCGGGCGCTATGCGCTTGATGAAAAAACAAAATAAAAACAATAAAATTAAAGCTTATCCGAGGTGGAGTTTAGAAGAACTTAAACAAACTTGAGAGTATAAAAATGCCAAACATTCCAATTTTTATTGAAAAACATGATGTTGAATTAATATTAAAATGGTTAAAAGAAGATTCAGACATTGCTATAATTAGTAATTGTAGTTTTGGAGAAGGAAAAGATAGAGTGTGGAAATGGAAAGCATCTCAACCACCGAAGAATCTTAACGATGGGTACTATCAAATATGGCATATTCCTTCGGGAAAGATTTTTGTTGAAGGTGTAAAAAGAAATGATCCTGATTGGGTAGAAGTTAATAATCCTTTTGAGGAGTATGAAGCTTATCCATACAATAATAATAGGGAAATTCAAAATTTAGGTAATATGCCACAATTTTTTGAGTTTGAAGTGAGAGTTAAAGATAGTCAAAATTCAGATATGGTGGGTTTGTCCAACTTTTCATGGATAGGTAGCAGGTATCAAAAAGCACCAGATTCAGCTAAAAAATGGTGGAGCAAACTTAGACGCTTCATAACAAACAACTCTACAAAGATTAATGGCAATGGCATTAATTCAGATGATAGTTCAAAGTTTTTTTGTTTCGCTCATGCGTATGAAAGTATTAAGAAAAAACCAGATTTGTAAGTGAAATTTAAATCACTTATTGCCTAAAGATTTATTGCAATAAATAAAACCTGATATGGAGTATGCAGAATTCAAAGGTTTAGTTTCATTTCATGCCAAGCTAAACCGCCATGGTCAGAATCTGATTCTCTTAAATACTTAAAACCACTTTTGGCATACATTTGTATTAGTCGTGTTTGGCATATCAAATATATATCTTGTTTATGGAGGTCTTTCATTTGTTGGATGAACGCCTGCATTAATTCGCTTGCAATGCCTTGCTGTTGATAGTTTGGGTGAACCACAACTGACATGATAACAATGTGCTTGCCTGTTTCATCATGGCCAACAAGACTTTTAAAATCTTCATCCGATAATTCGACTTGATGACATGCACCTGAATTGATAAATCCTACGACTTTTCCTTCTATTTCTTTGACGATAAAACCTTGTGGATAGGTGTTTATGCGTAAAGCAATTTTTTCCTTGCTGGCAGCTTCATCACCGGCATATGCTGTGGTTTCAATGTCAAAGCATTGATTTAAATCATTGATTTGGACTTGTCTTATCATATTATTTTTGAATGCTGTTTGCAGTGTTACTTTCAAGCTTAATAGGAATTATTTCTGTTTTTATTTCTACTAATTTAATTTTACTATTTGGACAAATGCTGTCATCAAGAATTCCACCAAGTCTTTTACTGCCCGGTAGATAAATGCCCAGTGAAGTTGTGGTAAAAGAAAGAGAGCTTTTGTCATCACATACATACTGACGAGATTTGAGAATGGGTTCAATTGTGTCCGCGCTTTCATTGTTGACTTTCCATTCAACAGACCAGGCATTATTGATTTTCATTTGTCTAAAACTAATGGCAATGTCATCAGTTTTTTTGGTTGTAATAAATCGACTCCATTGAGTCGCTTGGGCCTTTTCAGTTAAAAAACCTGTTAATACAATCAGGGTAAACATATATCTCATGAATATTTTATGACTCATAAAAAAATTAATTATAACCTTTATCACGTTTGAATACATTTTTATCTGGACAGTCATCTCCAAACAGTTGGGCTTCTAAGTGGCCAGAGTGAACAGCTTGGGCAATAATGCCAGGAGCATAAGCATCACCAATTAAAGCAAAATGTTTAAAATTATGATCGTCTTTAATGGCAGTGAATAAACCATCATTTGGCGTTCTTTCTGTCACAAGCACCAATGTTTGACAAGGTGTATAAATTTCCTTACGGCTGTAAACACATTGACTAATCAGTTGCTGATCTTTTACTCTTGTTAAAGTTTGAGATAGAGATAGCTGTATATTCTTGTCGATTAATTGGGATTGAATGCGTTGCTGTTCTAGAGTATTTTCTGACCAATCTGAAACGCGGTTGGCAGGAGTCATATAAGTGACATGATTGCCCATTTCAGCACATTTTTCTGCTAATACGCTTGCCATATAGTAATGATCAGTATCATAAATGATGACGTCTCCTTGAGGAATAACACCTGCCATAATGTCATCTGGTGACAATATTGTGACTGATTTATCTTGTTTTAAATAGTGCCTAGTATCACGCCCTTGACCATTGGTTTTCCACTGTGAACCCGTGGCAATTATAATATTGTCAAAGCCAAATTCATGGATGTTCTCAGTAGTCACTTCACTTTCATAATAGATTTCGACATTCGGCATTTGTTGTAAAGCATTGAGTCGATAGTCTATGACCCGCTTCCATTCGGACAAACCTGGTAATTGTGATTCAAGTAAAACCCTGCCTCCAGCCACAGTATTTTTTTCTGCCATAACTATATCATAGCCACGATTGGCCAATGCATGAGCGCATTCTAGGCCAGCAGGACCTGTACCTACTATTAATATTGAATCATCCTTGTGTTTGGACTTTATCTTTTCAGGGTGCCAGTCTCTGCGCCATTCTTCTCCCATAGTTGGATTTTGCGTACAACGAATAGGCGCTGCATAATTATCACTGGATACACAGATATTACAACCTATACATTCGCGAATAGAATCAACATTCCCAGCCTTGATTTTATTAGGTAAAAAAGGATCGGCAATGGATGGGCGTGCGGCGCCAATTAAATCTAATACACCACGCTTGATTTGTGAAACCATAGCGTCAGGTGAGGTAAATCTCCCGACACCAACAACCGGCTTACTGGTTAAGGCTTTAACATGTTTGGTGTATTGTTCTTGAAAACCTTCTTTGGCAAATCGTGATGTGGCCGAATCATTTTCCCAAGATGAAATATTCACATCCCACAAGTCAGGGATCTCAGCGAGCATTTCGATTATATCGCTGCCTTCTCCACCAGCTTGAATACCGCCTTGACCAAGCAATTCATCAACGGCGATTCGTAATGCCACGGCACAGGTATCACCGACGGCTTCTTTGGTATCGGTTAAGACTTCTTTTAGTAAGCGTGCGCGGTTTTCTAAGCTACCGCCATATTCATCAGTTCTATCATTATGTTGTCTGGATAAAAAGTGCATTAACACTGATAAACCATGACCAGCATAGGTATAAACAATATCAAACCCTGCCTTTTTTGAGCGAATAGCAGCGTCGCGATACCATTGACGCAAATTTTTAATATCGGTTTTATCCATGGCCCGTGCTTGCATGGGAAATCCTCCCAATACAGATGCATGAGTGGGTGCTAATGTCGGTAATCTAGAATAGTGATTTTTCCCAGCCAGTCCTTGGTAAACTAATTCGATACCTGCTAGTGAGCCATGTTCATGCACGGCATCGGTCATTAATTGCAAGGAAGGGATATCTGAATCATCCCATAGTCGACCTTGATTATAGGGCGTAATATCTGAAGAAGGATGAATTTCAACTTCTTCAGTACATACCACACCCCAGCCTCCTTCAGCTTTAATACCGCGCATTTTTGCTAAGGCTTGAGGGAATCGATGACCCATGCCGTTACAATGAGGTACTTGATAAAAACGATTGGGTGTAGTCACTGGGCCAATTTTAACCGGTTCAAATAAAATGTCGTAACGAGAAGGCGTGTGCATAATTATTGTCTTATTTATTATTGAGCATGATAATAAAATATTAGTGAACTATTTACAATCAAAAAAAAATCGATGCCTTAACTGCAATGGAAAAATATTTATGTTAATATTATGTTAATTTCTGAGAGAGAAGGAAAATGAAATATTTAAAAAAATTGGTTACATTCGTATTATTGGTGACCTGCAGTTTTCAATTACAGGCTTTGATTCAACAAGATTTGAATCAAAATCAGTCGCCTCCAACCAGCCCTAATGGAACACCGACATCAACTTTTATCATTGATGATGGTACTGCTGAGACTGCTATAGGCGATGGAGGACAATTTATCTGGTTAAACCGTTTTTCGCCTACTGCTTCTGAATTTCCTTTTCAACTTGAGGAAGTTTCTGCTGTTTTTGGAGGTACTTTAGTTTCTGTAGGAGATACAATCAGAATATTGGTTTATGAAGACACGGATGGTGATGGTGATCCTGGAACGGGAGCTGTTTTATTGGCAGATATTACTGAAACCATACAATTCAATGATCAGTTGACTTTCAATGTCTATGATTTGCCCACACCAGTAAGATTAGATGGTCCTGGTGATGTGCTTATTGGGATTGTTAACAGTTATGGTTCGGAAGGATTTAATGATTTTCCAGCAGCTCTAGATCAAACGGCAAGCAATGGACGATCGTGGGCGGCAACTTATTTAGCTGGAGATGTTCCCGCTAATCCAACTTTACCTGCAGATGAACAATGGGATACCATTGATAATTTTGGTTTCCCTGGAAATTGGATTATTAGAGGGGCAGGTACACATATTGCATTGCCCGTTCCCGCTTTGAATTATGTAGGATTAATAGTTTTTATGTTTATGATAATAGGCATATTTCTATTTAGAAATAAGAAAATAGTTAACTAAATTTATATATTTATTCAGTATAAAAAAACACTTTTAAATTAATTTTAAAGGTGTTTTTTTATACCTAAACTTCACCAAACTGAAAGTCTATAAGAAATAATATGTTGTCAAATATAAGTTTTATAGCTTAGTTCCCTGGTCCACCGCTGTGTACCAATTCATAATATTTTTTCTCTAGTTCTAATTTATGTTCTGCTTCTTCAAGAGCCAAAAATTGAAAAGTGTCTCTGAGTTGCCCTTCTGGGGCGTTATCAGCTAAGTCTTGGTATTGTTTCATGGCCGCATCTTCGCGTGCAACTGCATATTGTAAAATAGATTGGTCATCTGGATTATCGCCTAAGTCTAATAATTGCACAAAATCTGAAAACTTATGGTCTTCGGTTGGTGTTTTTACTCTTTCATCTAGTTGCTTTTGCACTTCTGGATTGTTTTTAAGCTGGCTAAATAAATCAAAATGTTGTTGTTCTTCTTCGGCTAATTCCTCTACGATATAACGTATATTTTTACTGACTCTTGAAATCATATTGAAATAAAAATCGCGTGCCGTTTTCTCAAATGAAATGGCAATGGTTAAAATTTCATCCAAAGTTTTGGTTTCATGTAATTTTTTATATGATTTGCTGTGTCCTTCTTTGTTTATTTTACTCATTTTATTCTCGTTAATTTCTTATGCTTTTGTAAGATGGGCGATGCCTATCTTACACGCTGAGTTTTCAATACTGGGTCCATGCTTTCGCTAGGATAGCACTGTTTTATTGTAAATATTTATTAATATCATCGGCTACACGGTGACCATCGGCCACTGCATTAATCACATCTGGACCACCGACCATGTCGCCAGCTGACCACAACCAATTGACTGAAGTTGCTCCATTTTTATCGATCTTTAATCTGCCACGGTTCCAGTCTAATTTCTCAATAAGTTCTGCGCCTAATATTGAAACTTCTGTCATTTGTCCTATGGCTTCTATAACCATTTCACATGAATGAGTTTTTATATCGGAAGTATCGTATTTGGGAGCAAATCGACCTTGTTCATCAAATATTGAAAGTACTTTAATAGTTTCTAGACCTTGCAATTGACCTTTATCACTAACAAGACATTGTTTTGGACCTCTGGCATCAAGAATAATAATACCTTCTTCTTGGGATTCCTTCACTTCATCATCGTCTGCTAAAAATGAGGTTTCTAGTGATTCTAATGCAGAAACAGTGATATCAACTTTATTAAATTTCTGTTTTTGTAACCTCGCCAGTGAACGGGCAATATCCATCGCTACATTACCACCACCAATAACCACAGCAGATTTTGGAATATTAAAATCTTCACCTTGTGGAATCATGCGCAATAAATCAACAGCTTTGACTACATTTTTATGACCACTGCCAGGTACACGCGTAGATCGTCCATTTTGCAAGCCTATGGCAATAATCACAGCATTGTTGTCTTTATGAAGTTGTTTCATACTGATATCAGTGCCAACTCTAACATTGTATTTAATTTCAACACCAACCGATTGGATTACTTCTATATCTTGGTCTAGTCTATCTTCAGGCAATCTATAATTAGGAATACCATATCTTGTCATACCGCCTGCTTTGGGTAATGATTCATAAACGGTAACTTTATGGCCTTTTTTAGCTAAATCATATGCAGCTGTTAAGCCAGCAGGGCCTGCGCCTATGACAGCTATACTCTTGCCTGATCTTTTACGACTTTTTCCTTTTTTAGCAATTTGTTTAATCTTGGTTTTGGAAACATTGTCCATAGCGAATCGTTTTAGCCATCTAATGGCTATGGGTTGAGAGTTTCTTTTACCATCAACATCTACACGACCCAATGCACAGGCATCTTCACAAATATGAGTGCAAACACGTCCGCACACATGTGAAAAAGGATTAGTCTCATACATCCATTCAACCGCTTGCTCTAAATTTCCCTCATAGATGGAACGAATATAATTAGGTGCATGCATGTGAGCAGGACAGGCATCTTCACACAAGCCACAGTCAACACACCGTGAAGCTTCTTCTACTGCCATTTTTAAAGTAAAGCCATCGACAATTTCATCGAAATTATTAATTCGCGCATCTGGTTTTACTTCGCCCATGGGACGGCGTTGACGATCAAGTAAGTCGCTGTCTTTTGTTTTGGTCCAGCCTTTTTCAAAGTTTAATCCATGAATACCCTTTTCTTGTGGAAATACAAAATAGCTATCGGTGTCATCTCCATCACAAGTATGAACATATTCTTGAGTCAGCTCGATGGCGCTGGTTGGGCATATATCCACACATAAGGCACACCAACAACAACGGCCATAATCAATCGCGGGGCGCAAGTTGCGAATGCCTTTGGCAGCATCTTCTTTAATTGAAGGCACTTCCACCATGGTGATGGCCGCATTGTCACAAATTTTCTGGCATGAGCTACAGCCAATGCACTTATCCAGGTCATTGATATGAAAACCACGGTAGGTCGAACTAGCAGTACGAGGTTCTAGTTTCTCTGTTATGGGTTTTCGTGCAAAAAATTGTAGATTCTTTAATGGATTAAGAATACTGCCTTTGTCTTTGTAATCTATTTTTTTCATTATCTATCAACCTCTGGTGGACAAGCATCAAGCGAGAACATGATTTGTGCCACGTCTTCAATTCTTGCTCCAGTCACTAAATATTCTAAGGTTTGTACCGCATGCATCATCGATGGTCCACGAACATGAACCCGGTAGGGTTTATCACCTCCATCAGAAACAACAAAATAGGCCAATTCGCCTTTAGATGACTCTACCCGTACATAAGCTTCACCAGCAGGTACATTCCATGACAATGGATTAGGAATTGGTGTTCGAATCGGTCCAGAAATTGACGGCAGTTTTGTGATGACTTGACGCAGTATCCTAATGCTTTGGAACAGTTCATCACGCCTGACTAAAATACGTGACCAAGCATCGCCATGTTCTTGTGTAGGGACATCAAATTCCAATTGATCATAGATTAAATAAGGGTCATCGCGTCTGACATCAAAGTCTAAGCCACAAGCCCTTAAATTGGGACCAGTCACACTGTACTCTAGCGCATCTTCTTTAGATAAAATACCCACACCTTTTGCCCGTTGGACAAAAATTTGGTTTGTGAACAATAAATTATCGTAATCATCTTGTCTGGACTCTAAATAATCAAGCAAATTACTTAACTTCTCTAAAAATCCTTCGGGCAATTCACGGCGCACACCGCCTGGAATATTATAAATACTGTAAACCCGACCACCAGTGAAATCTTCAAATAAATCCAAAACCAAATCACGGTCTGCAACACCCCAATACATGGGTGTATACATGCCAGTTGTGGCAGCGTGTCCACCAAAGGTAAATAAATGAGCTGCTATACGTGACAATTCTAATTGTAATACACGAATCCATTGTGCTCTAATAGGTGCTTCGATACCCATTATTTCTTCAACAGCCAATGAATAAGCGACTTCCATCGGTGCGGGATCGGGAACACAAATACGTGGTACGATGGCTAAATTCTGAATCCATAAACGGCCTTCCATCAATTTTTCAAACCCTCGGTGAAGATAACCTGCATCGGTGGTTCCTTTGACTACAGTATCACCATCAAGTAATAATTTCAGTGCATAATTGCCTTCAATGCCAGGATGATTTGGACCAATAAATATCTCGTATTCATTACTGTCTCCCAACTGAACGGCTTGATAGTTTTCTGGTCTCATGATTTCCACCCCTTGCCGACAACTTGGTCTTTCTTAGCACTTTCTCTTTCTCTGTGGGTTGACATATTATGCAATTGTCCAGCCATTCTAATGTCTTCAGGCTTTATTGCGATACCACCGCCCTGATCGGTTAATTCTTGCAACCAATCTGGGTTGTATTCAGTCCAATTAAAAGTCTCTTGAACATAAGCTTCTGAATCAAAATCTTTACGCATGGGAGGCATGCCGAACCATTCGGTTAAAATGAATTTTTCCATGCGTGGACTACCAATAAAGAAAACCCCGAACATTTCATAGATGTCTCGTTCAAAAAAATCAGCTGGTTTATATAAATCATAGACTGAAACGAATTTAGCACGGTCTCTATTGATGCGCGTATGTACTGAAACCAAGCATTTTTCTTCATAAGACCAGACATGATAAATTAATTCAAACTGATTTTCTTCAATCCAGTCAACGCAGGTAATAGCAGATAAATGTAAAAACGAGGCTTGTCCTTTTAATGACTCTAATAAAGTGGTTAATGAGTCCGCTTCAACATCTACACGAATACGGCGTTCACGCTTATGGGTGACTTTTATGTCATTAACTGCATTTAAAATATAATCTATTAATTGCTTGTTCATGGTTTCATCCTTATTTTCATTTCTTGTTCCAGTAAGGGTTGTTGAACTTTTTCTAACTTTTTAGTGTTTTCGCCATAAGTGCCATCGCTTTCTAATCCGTATAATTTAGCTTCAGCTATTACATCTACGGGTGTTTGCCATTCATCACCAAATAAATTTTGCTGATTACCCAAATAATAATCATAGTTTTGATAATAATCTTTCCAGGCACTGCCTTTTTGTTCTTTTCTGTCATTTTTGATGTTGTGCTTGAGCCTGTGTAAACCTTCTAAGACAGCTTCAGGCCGTGGCATACAACCTGCAATATAAACATCAACAGGCATGTATTCATTGAGTTTTTTAGCAGTGGCATAACTCTGCCAGTACATGCCACCATTGACGGTGCATGAGCAAATTCCTATGACGTATTTGGGCGATTGCATTTGCTCATAGGTTAATATTACTCGTTTTAAAGTTTTGACTGAAACATAACCGGTAACCAGCAATATATCCGCTTGTCTGGGTGTCACCATCGGTTGTACACCTAAACGTTCCATATCAAAACGAGAAGTCATGGCTGGCGGTAGCTCTATGGCTCCACAGCCTGTGCAATAATGCAGCATAAACAATGATTTTGACTGGCAAAAGTCAATGAAATCATCAAAAACATGCGCCAATGGATTGGTACGTTTTTGTTCTTTTTGCTTGGTTTGTGTTTCTTTGATTTTTAATTCTTTTTTCATGATATTTACAATCTCAAAGTATGAAAGCTAAACCAATTAAGGCAAGCATAACTGGCCATTTCCATAAAATCCGGATCAGGTCTTCAGTTTTATATCGGGGAAACATAAAGGCAATACTCATCGGAATAGCCACTACCAAGAATGCCTTGGGTAATAAACTCAACCAACTTTCACCGCCACCTAAAAATAGTGAGGCATATAACACACCTGCGGTATACAGTTGAAAAGTCTGCATGACAAATAGACCTCCCATGTATTTGCCACTCATTTCAACCATCGGACCTGTGGCAATTTCAGCTGGTGCGATATAAATTTCAAATGGCTGTTTGCCTAACATGCCCTGTAAGGCAAATAATCCAGCAATGGCCAAGAAAGGCATTTCAACTATTCCCCAAGAATGAGCTTGTTGATATTCAATCATACCTACTAAGCTGGTACTTTCATAATGCCAAGCAGCCCCAAAAACAACGATGATAAAAGGAATGTCATAAGCCAACATTGCAGTCAGAGCACGAGAGATACCAATAGAACCGTTTGGATTGGCACATTGGCCAACACCAAGTGCTAAACCCAAAGAAGGAATCATTAAAAAGTATGACAAGGTGATGATGCCACCTTTATCTGCAATTCCTTCCATGCCAGGTACAGGCAATAATAATTCTGCTCCGATATAACCACCTACTGCCATCACGATACCGATGTCATGAATTAAGCCATGCGAAATCTGTGTGTCTTTACCGTATAGTTTTACAATGTCATAAATAGGTTGAAAAAAGGGTGGTCCAATGCGGCGTTGTAAGCGGGCTGAAATTTTACGCATCATCAACACCATCATCAATCCAACCACAAAAGCAATTAAAGGCATGAATATTAATTCAGAAATTAATTCAATAACACTCATGAGCCTATCCCCTTAGAATTTTTATAAATAGAAAATAATGCCAGTACCGTGACAATCACTAATAACATCACTGGTTGTCTAGAGCGGTACATGTTTTCAAACAATTTAGAGACAAAGCTCACAGCTGAAACTACCACTTGTTCCATCCATTTAAAACTGTCACGGTACCAACCACCAATTAAATGCATTAATCCGGGATAAAAATTATTTGAATAATGGTACTTCACATCCGATGAAAGAAAATGGCCGCCAGCATAATTATCGTACTGGTGTATTCTTTTAGACTTTCCACCTAAGAAATAGAAAATTAAAGCACCGACTCCAAAGCCATAAAACAAGATGCTACAGACCCATATCATATCTAGGCCACCTTTAATATATTCAATGCCTCCCAAGTGATATGACACCACAGGTAGGCCAACGAATTCTTGTACAGATGCAATCCATGGCAGTATCAATCCAGGCATAAATCCTGTGATAAAGACAATGATTGAAAGCCCTAGCATCGGTGCCATCATGCT
>Ga0316204_10003072_pt1 | contig 34957 bp, 32 predicted proteins | sample 6monrhotite_MG_2_FD_205661 | JGI IMG/M metagenome (GOLD analysis project Ga0316204, IMG submission 205661) | Microbial mat bacterial communities from mineral coupon in-situ incubated in ocean water Damariscotta River, Maine, United States -... | ecosystem: Environmental > Aquatic > Marine >... | reverse complement strand
CTCAGGCAATGCTAAGAAATTTAAAGCCGCTCAGCTTGTTACAATTAAGCCGCGCTCTGGTAAGCTGGATCTTTTGGCTTTAATGCAATATTTAGCCGAACAACAGGTCAATGAAGTGCACGTAGAAGCGGGCAGTAAATTATGTGGTGCGTTGTTAGCGTTGCAACTGGTGGATGAAATTGTCATCTATATGGCGCCTAATATTATGGGGGATTCTGCTAAAGGCCTGTTTCATTTACCGCAATTACAGAGTATGAAACAACGCACAGATTTAAGTATTAAAGATGTACGCGCTATTGGTAAAGACTGGCGAATAATCGCAGTGCCAGAATATAGCCGTGAGAAATTATAAGTGTACAAGCAAATAAATTTTTAAGGCTTTTTTTGATAAAGCCTTAGTTAACCGTTATTTTAAGAAGTGAGTGAATTATGTCCACAATAGTCGTGGTCAGTAAAAATGGCAAAGCCTGTATAGCTGCAGACAGTTTAACCACCTTTGGTGATCTTCGTATGGGGTCTGAGTACGATCGATCTTATGACAAGATACAAAGTTATGAAGATGGTTATTTTGGTATTGTTGGTAGCGCAGCTCATGCATTAGTGATGGAATCGGTTATGTCTGATGACAAACTTGAAATTGATTTCACCTCACGTCACGGAATTTTTGAAACTTTTCGTACCCTGCATCCAATTTTAAAAGAACATTATTTTCTAAACTCTAAAGATGAAGAAGATGATCCCTATGAAGCAACACACATAGATGCACTAATCTGTAATCCCAAAGGCATTTTTGGTGTGTACTCATTACGTGAAGTTAGTGAGTATACTAAATTCTGGGCCATTGGTTCAGGCTCTGAGTTTGCACTGGGTGCAATGCATGCGCTTTATAATCGCCTGGATTCAGCTGAAGAAATTGCACGTGCAGGTGTAGAGGCGGGTGCTGAATTTAATAATGCCTCAGCTCTGCCTATGAGTATTCATACCATCGATCTTCAATCAAAATAAATTCACAAACCAGGCGACTTAAAAGCAGATTAAAATGTTTACCGGAATTATAGAATCAGTTGGCAAAATTGAATCCATTGAAGATAAAGGGGGAGATGCCCGGGTCTGGATTAATACAAATAAAATGGATATGTCTGATGTTCAATTAGGTGACAGTATCGCCATGAATGGTGTTTGTTTAACGGCCATTGAATTACGCGATGACGCTTATTGTGCTGATGTGTCTGGTGAAACCCTGTCGCTAACTTCTTTAAAACAGTTAAAAGAGGGCAGCCGAGTTAATCTTGAAAAAGCGCTAACCCCGAATACAAGACTTGGTGGGCACATGGTTAGTGGGCATGTTGATGGTTTAGGGAAAGTGATTGAGCGATACGATGACGCCCGATCAGTACGTTTTATAATTGAGGCACCTAAATCGCTGGCTAAATTTATCGCCGTTAAAGGATCTATTACGGTTGATGGCGTAAGTCTTACTGTGAACAAACTCGATGGTTGTCAGTTTGAATTAAATATAGTGCCTCATACCTTGCAGGAAACTATAATGGACAGTTATCAGGCCGGATCAGAAGTAAACCTGGAAGTAGACTTGATCGCACGTTATCTTGAGCGTTTAATGCTTGGGGAGAAGGCCGCAGAACCAGGCGCAACAATTACCGAATCCTTTCTCGCTGAGCATGGATTTTTAAAGTGAAAATACATTAAGAATATAATATATGTCATTGAATAGCATAGAAGAAATCATAGAAGATATTAAGCTGGGCAAGATGGTCGTTATTATGGATGACGAAGACCGTGAAAATGAAGGTGATCTGTTAATGGCAGCATCTGCGGTAACTGCGGATGATATAAACTTTATGGCTCGATACGGTCGAGGTTTAATTTGTTTAACCTTAAGTGAGGCTCGTTGTCGACAATTACGTTTACCACAGATGGTTGATAATACGGATGATATGCACGGCACGAATTTTACCGTGAGTATCGAAGCGGCTGAAGGTGTTACCACCGGTATCTCAGCAGCGGATCGTGCGATTACGGTTCAGGCAGCAGTAGCGGCAGATGCCACTTCACAGGATATCGTTCAGCCAGGTCATATTTTCCCTCTCAAAGCTCAACCCGGTGGTGTCTTAAATCGTGCCGGGCATACTGAAGCGGGTTGTGATCTTGCGCGTCTTGCGGGTTTTGAGCCAGCAGCGGTTATTGTTGAGATTCTCAATGATGACGGCACTATGGCGCGTCGCCCAGACCTTGAAAAGTTTGCTAAAGAACACAAACTTAAAATTGGCACCATTGAAGACCTTATTCGATATCGAATTCAAAATGAAAAAACCGTAGAGCGTGTAGCGGAAAGTGATTTTCATAATGAGTTTGGTCAATTCCGTTTATACGCTTATCAGGATGAAATTGGAAATGATCTTCATCTGGCGCTGGTACATGGAAAAATCAACCCGAAAGAACCCGTACGTGTTCGTGTGCATATGGAACACACCATGTGCGATGTTCTCGCCTCCAGTAAAAAGTGTGGCTGGCCCTTACGTGATGCAATGAAAGAAATTGCCGATGCCAAAGAGCCTGGTGTTATTGTTATACTGCGTGAGGCAGAATCTGCACGGCAGATTATGCAATGGATGTTGGGGCATAATGAAGAGGCACCCATTGATGATTCTTCACCAAAAGAATTACGCACCCACGGTATTGGCGCGCAGATATTAATGGATTTAAATGTTCAGAAAATGCGCCTCATGGCAGCCCCTATGCGTATACATGGCCTGGCTGCTTATGGACTTGAAGTAGTGGACTATATAACGGGTGATGAATAGTTCGAGTTTACATTTCCTGTATAATTCAATAGAAACTAAGTATTAAACAAATATAAGAGATAACAATGTCAGATATAACAACCATCGAAGGTGAGCTGCAGTACTCAGAAGGTAATTTTGCAATTCTTAGTGCACGTTTTAACAGCTTTATTGTTGATAGCCTGGAAGCCGGAGCAATTGACGCGCTAAAACGTCATGGTGTACCTGAAGCTAATATTACCGTGGCGAAAGTGCCCGGCGCTTATGAAATGCCACTGGCTATTCAGCAGCTTGCACAAAGTGGTAAGTATGATGCAATAATTGGCCTTGGCGCAGTGATTCGAGGCTCAACTCCGCATTTTGATTTTGTTGCTGGAGAAGCATCAAAAGGTATGGCAAATGTTTCGCTGGACCACGCTATTCCTGTTATCAATGGCGTGCTGACAACCAATACCATAGAGCAGGCGATAGAACGCGCGGGCACTAAAGCAGGTAATAAAGGTGCGGAAGCGGCCATTAGTGCGCTTGAGATGGTTAACTTGCTGAAGAAGATTGGTTAATGTCAGTATCTGTTGCAAAAGGCCGAAGTAACGCACGCAAAAAAGCGCTGCAAGCTTTATATCAGTGGCATATGTCGGATAATGATCTGATTGAAATTGAAACACAGTTTCATCAGGAACAGAATATGGAAAAAGTTGATGTTGATTACTTCCATGATCTGTTACATAAAGTGCCAACAGAAATTAACTCTCTTGATAAGCTGATTGCTAAATACAGTGAGCGTACAGATGAAGAGTTAGACCCGATTGAGCAATCTATATTACGTCTTTCTTGCTACGAAATTGTAAAGCGTATCGATGTGCCTTATAAAGTTGTTATTAGTGAAGCTATCAGCCTGGCGAAAACTTTCGGTTCAGACAAGAGTCATGCTTTTGTGAACAGTATTCTGGATAAACTGGCTAAAGAGTTTCGTAAAGTTGAAGTTGAAAGTGGTAAATAAAAATTTTGAATATGTTGCAAAGACACTGAGATGTTTGTAGTTTAAGCAACTATTACTTTCAAATAAGTTGTTGCAGTCATGGGGCATTGCATCGCCACACAAAAAATAAAAACAGTATCAACTCTTAAACGATCTATTTGATAAACGGACGAATTAAAGTAATTATCAGTAGGATGGGCTGGTTTTTATTGCCCACCATCTCTTAAGTAAAAGTCTTGTAACGGGTGGGCAAAAAAGCCAGCCCACCCTACACAATATTAAATCAAATTATTTAAAACAGATAACCCAGGTTTATACCAAGGGTTGTAATACCCAGGCCAATCTTCGCGCCGGTGTTTGGTGAGGTGAGAGTTTCATCTGCTGCTTTTGAACCGTGGAAACCCAGCTCCCAGTATTTACCCAGTCGATAATCGCCGCCAAAAGCAAAGTGAGTTTCTGTAACGGCTGGCAGAATATAATTTGTATCAGTTGATGATGCGTCAAATGGCGCGTCAGCCTGGTTATATCCAAGACGAAGTTTGAATCTTGGGTTAAGCGTAAATTCAACACCCAGTGCCAGTACCGTTTGATCATCCCAGTTTGCATTCAGGCTGATTAGCTCTCCATTTGGGCCATTAATATCTAGACGCTTGAGCGTTTTTGACCATTCAATACGCTTCACGTCAAATGACAGGTGCACCATTTTGTTAAGTTTATATGCCGCGCCTACTGAGTACATGGCTGGAAAATCCAGTTCCAGTGTATATTTACCGGCAGGGCAGACACCACCAGCACAACCTGTAATTGGCAGCTGGTTCTGGCCTGAAATATCTGCAATATCACCATGGGCCAGTTGAAACTCCAGGTCGCTAAAGTCCTGTTTGCTTTTATAACTTGCGCCAACGCTAAGCTCATCGGTTACATCGTAAATAACACCCAGGCTTAAACCAAAACCAAATGCCTGTGCGGTGCGGCTCAGGTCAAAATTAACCAGAGTTCCATTATCGGCAACACCATCTGCGGTGCCTGTGCCGTCACCGTCCATATGGAATGCCTGTTTAAAAGATACTGACTGGTAGTCAATATTTAAAGAGACACCAAAGCTCAGGTCTTTATTTTCATTCCAGGCAATGGTTGGAGCCATTTGCCAGAACTGTATTGCTGAGTAACCTTCAAAAAACAAACCTGGTGCTGTTCCAACTTGTTCAGGAGAAAACTGTGTTAATGGGTAGTCAGTACCCAGTCCAGAAGTACCGTATATACCACCACCAAAGTAGATTTCCGATCCATCATCTATTGGAGCGGTCCAGCCAAGAGCCGGTACGCCATATTGCTCTGCAGCAGAGTCATTTTTTTCTCCACCGGAAGCAGTAAAGTCAACAAATCGCTCAGGCATAAACATTTCAAGGCTGAAATCAGCCCGTTTGCCGATTCTGGCAATACCTGCCGGGTTAGTGATGGCGGTCATTGCTGACCCAGGTTTTGCTGTAACTGCACCGCCCAGGCTTTTCTGGTATGCGCCGATACCGGTTAGCTGATAGCCGTTAGTTGCAAAAGCCGGCTGTGATAAAGTGAATCCTGCTAATAAGAATAGTGTGGCTTTTTTAATCATAATTTTCTCGTTATATAACGTATAGATGTAACAAGTGCTAAGAAACAGGTAATATTTCTTAGCGCTGTGAAATGAACAATCTATAATTGTATTACGATTAACTAAATTAATATTTATAGCTTAAGAGATAGTGCTCTTAGTGGATTTTGTTGCTTACATTTCTGAGTTAAACCATTAATGACTGTTTGGTGTTTTCAATGATTTCCTGATTTTCTTCTATTTCAACTACATTAACTTCTGTATCCATACCCAGTTTTTTAAATGCCGGTACCTTATCCCAGTCAATATCTTCTTTAATATGGCCACCTTGCAGCAAAGCAACCTGCACCAGATCAACAAGATCAGCAGTACCTTCATGGTCGTAGGTAAAATTATGTGCATGTTTTACAACATCAGTCATCGCTTCACCAAAATTCCAGGTTTCGAGTATCAGCACACCCACACGACTTTGCAATTGCTCAATGACGTCCCCCAGAGCACCGCTGTCATTAAATAGATCATCGTCATCCTCAGCCTTAACCAGGATAGGCAAGGACCCTATATTATGAACAAGGCCAGCGAGTAAAGCCTGCTCAGGATTGATACTCGGTACAGTTATGGCTAACATGCGACATATCGCTGCCACTTCTACGGCTGTCGTCCAGCTGGAGCGAAAATGCTCATCGAGTACGTCAGAGGTGGCCTGGTAAATTTGTTTCATCGCAAGGCTGATTACCAGGTCTCTTACCATGCGGATGCCCAGGCGAGTCACTGCCATTTGCAAATCTTCAATCGGGTTTCTACTTCGATATAATGGGCTGTTTGAGACCTGTATTAAACGTGCCGATAATGAGGCATCCTGAGTTAGCGTATCAGCAATTTGTTGTGCAGATGTGTTCTCGTTTTCTACCGCATCGCGAATCTTTAGTGCAACTTCAGGTAATGTTGGCAGTATTATTTGATCAGATTCGACTGCCTGTTTGAGTTCACTAAAGAATTGTTCGGCTTTTTCAGTCATGGGTTACCCGTATTTATTGTTTTTAATTGTTACTATGCACTTGAGCTGTGCCAAGTCTATGTATTAATTGTTCGGCGTTCATGTTGAGTATAGTGGTTTATTTAAAAAGTGACGTTGTTTCCTCGAACATTAACTTATTTTCTTCTATATCAAGTACATGGGAGCTTGCATCGATACCAAGACGTTCAAAAGCAGAAACCGTTGACCAGTCTTCGGGGCAGTCTAGTCCGGTATAGATGCTGCCCTGTATTAATGCCACCTGGATGATATCAACATAGTCAGCAGGGCCGTCATGGGTGCGCCTGAAGTGGTAACACTGGCTGGCCACATCTATCATAAATGATGGGAAGTGCCATTTTTCAAATATGTGGGCACCGACTTCCCCCTGCATTTTATGTATTACTTTAAATAATGCGTCGGGATTATCAAACAGGTCATCATCATCTTCAGCCATTAATATGATAGGTAAGGCACCAATATTATGAATTAAACCAGCTAACATGGCCTGTTCAGGATCCAGGTGTTTATGCTCAACCGCAAGTAATCGAGCAATCGCAGCGGTTTTTGTGCTGGCTAGCCAGAGTTCCCTGAAGCGCTCGGCAATAATATCGTTACTTGCGTGATATAGCTGCTTCATTGACAGGCTCATAATCAGGTTTTTGACCAGTTTTAATCCAAGCCTGGTGATCGCCATTTGAATATTGTCAGTGGAGTTTCGGGTGCGATAAAGCGAGCTGTTTGCGGTTTGTAACAAGCGTACGGTCATGGCAGGGTCCTGACTAATCACTTCAGCAATTTTTTCTGCAGAAGTGTCAGGCTTTTCACATTCGGCTTTAATTTTCAGTGCAACATCAGGCAAGGAGGGCAGCAGTAGTTGTTCTGTTGCTACTGCATCTTTCGCTTCCTTAAGAAACAGATCTATTTTCTCTTGCATAACGTTTAGTTACCTTTTTTATGAGCTAAATATTCAGCAGACTACTGCGGGCATCATCTAATTGTTCCTGTAATGATTCATCAAAACTGCGTATGGATGGATCGAGGCCCAGCTTTTCAAAGGCGGGAACCGTTGACCAGTCCTGCGGTGTTTCGACCGGTTTGTGTTGTGTGTGTAAAATAGCAGCCTGGATGATATCGACATAATCAGCATTGTTATTATGCCGACGGCTGAAATTATTCCACTGTCCTACGACATCAATCAATGCCTGTGGAAAGTGCCAGAAGCTTAAGATTTTCTCACCAAGAGGACCCTGAATTTCCCGGATAATACTGGCAAGCTCATCGTTATTATCAATGAGTGATGGATCTCGATTGGCGAGTTCTATGATTGGCAGGGTGCCTATATTATGTATGAGGCCGGCTAACACAGCCTGTTCAGTATCCAGGCCGTTTTGAGTTTTTGCTAAAACTCGAGAAATTGCTGCAACATCGATGCTGGTTTGCCAGATCTCTCTGAATTGTTGTTCAATGGCTTTGTTGCTGGTGTTAAATGCCTGTTTTATCGCTAGCATAACAACCAGGTCTTTAACGATACGTACACCCAGTCGAGTAATCGCCTGTTGCAGGCTGTCGACTTCATTGCGTGTTCGGTATAAAGGACTGTTGGCTAACTGGAGAAGGCGTGCTGAAAGGGCAGAGTCCTGAGAGAGTAGCTCTGCGATTTCAGCCGCAGAGTGCGTATCTTTTTCTACTGCATCGCGAATTTTCAGCGCAATTTCCGGCAGTGTCGGTAATTTTATCTGGTCAGTCTCAACGGCTTTACACAGTTTATTGAAGACGTTTTGTGCCTGGTTGCTCATGTAATTTTATTAATCCTGCTTCAGGATATTGCTTTACCATGAGTGTAGTCAATAAAATCAAAAAGCACTCTATCTTTTATTTTTCAGCCACCTCTATTTGATAAGGCAGGTCGAGAACTGTGATAGATGGCCCATTTTCATCTTCCAGTTGCAGCAAGTTCGCTTCTGCGTCAGAAATATTGATAACTGCCAGTGCGCTATAGCCGCTTTCCGAATCAGGCTGGGCACTAACAATCTGGCCTGGCCCCTGCCCGGAAGTAGATTCTTTGCTGAAGAGTTTGTCTCCGGGCTTAACCGGCTTATCGGTTTGTATATTGATGCGAAACATACGGCGTTTTAATGTGCCAAGGTATTGCATGCGGGCAACAACTTCCTGGCCGGTGTAACAGCCTTTTTGAAAGTTGACCCCATTGATGACCTGCATATTGGTCATCTGTGGAACAAATGCTTCAGAGGTTTGTGGGTATATCGTTGGAATACCGGCTAAAATATCCAGACTTTCCCATACACCAGCGCCAACCAGTGCCGCATTAACATCTAACTGCGCCCATAATGTTTTCATCGCCTCAAGTTCGCCATAAATTTCATAACGAATGACCGTTCCAGGGACTCTTATAATAGTGTATCCATTGGCCTGAGTAACATCATCGACTTCTTTGGGTATCTCGCTAATCAGTTCTGCCAGTTGTTTGTCAGCTTTAGGGCCTGAGACGCCTATTCTAAAAAGGCTATTGCTACTGTCTTTAAGGCTGACTTTTGACATTAATACAAACATGCCTATGCGTTTCAAGGTTGGCTCAAGCAAAGTTTGCGGCAGGCGCATATAATAACTTTCGCCTCTTTTAAAGAGTCTGAAGTTCGCTAGCATGCGCCCTTTGTGGGTGCAGTAGGCACTTAACTGGCTATGTTGCGGGCTTACATCCCGTATATCATTAGTCAGCTGGCCCTGCAGAAAATCGCTGGCATCTTCGCCTTCAATTGAAATGAGCCCCTGGTGGCTAAGGTCACATATGGCAAGCCCTGTATGAATAACACGTTGTTCGCGTTCTATATTGCCAAAGCTTACGACTTTATTGTCTTCGATTTCAGCACCGGAATTATTCAGTAAATCTAGCCATTCTGGTTTCATGATCTTACCTGTCTGTATTTGAACTTAATTGAAGAGATGAACACTAAAATTATACTCCATGAATATACGCTCATGTGAATTTTAATTATTATCTGTAAGGTGGATACTATAGGCTTAATGCTGTAGTGTCAGCATACAAATGTTGTGGGTTAAAACTGCAAAGTTTTTTTAATACACTACACTAATAATCATAATAATTACAAAGCCACATTAAAACAAACTTTGGGGGAATATGAGCAATGGCGGTAACTGATAACCGACCCTTCTACCTGAATCTGCTTAAAATTCGTTTGCCCGTGACAGGTTTTGTTTCAATACTTCATCGTGTCAGTGGATTGTTGATGTTTATCGCGATCCCCGGTGCGGTATTTCTGTTTGATCTTTCCTTGCAAAGTGCTGAGGGGTTTAAACAGGCTCAGCAAATTTTGTCTCTGCCTGTGCTACAGCTCATATCCCTGATTCTACTCTGGTCAATAATTCACCACCTTATCGCCGGGATTCGATTCCTTTTAACGGATTTTGATATCGGTCTGGAGAAAGCGCAGTCTATTCGGTATGCATGGTTAGTATTTATTCTAGAGGCCATTGTTTTTGTATCGCTGATAGTGGGGGTCTTTTTATGAGTTCACCAGGACTACAGGGCTTAAGGCCATGGATTGTTCAAAGAGTGAGTGCGGTTTATATCGCAGTATTTGTTGTTTATTTTGTTGCAGTGTTTTTATTAAACCGTCCGTTTGATTTTTCACAGTGGTTAAGCTGGGTTGCGGCTCCTTATAATAATGTTGCAGTTGGTTTATTTCTGATTGCCATACTCTGGCATGCGTGGATTGGTGTGAGAGATATTGTGCTTGATTATGTTCCTAATGTAGTCGGACGCCTGCTTGTCTTAACCCTTGTTGCCTGCGTTGTTTTGGGCAGTGGGTTACTGGGTTTTAAAGCACTATTTCTGGCGGTAATACATTAGTTGTTATTCTTTAGGTTAGTTCAATTGGGCGAATAGAGTCAATATGAGTATAAATTCAATACCTAGAAGACGATTTGATGCGCTAATTATTGGCGCAGGCGGTGGTGGCCTGCGCGCAGCGTTACAATTGTCTGAAGCTGATGCATCAGTGGCTGTGGTTTCAAAAGTTTTTCCAACGCGCTCACATACGGTTGCAGCCCAGGGTGGTATGAATGCTGCACTCGCCAATGTATTACCTGATAACTGGCACTGGCACATGTTTGATACGGTGAAAGGCAGTGATTATTTAGGCGATCAGGATGCAATCGAATATATGTGTCGTGCTGCGCCTAAAGCGGTTTATGAAATGGAGCACTTTGGTGTGCCTTTTTCGCGACTTGATAATGGAAAAATATATCAACGACCTTTTGGTGGGCAGTCGCAAAATTTTGGTGGAGAGCAGGCCGCAAGAACCTGTGCTGCCGCGGATAGAACCGGGCACGCTATTTTACACAGTTTATATCAGCAAAATATTCGCGCTAAAACCCATTTTTTTGATGAATATTTTGCAGTAGATTTATTAAAAGATGATCAGGGAAATGTTTCTGGTGCTTTTGTGTTTAATATTCATACGGGTGAAGAATTAATCATTGAAGCAAAAACCACTTTACTTGCAACCGGTGGTGCCGGGCAGTTATTCAGAACAACCACAAATGCATTGATTAATACCGGGGATGGTATGGGTATGGCATTACGTGCCGGTGTGCCTCTAATGGATATGGAGTTTTTTCAGTTTCATCCAACAGGCATAGCAGGCCGTGGCATGTTAATAACAGAAGGGGCCAGGGGAGAAGGTGGTTATTTAACCAATGCTCAGGGTGAGCGCTTTATGGAACGTTACGCACCAACAGCAAAAGACCTGGCTTCCCGTGATGTGGTGAGCCGTTCTATTTATACTGAGGTAAAAGAAGGTCGCGGCTGTGGCCCGAACAAAGATCACGTGATGTTGAAACTTGATCATTTACCTGAGGATGTATTACAGGCAAGACTTCCGGGAATACGCCAAACCTGTATTACCTTTTTAGGTGTTGATCCTGCTCGTCAACCGATACCAGTGTATCCAACCGCGCATTATACAATGGGAGGTATTCCAACGGATCGATATGGTCAGGTTGTAGTGCCGGTGAAAGATACCCCAGAAGAACCGGTCAGTGGTTTATATGCAGCTGGTGAATGTGCCTGTGTTTCTGTGCATGGAGCAAACAGACTGGGTGGAAACTCTTTGCTTGATATTCTGGTGTTTGGTCGTTCTGCGGCAAATCATATTATTGGTTACTTAAAAGAAAATCGTTTTCATAAAGCGCTTGATGAAAATAGTTTTGAACAGGCCTATGCACGTTTACATCGCTGGGATGATACCGGAGAGGGCGAATCGGTTGATCAAATACGCGCAGAGTTACAAAAAGTTATGGAAGAAAACTGTGGTGTGTTTAGATCTCAGGATGTGCTTGATAAAGGTGTCGAAGAAGTTTCAAAACTTGCAGAGCGTTTAAAACACGCAAAAATCAGTGACCATTCAGAATTATTTAACACAGCTCGTGTGGAAGCCCTTGAGCTGGAAAATTTAATGGATGTGGCACTGGCTACGGTTTACTCAGCAGCGGCGCGTCATGAAAGTCGTGGTGCGCATTCACGTATTGATTATACTGAACGTGACGATAAAAACTGGATGAAGCATTCACTGTACTCTAGCGAAGAGCGCAAGCTTGATTATAAACCAGTGAGAACCAAACCTATGTCAGTACCCAGCTTTCCGCCTAAGGCCAGGGTGTATTAAACCATGGTTAATTGTTTTCCTCTGCGTGCTCTGTGCCTCTGTGGCAAATCTTTTTAAAGGTAAAGAACATGAGATTTAGCATTTACAGATACAATCCTGAAACTGATCAGAAACCTTATATGAAAGATTATGTGCTGGATGAAATATCCTCTGACATGATGTTGCTTGATGCGCTTTTATTGATAAAAGAAAAAGATCCGGGATTAGGTTTCAGGCGTTCATGTCGTGAAGGTGTTTGTGGTTCTGATGGAATGAATATCAATGGTGTAAATGGTCTGGCCTGTATTACACCATTATCGAGTTTAAAAGAACCGGTTGAAATACGCCCAATGCCAAGGCTGCCGGTTATTCGTGATCTGATTGTCGATATGGATCAGTTTTATAAGCAGTATCGAGACGTGAATCCGTTTTTAACGGTGAAAGATCCATTGCCTGAAGTTGAACTGAAACAGACTCCGCAAGAGCGAGCTAAACTCGATGGCATGTATGAATGTATTTTGTGCGGTGCCTGTACAACTTCATGTCCATCATTCTGGTGGAATCCCGATAAATTTCTTGGGCCTGCGGCATTATTGCAGGCCGCAAGGTTTATTAATGATTCACGTGATCAGGCAACAGAAGAGCGCCTGGCATCACTTGATGACCCGTTTAAATTATTTCGTTGTCATACCATTATGAACTGCGTACAGGTTTGCCCAAAAGGGCTTAATCCGACGCGGGCCATTGGTGAAATTAAAAAAATGATGGTTAAAAAATCATTGTAAAACTTATGACTGAAACAGTACAAACAATTATGCCGGATCAGGTGAATTCAGAGTTACGTTGGCGTTGTCGACGTGGCATGCTTGAGCTTGATATTTTACTCAATCAGTTTATCAATAACGATTATTCTCAACTCGATGCAGAAGAAAAAAACGTGTTAGACCAAATGCTTGATTATCCAGATCAATTATTATTTGATTTGTTTTTAGGGCATATGGAATCTTCTGATAATAGTGTGACAAACCTTGTCAAGACAATACGCCAGTCAACTACTGCTTGAAGTAGAACCCTCAAAAACCTACATGCTCTTTGTATTGTTTGTGTCGAGTCTTGTGATGTTTTCAATTGTATTGCTCGATGTAAATAATGTTTTCGTTAATTTGCTTCTATCTATTGGTTTAATCACTGTTATTTATCTTTCTTTAAAAAATAATCGTGAGCGTGTGATTCATTCGCAAGCAGATAATGTGTGGTTATTAGGGCAGGGCGAGAACACAATAAATGCTCAGTTACTCGATGGCAGTGTTGTTACGCCGTTTTTTGTTATTTTAAATTTCAGATGTGAAAATGGAAAGTACAAAAAAGAGGTGGTTTTCAAAGACTCTCTGAAATTTGATGTCTATCGCAAGCTCCGTGTAAAGTTAAAAGTTGAGGGTATAGCGACAATAAGTCATGATACACTTTAATTTATTCTCTTCAGGTTTACAGTTCATTACAGGTCTATTGAAATACAGATGAATCAGGCATTTAAAAAACATAATTTCTGGCAATGCGGTAAAACCAGCCTGTATGGCTGTGAAGATGTGGTATCCAGAGATTTTGTCAGCTTGATGGATATGTATGAAGATAATTATATAAAATTGCGTAAACTGGTGCCGGGACTTGAGCGCATAAAGGACTCGAGTGTCTCCAGGTCTGCGGGGCATCTGAACCTGCATTTGTATATTGTAGAACGTAGTAAATACACGACTACATTGCGTTTAAGTTATTGCTTCGATGAAGATGGTGAATCACGTTTGGAGCCGAATTTAAAAGTGCGTGTCTATCATGATGCAGGGCTTGCAGAGGTGATGTCCGGTAAGCTGCATCATGGGCGTCTGGTGCTTGATAACCTGCCATCGGATGCTCTGCGTCAGAAATGGCAGTTAAATCGTTTCCTGAGTAAATGGCTTAAGTACTGTCTTCGTCAAAAACACGGCTTTATCCTGCCGGGTGACCCGGCTTTAGCCTGCAACGTATAGCTAACTGTGACGGCCTTTCCCGTTATTCTTCCTGAATATATCTGGGTTAATAAACATGTCGGTTTTGATCAAAAAAACAAGCACATTAAATATCTATTAAAAATTCACTCAAATTACCGTTAGTCACTGATTTATGGTAGTATTTCGTGCTTTATTGTTGTGTGATCCTTATTGATTGCCAGCTTGATGTAAATACACCGAACATAACGGATAAAAAACCCCTATGGCTGAGTTTGCCAAAGAAATTGTACCTGTCAATTTAGAAGATGAAATGCGTCAATCCTACCTCGATTATGCGATGAGCGTAATTGTTGGAAGGGCACTCCCAGATGTTCGTGATGGCTTAAAGCCAGTTCATCGTCGTGTTCTCTATGCGATGAATGTGTTGGGAAATGACTGGAATAAGCCATACAAGAAATCAGCCCGTGTGGTCGGTGATGTAATCGGTAAATACCACCCACATGGTGATACAGCGGTTTATGACACGATTGTACGTATGGCTCAGCCATTTTCTATGCGTTATATGCTGGTTGATGGGCAGGGTAACTTTGGTTCTGTTGATGGTGATGCGCCGGCAGCAATGCGTTATACCGAAGTGCGTATGGCCAAAATCGCCCACCAGATGCTTGCTGATCTTGATAAAGAAACCGTAGATTTCGATGAAAACTACGACGGATCTGAAAAAGAGCCCGCGGTACTACCGACCAGAATCCCGGCATTATTAGTTAATGGTTCTTCGGGCATTGCTGTGGGTATGGCTACCAATATACCACCGCATAATATCAATGAAGTCATTAATGCCTGTATTGCACTTATTGAGAATTCCGAACTCGATATAGACGCGTTGATGGACTATATCCCTGCGCCTGATCTGCCCACCGCGGCATTCATTAATGGCACAAAAGGTATTCGTGAGGCTTATCGCACAGGCAGGGGGCGCATGTTTATGCGTGCCCGCGCAGAGATAGAAACTGCGGATAACGGCAAACAGAAAATTATTGTTCATGAACTGCCATACCAGATAAATAAGGCACGTTTAATTGAACGAATTGCCGAGCTGGTTAAAGATAAAAAAATAGAAGGTATTACCGAAATACGCGACGAATCTGATAAAGATGGTATGCGTATGGTGGTTGAGGTTCGCCGTGGTGATGTTGCTGAAGTTATACTGAATAATCTGTACAAGCAAACCTCAATGCAGTGTGTATTTGGTATTAATATGGTTGCTCTGGTCGAAGGCCAGCCAAAGTTATTAAACCTTAAACAGATTCTTCAGGCCTTTATTCGTCACCGACGTGAAGTGGTTACGCGACGAACTATTTTCGAACTTCGTAAGGCACGTGAACGCGCACATGTATTAGAAGGGCTAGCCATAGCTCTGGCGAATATTGATGAAGTTATTGCGCTGATTAAACAGGCGAAAAACCCTGCTGAAGCAAAAGAACAGATGGTTGCGCGTGTCTGGGCTCCAGGCATGGTTATGGACATGCTAAATCGTTCTGGTGCCGAGGCATCTCGCCCCGAATTTCTACAGGATAACTACGGTTTACAAAATGATGGTTATCACCTGTCTGAAGCTCAGGCGCAGGCAATTCTTGAGTTGAGATTACATCGTTTAACCGGGCTTGAACAAGATAAAATACTCAATGAATTCAAAGAGATACTTGATGTAATTAAAGCTTTAATCGAGATACTATCGAGTCCTGATCGTTTAATGCAGGTTATTCGCGAAGAACTGGAAGAAATTAAGGAAAACTTTGGTGATGAGCGTCGCTCAGAAATCATGGAAAGTCAGCTTGACCTAAGTCTTGAAGATTTAATCACTGAAGAAGATGTGCTGGTAACTTTCTCCCATGAAGGTTATGCCAAGTCGCAGCCGTTAACCGATTACTCAACCCAGAAACGCGGTGGCCGAGGTAAATCTGCAACCCGAATGAAGGAAGAGGATTTCATCGATAAATTATTTATCGCCAATACACATGACACATTATTATGCTTCTCAAGTCGTGGTAAAGCCTACTGGATTAAAGTTTATCAATTACCCAGTGCAAGCCGTGGCTCACGGGGCAAACCACTGGTTAATTTATTACCACTGGAAGACGGTGAGCGTATTAATGCTGTGCTGCCAATACGTGAATATGATGATGATCATTTCATATTTATGGCCACCAGCTCCGGTACGGTTAAGAAAACCCCATTAACCGCATTTTCAAACCAGCGTGCATCAGGCATTATTGCTGTGGATTTACGTGGTGACGATACTCTGGTTGATGTTGCTCTTACCGATGGCAAAAAAGATATCCTGCTGTTGGCAAGCTCAGGTAAGGCGGCACGATTTAATGAATCGGGTGTGCGTGCAATGGGTAGAACCGCAGCTGGTGTTCGTGGTATTCGTATTAGCGAAGATCAGAAAGTTATCAGTTTAATTGTTGTAGACGATAACGCTTCAATATTAACTGCCACTGAAAACGGTTACGGTAAACGCACAGCTGCCACCGATTACCCATGTAAAGGTCGTGGTGGTTTAGGTGTTATTTCTATCCAGACTTCAGAGCGAAATGGAAATGTTGTTGGAGCGGTTCAGGTTACTGAGCAGGATGAGTTTATGATGATTTCTGATGGAGGCACGCTGATTCGTACCAGTGTTGAAGAGGTCAGGGTGATGGGAAGAAATACCCAGGGTGTGCGTTTAATTCGACTTTCTGATGATGAAAAATTAGTAGAAATTGAGCGTATCGAGCTATTAGCTACTGTTGAAGAAGAAACAACAGAATAATAACTAAACAATTATTAATTTATTTAAAGGTATAGGCAATGAGCCGAGTATATAATTTTAGTGCAGGACCTGCGTCATTACCAGAAGATGCTCTGAAAATTGCACAAAATGAAATGTTGGACTGGCAGGCAACAGGCATGTCAGTTATGGAAATGTCTCATCGTGGTAAAGCGTTTATTTCTATCGCCGAGAAAGCTGAAGCTGACTTACGAGAGTTAATGAAAATACCGGCGAATTATAAGGTTCTATTTTTACAGGGCGGAGCAAGCACTCAGTTTGCAGCAGTGCCAATAAATCTCATGGGTTCTAACCGTAAAGCAGATTATGTGCTTACCGGGCAGTGGTCTAAAAAAGCCATCGCAGAAGCAAAACGTTATGGTGATATAAATGTTGCTGCAAGTTCAGAAGATTCTAAATTCACGACTGTTCCAGCCCAGGCAAGCTGGAATTTAAGTAAAGATGCGGCATATGTTCATTACACGCCTAATGAAACCATTGTTGGTGTTGATTTTCCATTTGTACCACAGGTTGATGTGCCCCTGGTTGCTGACATGTCTTCAAGTATTTTATCAACCGAAATTGATGTCAGCCAGTTTGGTATTATCTATGCGGGAGCACAGAAAAATATTGGCCCTGCAGGCTTAACGATAGTTATTGTAAGGGATGACCTTATAGGTAAACCCCTTGATGGTATGCCATCAATGCTTGATTATAAAATCATGGCCGATAACGATTCAATGTATAACACACCGCCGACTTACAGTTGGTATCTGGCTGGTTTAGTCTTTGACTGGCTTAAGAAAAATGGCGGTATTTCAGCAATGGAAACACAAAATCGCCGCAAAGCAGCGAAACTTTACAGTGCTATTGATACGTCAGACTTTTATTCTAATCCGGTTGATGTGAATTGCCGTTCACTTATGAATGTGCCATTTATACTTGCAGATGCTGCATTGGACGAAGCCTTTCTTAAAGGTGCGGCAAAGGTTGGATTAGAAACATTAAAAGGTCACAGATCTGTGGGCGGTATGCGTGCCAGCATTTACAATGCGATGCCTGAGTCTGGTGTTGATGCTCTAGTTGAATTTATGAAAGATTTCGAAAAACTTAATGCATAGATGATTTGTTAATTAATGTTTTTTCAGGTGTAACAAATATTACGCCTTATGATGTGCATAAGTTTTATCTGATTATAATTAAGTCGCAGGTTAATGGCTTCTACTAAAAAGTCGTTAACCTGTTTTAACAGTTTGGCAATAAAAGTTCTAATTGCATGAACCAGTTGCAACAACAGAATCAGGAATAAAATGTTTAACATAAAAACATATAACGCAATATCGCCATTTGGTCTTGAACGTCTAACCTCAGAAAATTATCAGGTTGGTGAGCAAGTCAATGACCCAGATGCCATTATGCTTCGCTCGTTCAAATTACATGATGTGCCGGTTTCCAGTTCCGTAAAAGCAATTGGTAGAGCAGGCGCAGGTGTCAATAATATTCCTGTCGATAAAATGTCTGAACGCGGTATAGTTGTTTTTAATGCTCCCGGAGCTAATGCAAACGCAGTTAAAGAGCTTGTAGTTGCCGGCATGTTAATCGCATGTCGAAACCTTATCAAAGCCTGGCAATATACTACTGAACTTAATGGATCTGATGAAGAAGTTGCAAAGTCAGTTGAGGAAGGAAAGAAAAAGTTTGCAGGATTCGAGCTGCCTGGTAAAACACTGGGCGTTATCGGTTTAGGAGCAATTGGTGCGCAGGTTGCAAATGTAGCAGACACTCTTGGAATGAATGTAATAGGGTTTGACCCTACTATAACCGTGCAGAATGCCTGGCAGTTATCCTCAAATGTTACTCAAATGGATAGTGCTGATGAGTTATTTCGACAGGCCGATTTTGTCACATTTCATGTGCCTTTAATTGATGCAACGCGAAATCTGCTAAATACAGAAAGTTTGGCAATCATAAAAGACGGCGCTGTTATTCTTAATTTTGCCAGAGATGGTATTGTTGATGATAGTGCGGTTCTTGCTGCTATTGATGCTGGAAAAATCAGTGCTTATGTCTGTGATTTTCCATCTAATGAATTAAAAGGCAATGATAAGGTCATAACCTTGCCGCATTTAGGCGCATCTACTTCCGAGGCTGAAGATAATTGCGCAATTATGATTGCTGATCAGCTAAAAGACTTCTTAAGTAATGGCAATATTCGAAATTCGGTTAATTTTCCGAATATTAAACTGGCGCGACAGGGTGAGTACAGATTGTTTATATCAAACACCAATCAGCCTGATATGTTAGCTAAGATTTCACACCAGTTAGGTAATGCAGGGGTGAATATTGTACATTTGGCTAACGAATCACGCAATGATCTGGCATGTACTTTAATTGATATTGAAAGTAAGCCAGACCAGGCGACACTAGATAAAATTAGTGATATTACAGGTGTTTTATCTGTCAGGTTGATTTAACCTTATAATATATTGTATGTACCAGAGCTAACAGGGAAGAGTTTTTTAATTACAGATCTTTCTTTGTTAGCTCTGTGTCTTTGTGACAAAAAAACATTTAACTTCGGCAGTATTAATGAACGAACAAGAAAAATTACAAGGTATCAGGGATCAGATTGATGCGATTGATAAACAAATTCAAACGCTAATTAATCAGCGCGCAGAATGTGCTCAGCAGGTTGCTGAAATAAAAGTTAAAGCTGGTGAAACCGAGCATTTTTATCGTCCTGAGCGTGAAGCCCAGGTACTTATGGAAATAAAAAAACGTAATATCGGGCCTTTGGGTGATGACGCAATGGCCCATCTGTTTCGTGAAATTATGTCATCATGTCTGGCACTTGAAAAACCTATTAAAGTGGCTTTTTTAGGCCCTGCCGGTACCTATAATCATGCGGCAGCAAGTAAACATTTTGGTGCATCTATAGATCAGTTTCCAGTTGATAATATTGAAGATATATTCAGAGTTGTTGAAACGGGGCAAACTCATTTTGGTGTTGCGCCGATTGAGAATTCAACTGAAGGTGTAATATCACATACCTTAGACCTGTTGATAAACTCATCACTGAAAATCTGTGGTGAAGTTGATTTGCGCATTCAGCACAATTTAATTAGTAATGAAACAGAGCTGAAAAATATTTTTAAAGTTTATTCTCATCAGCAGTCACTTGCACAGTGCAGGCGCTGGTTAGATGCTAATTTACCAAATGCTGAACACTATGCGGTACGCAGTAATGCAGAAGCGGTACGTATTGCGGGTAATGAAAATGGAGCTGCAGCGATTGCAGGCATTATGGCTTCAGAACTCTATGACGTGCCAGTACTTTGCCCTGAAATTGAGGACGAGCCCGACAATACGACAAGGTTTATTGTTATTGGTAAAAATGAAGTGCCGCCTAGTGGCAATGACCGAACTTCATTGATAGTCACTACAAATAATAAACCCGGTGCCCTGCATCATTTGCTCAAGCCTCTTGCAGACAGGGGGATTGGTATGAGTAAAATTGAATCTCGTCCCTCCAGGCAAGGCGTGTGGGAATATGTCTTCTTTATAGATATAGAAGGTCATAAAGATGAATCTAGAATATCTGAAGCTCTAGCAGAAATTGAGCATGAGACTGCAATGATACGAATTCTTGGCTCTTACCCTAAAGCAATTTTGAAGTAATCTATTATGTCTGGTAAATTTATATCTATTGCAGCACCGGGTGTGCAGCAACTTAAACCCTATCTTCCTGGTAAACCTGTAGAAGAGTTAGAAAGAGAGCTGGGGATTAGTGGCTCTATCAAATTAGCGTCAAATGAAAACCCTCTTGGCCCAAGCCCTGAGGCAGTTAAAGCAACTGAAAAAGTATTAAAAAAGGTTAATTACTATCCAGATGGAGCTGGCTTTAAGTTATCAGAGGCTTTAGCTGAAAAGCATCATGTTGACGCAAGCTGGATAACCTTAGGTAATGGATCAAATGATGTTCTTGAATTAATAGCCAGAGCATTTTTAACTTCCAGCCACTCATCTGTAATGTCTGAATACGCATTTGCTGTTTATCCAATTGTTACCCAGGCAATTGGTGCCAGGTCAATTGTGGCTAAAGCCTATGCAAAAGATCATTCAATGCAATACGGGCATGACCTTAACGCTATGTTTGAATCAATCGATGAGACAACTCGTATTGTTTTTATCGCAAATCCAAATAACCCGACGGGTACATGGCTTGATGTAAATGCTTTGAGTGAGTTTCTAAAAAAAGTACCACCAACTGTCATTGTTGTTCTTGATGAGGCGTATTATGAGTATATGCCGGAAGATCTTAAGCCTGATAGCAATGCACTGTTAAAGCAGTTTAATAACCTGGTGTTAACCCGAACATTTTCTAAAATGTTCGGCCTGGCAGGTATGCGAATTGGCTACTCAGTATCCAACCCGGAAATAGCAGATCTATTGAATCGTGTACGTCAACCATTCAATGCAAACTTGTTAGCTCAGGAAGCTGCGCTTGCTTCTCTTAATGACAAAGAACATATAAAGAGTAGCATTGAGTTAAACAATGCAGGATTGCAGCAATTATCAGCGGGTTTCCAGGTATTAGGGCTGGATTTTATACCTTCTATTGGTAACTTTATCACCGTGGATGTAAACCGTGAAGCATCTAAGGTTTATGATGCTTTATTAAGGCAAGGTGTGATTGTTCGCCCAGTGGCTAATTATAATTTACCCAATCATTTGCGCATCACGGTAGGTACATCAGATCAAAATTTACGTGTGCTTGACTCACTTAAGAAAGTGTTGGCTTTATAAGCTTGTATGCTAATTACGGTAATTAGATAATATGATAAATAATTTATGCATAATTGGTGTTGGCCTGATTGGTGGTTCACTTGCGTTGGCACTAAAAAAAGCGGGTTATGTTAAAACGGTTACAGGCCTCGGCCGTAATATTGAAAATTTAAGTAAAGCAAAAAAAATTGGTATTCTTGACAGTTATGAAACCGATTATGCAAAAGCAGTTTCCCACGCAGATATGGTTTTCGTTTCGGTTCCACTTGGGGCTATGACTGAAGTATTTAAAAAAATACTGCCGCACTTACAGACTCATGCCATAGTAACAGATGGGGGTAGTGCTAAACATACGGTTATCGATTCGGCTATAGATGTTTTTGGTTATAGAATCAATCAATTTGTACCTGGCCACCCAATTGCGGGTACTGAAAAATCAGGTGCAGAGGCGGCATTTGATACGCTTTATCAGAAGCGTAGAGTGGTTATAACCCCGCTTGAAGAGAACTCAAAAGAAGATGTTAATAAAGTACGTGAAATGTGGCAAGCTGCGGGCGCAGAAGTTGATGAAATGGGAGCCCGGCATCATGATCTTGTGTTAGCTGGAACCAGCCATTTACCCCATATACTTGCTTTTGCATTAGTTGATTGCCTGAATAAGCTTGAAGATGTCGATGAAATATTCAGATATGCCGCTGGAGGATTTCGAGATTTTACACGTATCGCTTCCAGTGATCCGGTAATGTGGAGAGATATCTGTTTGCACAACTCGGATGCAATTCTGGCTATGATGAAAAGTTATCAGAATCAGCTGGATACACTGAAATCGGCATTAGAATCTGCAGACTCAGAAGCCTTATTGAAGATATTTAATGATGCAAAAAATGCACGTGATGAATTTTGTATGTAATTATTTGAAATAATTCAGATAAGATCTTACAGATTATACAATATGATTACATCTGGCGGTGCGTTTAAAATATCACTGTTATTAAATAAACTGCATTTATTTTCGCATAGCGGCTAAGATGCAGAGTAAAGCAAATTATTTTCAAACTTAAACTTGATTTTTAGCAATGCTCTGTTGCTTAAGAGTCTATACATTCGATATTTCTCCCTTATAAAAAAATTTTCCTTGGCGCCTTCGCGAGTTTACGACAGAGTTTGTGTTATTAATAATCAATAAGTCTGGTCAAAATTTTTTCTCAACTTATGCCAGTTTAAATTATTATTCTAATAAATATACAGGTAAAACAATACTTCATAGATTAGATATCATTTTTTCAAGCACTGATTTTAGTTGCTCTAAAGATAATGTGCCCATTAAAAAAGCCATATAACCGGTGATTTTGCTGCTGCTTAAAGTTAGTTCTATACGGATAAATAATGCGTTATTATTGTCATTTTGTGTGATATTTAAAATGTCACTGGGTCGTCCTAATTCAAAAATGGGAAGGTCAACACTAAATTCCTGTTTCATTGCATTTGATAAAGAGCCTATGCAGGCATTTAGTACTATGTTTCCGATTTCAGAAAATGCTTCTTTTTGTAGTTCCAGTATTGAGTCTTCGGGGAGTTCTGTACCGAGTAATTGTCTTACAATTTCAAAGCTGTTCTTTTCAGGAAATAATAACATGGATTGTGCAGTAAAAGGCCCGGATAATTCCTGTGATACGCTACAAACAGATCTGTCGTCGCCAATTCTTCTGGAAAGTTCTAAAAGTGATAAAAACTCAATCTGCGGTACGGAAAGTTCAATTTCCTGTTTTACCATGGTGCTTAGAGATGCGGCAGCATTGCCTACGCCAACATTGAAAAGCTCTGTCAGTAGATCTTGCTCAAGTTCTGATAAATGTGCTTTCTTCATTGTTTTACTCGCTATAAAAGTATTCTACCATTTTAGTTATAGATTCTTCACTGATAGGTTTGTTGATGCAAACGGCACCAACGCTTTCAACTTTTTTATGTGTCGAGTCTTGAATATTTGCGGTTAGCAGCGTGTATTTTGCATTTGTTAATGATTTTTTTAGATGAGAAATTAAATCAATTCCGTTTATGCCTGGCATGTTGTAATCGATCGAGAAGAAGTTTATTTCGTTGCTGTTTGCTACTGATATCGCCTCATCACCGTTTGCAGCTTCGAAGATTATAAGGTCAGGATATTTTTCTTTGACAATGGCTGAAATCATCATTCTTGATACTTTGCTGTCATCAACGATTAACAGTGCTTTCTTGTTAGTCATTCTATTTGTCACTTTTGTTAAAGTCGATCAAAGCTTGTTTTACCCTGGTATATTCATTCGTAACTAGTTTTATGCTCTTGTCTAGCAAATCATTTTCCTGGTTCGCTCTGCTCAGTTCTTCCAGGTCACGTGATAAATTAGAGAGTGTTTGTGCGCCAACATTAAGACTGCTTGATTTCATGCTGTGAGCATAACGTTCCAGGTTTTCAAATTCATGATTAGCAAGTGCGGAAGGCATTTTGCTTATATAGCTGTCTGACTGTTCAATGTATGCTGGTATGAGTTCTGTAAACATATCGCCCATTATGTTTTTCATTTCTTCAAGTTTATTCGCATCTATAGCGTTTGGTGTTTTTGTGTTCATATCAATTTTCGATTCGTCGTGGTTGAGTGTCTCGTATGCATGTGCACTAGTTGCCCAGTGTGAAAGGCTCTCTAGAAGTTGCATTTTGTTGTATGGTTTGCTGATGTAGTCGTTCATGCCAGCGTCGATGCATTTTTTTTTGTCAGTAGAAAGTGCGTTAGCTGTAATCGCGATTATGGGTACCTGAGAGTCTGTTTTGCGTATTGTATTTGTTGCTTCGTATCCGTCCATTACCGGCATTTGGCAATCCATAAGTATTATGTCGTATTTATTTGGCTTGAACATATCAACAGCTTCCTGTCCGTTGTTAGCTATATCAATGTTCAGGTTTAAATCTGACAGTATGCCTAAAGCTACTTTCTGATTCACAATAACATCTTCAACAAGGAGTATGTTTAGCTTTGATTTGATGATTTTCATTTTGAGTAATGAGAGCTTGCGTTGCTTTTCTTCGTCAGTATTTAAGTCTTCAGGTATGTTGAAGTCTAATGCAGATTCTTTTGAGCAGTTTAGTGCATAACAGACTTGTATGTGTATGTTGTTGCTTAATAGCGGGGTTGTTATTTCGCAGTTTACAAGTGATTTTAATCTTTCTATGCTTTCATTGTCATATGCGTTATGGTTTGTATTGTAAAGAATTATAGGTATGTTTTTTGTGTTTTTTTCTGACCTTAGTGTGTGAATAAAGTTTTCTGTGCTTTCCTGGTTACAGGAATTGTCTAAAATTATGAATTTAAAATGACTTTCGATGTCATCACTGTTTGAAGCTGATTTAATAAAATCATCAAAAGATCCCTGATTGTCAATGCTTACGTTGAGCTCTCTTAGGTGTTCTTGAAGTGTTTCTCTGTGTAGTGAGTTTGAGATAAAGCTGGCGCCGGTTATTCCTTCAAGTTTTTTATCTAATAATTGCTTGTCTTCGAGTTTATTGTCATGTGTTTCAAGTTTCAAATTAAACCAGAATGTAGAACCTTTGTCTGGTGAGCTAATAACATCTAGTTCGCCGTTAATTATGTTTATCAGTTTTCTGCTGATTGATAAACCCAGGCCCGTGCCACCATATTTTCTGCTCGTGGAACTGTCGGCCTGTGTAAAGGACTCAAATAATTTATGTTTTTTGTCTTCGTTAATCCCGATTCCTGTATCTATGATTTGTACCTTTATATCCTTAAGGTTGTTGGTGCTATGTGTGCAGCTTATATCAATGAGAACATGCCCCTGTAGCGTGAATTTAACTGCATTACCAACCAGGTTGAGAATTATTTGGCGAATTCGCCCCTTATCACCGATAACAACTTTTGGGCAGTTAGCATGGTAATATAGAATTAGATCTATGTTTTTTTTATGCGCTTTTGCGCTTAATAATTTTGCTACATCATATGCTGTTTTTTCCAGGTTAAATTCAGATAAATTAAACTCGATTTTACCAGACTCAATTTTTGATATTTCCAGAATATCATTTATTAAATTAACCAGTGCATGTCCTGATTCAGATATTGTATTTACTATATCTTTTTGTTCATTATTAAGAGGGGTGTTCTCTAAAATCTCAACCATTCCCACCACGCCATTCATAGGTGTGCGTATTTCGTGGCTCATGGTTGCAAGAAAGTCGCTCTTTGCCTGAGCAGCCGTTTCGGCTTTGTTTCTTGCATTGATGATATCTTCTTCTGCTTTGTTTCTGTCTGTGTCGTCTCTAATAATTCCTGAGTATTTTTTTACGCCATTAATCATCATTTCGCTGACACTTAAGTCTATTGGGAAGGTTTTCCCGGATTTTTTTAAGCCGATTACTTTTCTACCAATACCAATGATTTTAGCTTTACCGGTCATTTCATAATTTTTTAAATAACCATCATGTTCACTGTGGTATGGTTGTGGCATAAGTATTTTAATGTTTTTACCTAGTAGCTCAAGTTTTGAATAACCAAATAATAAACAGGCTGAACTGTTTATGTTTTCTATAATACCTTTGTTATTGATAGTTATTAGTCCGTCAACAAGTGAGTTCATTAATGTGCGGTTTCGAGCTTCACTTGCCTCTAGAGCTCTTTGAGAATATTTTCTGACATCTACTTCAGTACCCAGTTTAATAAATTCATGATAAGAACTGAAAATTAACCCACAGAGTATGCTGGTGTAACTGAGAATTTTTAGCAGGTGTGCGCTATCAAATTGCACATCAAATAGATTCTGCGATAACGGCATATATAATAATTGCGTGAAAACACTAAGAATTAAGGAGATTATTAGCCAGTGTTCGATTTCTCCTGAGTTCCACATAGGAGGTTTGATTGAAGCTAGTAATGCAAATAAAAAAATAAATCCTGGTATCAAATCTACTGGTCGGTTAAATAAATTATTATCATAGTATCCAGCAGGAAGTTGTATGAATATAAATATCAGTATGCTAATACTGACAGCACAAGCCGTGATAAAATAAATAAATTTTTTCGAAATTAATACAGGAGAAACTTTTTCAAGCTTTTTTCGACTACTAACTATTATGGAGAGAAAAATAAATGCAAGCAGTAAGCGTGATGCTAACCAGCTCCAGGGTATAAGGGCGTCTAACTCTGAAGTTCTATATGCCTCCAACCAGTTTGAGGTTAAAACAACATGGCAGGCATCAAGGCTGGCTACCCCTATTGCACCAGCTCCCAGAATAAGGAATTTGGTCATTCCATTGCTATAGAATCTTACGAGTGACATGATACCGATAAACAATGCTAGTACTGTGCTAATGGTCTCCATTACTGTGTGAAGTTCTTTTGAACCTGACCAGTCACTATCTGATATACCCAGATACAAAACGGTAAGTGATATTGCAATCAGCCAGTAGGTATTTATTCGTGCTTGAGCAGGGTTCATAGAAGCGTAATGTTGCTGATTATTTATTATTGGATTATTTAATGATAGGACATATATATGAATCCGCTATATAAATTGAACTTGATCTGAATTAAACAGGCATATAATCAGTAGTTATATACTAACGTTTTGATTAGTTTAGAAATAATATCGCTGGAGTGAGCCAGTTTCTGCGCGGGTTTAGAGACTTATTCACTGACTCAAATTTGTCACATATTGTAATATTCCTGTAACATCACAGGGCTAGACTCTCGCCATGAAAGATAAAATGCTTCAGCAACAATATAGCCAAAGGGCTCTGAAAGACCGCCTGGCTCAATACTTCGTATCACTAGGCGGTATTAGCGTAATTATCGCTATTCTACTTATATTCTTTTATCTGCTACATGTCGTTATTCCGATGTTTGAATCAGCAGAGATTAGCAATCACCAGACTTATTCCGCTTCAGGCGAGAGCAAAACGCTCTTTGTAGGGCTCGAAGAGCAGGGTACCATCGGTGTTAGATTTACTGATGTCGGTGAAGTTATCTTTTTTGATACGGCCTCTGGAGCAACTGTTCTAGCAAAAAACCTGAATTTGCCGGCTAAAATCACCAGTATCGCTTCTAACCTGGATCGAGTCGTATTTGGTTTTGCTAATGGGCAGGTGCTGGCGGTTAAATACGTATTTGATTTGAGTTACCCGGATGATGTAAGAACACTTACCCCTGGTATTGAATTTCCTCTTGGTGAAGAGCCGCTTGTTCTAGATGAATCGGGTGCGCCCCTAACTCAGATATCTTTTCAGTTAAATCATGAAGGCGCAGGTTTTGCAGCAACTACTGATGACGATCGTCTGGTGTTTGCGCACTATATTCGTGAAGAGTCGTTTATTTCAGAAGAAATAACGACTGAACTTGAGTACCGATCAGAACTTGACTTGCATGAGCCTGTGAGCAAATCATCAGCAAATACTCTGTCATTAGAGCCAGGTTTTGGACACATTTATCTTGCCAGTGATAAAAATACGCTGTTTGACTATACCCTGGAAGATGAAGAAATAAATGAAGATCCGCAGTTATTCAAGTTTGATTATAAAATTAGCAGTATTAAATTATTGTTAGGCGGAAGTTCATTATTAATTGGGCTTGAAAACGGTGAGGTTCAGCAGTGGATGCCGGTACGTGCTGAAGGTGTTAAAAAGCTTAGCTTTATTCGTAAGTTTGATGAGGGAATGAAGTCGGTATCTGTAATTGAAACTGAGCAGCGTAGAAAAGGCTTTGCAGTCGCAGATAACCAGGGTGATATCACTCTTTATTACTCAACTTCACAGAGAACACTGGCCAAAATAGATAGCGGTGATGCGGCAATTAGTTTAATGGCATGGTCCGCCCGTGCACAGCATCTATTAGCGGTAGATGTGAACAATCAGATGCATTTTTATCAGGTTCATAATGAGTATCCAGAGGTTTCCTGGGATGTTTTGTGGGGCAAGGTCTGGTATGAAGGTTATGACGAACCTGATTATATCTGGCAGTCTTCTGCATCTACCAATGAATTCGAGCCTAAATTTAGCCTGGTTCCACTGACCTTTGGTACGATAAAAGCAGCATTTTATGCCATGTTATTCGCTGTACCCATTGCTATATTAGGCGCGATGTTTACCGCTCAGTTTATGGCGCCACGCATGCGTCAAACCGTTAAGCCTTCCATAGAGATAATGGAAGCATTGCCGACAGTTATACTGGGCTTTCTAGCCGGTCTCTGGTTAGCGCCTTATGTAGAAAACCATCTTGCAGGTGTTTTTACCCTGCTGCTGATTTTACCTTTCGGGTTTATTCTGTGTGCATGGCTCTGGGGTTATCTGCCCAATAAATCAGTATTTGAAGGTTGGGAAGCGGCTTTGTTAATACCGGTTGTTCTGTTCATGATCTGGTTATCCATGACGTTAAGTTCCCCCATTGAAGATATGTTCTTTGCTGGCGATATGCGTAACTACATGAGTAACGAATGGGGAATGAGTTATGACCAGCGAAACTCATTAGTTGTTGGTTTGATTATGGGCTTTGCTGTCATTCCAACCATTTTCTCTATTGCAGAAGACGCCTTATTCAGTGTGCCTCAGCACTTAATCAGAGGTTCATTGGCATTAGGCGCAACACGCTGGCAAACCATGATGTATGTAGTATTACCCGCAGCAAGCCCAGGTATCTTTTCAGCGGTGATGATGGGATTTGGTCGAGCGGTTGGTGAAACCATGATTGTTCTGATGGCAACAGGTAATACGCCGTTAATGGACATGAGTATCTTCCAGGGAATGAGAACACTTGCGGCCAATATTGCTGTAGAGGTGCCGGAGGCTGAAGTTGCAAGTACGCACTATCGAATTCTATTTTTAGCAGCCCTGATATTGTTTTTGTTCACATTTGTTTTCAACACGTTTGCAGAATTGATTCGTCATAGACTGCGTAAAAGGTATAGCGGATTATGATGCGCGAATGGTTTAAAAGCGGTACACCCTGGATATGGCTCAATGCTGGTGCAATAAGCATTGCGTTAGTTGCAGTTTTTGGTTTGTTGCTGTTGATAATGGTTCGAGGTATGAGCCATTTCTGGCCTGCTAATGTTGAAGCTTTGCATTTTAAAAGTGATGCAGTGTCTACCACAGTTATTGCAGAAGTGATTGAATCAGAAACCATTAATGCTGACAGCGTCCCGGGTATGGAAGAGGTTTCCGGAGAGGTTACCCGTTATCTTGTTAAAACCGGAAACAGAGATATTCTGGGCAGCGATTTTAAATGGATCTATGAAACTTCTCTGGTGAAACGTGAGCGGCCAGAACAACTGATGGTGCTGGAGCGTATTGAATGGGGTAACTTCTATGGTTATCTGAAATCAATACATGAAAATGGACAACTGGTTGCCAGTGTTGATACTCAAACTGATCAAAATATCTGGCCTGAATTTATTGCTCGTTTAGAGCGGACTATTGATATACGTGAAAAAATATTAGATCTTGAACAGGGTGAAATTGGATCAATAAACTACGATCTCGAGCGCTTAAGGTTAAAGCAGCGCCGCCTGGAAATCGATGGAAAATTAACAGATAAAAAACTCGATGAAATCAATATAAAACGCGCTGAGCTTCAGGAAAATTATGCTGTTTTATTAAAACAGACTGAACACCTTTATAATGAAATAAAGCGCGATTCAATTGCCGCGACTATCATGGATGGCCGTGTGGTTACATTGCCTCTGGAAAAGATAGTAAAAGCCTGGCAGCCAAACAAGATGTCAGTAGTTGATAAAACAGGTTTTTATTTTAAAACCCTATGGGCTTTTATTACCGAAGATCCCCGTGAGGCCAATACAGAGGGTGGTATCTTTCCGGCAATCTTTGGTACCGTCTTGATGGTAATGCTGATGGCTGTGATGGTTACACCATTTGGAGTGATAGCTGCGGTTTATTTAAGAGAGTATGCGAAGCAGGGCGCAATTATTCGTGTTATTCGAATTGCGGTTAATAACCTGGCCGGTGTTCCCTCTATTGTTTATGGAGTGTTTGGTTTAGGGTTTTTTGTTTATTTTCTCGGTGGCAATATAGATCAGCTGTTTTTCCCCGAATCTGCGCCTTCTCCAACATTTGGCACACCGGGGTTACTCTGGTCTTCGCTAACACTTGCCCTGTTAACACTGCCAGTCGTTATAGTTGCTACAGAAGAGGGGCTGTCTCGAATTCCCAGAAGTTTACGTGAAGGAAGCCTGGCACTGGGTGCAACCAAGGCTGAAACCTTATGGCGTGTTGTTTTACCTATGGCAAGCCCCGCCATTATGACAGGATTGATATTAGCAGTAGCTCGTGCCGCAGGAGAAGTGGCACCGCTTATGCTAGTAGGTGTAGTAAAACTGGCTCCGAGTTTACCTCTGGATGGCAATATGCCATTTCTGCATCTTGATCGAAAGTTTATGCATCTGGGTTTTCATATTTATGATGTGGGATTTCAAAGTCCAAATGTAGAAGCGGCAAGACCTCTGGTTTATGCCACAGCATTTCTCTTAGTGGTTGTTATTGTTGCGCTGAATTTAAGTGCAATTAGTTTAAGAAATAGACTGCGTGAAAAGTACCGCGCCCTGGATAACTAGGGTAATCAGGCCAAGGGTACTCGATTTACAATAAATAAGTCGTTTACTGGAAAATATATTATGAGTGAAAGTGTTAAAGCTATGATTGATCCTTCAATGATACCGACCAAGCAAGATGAAGATGCTTCAGATATTTGTCTGAATGTGAATAATCTGAATTTATATTATGGTGAGTCGCAGGCATTAAAAGATGTCAGCTTTAATATGAAAAAAAATCATGTTACTGCATTCATTGGCCCAAGTGGCTGTGGTAAGTCAACGCTATTACGTTGCTTTAACCGCATGAATGACTTAATTGATGGTGTGCGGGTAGAAGGTGAAATTAACCTCGATAATATAAATATTTTTGATAAAGCTGTTGATGTTACCGCTCTACGTCAACGTGTTGGTATGGTTTTTCAAAAACCTAATCCATTTCCAATGAGTATTTTTGAAAACGTAGCCTATGGTTTGCGTTTGCAGGGAGTGACCAAGCGTCGAGTACTTGAGGAAAAAGTTGAATGGGCGTTAAAAGGCGCGGCACTCTGGAACGAGGTAAAAGATCGGCTTACTGAAAGTGCCTTAGGTATGTCTGGGGGGCAGCAGCAAAGACTGGTTATCGCTCGCGCAATTGCAATTGAGCCGGAAATACTATTGCTGGACGAACCCGCTTCAGCGCTTGATCCAATCTCTACATTAAAAATTGAAGAGCTTATTGATGATCTTAAATCTCAGTATACTATTCTTATAGTGACACATAATATGCAGCAGGCGGCACGAGTTTCTGATGAAACGGCATTTATGTATATGGGGGAAATGGTTGAGTTTGGAGATACCAATACAATTTTTACTAACCCGACTAAAAAACAAACTGAAGATTATATCACTGGTCGTTACGGTTAATTAGCGAGACATACTCTTATGGAAACAAACAATACAAGTCAGCATATATCACATAAATTTGACGAGGAGATGGAAAGCCTCCGGCATCAGGTGCTAAAAATGGGCGGCCTGGTAGAACAGCAGATTGTGGGTGCTGTTGGTGCATTACAGAAAATGGACGTTGCAGCAGCAGAAGAGATTATTTTAAAAGACCATAAAGTGAATGCGCTTGAAGTCAGAATTGATGAGCATTGCACAAGAATACTGGCTAAACGTCAACCGGCCGCTTCTGATTTAAGAATGGTAGTTGCTGTTATAAAAACGATTACCGATCTTGAAAGAATTGGTGATGAAGCTGAAAAAATTGCAAAAATGGCAATTCATCTGTCAGAGAAAGATGGTCGATTTAGTAGTCGTTACGCGGGCATCAAACATCTTGGCGAGCATGTACGCATAATGGTGCATGAAGTGCTTGATGCCTATGCAAGACTAGATGTTGATGCTGCAGTTAAAGTAGTTCGAGATGATGAAGAGGCTGATAAAGAGTATCAGGATCTGATTCGTATGTTAATGACCTATATGATGGAAGATCCAAGGCAGATATCTGAGTTACTGGATGTAATTTGGGCTGCACGTGCGCTAGAGCGTATTGGTGATCACGCTAAGAATATTGGTGAATATGTTATTTATCTGGTTAAGGGAAAAGATATTCGACATATAGATATCGAACAGGTAGAAGAAGAAATACTGTCTTAGTCAAACTAAACATATTTGAATTTATAGCTCGTCACCTCGAGACAATTATTCGGAGCGACGACTGAGATTTGTTTTTTAAGGGATAGTTGCGTTAGTTAATTACGAATAGAAACCATTATGAAACATGCAAATATTTTAATTGTTGAAGACGATCCAGATATTCAGGATATGCTTAATTATTCTTTAACGCCTGAAGGTTATGTGTTGCATACAGCTTCAAGCGTTAAAGAAGGCTGGGAAATTATTGATAATAAAACGGTGGATTTAGTCTTACTTGACTGGATGTTACCTGACAATAGTGGTATTGACTTATTACACCGAATTCGAAAATATCATTCTATGTTGCCGGTAATAATGTTAACCGCTAAAACCGAAGAAGAAGATCGTGTATTAGGCCTGGATGTTGGTGCAGATGATTATATGACCAAGCCTTTTTCAGTAAGAGAATTAAAGTCAAGAATACAGGCAGTGTTAAGAAGAAGTATGCCGGATGAACAGCCTTTACAAATTGGTGATCTGTTTCTTGACCCAGTAAGCCAGCGTGTAAAAATAGGTGATAAGTCGCTGGATTTATCGCCCACAGAATTTCGCCTGTTACACTACTTTATGGGGCATACCGATAGAGTGTTTTCTCGCAGCCAGTTACTTGATCAGGTTTGGGGAACTCAGGTTTATGTTGAAGAGCGTACTGTTGATGTGCATATCAGGCGTTTGAGAAAACAGTTAGAGCCATATAAATTATCGTCATTGTTGCAAACGGTTCACGGAAGCGGGTACAGGTTTTCGAGGCAGACATGACAGCTGGTTTAAGGCGTGAGATAGAAATACTTGCGGCATGGGTTCTGTTTATGCTGATTTTGGGTGCAGTATTTGGTCATACGCAAACAATTCTTTTAACAGGTTTATTGATATACACTTTCAGGAGTCTGTATAATTTAAATCAGTTAACAGGCTGGTTAAATAAACCATCAAAAAATGTACCTGACTCATCAGGTGTCTGGGATGAGGTTTATTATCAGTTATACCATTTACATAAACGCCAACGTAAATCTCGCCGCAAACTCGCTTCAATACTAACACGTTTTCAAAAGTCTACTCAGGCTTTACCCTATGCGACAATTGTCTTAAATGAATCGGATGAAATAGAGTGGTTTAATCCGGCAGCCAAACATTTATTTGACCTGCGAACACGACATGATATTGGCCAAAGAATTGATAATTTAATCAGGCTGCCGGAGTTTACCAGTTACCTGGCAAAGAAAAAGTTTGATGAGCCTTTGAGGTTTTATAATCATCAGACAAAAGTGTTGATGAATATAACACCTTATGGCAGTGGGCAGTATTTACTAAGTGCTCGTGATATTACCCGAAGTAGTCAGTTAGACGAAATGCGTCGTGACTTTATTTCAAATGCCTCTCATGAACTGCGCACACCTATAACAGTCATGTCTGGTTATATTGAAATGTTACGCGAAACGGATAATGAAGCTATTCATATGCCTCTGGAAAAAATTCAGAAGCAAACTGAGCGTATGGAGGCAATTATCACAGAGCTGATTGCACTGGCAAAGCTCGAATCAGCAAGCTCGATTGAGAAGTCTGTTGAAATAGATGTTAATCGTTTGCTCAATGAAGTTTATAACGAAGCGGTATCACTTGATCAAAATAAACATGAAATTCAATTGTCCATAGAGCCGATAAAACTTTATGGTAACTATGAAGAACTACGAGTTGCTTTTTCAAACCTGTTAACCAATGCGATCAGGTACACTAATGATGGCGGTGTTATTCGTTTCTTTACATACGCTGATGAAACCGGTGTTTACGTTGCTGTTAGAGATGAAGGTATTGGCATTAGTTATGAGCATATCCCCCGTTTAACAGAGCGTTTTTATCGTGTTGATGAAGGGCGATCACGTGAAAAAGGTGGTACCGGGCTTGGCCTGGCAATTGTTAAGCAGGTACTGGATCGTCATGGGGCTGTGTTAAAAATTGAAAGCATACCAGGCAAGGGTAGTGTCTTTCACTGTTATTTCCCGAATGTGGATTGAGTGAAGTAGAAGCTTTTTTCCGCAAATGAACGCG
>Ga0316204_10003071_pt1 | contig 34968 bp, 42 predicted proteins | sample 6monrhotite_MG_2_FD_205661 | JGI IMG/M metagenome (GOLD analysis project Ga0316204, IMG submission 205661) | Microbial mat bacterial communities from mineral coupon in-situ incubated in ocean water Damariscotta River, Maine, United States -... | ecosystem: Environmental > Aquatic > Marine >... | reverse complement strand
GTATGGCTTGGATTCAAAAATAGGTGATGCACTGACCAGTTGATCACGTAATTCTTTGACGTACTTGTCAGCCGTTTTACTGCCAGGTTTGATTTTATCCGCGAGTGAATACCAGTCACGTCCAATACGGTAAAAAAACAGACGACTGCGGGCACGAGAGACAGGGTCAACAGGCATTAGTGGTGGATGTGGGAAACGCTCATCCAGATACTCCATAATGACACGATGATCATAAAGCGCCAGATCACGATCGATTAAGGTAGGCGTTTCGTTGTAAGGATTTAAATCCTTCAAGTCTTCCGGGGTGTCTTTAGGATTGACGAGTTGTAACTCAAAACTAATGCCTTTCTCCGCAAGAACAAAACGTACCATGTGGCTGTACGGGTCCTGGTCGGTAGAAAACAATGTCATTGCTAAACGTCGATTGGCCATTTGTGCCATGAGTGTATCCCCGTAAAATTAAATCATATTTAAAAACAAGCGAGGGGGACTTTCGTCCCCCTGAACATAGCCAGTGTTACACGACTATCAAAATCAATGTATATCGCGCCAATATTCTTTTTTCAAGGCATACGCAACGATAAACAACAGCACTAGAAAAATCATCGTCAGAACACCCCAGCGCTGACGTTCCAGCTTCATTGGTTCACCCATATACGTCATGAAGTTAACCAAATCTTTCATCGCATTATCATATTCAACCGCTGTCATCTTCCCTGGCACAACCATTTCGTATCCAGACAAGGTCTTCACTTCATGACCGGCGTGATCTGTATGTGTTTCATAAATCGGTTTTTTCAGACCTTCCAGTTCCCACAAAACGTGCGGCATGCCAACGCTTGGAAAGCGGGCGTTGTTGACACCATAGGGACGAGACTCATCAGCATAAAACGTCATCATATAGGTATATAACCAGTCAGAGCCACGTGAACGCGTGATTACGGTTAAATCAGGTACCTTAGTACCAAACCAGGCTTTGCCATCTTCCTTGGTCATCGCAACCGTCATGGTTTCACCCACTTTGTCACTAGCAAACATCAGGTTATCTTCTACCTGTTTATCCGTCAGACCCAAATCGATAGCCATACGATTATAACGCATGTAGTTTGCAGAGTGACAGCTCAGGCAATAGTTAGTAAACAAACGAGCACCACGTTGCAGTGACGATTTGTTTTCCAGGTCAATATCGACCTTCATGTTTTCCATACCGCCGCCAGCAGCGTTAACTGAGAGCGGTAGTAGCCCAATTACCAATGCAATGATTAAATTCTTCATTTTGTTGTCACCCTGTCTGGAACCGGCTTGGTATTCTCAAATTTCGGAATAAACCAAAGCGCTACGAAGAAGGCAAAGTAAGCCGAAGTAAAAATTTGTGCTAACAAGGTTTTAACATCGCTTACCGGTTGAGTACCTAACCAACCAAGAATGATAAAGCTGATAACAAATACAGCCAGAGCAATTTTGTAACAGTTACCACGATAACGAATCGATTTAACCGGGCTACGGTCTATCCATGGCAGGAAGAACAGAATCACTACCGCTGCACCCATCACGATAACGCCTGGGAACTGCGAACCCAGCATCGGTGGTACTGCACGTAACATGGCGTAATAAGGCGTAAAATACCAAACTGGCGCAATGTGTTCTGGTGTCTTCAGAGGATCAGCCGGTTCAAAGTTAGCCGCTTCAATGAAGTAGCCACCCATTTCCGGCGCAAAAAAGACAATCGCAAAGAAGAACATCAGAAAGACCACTACACCGACAATATCCTTCACCGTGTAGTAAGGGTGGAAAGGGATACCATCGAGAGGTATACCATCAGGACCCTTGTGCTTCTTGATTTCAACACCATCCGGGTTATTAGAACCCACTTCGTGCAGCGCGATAATATGCGCCACCACCAGACCAACCAAAACAAATGGTATGGCGATAACGTGGAAGGCGAAGAAACGGTTCAGCGTAGCATCCGAGATAACATAATCACCACGAATCCATTCTGATAGCGGCTCACCAATACCAAACGGTACAGCAGCGAACAGATTAACGATAACCTGCGCACCCCAATAAGACATCTGACCCCATGGCAACAGATAACCAAAAAAGGCTTCTGCCATCAGTGCCAGATAAATCAGCATGCCGAAGATCCAGATCAATTCACGTGGTTTCTTGAACGAGCCATACATAAGTCCACGGAACATGTGCAAGTAAACCACGGCGAAAAATGCAGAAGCGCCAGTGGAATGCATGTAACGAATAAACCAGCCCCATTCGACATCACGCATGATGTACTCAACCGAGCCGAAGGCCAGTTCAGCGTCAGGCTTATAGTTCATGGTTAATAGAATGCCGGTCACAATCTGGATAACCAAAACCAGCAGTGCCAGTGAACCAAAGAAATACCAGAAGTTAAAGTTCTTTGGTGCATAATATTCAGAGAGGTGTTCTTTCCACATCTTTGTTAGAGGAAAACGGGCATCTACCCACTCCAGTAGTGCGGCTAACATCTTATTCATTACGCAACTCCTCCATCTACACCCACTAAGATCACCGTATCACTCAAGTATTGGTGAGGTGGCACTACCAGGTTAGTCGGTGCAGGGGCACCAGCATAGACGCGTCCGGCCAGGTCAAACTTGGAACCATGACAAGGGCAGAAAAAGCCGCCTTTCCAGTCATCACCCAAATCGGCCGGGGCGACTTCAGGGCGGAATGTTGGAGAACAACCCAGATGTGTACAAATACCAACCATCACCATGATCTCAGAATGGTCTGAGAGTGAACGATGTGCGTTCATCGCATATTCCGGTTGTTGTGAGGTATTTTCAGAGTTCGGATCGGTCAGCTTGCCATCAAGCGAGGCCAAATCACTCATGTTTTGTTCAGTACGACGAACAATCCACACAGGTTTACCACGCCAGCTTACGGTCAGCTTGGCACCTGGCTCTAATTTACTGATATCCACTTCAACTGGTGCGCCTGCCGCCTTGGCTCGGGCACTTGGATTCATTGATAATCCAAAGGGGATGACTACGCCTGCGGCGCCAACGGCACCAACGGTTGAGGTCGCCGCGATTAAAAATCGGCGTCTGCTGGTGTCTACACCATCATTACTCATTGAAAACTCTCCCGGAATACAAAATTTGAATGAACTTTTACAAGCTCCCCGCTTTATAAAAGCTCCCCGTTTTCAAAACTCTTGCGAAGTCGTATTAGAAAAACATTATTTCATGATTTAGCGGACCCCGACGGGCGCATAGTTTGAAGCATGACCAGGCAATGGTCAAGGAATAATTGAAAAAGTCCTACTACTTCAATGAGTTATACGGGATTTTGGATATCGATAAACAGCTGCTCAATACCAAAATGTTGGCTCAAATGCTCTCCTAATGCCTGTATACCGTATCGCTCGGTTGCATGGTGACCAGCACTAATAAAATGAATCCCGTTCTCACGTGCGATATGGACCGTCTGCTCAGACACTTCACCGGTCAGATAGGCGTCCACCCCAAGATTTATCGCTTGTTCGATATAACTTTGGGCTGCACCGGTACACCAGGCAATGGATTGAATTGCATCCATTTCACCGGCAATATGCAGTGGCGTCCGCCCTAGAATAGAATCAATATTGTCGAGAAAGCTATTTACAGGCGTTGGTTCTGGGAGGCGGCCGTACATACCAACGGCAGGTTCGCCCTGGCCAAAACGGCCTTCAACCGAAAGTCCCAGTTTGTGTGCCAGTTGCACGTTATTACCATATATAGGATGAGCATCCAGAGGCAGATGATAACCAATCAGACTGATTTGATTATCCATCAAGCAACGCAGTCGCCGATATTTCATACCTATGATGCGCGGGTCCTCGCCCTTCCAGAAATAGCCATGGTGAACCAAAATAGCATCCGCCCCTTCTGCCGCCGCCTTATCCAGCAACTCCTGATTCGCGGTGACACCAGTGACGATTTTTTTAATCTGATCCCGACCTTCAACCTGCAGACCATTGGGGCAATAATCGTGAAACCGCTCGACCTCTAGAAGATCATCTGTGTAGTCCAATAATTCTGTGAGTTGCACCATGCGAAGTGACATCCTTTCAGTTATGATTTGCCCAGTTTAACGTAAAATGGCAGTACTCCAATGAAGATAACCAAAACCATTTCTTTTATCGTCCGCTTCACCACCATAGGTCTCGCCCTTGCCTTTGTGTTTTTGTATTTTGTACCTTCAAAACTGGAGAATAATGGCTCCAATGGCACCACCGTAGAATTTAAGGAATCCACATCCTCCATTACTCAAGCCAACACACAGACGAATTCTTACGCCGATGCGGTAGAGCGCGCCGCACCGGCTGTCGTGAATATATCGACAAAAAAAGTCATCACCGAGCGTGCAAACCCACTTTTAAACGACCCACTGTTTCGTCAGTTCTTTGGTGAAAATCGCGGCGCACCGAGGCAACGTTTAGAAACCAGTCTGGGCTCAGGCGTGATCGTCAGCGAACAAGGTTATGTGATCACGAATAATCACGTCATTCGAAGTGCCGATGAAATTGAAGTCTCCCTACCTGATGGTCGTACCGTCGCCGCCAAACTGGTCGGCAGTGATCCCGAATCCGATATTGCCGTGTTAAAAATTGAACTGGATAAGCTACCGGTTATTACACTTGGCCAATCAAAAGGCATGCGCGTCGGCGATGTGGTGTTAGCCATAGGCAATCCCTTTGGTGTTGGTCAGACCGTAACCTCAGGAATTGTTAGCGCCACTGGTCGTAGTCATCTCGGTATCAATACGTTTGAAAATTATATTCAAACCGATGCCGCGATTAATCCTGGCAACTCCGGTGGCGCATTAGTCAACGCCAACGGTGAACTCATCGGCATCAACACTGCAATCTATTCACGCAGCGGTGGCTCACAAGGTATTGGTTTTGCTATTCCTATCGTGCTGGCGAAAGATGTCATGACACAAATCATTCAACACGGCCGAGCCATTCGTGGTTGGTTAGGTGTTGCCATCCAGGAGATCGATCCACAACTTGCCGAGTCATTTGGTTTGCAATCACAAAACGGTGCCATCATTTCGCAAATTGTTAAAAATGGTCCTGCCGATAAAGCCGAACTACAACCGGGTGATGTGATCACAGCCGTTAATGGTGAAGCCGTGATGAGTGTGCAAGATACGCTTTATCGCATTAGTCGTATAAAACCTGATGACGAAGTTGAGCTAACGCTAGTGCGTAAAGGTAAGATTATTAGCAAGAAAGCGGTGGTGGCAGAAAGACCGACGCAGGAATAAAAGATATCAATTTGGTTGTAGGGTGAATGGCGGTTTTCACGTAAGCCGCCAGGCATTACCTGACACGATATATCCTCGAGACATTCCAGCGTGGATCGTGCCTGGAACAACTCATATGCAATCCGAACTCTCTTCTGTAGTAGTGACTACGCGTTCCTGAGCAGGCTCCCAATGAAGGGCCGCTCGGCATGACAGGATGATCACCAGCCGCCCCTGCCGAAGACCAAATTTCCAGGTAAGGATAATTCTCAGACACCTCCGACCACTTTCAGGCATGCAACTGATCTAGATCAACAACTCCTGACAGAACTACTCGTAGAGTAAATTCCGGTCGTACAAGACCCAGAGGAGAAACATGATGCAAATACTTCCCACAGACAAGGCTCTTCGCCGCCGCCGCATACTCAGACTTAATATTCTGGCGGCCAGCCTGATATTTCTGGTATCGGTCACGTTAACCATTACCGGCGATTACGCCACGCTGCAAGAACGTCGTACTGCTGACACGATCTATAACCTCATCAGTATCGTGAGTTTGATTTATATGGCCCTCGTCTGGATATCCTGTGTCATGACTAAACCTCTGTGGTTTCCGGAAAAATCTGACAAGGCATAAAGACCCGCAATATGGCAAGCTCTGCAAAACTTGCAGGGTCGCTGCAAGGTGGCGGTGTTGATCACCCCGGACGTTTAAACTTCTTTCGCGTCCGTTCCACCTTGTCCCGAACTACACAGCCCACAACATGATCATTAATCAGGCCCATGGCCTGCATGAAGGCATACGCCGTCGTCGGACCGACGAATTTCCAGCCCAGCTTTTTCAGATCTTTCGATAGAGCAATCGATTCCGCCGAGGTGGATACCGTTTGAGGTTTGGCGAGTTGCTTTGTATCCGGTTCATACTCCCAGAAGAACGCGGCCAGCGATCCTTTCTGTTTTACGAGTTCCTTTGCCTGCTTGGCGTTATTGATCACCGCCTCGATCTTGCCACGATGACGGACGATGCCTTCATCTTTTAACAGTCGAGTAACATCCCGTTGCGTAAAGCGCGCAACCTTATTGAAATCGAAGTGGTGAAAGGCAGCACGAAAATTTTCACGCTTGGCAAGAATAGTGCGCCAGCTTAGACCGGACTGAAAACCCTCTAAACAGATTTTCTCGAACAGACGTTGATCATCTTCGACCGGAAAACCCCATTCAGTATCATGATAGTGGAAAAACTCCGGCGCCGCTTCACACCACTGGCAACGTGGTTTGCCGTCGGGGCCTTTGATTGTCTTCGCCATCGGGGCATGACTCCTTGTATTCTTATTTGTATTGACTCAGGCGGCCAGACCGTAGGTTGGGGTGAAGCATGAACCCCAACACTCTGTTTTATCCTAAACCATCATTGTAATTGCTATATTCACTTTACATGTCACTTTTAAATCACTCTATTCTTTTTAACTCTGTTGTTAGGGTTCATGCTTCACCCCAACCAACCAAGCAACTGACTCAACCGACTAAAAATGATAAACGTTCATCGGCCTTTGCTGGCGTAATTTCCAGGATCTCCGCACTGACCACATTCTCTGCAACAAAGGGGTCCTTGTTCACGCGGGTTTGTAGATCAGCCAGCGAGGTGTTGTGAGCGATAACACTACCACCCTGATTAGGTTGCAAAGAGCCGACCAGCAAAAACACACCGTCATCAAAACCTTTTTTGATCCAGGCGTTATGGCCCTCCATGAACTGACCCGCCTGGGCTTTGTTGTCGGAAAATTTAAGTAGCACGATAAACATCAGTCCTTCCTCTCTTGAATGTTGATTACGTTTGTTTATTTTTATTCGATCCACTAGCCGCGATAACGGACTCCAGCCAGGCTTCCATCTGCTTCACCTCGCGGCGCATAAACTTCTCATCATGAAAGGCATTCGCCAACGTCGCCACGCCCTGACTAAAGGCCAACACATGCAGCGCCAGCGCATCAGCCTCGGACTTTCGGCCAAGCAACGTGAACTGTTTGCGTAGCCAGGTGCGAAACAGGCTAAAGAGTTTACTGGCATCACCCTGAGCGCTGTGATTCAACTTCGCCAGTTCAGACGTCAACGTCCCCAACGGGCAACCATGCGCCTTAATCTTGCTGCGGTTCATGATAAGGATATTAATAAAACTGCGAATACGTTCGGCGGGTGTCTCACCCTCCAACTCCCATTGTTGCAACATGCTCTTTGTATTGGCCAGACGTTGATTAATCACCGCGTCGAGGATGTCGTCCTTGGTCTTGAAGTGGTAATAGAAATTACCCCGCGAGATCTGTACCGCATCGGCAATATCCGCGAATGAAGTGTGTTCAAAACCCTGCTGGTAGAACAGCATGTCAGCCGCTTCAACGATGTGGTCGCGTGTTGATTTGTTGGTCATAAATCCCTGCTCGGCTGCATCTGGTCAGCGCATCCTAATTAGGACGATTGTCCTATAGTTGAGAAAAGATTAGGTCAGTTGTCCTGGAGTGTCAAGATTTAATTAGATCGGTGGGTGAATGTAATGAGTGGTGATGGTAAAACAGGAATAGAGATTGATTTGAGTAAAGCGTGATCGAAAAACAAAGTTTCGCTTACCTAAGAAGATTGTATGTAGAAAGCTAACAGCCCTTAACTTCGAGAATCATTCTCAGGTACCTCCGACCCTGAAGGTATGCCGCATGGTCATCATTTTAAATTTCTAAGCTGCCTGTGCGGCCGTGAACCCCTGCTGGACTTGTCCAAAGATCATTCCACTTTTCTAAGCTGCCTGTGCGGCAGTGAACACATTCGACAGCGTACCGTTTTCCTGTCGTCTTTTCTAAGCTGCCTGTGCGGCAGTGAACAAACAGCATCATCGATCAATTTCTTCCTTAATTTTCTAAGCTGCCTGTGCGGCAGTGAACTCTAATGATCATAATTGGAATTAATTAAGGGATTTCTAAGCTGCCTGTGCGGCAGTGAACGTTGTGTTGATTAATGTTCGTCTTACCGTTCTTTTCTAAGCTGCCTGTGCGGCAGTGAACCGGGCACGTTAAATGCCGCGAGTGAATTTGATTTTCTAAGCTGCCTGTGCGGCAGTGAACTTGCTGTACCACTAGAAACTGAAATTCCAGTTTTTCTAAGCTGCCTGTGCGGCAGTGAACAATTATAGGTATGCTGGTTCACCTCTTGGTTTTTTCTAAGCTGCCTGTGCGGCAGTGAACTTGCGCATGCCATCGAGTGAAAAGGTGCGCAAATCACTACGCATGTGGTCATAGGCATCCAGATACCAGTTATCACGGTAATGCACCAGCCGCTGTGGTGATATCTCGCGTGTTGTGGTTTCGTCCCGTTCGCGGTTGTAAAAAACAATCGTCAGGCGCTTGCGGGTAAGGACGGCATGGCTGATCAGTTCAAAGTAATTGGCTTCGATGTCTCTATAACCCAGGGAGAGAATACGGATACGCCGCGCCACTTCATTCAGGCTGGCGTCGCCTTTGTCAAAGAGCCGTTCCAGTTTCTGATGCAAGGGGTGAATAATGTGATTGAGCAGTCCCGGTTGCAACTCTGTGAGAAGATGCTCGAACGTCAGCAGGGCATGCGCCTCGCTTGTCGTAAACCAGATACCCGGTAGTTCAAAGCGCTCGGCATCGGGGCTGAAGCGATAGCCGTGAGTACGTCGATCATACTCAATCGGGGCGTTGAATCGGTCCTTTAAATATTCAATATCACGATGATAGGTGGCCCTGGTAACTTCAAATTCGCGCAAAAACCTGGCCATCGGTACCGAACGCCCCTTAGCCAGTTCCTTACAGATTTTATAAAAGCGTTCTGTGCGTTCCATTTTTGTCTTTTTCTAATAGAGATCAGTTCAGATCATTGAAATCGACACTCATCTCTTGTCAGAACCCCCCATTAACGTCACTTGCTCGCGACCCCTGCACCCGCATTTCTCTGGTTAGACTACAGGAGTATCCATCCCATAAAACCTGTCATTTTCCTGCATTGTAATACACGGTGAATGACGGCTACTGTTTTGTCATTCCGGGTATATATTCAGCAAACCCGGAATCCAGTTCCTACTTACGCTCTCTGGATAGTCCAGCCCAGTCCCTCGACCTTACGGTCTCACCTTCTTCCCTTTTTCAGAGGAATGACGATTTGGTTACAGGTTCGCACATAGAATCCTTTCAGGCTTCATTACGTGTACCCTACCTTTCAGGTCAGGGCATTTTTCAGTGCTGCAAGAAAGGCGGCATTTTCTTCAGGCTTGCCAACGGTAACACGCAAACAGTCCTGCAAGTGTCCTCCAGCGGGATTGAGGTTTTTGATCAACACACCCTCTTCTTTTAATCCCGCAAAGATAGCATCGACCTTGCCTTTAGGGGTGCGGAACAAAATAAAATTAGCGCTGCTGGGGAAAACCTCCAGACCATCAATATTATTTAATGCATTAAATAATCCTGTGCGTTCTTTACGAATTTCAGCCGTTTGATTATCAAAGATCTCTTTATGCGCTAAAGCAAACTCGGCAGTGGCCTGGGTCAGTACATTGATGTTGTACGGCAGGCGTACCTTGTCAAATTCATTCAACCACTCGGCACTCCCCGCTAGCAAGCCAAGGCGCAGACCGGCCAAGCCAAGTTTTGATACTGTGCGCATCACGACAACATTGTCGTAGTTCATAACCTTTGCTATAAAACTTTTTTCGGCAAAGGCATGATAGGCTTCGTCGATCACGACCAAACCTGGTGCGGCGGCAATGACTTTTTCGATTACTGCTTCATCAAACAGATTGCCGGTCGGGTTGTTGGGATAGGCCAGAAAGATGACGGCTGGTTCCTGTACATCGATAGCATTTAATAATGCTATTTCATTCAGACTAAAATCTTCTTCCAGTGGCACACCGACATATTCCATGTCCGTATAGGTGGCGATCATTTTGTACATCACAAAGCTGGGTTCGACAGATAAGACGACACGATCTTTTTCAGCGACGGCCATACAAATAATTTGAATCAGTTCATCAGAACCATTACCGAGAATAATTTTCGCATCGGCTGGTACATCCATCGCGACACGTAGCTGTTCAGTTAAAGATCGTGCAGAGGGGTCGGGATAACGATTGAGTTCAACGTCGCGTAATACATCAAGCCACTTATTTTTTATGTCTTCTGGCAAGTGGTAAGGATTTTCCATGGCATCAAGTTTGATCATCTTGCCTGGAGCTGGCACATGATAGGCCGAAAGCTTTTGAATCTCGGGACGAATCCAGTGATGTACTTTTTTATTCATAATATATTCTCTGGATTCCCTTCCCATAGAACCTCTTCGAGTTTCATTATAGTATTCTCAGAGAACCCTATCAGTTTCATTTTGAGTACCCTATGCCATTGGCATCAGGGCAACCCTACCCTTCGAGTCATGGCATTCGCAGGAATGACGATTAGTTTGCATTGATGCTGTATTTATTGCACCGCAAAGACGCAGAGGGCGCCAAGGAATAAAACCATATAAAGCTGTGTTAAAAAACCTCTGCGGTTCATGATAATAACTTTGCATTTTATCCCCTCATCCTAACCTTCTCCCTGAGGGAGAAGGGAAGCAATGAATGTTCTAGTGGGCTGTGCATGCTCTACTAGACTGGATACTCGCTTCCTATGCAATGACGGTCCTGGTGTATCATATATTTAACCACTTGTGGCCTCTGCGTCCTCTGTGGTTCAATCTTTTTTACTTATGTTCTTTAATACGATATTCCGCCGAACGCGCATGTGCCGTTAACGATTCACCACGCGCCAGTATCGAGGCCGTCTTGCCCAGTTCAGAAGCGCCATCGGCAGAACACATAATCAAGCTGGAACGTTTTTGAAAATCATAAACGCCAAGAGGTGAACTAAAACGTGCTGTACGTGATGTGGGTAAAACATGATTCGGACCTGCACAGTAGTCACCTAATGCTTCAGCCGTGTAACGCCCCATAAAAATGGCTCCGGCGTGTTTAATCTTTTTTGCCATTGTCTGTGGGTCTTCCACAGAAAGTTCTAAATGTTCTGGTGCAATAAAATTGGCAACCGTAATGGCCTGGTCTTCGTTCTCCACTTTAATCAAACAGCCTCGGGTGCTAAGTGAAGTGCGGATCATATCCTGGCGTTCCATGGTCGGTAACAGTTTTTCAATGCTGACCAGCACCTGTTTTAAGAAACCAGGATCCCATGAAATTAAAATCGACTGCGCGTCTTCATCATGTTCTGCCTGGGAAAACAGGTCCATCGCAATCCAGTCCGGATCGGTCAGACCATCACAGATGACTAAAATTTCTGAAGGCCCGGCAATCATATCAATGCCAACACTACCAAAGACCATAGCCTTCGCGGTGGCCACATAGATATTACCGGGGCCAACAATTTTATCGACCTGCGGGATAGTCTCTGTGCCATAAGCCAGAGCCGCCACTGCCTGTGCACCGCCAATCGTAAAGACGGTAGTAACACCTGCGATAAAAGCCGCTGCCAGGACCAATTCATTCACCACACCATCTGGCGTGGGTACGACCATGACGATCTCATTAACACCAGCCACATGCGCAGGGATGGCATTCATTAAAACGGAGGAAGGATAAGCCGCCTTACCACCGGGCACATACAAACCAGCACGATCTATTGCTGTAACCTGTTGACCTAATAAGGTCCCGTCATCTTCGGTAAACGACCACGATTCTATTTTTTGATGTTCATGATAGTCGCGTACACGTTGCGCAGCTTTTTCTAATGCCTCACGTTGATCGGCAGGAATGCTGTCATAGGCCTGCTTCAGGCGTGACACATCCATGGTCAGTTCAGCCATAGACTTGACCGAGAGACGATCAAATTTATTGGAAAACTCGATCAACGCAGTATCACCACGTTGACGCACTTGTTGCAGGACATCTTTTACGGTGGCAACAACTTGTTCGTCAGAAACACTATCCCATGCCAATAGTGCTTTCAGTTGTTGTTGAAAGTCTTCTTGCTGTATTGATAACTGTTTCATTTTAAAACTCATGCGTTACGTTCGTTCACGGCCTGTTCAATTTTCTCAATAAACGTTTTCACGCGCACATGCTTCATTTTCATGGAGGCCTTATTCACAATCAGACGCGAACTGATATCGGCAATATGTTCCATGGGTTCAAGGCCATTAGCCTTTAAGGTATTACCGGTATCGACTAAATCGACAATGCGATCCGCCAGACCGACCAAAGGCGCCAGCTCCATGGAACCATAGAGTTTGATGATCTCAACCTGTTTGCCCTGCTCGGCATAGTAACGACGCGCGCAATTCACAAACTTGGTGGCAATGGTCAGACGTTTATTATCGTCCTGCGTGGCATTCACCGGACCGGCTGTCATGAGACGACATATGGCAATTTTTAAATCCACCGGCTCATATAAACCTTCACCACCGTGTTCCATCAACACGTCTTTTCCCGCAACACCAATATCCGCCGCACCGTACTGTACGTATGTTGGAACGTCAGTGGCGCGAATGATCACCAGCTTTACGTCGTCATGGTTGGTATCCAGGATCAACTTGCGACTGGTTTCAGGGTCGTCTTTAGGTACAATGCCGGCGTGTGCCAGCAGTGGTAACGTCTCTTTATAGATACGGCCTTTGGACAGGGCGATGGTTAAACCGTTATTCATTGCTTATCTCGATCATTAACACAAATAAATTTAAGAAGGCACACGGCGAATCTTGGCGCCGATCTGTTGTAACTTCTCTTCAATACATTCATAACCACGGTCAATATGATAAATACGCTCAACCACGGTGTCACCATCAGCTACCAGACCCGCTAACACAAGACTCGCCGAGGCACGTAGATCTGTCGCCATCACCGGTGCCGCCGTCAGGCGTTCAATACCATTGATGATCGCCGTATTACCTTGCAGGCGAATATCCGCGCCCATGCGATCCAGTTCCTGAATGTGCATAAAACGATTTTCAAAAACCGTTTCCGTGATCGTCGACGTCCCTTCAGCAATGGCATTTAAGGCAGAAAACTGTGCCTGCATGTCGGTTGGAAATGCGGGATATGGTGCGGTTGTTACATCCACTGCTTTTGGCCGTTTGCCTTTCATGTCCAGTTCGATCCAGCCATCACCAATCGTAATCTCAGCACCTGCTTCACGCAGCTTTGCCAGAACCGCTTCGATAAGAGAGGCATCCGTATCTTTTACTTTGATCTTGCCGCCTGAAATTGCAGCGGCCACCAGATACGTGCCCGTCTCAATACGATCCGGCATGACTTTGTATGTCGTTCCATGCAAACGCTCAACACCTTCAATGGTAATGGTGTCAGTACCCGCACCGGAAACCTTGGCGCCCATTTGATTCAGGCAGTTAGCCAAATCCACGACTTCCGGTTCACGTGCGGCATTTTCAATTACCGTTGTGCCGTCTGCCAGCGTTGCCGCCATCATTAAATTCTCTGTCCCCGTTACCGTAACGAGATCAAGCACCAGCCTGGCACCTTTAAGACGATCCGCCCTGGCTTTGATGTAACCATTCTCGACGGTAATTTCTGCACCCATTTGCTCCAGACCATGAATATGCAAATTGACCGGACGAGAGCCAATGGCACAACCACCCGGCAATGAAACCTCAGCACTACCATGTTTGGCCAGCAGTGGCCCCAGTACCAAAATCGAGGCGCGCATGGTTTTAACCAATTCGTAGGGTGCAAACAATTCTTTAATGGTGGTTGGATCGACTTCAATATTCAGCTTTTCATCGATCACCAACTGTACACCCATGCGTCCAAGCAAACCCATGGTTGTCGTAATATCGTGCAGGTGCGGCACGTTACAAACCGTCACCGGCTCATCTGCTAATAAGGTTGCTGCCAATATCGGCAAGGCTGCATTTTTCGCGCCTGAGATCCAGACTTCACCGGCCAGCGGCATACCGCCTGTAATAATTAGTTTATCCATGGCTACTTTTTATCATTGTTGAAGGTTAGCTGTCTTGTTAAGTCATCACACTAGGATGAAACGCGAAGCTTTTGTGCCATTTCCCACTCAGCCGGGGTATAGGTCTTTATTGATAATGCATGTAATTCGCCGCTGGTAATACGTTCGTTGACTGTCGCGTAAACCGCCTGCTGTTTTTTCACCGGACTCATATCGGTAAACATATCGCCAATCACAATAGCCTCAAAGTGGCTACCATCGCCGGTGACCTGTACCTGACACTCGGGCAATCCTGCGGTAATTAACGCCTTAACGTCATCTGGGTTCATTCGATACTCCTCAGCGTCTTACGCCATTAAATAAGCCGCGTATTGTACCTTGGTAGATTAGCGACAACCACTGGCGAAATCGGGAAGTGTGGAGAAATTGACCTACTCTGAGAGAGGTAACAGGGACTCAATACCGCTGACACGGGCCATTTCGAGCAATTGTGCCGGAATACGGCGAAAAATCAGTTGCTGGTTATGCCGTTTGGCACTGCGCATCCAGTCGATCAACAAGGCAAGGCCGCTACTGTCGGCCCGTGTAATGTCAGCTAAATCAACACAAAGCTGTTCCCCCGCCTGTTGAAACAGGGCAACAGAATCATCCAGTAATGCAGGCACGGATGCCGCATTTAAATCACCGCTAACGTGAACGACCCCTTCGGTTAATTGAATTTTTGCGTTCATAAGAACTAGTTTTTAGCTTCTTTATCACTATCAAGAAAACGGGAAATAAACTGGCCAATGAGTTTTTCCAACACCATGGAACCCTGTGTCAGTTTGATGCGATCACCCTGCTGCATATTGGTTTCGTCGCCACCTGGCTCCAGCCCCACATACTTCTCACCGAGCAATCCCGCCGTATAAATACTCGCCGAAGTGTCTTTAGGCAAGGTGTTGTAGTCACCTTCAACCGTCATGGTGACCACTGCCTCAAACGTATCTTTATCAAAACCGATGGCCGTCACTCGACCAATGCGCACACCGGCCATGGTGACGGCGGAACGCACCTTGAGGCCACTAATATCTTCGAAACGAGCTGTAATCTCATAGCCACCATCCTGACTGTAACTGCTGAGATTACTCACCTTCATGGCCAGCATAAACAACGCAGCCAGACCAGCTGCAACGAAAATTCCTACCCAAATTTCTGTCAGACGTATTGTCATGATCAGTGCTCCCCGAACATGAGTGCAGTTAAAATAAAATCCGTTCCCAGGACCGCCAGCGATGAGTGCACTACCGTACGTGTAGTTGCACGACTAACCCCTTCTGATGTTGGTACTGCATCGTAGCCTTCAAAAACGGCAATCCAGGTCACAATGACACCGAAGGCGATACTCTTAATAACACCATTGTAAATATCTTCATGTAGATCCACCTTGGCCTGCATCTGTGACCAGTAGGCACCATCATCAACGCCAAGCAAACCAACACCGACAATATAACCGCCAATGACACCCACGGCACTGAAGATCGCTGCCAGCAATGGCATGGAAAAAAAGCCTGCTAGAAATCGAGGTGCGAGTACACGGCGAATGGGATCTATGGCCATCATTTCCATGGCCGATAATTGTTCCGTCGCTTTCATTAAACCGATTTCTGCAGTGAGTGCCGAACCGGCGCGTCCGGCAAAGAGTAACGCGGTAACCACCGGACCTAACTCACGCACTAGCGAAAGTGCAACCACAACACCTAATGATTCTTCAGCACCAAAATCCACTAGCGTGTTGTAACCCTGTAATCCCAGCACCATACCAACGAACAAACCTGAGACGACAATGATTAATAATGATAAGACGCCAACCGAATAGATCTGTTGAATCATCAACGGATATCGCAGAAACAGGCCTGGTACACCTGCAAGAATGTGATAAAACAAAATACTGGCACGTCCCAGACGTTCGAAAAAACCAGAACCTTTATGTCCAAGTGATTGCAGAGAATCCATTACGCTTTTCATTACGCCGCTCCACCATTCAACAAGTCGTGAGCATAGTCTTCGGCGGGATAGTGAAACGGCACCGGGCCGTCCGGCAGACCTTCGATAAATTGTTTTGCCCACTCGGAGCCGGATTGCTTAAGCTCATCGGCAGAACCATGAGCAACGACTTTGCCACCGGACAATAAATAGATGTCATCCGCAATGGCAGCCGTCTCGGCAATATCATGCGAGACAATAATACTGGTTAAGCCAAGAGCATCATTGAGTAAACGAATCAGATTTACCAACACACCCATGGAAATAGGATCCTGACCGGTAAAGGGTTCGTCATACATAATCATCATAGGATCAAGCGCAATGGCACGGGCCAGGGCGACGCGGCGCGCCATACCACCAGAGAGTTCACTTGGCATCAACTTTCTGGCACCACGCAAACCAACCGCATGTAGTTTCATTAACACCAGATCGCGAATCAGGCGTTCAGGTAAATCGGTATGTTCACGCAAAGGGAAGGCAACATTGTCGTAGACGTTCATGTCGGTCAGCAGTGCGCCGTTTTGAAACAACATACCCATGCGTTTTCGCAATTGATATAGCTGGGCACGTTTTAAAGCATGCACCTCTTCACCATCAACAAGAACCTTGCCACTATCTGGGCGCAGCTGACCACCAATCAATCGCAGCAAGGTTGTCTTGCCTGTACCACTTGGTCCCATGAAGGCTGTCACACTGCCGCGTTTAATATCGATATCGATATCATCAAATATTTGACGCGAGCCGCGCGAAAAACTTAAACCGCGCGTAGAAACCAGAATGTCACTTGAATTGCTCATAAGATCCTTATTGTTATAGCATGCAGCTATTGTGCTTAATCATGAGATCGCTGGCAATGCCTTTACGCCAATAACTCCAGCATCACCATCGCATCGCGCAGCTGTTTCAATGCAGGAGGGTCTCCTGCAAACAAAAGTACCATATCGTGATGAGACTGAACCTGAGCTGAACATGTTTCTAATATCTGACGCAGCTGCCTGGCATCCATTGAGGTATCAGAAAGTTTTGTCACTGCCAGTTTGCCGTTTATGAAGAAGGCTTCAGGATCAGCTTCGATGCCATGCCAGCAGCACGTCACTTTTGCCGAGGTCAATAAGGCCTTGAACTTTGCATTTGTAAAATCCAGAGATGCCATGGGCAATGCTGAATTATCATCCAGTATTTCCAGACACACTGAAACCTTTGGGGAAATTTCGGACAGTACCGAGAACAGCTCGGTTTGCTCACAACAGGCTGACCATGAAACTTGTAATAATATGCCTAAGGATTGTGTCTGCAATGGCTCAATACGCTGGCAAAAGGATCTCAGGTCACCCGCATCTTGCCACTGCCATTCAAAAACAAAACGAAAGTGTTCGTCTGAATTATCCAGCCATTCTTCAATTTGCGCCTCTGGATTATCAGACCAGACAGAGGCTGGCACGGCCACAACAGGAAATTCATTACCATAGAAAGATAACAACCAATCCTCGGGCAAGTCTTCAGGATAAAAATCCTCAGGCCATTTTGAGTGTTGCCAGCCAACGGTGCCAAAACGTATACGATAGTCATTTGTCATGCGGCTATTCTCGATACAATTGGCCGGGCTGTCTATAATTACCTGCAAGACTCAGGCATGCTAGCACTTTATGGACAACATTATTCCTTTCAAAAAACCTCGCCCCAGTGAAAAACACAAAGGCAAAACGCTGTGCAAAAGTGGTTTTCACATGTGGGAAATTGTTAAAGGCAACCCTTTTGATTCCAAGCAGGGCAAAATGGTGACACGCTACGAATGTCGCCGCTGCGGGGCCACCAAGGTCGAAGCACGTTAAACCACTGCTTGATTTACGGCAAAGGCAATGAAATCATAGCGGCTCATGACATCACCACGACTATATATTACTAACAAATGACATTCTCTTATTCAAACGGTTTTTACTGTCTTCGACAACTCGCGCTATTGTTCGGGCTGGTGATGCTTTCTGCCTGTACTACAGTAAAAGGTCCTGGTGATGAACGTGACCCTTTTGAATCATTTAACCGCAGCGTGTTCAATTTTAATGAAGGCGTTTATGAATATGTTCTGGATCCAGTGGCGGAGACCTACCAGGACGTAATGCCCCAACCCGTGCAGACTGGCGTCTCAAATTTTTTCAGTAATATCGATGACATATTCGTCTTTGTGAATAGTCTGTTGCAGTTCAAATTTACTCAGGCCGCATCGGATTTTGCACGCATTGCCTTCAATACCACCTTTGGTCTGTTTGGCCTTATTGATGTTGCATCACACATGGATCTGCCTAAACACCATGAAGATTTTGGCCAAACTCTGGCAACCTGGGGTGTGAGTGATGGACCCTATATTGTCATTCCCCTACTGGGGCCCAGAACACTACGTGATACCGGTGGTTTGCTGGTTGATAGTAGCTACGATCCTATTTTAGAGATAGAAGACGATGAAGCCCGCTGGACTGTCATTGGCGTCAAAACTGTCGATATCCGGGCAGGTCTGCTACAGGCTGACCGACTTGCGGATAAATCCGGTGTCGACAAATACAATTTTATTCGCGAAGCCTATCTGCAACACCGACTTAATCTTATTCATGATGGTAACCCGCCTCGTGAGGCCCCGGCCCCCGTTGATGATAAAGAATCGCTAGAGCTCGAATTAGAGCTGGAAAAAGAATTGCTACTTCCCAGTAAGTAATTACCCCTGACTTAAATATCCCCGGACAAAACAAACAATGTCGTTACATATCGCTTTATCTATCTTTGCCATTCTCGGTGGATTTGTTGCTCTCGTCTGGGGGGCGGATCGCTTTGTTAATGGAGCCTCTGCCACCGCCAGTAACTTTGGTATTTCGCCGCTGATTATCGGCCTGACCATTGTCGGGCTTGGCACTTCGGCGCCAGAAATATTTGTCTCGATAGTGGCCGCCTGGCAAGGCAATCCCAGTCTCGCCGTGGGTAATGCGATTGGCTCAAATATTGCCAACATTGGTCTGGTGTTGGGCTGCACTGCCATCATGATACCGCTAATAGTCAAATCCGAAATCCTGCGACGTGAATATCCCGTCATGTTTGTCATTATGCTGGTCGCACTCATACTCATGGTCGATGGGCATCTGGGATTTTGGGATGGCATTATCCTGACCTCTGGAGTCATCCTCATGATCTACTGGATCGTCAGCCTGAGCCTGCGCAAAAATAAGCGTGACCCGCTAGAAAAAGAATATGCCAAGGAAATCCCTCAACTGAGTACACAAATGGGAATTTTCTGGTTGATCGTCGGTCTCATTATACTATTGATAAGTTCACGCTTTCTGGTCTGGGGCGCGGTTAATGTTGCCCACGCACTTGGAGTTTCCGATTTAATCATTGGTTTGACCATTGTTGCTATCGGCACCAGCCTTCCCGAACTCGCTGCTTCGCTGATTAGTGCCTATAAAAAAGAACCGGACATTGCGATTGGCAATATTATTGGTTCAAACATGTTCAACCTGCTGGTCGTATTGGGGCTGCCCGGCATCATTGCACCGCACATGCTTGATGCGTCTGTCTTAAGCCGTGATTTTCCTTTTATGATCGGTTTAAGTGTTGCGCTGTTTGCCGTCGCCTATGGTTTTCGTGGTGACGGACGAATTACTCGAATAGAAGGGGCGCTTCTCCTGATAGCCTATTTTACCTACCTTGGAACGATATACTGGCAAATCACTTAGTAATTTAAAAAGGAGCTCAGAGTGTCATCACTGCAACTAAAAGCCCGGAATATTAAATGCTCAGGCTGTGCCGTCAATATCAAAAATGGTCTTGCAGAGATAGGCGGTATAGACTCTATAGCGGTAGACATCGACTCAGGAACTGTTGATATCCAGGGAAATACCATTGAGTTGACCACCATCACCTCTAAATTGTCAGAGCTAGGGTATCCTGTCATTCAGGACTGAAAATCATGGATAAAGATAAAATCATTCAACTGGCCCGGGATGTTATCGATACCGAACTACAGGCTATCGAGGCACTGCGCGCACGGATTGATTCCACGTTTGTAAAGGCGTGCCAATACATACTTGACTGTCAGGGGCGCGTTGTCGTCACCGGCATGGGGAAATCCGGCCATATCGGCGGCAAGATTGCAGCCACTTTAGCCAGCACTGGCTCACCTGCCTTTTTTGTTCACCCCGGTGAAGCCAGCCATGGTGATTTGGGGATGATCACCTCTCAAGATGTCGTCGTCAGCATTTCAAATTCCGGCGAGACTGACGAGCTACTCACGATTCTGCCTATCATTAAACGTCTCGATGTACCGCTAATCGCGTTAACCGGAAACCCGAATTCGAGATTGGCCAAGGCGGCCGATGCACATCTCGACATAAGTGTTGCCAAAGAGGCATGCCCTTTAGGTCTTGCACCGACCTCCAGCACCACCGCAACCTTGGTAATGGGTGATGCACTTGCGGTGTCGCTATTGGAGAGTCGTGGCTTTACCAAAGATGATTTTGCCCGCTCACACCCTGCTGGTCGGCTGGGCAAACGGCTGCTCCTGCGCATAAAAGACATTATGCATAGCGGTGATGCCTTACCGGCCGTACAACAAGACATGAAACTGCGTGATGCCCTGATAGAAATGACACAAAAAGGCTTAGGCATGACAACTATTATCGATGCTCAGCAAAAACTGATTGGTGTTTTTACCGATGGTGATCTGCGACGCGTCCTCGACCATGGAATGATAGATATCAATACCATCTCTATTCACGAATGCATGACGGCCCCTTGTCTTTCCATTACCGAAGATAAACTTGCTGCTGAAGCACTGCATATCATGGAGCAGAAAAAAATAAATGCCCTGCCCGTCATCGATTCAAATCAGTCCGTCATTGGTGCTATCAACATGCACGACTTGCTCCGCGCCGGTGTTGTCTAAAACAAAAACTTAAGGTACAGATATGCAGGATATTCTGGCTAAAGCCGAAAAGATCAAACTGGTCATTTTTGATGTCGATGGTGTCCTTACAGACGGCAGTCTCTTCATTGGTGATGACGGCGAAGAATACAAGGCATTTTATTCGCGAGACGGCCTGGGAATGAAAATGCTACATTCCACCGGCGTTGAGATTGGCATTATCACTGCGCGAGATGCCAAAGTTGTCGAACATCGTATGAAGAGTCTGGGCATTCAGCACGTTTATCAGGGCCGGCTTGATAAACTCAGCGCCTGTCATGAAATGTTATCTGAACTCAATTTTAGCCTTGAACAAACAGCCTATGTTGGTGACGATGTTGTTGATTTGCCCGTCATGAAAAATGTTAGTCTGGCCATCGCCGTGCAAGACGCTCATCCCATCGTTAAGCAACACGCGCATTGGCAAACGGAACATGATGGTGGTCGTGGCGCTGCTCGAGACGTCTGTGAACTGATTATGCAGGCACAGGGCACACTGGAAGCACAACTCAATAAGTTCTGAGTCCATGAACTCACTGCGCTACTTTACCATCCTCATTACTGTGCTGTTACTGGCAGGCCTGTCCGGTTGGTGGCTAGCTGAGCTGCGTAAATCTCCTGCCACAATAGCTAAGCCTGATAAAAACCACTACGATTATTTTCTGACAAACTTCAACACAACGGTCATCAATGAACAGGGGAAAATGGCCTATCACCTCAAAGCTGCCCATATGGAACACTATCCCGTTGATAATCATGCTGTACTCAAGCAACCACAACTTACGCTTCTGGATACACCCACCACCTGGACCGCTGTGGCGCAAAACGGTATTGTCTATATTGATAAACAAACTATCGATCTGAGCGGCGATGTTGTACTCAGGCAAACCGCCACGACCGCCGATGTGATTTTAATGACGGATAAGTTACATATAAACGCCGCCAAAAAGACACTGGCAACCACAAGCAAGGTGAAAATTCATAGTGGAAAAGATACCATCATCGCTACCGGATTAAAGGCAAATCTTACCAATGGCCAACTGGAGTTACTCTCACGTGTACAAGGTCAATACCATGTCCCACCGCGTTAGTCTGCTGGGCTTTTTGCTTTGTGTAACGCCACTGGCATATGCACTGACGTCTGATCGCAATCAACCCATTCATATTCAGGCAGACTATGTGCACATTGATAAAAAAGCCGGTATTAGTGAATATCGAGGTAATGTCCGTCTGGTTCAGGGCAGCATGGAAATCACGGGTGAACAAATTCGGATACACCAACCCAGCGGCAAAATAAGTACCATTTCAGTTAAAGGCGAACCGGCAACATTTAAACAACAACCTGACAATCAACAGGAACAGGTGTATTCGCAGGCCAGGCAAATGGAATATCAGGCACAGCAGGAACGTATCGTGCTCATTGACAATGCCCAGGTCAAACAGGGAAATCAACATTTTTCTGGCAAGCGTATTGTCTACAACACAAAAAATAGTACCGTCATTGCCCAGGGTGATGAGCAACAACAACGTGTACGTGCCGTCATTGTGCCAAAAGATAAGGCCAGCAAGCCATGACCCGCCTGATTGCGACTGATCTGGCAAAAGGCTATCGCAGTCGGCAGGTCGTCAAATCCGTATCACTTGAGATTCATGGTGGTGAAGTCGTCGGCCTGCTAGGACCGAATGGTGCCGGCAAGACCACGACCTTTTATATGGTCGTTGGACTGGTTGCAGCCGATCATGGCCATATTCATCTGGATGACCAGGATCTGACCACCATGCCCATGCATCAGCGTGCCCAGTGCGGCATTGGCTATCTCCCTCAGGAGGCCTCCGTCTTTCGTAAACTTAGTGTGACTGACAATATTATGGCCATCCTGGAAACCCGTTCTGAACTCTCCAAAATTCAGAGAGAACAGACGCTGGAAGACTTGCTGGAAGAACTGCATATCAGCCATATTCGCGGCAGTATGGGCATGAGTCTTTCCGGAGGTGAAAGACGACGGGTTGAGATAGCCCGTGCTCTGGCCACGCAACCGCGGTTTATTTTACTGGATGAACCCTTCGCTGGTGTCGATCCAATCTCCGTACTCGACATCCAAAGCATTATTAAACACCTGAAAGAGCGTGGTATCGGCGTTTTGATCACCGATCACAATGTCCGCGAGACCCTCGGTATCTGTGACCGGGCCTATATCATGAACGATGGTGGCGTCATTGCCCAGGGTGAACCAAGCATACTTTTACAGGATCAACAAGTCAGAAAAGTCTACCTTGGTGAAAACTTCCGACTCTGATAACGCTGTATTCCTAAAAGAAATGAGCTAGAATTTGATTAAACCAGAAGCAAAAACCAGACCATCTGGCTCAATTAAATTTAAAACATGAAACAAGCCTTACATCTCCGTCTCGGACAATCTCTAACCATGACCCCTCAGTTGCAGCAGGCGATACGCTTGTTACAACTCTCGTCACTTGAGTTACAGTCCGAAATACAGGAAGCACTTGATTCCAACCTGATGCTTGAGGTTGGCGAAGATGGAGATGAAAACCGCTCCGCTTCTGAACCGAACCAAACCGAACAAACCAGTGAAACAACTGAATCCAGCGAAACACCCGATAATGATGCCAGTGCCAGCATGGAGGCTGATGCCATGCCGGATGAATTGGCTGTTGATAGTAACTGGGATGATGTATATGAAAATATTCAACCGCCATCTCAGGCAGCCTCATCAGAATACGATGACCGTGAATTTGAAATCTCTGATGAATCCGGTCAAAGCCTGCAAGAGCATCTTCGCTGGCAATTAGAGTTAACACCTTTTAGTAATACCGATCGCGTGATTGCTGATGCCTTGATTGATTCCATTGACGATGACGGTTACCTCAGTACTACGACAGAAGAAATTCATCAAAGTCTGGCCACGGAAGAATATGATCTCGAGCTTGATGAGGTAGAGGCGGTTCTGCACCGGATCCAGAATTTCGAACCTGCAGGAGTTGCCGCACGAGACCTGCGTGAATCATTACTCATTCAATTACGCCAACTCGATGGCGATAATGATCATTATGAACAGACGGTAACATTACTCGAGCAGTATTTTGATTTACTTGCCAATCGTGATTACGCCCAATTACAACGAAAACTCAAAATTGACGAAGCTGAATTAAAAAATATTATCGCTTACATTCAGTCCCTTAACCCTCGTCCAGGTAATCAGATCAGCGATAAAAAACCGGAATATGTTATCCCTGACGTATTCGTGAAAAAGGTCAAAAACAAGTGGGTTGTTGAATTAAATCCGGACACGGCGCCACGACTGCGTATAAACAGCCATTACGCCAGCATGATCAAAGCAGTCAATAATAGTGCTGACAACACCTATATGAAAAACCACATGCAGGAAGCACGTTGGTTTATTAAAAGTTTGATGTCTCGAAACGAGACACTACTAAAGGTCGCCACTTGTATTGTTGAACGTCAACGCGCCTTTCTTGAGCATGGTGAAGAGGCAATGAAGGCTCTGGTCTTGCATGATATTGCTGAGGCCGTTGAAATGCACGAGTCCACTATTTCGCGTGTAACGACTAAAAAATATATGCATACCCCTCGCGGCATTTTTGAACTTAAGTACTTTTTTTCCAGTCATGTCACCACAGCCAATGGTGGTGAATGTTCCGCTACCGCCATTCGAGCGTTATTAAAAAAACTGATTGCCGCTGAAAATACCAATAAACCATTAAGTGATAGCAAGTTAGCAAACATTTTATCCGATCAGGGTATTAATGTTGCACGACGAACTGTTGCCAAGTACCGGGAGGCTATGAATATTCCTCCTTCCAATGAACGCAAACGTTTAGCCTAACCAAAACGAAGGAGCCGAGCATGCAATTAAATGTTACAGGTCATCATGTCGATATGACGGATTCCATGAAAAACTATGTTGAAACCAAAATGGAAAAAATTGAGCGTCATTTTGATAATGTCACAAATGTACATGTAATTTTAAGTGTTGAGAAACAACGTCACAAAGCAGAAGCAACAATTCATGTCACCAGAGCTAATATTTTCGCCGAGTCTGAAAATGATGATATGTACGCGGCGATTGATGCCATGGTCGATAAACTGGATCGCCAGGTGAAAAAGCACAAAGAAAAACAGTCTGACCATCACCGCAGTGAAGGCAGTATCAAAAAACAAATGCCCGAGGAATAAGCAACTCATGCACTTATCTGAAGTCCTCAGCCATGATCATATTATTTGTGATCTGGAAGTCCCCAGCAAAAAACGTGCGTTAGAGCAGGCAAGTGATTTGTTGTCACACAATAAAGCCGGTGTCGCCGCCATTGATATTTATAACAGCCTCCTCGCCAGGGAACGGCTTGGTGGCACCGGTATAGGACATGGCGTTGCTATCCCGCACGGGCGCTTGCAAAACACACAACAAACTTTAGGTGCCTTTATGCGATTAAAGTCAGGTATCGACTTTGATGCTATTGATCAACAGCCTGTTGACTTAATCTTTGCACTTATGGTTCCCGAAGAGGCAACCCAGGAACATCTCCAAACGCTTGCCCAACTGGCAAAAATATTTAATGATGAACAGGTACGCGCTAATCTTCGTACTGCGACCTCTGCCGCCGATTTATACCAGCTACTCATGGATGCTGCGGCAGACCATTAGCCATGTCGACGCCACTGACCTGTCAGTCGCTATTTGAACGCAGTCGAGACCGATTGCAAACCACATGGGCTGCCGGTCAACGGGGGAATTCCTTACCAATACAAGATGCGCAACATGCCTCTAGAGGTATAGTCGGTTTTCTTAACCTGATTCGGCCTAATACAATCCAGCTAATCGGCACGACCGAAATTGAATATCTGGAGTCCCTGGGGAAAAACTCTCTGCAGGACACTCTGGAATCATTGTTTGAAAAGCAGCCCCATCTCATCATTCTTACGGATGACATTTCACCCTTGGACTCACTCATTCAGCTAGCCGATCAGCACGACATTCCGTTGTGGCAATGCTCTCAAGCCGGGCAGACGGTATTACAATATCTGCAACATGAACTGCAACCCATGAATACACCTTCGACTATTTTGCATGGCGTGTTTATGGAGGTAATGGGTATTGGCGTCCTGCTCATAGGTAGTAGCGGTATGGGCAAAAGTGAGCTGGCACTGGAACTGGTCAATCGGGGCCATCGACTCATTGCGGATGATGCCCCTGAATTTTTTCGCTCATCCTCTGGTACAATTCATGGACGAAGTCCGGAACTATTACGGGATTTCCTTGAGGTCAGGGGCCTTGGGATACTTAATATTCGTGCTATGTTCGGTGATAATGCGGTCATGGAGGAAAAGCCATTACAGCTTATCTTGCACCTGTCACTTCTTGATGATGACAAGGCAAAAACCCTTGATCGACTGGGACAACAACAAACAACGCAAACAATTTTTGACCAGGCGATCCCCGAAGTTCCACTACTGATTGCCGCAGGACGAAACCTTGGTGTTATAGTTGAGGCCGCAGTCAGAGATTATGTGTTGCGACTCAATGGTTATTCCGCTGCACAGGATTTTATAACAAAACAAAAACAACAAATGGCGCATTCCAAATCATGAAACTAATGATCATTAGTGGTTTATCCGGCTCCGGCAAGAGTATTGCACTGCATGTTCTCGAAGATCTGGATTATTACTGCATCGATAATTTACCTGTTGGTATGCTGCCGTCACTCGCAGAACAGGTCATTCTGTCATCCAATCTTCAATATGATAATTACGCTGTTGGAATTGATGCTCGTACCATTGCACAGGACCTGGGTGGTTTCCCGCAGATTCTCAAAGATCTACGTGCCAAAAATATCCTGTGTGAAGTTATTTTTCTTGAAGCCAACAACGACACACTAATAAAGCGCTTTAGTGAGACTCGCCGTAAACATCCACTAACCGACAGTGACATACCGCTAAAAGAAGCCATCCTTAAAGAACGCAGCCTGCTAGAACCTGTTTCCATGAATGCCGACCTGCACATTGATACAAGCCTGACGACCATTCACCAATTGCGGGATCTTGTGCATGAACGCATCACTGTCAACACCTCTAAACATTTATCCCTGCTATTTGAATCCTTTGGCTTTAAACACGGCATTCCCGTCGATGCGGATTTTGTCTTTGATGTACGCTGCCTGCCAAATCCACACTGGGAACCGGAGCTGCGTGCCTTAACAGGTAAAGACACTCCCATCGCTGACTACCTGGAAACACATCCTGAAGTACATGACATGTTTAATGATATTGTAAATTTTCTGGACCGCTGGATACCCTGCTTTGAAGCGGATAACCGTAGTTACATGACCATTGCCATTGGTTGTACGGGTGGACAACACCGCTCAGTTTATTTTGCAACGCGTTTACTCAATCACTTTAAATCACAACGCGGTAATACATTGGTCAGACATCGGGAACTCTCATGAAGATTGGCCTCTTAATCATTAGCCACGGTAATATTGGGCAATCCCTTTATAATGCTGTTGTCACCATGCTGGGGAATTGTCCAATAAACACCAGTGTCCTATCGATTAGACAAGAACACGATCCAGAAGAACGCATCCTGAAAGCCAAAGAAAAAATAAAATCCCTGGATCATGGCGGTGGCGTCCTGGTCCTTACCGACATGTATGGCTCAACGCCAAGTAATATTGCCTGCGCGCTGCGAGAGTTAAAAGAAGTTGCCATTGTCACGGGCATTAATTTACCCATGCTGGTCAGAATATTTAATTATCCCGACTTAACGCTAGAACAACTTGTGCAAAAAGCCTTAAGCGCAGGTCGCGACGGCGTTATGTCCTGCCAGAAAAAGAATCACGAATGAAAGAACAAACGATATCCATAATCAATAAACTTGGATTGCATGCCCGTGCGGCTGCCAAACTTGTTACCACCGCCTCAAAGTTTTCTTCAAACATCAAAGTGACTCACAATGGCCAAACCGTAAATGGTAAAAGCATAATGGGCATTATGATGCTCGCTGCGGCCAAAGGCAGTGATATCTGTGTTTCTGTCGAGGGTGATGATGAAGTTGAAGCACTCGAGGCTATTATCCAGCTAATCGAAAATCGATTTGGCGAGGAGCAATAACATAAGATGCAGAGAGTCACATGAGTCTAGCAATACAAGGTAGCGGTGTCTCAAGTGGCATTGCAATAGGGCCGGTACATATTCTCCGTCGTAATACATTGGAGATTAGTGAATACCAGCTTTCCCCAGACAATATTGAGGAAGAAATTAACCGTTATCAATCTGCATTACATACTGCCGCGCAACAATTACGTGACCTGCGTAATAATATTCCCGATTCAACCCCTGAAGATATTACCGAGTTCATTGATACACATTTGTTAATGTTGCAGGACTCTACCCTGACGAAAGCACCCATTGAAATCATTCGACAGCAACACTGCAATGCCGAATGGGCCCTGAAGCAACAACAGGATGCCCTGGTTAAAGTCTTTGATGAAATGGATAATGATTATCTGCGTACACGACGTGATGATATTGATCATGTTGTTAACGGTATCCAGCGTCTACTTCTTGCCAGTTCGACTTCTCATGAATCTGCAAGCAATTCTGAATCACGCTTTCATGGCCATATACTCATTGCAGATGATCTCTCTCCTGCTGATACCGTACTGATGCAACATCAGGGGATTGCCGCCTTCATTACAGAAGGTGGCGGGCCAACGTCACATACAGCGATACTCGCTCGCAGTCTGCGCATTCCCGCCATTGTTGGTATGCATCACATTAGCGATTATTTAAAAGACAATGAAACCATTGTTGTGGATGGTTCTCGCGGCTGGCTTTTAGCTAATGTTGATGATGACTGCCTGGAATTTTATCAGCAACGCCGAAGTGAAGAAGAACAACGCGTTCGTGCCTACTTACAAACGCGAGATGACCCTGCCGTTACACAGGACAACACCACGATCACTCTCAATGCCAACATTGAATTGCCCGACGATGTCGCCGCTGTACATGAAATGGGCGCGCAAGGTGTCGGCCTATACCGTACTGAATTTCTGTTTATGAACCGTACTCAACCACCTGACGAACAGGAACAGTATGAAGTCTATCGTGAAGTTCTCGACAAGCTGGCAGGAAAACCACTCACCATCCGTACACTGGATCTTGGTGCTGACAAACAAGTCGATGGCGGCCGCGAAGATGCCCATATCGCAACCAACCCTGCGCTTGGTTTACGTGCGATTCGTTTGTGTTTAAAGGAGCCCGAGTTATTCTTACCGCAGCTACGTGCTATTTTACGTGCATCGGCAAGTGGCCCCGTCCGTATGATGCTACCGATGTTATCGACGACGCAGGAATTACAACAAGTCCTGCGTTTGATAAAGCACACGCAGGAACAACTCCGGCTGTATAAACTGGACTTTAACCCTAACATTCCCATTGGGGTCATGATCGAAGTCCCCTCTGCCGCCATTATGGCTCACATGTTTACACCACATGTAGATTTCTTATCCATTGGCACTAACGATTTAATACAATATACCCTGGCCATTGACCGTATTGATGATGAAGTGAACTACCTTTACGATCCTTTGAGCCCTGCCGTGATTCACCTGATTGCGACCATTCTTCGTGCCGGTCAACAAAGCCAGACCCCTGTCACTATGTGCGGAGAAATGGCTGGCGATCCGATGTACACAAAATTACTATTAGGTATGGGGCTCACTGAATTCAGTATGCATCCTAATAGTCTGCCACAGATAAAACATCTCATTGCGAATAATCATATTCCCAAATTAGAAAAACACGTCACTGAGTTACTTCAATGCCAGGACCACGAAAGCTATATACATTTACTTGAACAGCTATAATTTCTTTTACTAAGTCACACTCAAGCTACTTATCCCATTTCGTTTGCGTCCCTGTTACACTGAGGCTTATCAATGCAGGTGTAAGCTCATGAGCGTCGAGACCACAGAAAACGAAAAGACAGTACTCCAGTCAATAACCGAACTATTACGCCAGGATCAGACGCAACAAATCGACGCCATTGTACAAAGTATGCACCCGGCAGATATTGCCCATCTATTGGAATCCCTTCCCAATACCGATCGTGAAATCGTCTGGCAACACGTCACTGAAGAATTACACGGTGAAACGCTGGTTCATCTCAATGAAGAAGCAAGAGCCGAGCTCATGCGCGGCATGCAAGCCGAACAATTGGTGGCTGCAACAGAAACCCTTGATACCGATGATCTGGCGGACATCCTGCCAGAAATGCCACAACCGGTTATTCAGGAACTATTACTCACCATGGAACATCAGGATCGTGAGCGTCTGCGATCTGTATTGTCATACCCGGAGGATTCCGCCGGTGGTTTAATGGATCTGGAAACCGTCATGGTGCGTGCCGATGTCAGTCTTGATGTCGTACTGCGTTACTTGCGTCGTCGCGGCGAAATTCCAGAGGCTACAGATACTCTGTTCGTGGTGGATCGTGACAGTAAATTTATCGGCCTGTTGCCGTTAACCCGTCTGCTGACGGAAGAGCCATCTCAATTAGTCAGTAAAGTCATGCTGAGTGACACCGACGGTATTCCTGCTGAAGCCAAGGCCACCGATGTTGCCAACCTGTTTGAACGACGCGACTGGATCACCGCACCGGTCGTTGATACTGACAATCGCCTGCTAGGTCGTATCACCATTGATGATGTCGTTGACGTTATCCGTGACGAAGCCGAGCACTCACTCCTGAGTATGGCCGGTCTGAACGAAGAAGATGATATGTTCGCCCCGGTGCTGCGCAGCACCCGACGCCGTGCCGTCTGGCTCGGTATTAATCTGATGACGGCGTTTCTCGCCTCATGGGTGATCGGACGTTTCGATAGTACCATCGAGCATCTAGTGGCCCTGGCGATACTCATGCCAATTGTTGCCAGTATGGGCGGCATTGCCGGAAGCCAAACACTCACCCTGGTCATTCGTGGCATGGCACTGGGACAGATAAGTGAGAGTAATGCCCACCGGTTGTTTATCAAGGAAGTCGGTATCGGCATCTGGAACGGTCTGATCTGGGCTTTGATCATCGCGCTAATTGCCGGCTTCTGGTTTCAACATATTGGACTCGGCCTGATCATTGGTAGCGCCATCATCATAAACCTGATTGTCGCTGCCGCCGCTGGTGCCACTATTCCTTTGCTACTTCGCCGCCTGGGTGCCGATCCGGCACTCTCTGGATCGGTTGTTTTAACCACCGTCACAGATGTTGTTGGGTTCTTGTCTTTTTTAGGGCTTGCGACTATTTTTCTTATTTAACAATAAGTTATGTATGATTATGAATTATTACTTTAAGTAATAACTTCAACACTATAATTATTAAAGATTTTTTGTTGATTCCTCACCCTGCTTGGTCTATAAATATACACATAATAGCTTACCAAAGGAGTTGGAAAATGAATGGAACTAGACGTACACGCTGGGCCGATGTCTATTACACGGAAACCCCCATGCACGCCAAATTAATTGCAAACGTCCTGGGTGCCAAGGGTCTGCATACAAAAGTGCAGCGCAAAAAACTCAAAGATGCTGTCGCCAGCATGCCGTTTGTCCGCGTTGAGGCATCACAGGAAAAGGCCGCTCGCGATATCCTGTCGGCTTATCATCTGCAATTAAGAGAAGTTGCCTAGAAATATTAAAAACTAATTACCGGCAACGGTCATCGCATCAATCCACCAGGAACCGGTGCGTAAATTGCCGCGGGTATCCAGGTCGGTCGAGACCGCCTGGAGCCCACGGAACATTTCAGAAAGATGTCCCGCCAGCGTAACTTCCTCTACCGGGTACTGAATCTCACCGTTCTCAACCCAGAAACCACTGGCGCCGCGTGAATAATCACCGGTGACAATACTAACCCCCTGCCCCATGACCTCTGTCACCAATAAGCCCGTACCCATTTCCTGTAGCATTGCATCCAACGTAATATTATTTGCTGAAATTTCCAGGTTATGAACACCACCGGCATTGCCCGTCGTCTGCATTTTGAGTTGTCTGGCGGCATAACTATCGAGAACATAACCCTGCAATACTCCTTCGCTAATCAGGGTACGATCTCGCGTCGCAACGCCTTCATTATCAAATGGTGAGCTGCCAAGGCCCATAGGAATATGGGGTCGTTCCGTAATCTCCACAAAATCCGGAAATAACGGCTTACCCAAACTATCGATCAAGAACGATGCCTGCCGATATAGGCTGCCTCCACTCACGCCACGAATCAGATGCCCCAACAGGCCACGAGCGATCTCGGCAGAAAAAATAACAGGGACTTTTCGCGTTGACAGTTTTCGTCCATTCAAGCGTTGTACCGTCCGTCTGGCAGCTGTTTCACCAATAGATTTGGTCGATTCCAGATCATTCGCTCGCCGACTAATGCTGTACCAATTATCGCGCTGCATGCCATCTTCACCCTGCGCGATCATGGTACAACCCAGACTGTGGCGACTTGCGGCATAATCGCCTAAAAAGCCATGACTATTTCCATACACCCGTAGACCAGCGTGCGTGCTGAGATAGGCCCCTTCGGAATTCACAATACGTTGATCAAAACGACGTGCCGCCTGTTCACATTCCAATGCCAGCTGAATGGCCTCATCCGTCGTTGGTGTCCAGGGGTGATACAGGTCGAGGTCCAGAATATCTTTGGCAAGTAAGTCAGCATCGGCCAGACCAGCATACGGGTCTTCTGTAATATGACGCGCAATATTGCAAGCGGCCTTAACAGTATCACTCACTGCCCCGGCATTAAAATCAGTCGTACTGGCATTACCTTTACGTTTTCCAAAATAGACCGTAACACCCAGGCCCTTGTCGCGATGATGTTCAACGGTTTCAACCTCATCATTACGCACATTTACCGAGAGTCCGGCATCAGCACTCACGGCTGCCTCGGCTTCACTAGCACCTAATGCCTTCGCTTCACGAATAACGGTTTCAATGATTTCACGCAAACGTTCTGAAGAAGGTAATTCATCCGCTTGTGAAACAGGGGCCTTATCTGCCATAGTATCCAACCTAATAATTTAAACTGTAATGATATAACTTCATGTCTGATGCTGACGAAACTGAGCTAGGTCCCAGCAAATCACAACGTAAACGTGATGCCCATGCGGTCAAGGATCTTGGTGAAGCTCTTACAAACCTGGATTCCAGCCAACTTAACAAGTTTGATCTGCCCGAATTTATTGTTGACGTTATCAATGAAACACGTCGTATTAAAAAACATGGTGCCCGCAAACGCCAGCTAATGTATCTGGCTAAACAGCTCCGTCAAATCGACACTGAAGCACTCTTTCTGCAATTAGAGAAACTACAACGTCCTCATCTGGAAGATGTTGCCTTGCAACATAATATTGAGCAATGGCGCGATCGTCTGTTGCATGAAGGTCAGGAAGTGCTTACAGATTTTATCCATCAGCATCCACAGGCTGAGCGTCAACAATTACGGCAACTAATCCGTAATGCCCAACAAGAGACAAAACAACAGGCAGCTCCAAAATCGGCACGGCAACTCTTTAAATACATAAGAGAGATGTTAATCCAGGAAAATAATGTTTAAGCCTGAGTGCCGCCTACCGTCAGTTCATCAATTCGCAAGGTCGGCTGACCAACACCAACCGGTACACTCTGGCCTTCCTTGCCACACACACCAACGCCCTGATCCAGCTGCAAATCATTTCCAACCATGCTGATCTTTTGCATTGCTTCGGGACCGTTACCAATCAGAGTGGCGCCTTTTACAGGTGCAGTAACTTTACCGTTTTCGATCAAGTAGGCCTCACTGGCAGAAAAGACAAACTTACCTGAAGTAATGTCCACCTGGCCGCCACCAAAATTAACCGCATAAATACCTTTATCAACTGAGGCGATAATTTCCTCTGGATCATGCTCACCGGCCAACATATACGTATTGGTCATACGTGGCATGGGTAAATGGGCATACGATTCTCGTCGACCATTACCTGTGGACTTCACTCCCATTAAATGGGCATTGTGTTTGTCCTGCATATAGCCTTTGAGTATGCCATTTTCAATTAATACCGTTTCTTGTGTCGCGACGCCTTCATCATCAACGTTCAACGAACCACGTCTTCCCGCCATGGTGCCATTATCAACAACAGTACAACCCCTGGCCGCAACCTGTTCGCCTATTCTTCCACTAAAGACCGAAGACTCCTTCCGGTTAAAATCACCTTCGAGACCATGGCCTACTGCTTCGTGTAATAATACTCCCGGCCAACCCGGGCCTAATACTACCGGCATACCACCCGCAGGTGCATCGACGGCTTCAAGATTTACCAGTGCCTGACGCACCGCTTCCTGTACATAATGATCTGCACGTTGATCATCAAGAAAGTAATCATAACTCACCCGGCCACCGCCGCCGCTACTGCCCTGCTCACGTCTGCCTTTATGCTCGGCGATGACACTCACATTTAACCTCACTAGTGGGCGTATATCCGCGGCCAAAGTGCCATCCGTCGCTGCTACCAACATTATTTCATAAACACCAGCGAGACTGACAAACACCTGCTTGACGCGGGGATCAACTTTTCGTGCCTGACTATCCAGTTGTTGCAGTAATTGTATTTTATCCTGAGCAGACAACGAGGCCAGAGGATCATCTGCGGTATAAAGACGTGGGACAGAACTGCTATGCCATGCCTGTATTTGAGATTCCT